>Ga0256791_1000047_pt1 | contig 66311 bp, 61 predicted proteins | sample MC6MC0942MT_FD_190188 | JGI IMG/M metagenome (GOLD analysis project Ga0256791, IMG submission 190188) | Metatranscriptome of enriched soil aggregate microbial communities from Iowa State University, Ames, United States - MC6-MC0942-MT... | ecosystem: Environmental > Terrestrial > Soil >...
GCGCACGGCATGGCCGCGACTACAGACACCTCAGCGGAAACTTCCACCTTGGCTAGGTCTCCGTGGCGCACGATCCGCATGGAAAGGTCCAGCTTCACGTCGGACGCCATGGCGACCATGGACTATTCCCCATTTTGGTGATGAGGCTCTAAGATTTCAAGTGATGCCGGTGAGAATTTTCCCAACGGATACGAGACCTTACCCAATTAATGTTGGATGTTGTAGAAAATGTTCTGCCGAGCTTAATTAGAACCAGAATGTGCCTGTGCTGAATATCGGCATGTTTCCGCTTCAATCCCAATCAAGGAATTGTTCATTTTAAAGGGGTGATTGAAGCTTGCAGGATTGATGAGAGCAAGCTTTAGCACCTCAATGTTGGATGCTTTGCTCGCTTCCATCAAATACTGCACGAATGCGGCTTTCGGACGCCACGAGCAGCACCAGTGCAAAACCAAGAAGCGATGTGCGTCATCATCATCTAAATCATCCTCGTAATCCGCAAAATGGTACACGGATTGGCCGAGTTGTTGTTCTAGCGCATTTGCGACGGGACGCATTTGCTCGCGCCAAGCCAAGAATGCTTTCTCAGCGTGGCTGTTATTCATATTGAATTCATGGTCACTCCATGGAGGACCCGGCAGATACTGGATCAACGCCTTTGGCGGCGTTAACTTAGGCTGAGTTACAAGAGACCAAGGCTCATAATAATCTGGGCCTGAAAACATCTTAGCTTTTGTGGCTTCTTCGTTCGCGCGATGAAGCAGCTTCAAAGTCTCTGGTTCGACCAGCTCATTAGTTTCTAACCAGTCAATAAATGAAGCAGCGGGAATTGCGCCCGCTGCTTCTGGATTAGATGGATCGAAAAACTGCACCCATTTGCTGTCGGGAAAAGCCCTTTCCAATTCAGTATTGAGGGTATTCGATCTGAGGAGGTGTTCCTCGCTGGAAAACTGATGGTGTGTATTCAACGCCTGCAAAGCATCAGAAGGTCGGATATAAGGCACATTATCAAATGCAGGAGGCTCAAGTAGTTCGATGAAACGGTGTTCAAAACGGCCTTTATTATCGTATGCCGTTTCGATGAGGGCGATGGTTTGCGGTTGTAATGATGAAACCGGCAAGGCGCGCATTAAAGCTTCGATATCGACCATATAATCAGCCAGACCGCGTAATTAAGGAAAGGAGCTTGGTCGAAAGCATACAGGAAAATGCGGTTGCAGTGAAAGAAGATCATGCTGATACCCCTTTGCCAACGCATTGTCTGGCCATACCCGTTATAAGGCTGATCTGTTCTGAGGTGAGTTGTGAGACCAATTCGAAGAGCTCATTGGCTTCTCGGTTCGGTAAAGCGTTGCGAATGGTGCTTAGTTCAGCAAACTGATCCGCGACCTCAAGCTTTCCGTAATATTGATCCGTCGTTGCCATATTCTCGTGCCCGAGATTTTGGCTCCATGCTTTTCTCTGTTTCGTGTTTTTGCAAACGTCATCTCCCATCAGCGCAAGGGTTTTGCGCAAAGCGTGAGGGTTAAAGTATGGAAGCTCGGCAGCCGTGCATGCACGTTTGATTATCTTGCGCACTGTTCCTTGATCCATGAGTGGGAGAACTTCATCAGGTCGAGCTTTGTGACGTATTGGATCTATTGCTCGCGGAAACAGTGGGGCTGAGTTAGTCGATGCGCTGTCGTGAAGTTCCTTTACCCAGCTCGTGAAAATGCCCTCGATTTCCACGCCAACTGGAAACCAAGCCGTGTGCATGGTTTTTGCATTTTTGGTTTTGACGATGCGCGCATTTTGGAAAATACTGCGGTTCTCCAAATTGATGTGTCGCAGTTGAAGGCTCAGGGCTGCACTAATGCGCGTACCGCTGAGCAGCAAGAATGCGAGCAAAGCCCGATCTCGCCTTTGGATAAAATTCTCATGAGGCATGGCCAAAGCGATGGCGAGAACCTGCTCATGCGTTGGAACAAAGCCGTCCTTCCCGGGTGCATCTGCCAAAGCTTGAAGATTACGCGACGGGGAGCAATATTTGCTCAATCCTGATGCCACCATCTTGATGTCTGTGTGGGCTTCCAACCAATCGTAGAACTTCTTGAGATCAAGTAGCGTGTGAACAACGGTTGACGGCGAGCGCTGGTCGGATGTGCTCAGCGATAACTTTGCTTCCAGATGTTCCTTGAAAGCAATAATCGTATCGCAGGTGATCGCAGAATAAGCTTGGTGGTTAGTGAACGCATCAAACTGAGCGACGTGACGAAGCGTAGCGATTACGGTTTTCTCGCGAAGGCCTTCGGCTTGTTTCAGATATATCTGAAAGTCGCGTCTTAGGGCGATATTGCCGTGATTTTTTGTTTCACCAGTGACGTTCGCAGGAAACGCAGTTTTAGAGCTGAGTCGAGCAACATAATAGTCGTCTTTCTCAGTTCTGTTTTTTGGATCAGTAACGAGCTTGATATGCTCAGTTTCCTTATGAGAGACGTATTTAAATGCGTCTTTTCCGGTATTTGGGCATTCCACTATCAAGCTGGCTCGATCAGTCTCATTCTGTTCAATCCGATAGAAATCAGCCTTAGCCAGATGCACTTGCTTGCAGTGAACGCAAAAGACCTCACCCAAGCCCAATGGACGGGACTTACTTCGTTTGTACCAGTTCTGAAAATTATTGAGATCCTGACCAAGGTACAGATCAGTAACGCTTCTTGTCGCTGGCAGCCCAAGTTGCTTCCATGCGGTCAGGGTGTTCGATGTAATGCCATAAATGCTCAGGACTTCTTGGGTCGTATATATCCAATGAGATTTTGCCGCTATATGACTATGGCGACGCGTATTCCGGGTACTTTTTGGGGTGGAGGTCATCTTAGGCCTCCAGATTACGGTTTTCGAACGCCAAAAGGTCTGACATGCGCCAACGCGACGTACCCGGGCGAATGATGTGAGGTTTAGGAAAAGCCTCGTCGTCCTTTGCCCAGCGCCAAATCGTGGGGACGCTATTCGAATAGCGGTGCGCAACTTCTTTAACGGACAGGTATTTTTCGTCTTCGGTGGAAGGAGCAATATATCCGTTGGGAACTGGTGCGTACTTCTTCGCGGGTTTCGCTACATTGCGGTTTTCAGGACGAACGCTTTCAGGGAACGATGGGCGACCCTTAAGGTCGGCATAAGTCTGTTTGCCGAAAGAATGGACACTGTCTGAAGAAGGTTCTTTTTGGGTGTTTTGGGAAACTGGGAAAGCATTGTGCTTAACATCCAGATCCTGCACATCTTTTTCAGTTTCGATAAACGAAAGCTGGCCATCCATAGTCATGATATACCCCAACCCACCGCTTAAGCGATAGGTTTCAGATTGGAGCACGTCATGCGCAATGTTGATGTTTAAGCGATTCTAGGAATCAATCGCCACGAAGATCAAACTGAATTGAATAATCTCATTTGGCAAGCGGAATTTCCATCAGCGAGATCTGGTGTAAAATTATGCCCTGATGGGCCCATTGATGGGCTGATTGTAAGCGCGGTGTATTTTATAATGAAAAAACAGCGACTTATGAGTTTCGTATGGCGGAGAGGGTGGGATTCGAACCCACGGTGGAGTTACCCCCACGCCGCATTTCGAGTGCGGTACTTTCGACCACTCAGCCACCTCTCCGCATTGTGCACCACGGTAAAGCGATCCATAAAATCGCGCCGTTGATAAGCATCTAAAGCGAATGCTAAGTGTGTAGCGGCTCAATAACGAGCCAGAGACGATTAGACAAGAGCTAATTTGCATTCTGTTGTGAAAATTCTTGACTTTTCTGCTGCTTCACACCTATAAGCACCAGACTTCAGGCGTGGAGTAATCCGCGCCTATTGTTTTGATTGCGAAATTTCGGGTTTCCGGAGTTGTAATCAAGGGCATAAAGCCCACTCACCAACCGACTGATAAAAAGACGGCCCATCACTTCGGCGCAAATGTCGTGGAAATGAGAGCCGGACCGAACAACCGAAAGGACAACAAATGTTCGCAGTCATTAAGACCGGTGGCAAGCAGTACCGCGTTGCCGCAAATGACCTGATCAAGATCGAAAAAGTTGCTGGCGAAGCTGGCGACATCGTAGAATTCGCAGAAGTTCTGCTGGTTGGCACGACGATCGGTGCTCCGACCGTAGCTGGCGCTCTCGTAACGGCTGAAGTCGTTGAACAGGGCCGTGCACGCAAGGTTATCGCGTTCAAGAAGCGTCGCCGTCAGAATTCGAAGCGCACCCGCGGTCATCGTCAGGAACAGACGACGATCCGTATCTCGGAGATCCTTACCGACGGCGCAAAGCCATCGAAGAAGGCCGCTGAGAAGAAGGCTCCTAAGGCAGACGCCGCTGAAGGCGAAGTCGCAAAGCCAAAGAAGGCAGCGCCTAAGAAGGCTGCAGCCAAGGCCGAGTCGGCTGAGTAAGTAGAAGAGATTAAAGGAGAAATCCAATGGCACACAAAAAAGCTGGTGGTTCGTCGCGTAACGGTCGCGATTCAGAGTCGAAGCGCCTTGGCGTGAAGAAGTTCGGCGGCGAAGCTGTCGTTTCTGGCAACATCATCGTGCGCCAACGCGGCACGAAGTGGCATCCGGGCGCCAATGTTGGCCTCGGTAAAGACCACACCATTTTTGCTACCACCAACGGTTCCGTTGCTTTCCGCACGAAAGCCAACGGCCGCACCTACGTATCGGTAAACCCGATCGCGGAAGCAGCAGAGTAAGCCGGGCACTCATAAATACCGGCGTCCCATTGGACCCGGTATATATGGCGACCAGCCTAAAGATCGAAGGGAAGATGGGACAACCATCTTCCCTTTTTGCATCTGGAGGACAGACAAATGGTCGTCGAAGTTTTAGAAGAAGAATATTACGAGAGCTGTAGCGAGCGGGAGGCCAGTTATGCTGATCTCTCGCCTGGATTAGCAGATCAGTTAGATTGCCCCGTCCTCGTCACGGACAGGCTGGTTCTCCGCCCGCCACATACCGAAGACGTGGATGCAATTTCCTATCTTGCCAATAACGCCCGCGTCTCGACTATGCTCGCCCGTATGCCTCATCCATACACCCGCGAAAATGCCGTGGATTTTGTCGAGCGCGTGCGAAAAGGCGAGATGGGCAATTGCATTTACGCAATCACCCAAGCTGAAACCGGCATCTTTATGGGTTGTTGTGGCATCCACCCGCATAGCCACGGCGAAGGCCTGGAGATCGGCTATTGGCTGGGTGAGCCCTATTGGGGGCATGGTTTTGCCACGGAAGCTGCCCACGCATTGATCGATCTGGCTTTCCGGGCCACGCCAATCGAGCGGTTGCATGTTTCGTGTCACGCTAGCAATGGCGGTTCGCGTCGCGTGATTCATAAGTGCGGCTTTCAGTTCAGCAGCATGGGCATGGCGGATTCACTTGCTGCCGGGAATGTCCCTGTCGAGCGTTATGTCCTCGACCGGCGGACCTGGATCGGCCTGAGAAGCTGGCAGTCATAAAAAAAGGTCCTGCGTGAAAATCGCAGGACCGATAATCATCGGGGAATATAATGAACGATATTTACGCTGTCGCCCGTGAAAGGGTTGTTGTTCGCGCACTGGATAAGGGAGACCTGCACCGGTTTCGCGCGATCCGCTTGTCTGCATTGCAGCTCGCGCCGCAAGCTTTCGGGTCGACCTTTGAAGAAGAAAATGCCTATTCCGACAGCGTGTTTGCACGCCGTCTGGAGCAAGTGAACGGCAATGTCATTTTCGGCGCCTTTGATGGTGAAAACCTGATGGGTATCGCCGGCTTGTTCCGCCATGAACGCAGGTCCGAGCGTCATCGTGGCACTCTGGTCAGTGTCTATGTCGCGCCGGAAGCGCGTGGCTTGCGACTTGGCAGGGCGCTTGTTGGGCAGATTATCGAACACGCGGCTGAGCACGTCGTGATACTGGATGCGAAAGTCGTGGCAACCAATGAGCCTGCGAAGCGCATCTATTATGGGCTTGGTTTCAAATCCTATGGTGTTGAGCCGAAGTCGCTTTATGTGCAGGGTCAGTATCTGGATCAGGAACTGCTCTATATTGATTTCAGTGATCCTGCGTGGAAACTGAATTTAGGCTGAAAACCTTATGTTTCTGCTGTTTGCAGGACACGGGTTTTGCTGTAATTGCAAATCGGATTGCGCGAGATTGCGCGCAATCCCAAAGTTTAAGACGCACCCAAGTCAAGTTCTATTGCGTCGTAAGAGGTAAGGTTCAATGAAATTTCTCGATCAGGCCAAGATCTATATCCGCTCCGGTAATGGCGGGGCGGGGGCCGTGTCGTTCCGCCGCGAGAAGTTTCTTGAATTCGGTGGCCCTGATGGCGGTGATGGCGGGCGCGGTGGCGACGTCTGGGTGGAAGCCGTCAATGGCCTCAACACGCTGATTGATTATCGCTATCAGCAACACTTCCGGGCCAAGACCGGTATGCATGGCATGGGCCGCAACATGACCGGCGGCAAGGGCGATGATGTCATCCTCAAAGTGCCGGTTGGCACGCAGATTTTTGAAGAAGATGATGAAACGCTGATCTGTGACATCACCGAAATTGGCCAGCGTTATCGTCTGGCCAAGGGTGGTAATGGCGGCTTTGGCAATCTGCATTTCACGACCTCGACCAATCGCGCGCCGCGTCGCGCCAATCCTGGTCAGGACGGCATTGAGCGTACACTTTGGCTGCGGCTCAAGCTGATTGCTGATGCTGGTCTGGTCGGCCTGCCGAATGCAGGTAAATCGACCTTTCTGGCAAGTGTGACGGCTGCAAAGCCCAAGATTGCCGATTATCCTTTCACGACGCTGCACCCCAACCTCGGTGTCGCGCGCGTCGATGCGCGTGAATTTGTCATCGCTGACATTCCGGGCCTGATTGAAGGCGCTAGTGAAGGCATTGGCCTTGGCGATCGCTTCCTGGGCCACGTCGAGCGTACCCGCGTGCTTCTGCATCTGGTGTCGGCGCAGGAAGAAGATGTTGCGAAGGCTTACACCGTCATTCGCGGTGAACTGGAGGCCTATGAACATGGCCTTGCTGACAAGACGGAAATCGTGGCGCTGTCGCAGATCGATACGCTTGATCCGGATGCACGCAAGGAAAAGGTGAAGGCGCTGAAGAAGGCTTGCGGGCGCGATCCGCTGCTGCTTTCAGCGGTCAGCCATGAAGGCTTGAACGATGCGCTACGCCAGCTGGCTGCGGTTATTGATCAGAGCCGGGCCGTTGAAGCCGGTACTGCTGAAGACGAATAAGCATAGGGTTTTATTTGGTCGCGCATCTTGTCCGAAAACCGCTTCACGCTTTTCGGCATGCGCTTGAGAATGCGGCGAGGGAATGAAGGCATGTTGAAACAACTCAAAGACTATCGCCGCATCGTTATCAAAATCGGATCAGCCCTTCTGGTGGATCGCTCAACTGGTCTCAAGCAAAATTGGCTCGAGAGCCTGGGTCAGGACATTGCCGCGCTCCATCATGCGGGCGTCGAAGTTCTGGTTGTTTCATCCGGCGCTATTGCACTTGGACGCACTGTGCTTGGTCTGCCCAAGAAATCGCTTAAGCTTGAAGAAAGTCAGGCCGCCGCCGCCGCCGGACAGATCGCGCTCGCAAAAGCCTATGCCGATGTGCTCGGCGGCCACGACATCAAGTCAGGTCAAATTCTCGTGACACTTTCGGATACGGAAGAGCGTCGCCGTTATCTCAATGCGCGCGCAACGATTGAAACGCTTCTGAAGCTCGGCGCAGTGCCGATCATCAACGAGAATGATACGGTTGCGACAACCGAAATCCGTTATGGCGATAATGATCGTCTCGCAGCCCGTGTTGCAACCATGATGGGTGCTGATCTTCTTATTCTGCTTTCGGATATTGACGGCCTTTACACGGCACCGCCGCATAAAGACCCGAACGCACAGTTTCTGCCGCTGGTTACAACAATCACACCTCAGATTGAGGCGATGGCGGGTGCCGCGGCATCAGAGCTTTCACGCGGTGGCATGAAGACCAAGCTTGACGCTGGCAAGATAGCCAATGCGGCAGGCACTGCGATGATTATCACCTCTGGCACACGTATGGGGCCGCTTTCGGCTATTGATCGGGGTGAACGCGCGACATTGTTTGAGCCAGCGCGTGCACCGGTAAATGCATGGAAGACTTGGATTTCCGGCAATCTTGAACCTGCTGGTCGTTTGCGTGTCGATGCTGGTGCAGCCAAGGCGCTGAAATCGGGCAAGTCGCTTTTGCCTGCGGGTGTGAAAGAGATTGAAGGCCAGTTTGAGCGTGGCGACACGGTTGCGGTTCTCAACGAGGACGGCCGTGAAATCGCGCGCGGTCTGATTGCTTATGATGCGGAAGATGCGCGCAAAATTGCCGGGCACAAAAGCGATGAGATCAGCGCCATTCTTGGCTATGATGCGCGCGCTGCAATGATCCATCGCAATGATCTGGTGGTACGGGGTGTGACCACTAGCGAGACGGAAGAAGCATAAGGGGAAGAGGATGTTGAACAAAGTGGACGCCGGAACTGACATCGCAGCCATCATGGCAGAAGTTGGTCGTAAAGCCAGACAGGCAGCGGCTCCGCTTTCCATCGCTTCGCCTCAACAGAAAAACAAAGCCCTGCTTGCTGCTGCAGATAGCATCCTCGCAAGCAAAGATGCCATTCTTGAAGCCAACAAGCTCGATCTTGCCAATGCTGCGGAAAGCGGGATGGCAGCTTCGTTTGTTGATCGGCTGACACTCGATGACAATCGCATTCAGGCAATCGCCGACGGCATTCGCGCTATTGCTGAATTGAATGATCCAGTCGGTGAAGTGATTGCCGAGTGGGATCGTCCGAATGGTCTCCATATCGAGCGCGTTCGTACGCCATTGGGCGTCATCGGTGTGATCTATGAAAGCCGTCCCAATGTGACGGCAGATGCTGGCGCGCTATGTCTTAAGGCTGGCAATGCGGTCATCCTGCGTGGCGGTTCAGATTCCGCACATTCGTCGGCTGCTATTCACAAGGCACTGGTTGCGGGGCTGGAGGCAGCGCAATTACCTGCCGATGCTATCCAGATCGTTCCGGTTACTGACCGTGCGGCAGTTGGCGAAATGCTAAAAGGTCTGAATGGCGCGATTGACGTGATCGTGCCACGGGGCGGCAAAAGCCTCGTTGCGCGCGTGCAATCGGAAGCGCGTGTGCCGGTTTTCGCGCATCTTGAAGGCATTTGTCATCTCTATATCGACAAGTCCGCTGATCTCGATATGGCGCGTGCGATTGCTGTGAACGCAAAGATGCGCCGCACCGGTATTTGCGGTGCGACCGAAACCTTGCTTGTGGATCGCGCGGTAGCTCAAACGCATCTGGTGCCGGTTCTTGAATATCTGGCTGCAAAGGGCTGCGAAATTCGCGGCAGCGATGAAGTCATAGCACTTTATGCAACCGCCACGCTTGCTACGGAAGAAGACTGGTCGACCGAATATCTGGATGCGATCATTTCGGTGGCGCTGGTTGATGGCGTCTCGGGTGCGATTGAGCATATCAACCGTTACTCCTCCCACCACACAGAAGCTGTTGTAGCTGAGGATGCGGATGTTGTTGCGCGCTTCTTCAACGAGATCGACTCTGCCATTCTTCTGCACAATGCCTCGACGCAGTTTGCAGATGGTGGCGAGTTCGGCATGGGAGCAGAAATTGGTATCGCGACCGGCAAGATGCATGCGCGCGGACCGGTTGGCGTCGAACAATTGACCTCTTTCAAATATCGTGTTCGTGGGAACGGACAGGTTAGAGGCTGATGAAGTTCGGCTTCGGGCTTTCCGCATTAAAGGCGAGTTATCCGGACGTTGATGCGCAATATTTGCGTATGCCGCATGTCGAAAAGGGCATGACGGTCGGCCTGTTTGGCGGCTCGTTCAACCCACCGCATGGTGGTCATGCGCTGGTCGCTGAAATCGCCATTCGGCGGCTGAAGCTTGATCAGCTCTGGTGGATGGTGACGCCCGGCAATCCGCTAAAAGATAAGCGCGAACTCGCGCCGCTTGCTGAACGTCTGGAGCTCAGCGAGCATGTGGCAAGCGATCCGCGCATCAAGGTGACGGCGCTGGAAGCCGCTTTTGACGTGCGCTACACAGCCGACACTCTGGCGCTGATCCGCAAGGCCAATCCTGGTGTGCATTTCGTCTGGGTCATGGGGGCGGACAATCTCGCTTCCTTCCATCGCTGGCAGCGCTGGCGGGAGATTGCGCAGAATTTCCCGATTGCAGTCATCGACAGGCCAGGTTCGACCTTGGCTTATTTATCGTCACGCATGGCGCAAACATTTTCCGATAGCCGGCTAGATGAACATTCCGCCCCGCTCCTTGCGCGGCGTACACCACCGGCCTGGACCTTCATTCACGGACCGCGATCTTCGCTCTCATCGACCGCACTCCGCAAACAGAAATTGAAAAAGTGAATGGTGTAAGCCATTCAAGACTCTTGAAAGAATACAGGGACTCTGCCTATCTTAGGTATGTACGGTGCTTATGAATGCCGTACTGCGTTGTTCTTGTCGGAAAGGAACTACACTGAGAACAGCAATTGAGAAGAAGGCTCACCACGCGCCTTCACCGGTCGGGATGAACGAAACAGCTTTCGTGTCCCAGGCCTTCGACGCGGCTTTGGCCAGTCTCGAAAACTCCAAAGCAGAATCCATTATCCCCATCGACATCCGCGGAAGATCTTCGATCGGCGATTATATGATCGTCGCGTCTGGTCGTTCGCATCGTCATGTGACGGCTGTCGCTGACCATCTTTTGCAGGCCCTTCGTGAAATGGGCTGCAAGGATATGCGGGTCGAAGGGCTCGAGGGCGGTGATTGGGTTCTCATCGATACAGGCGATATCGTCGTCCATATTTTCCGTCCGGAAATCCGTGATTTCTACAATCTGGAAAAAATCTGGATCAACGACGATTTTGAAGATCAGCGCGCATCGGGAACGGTGCACTGATTTGAGCGCATCCGAAACGTGTGAAACGGTTTTCGGATAGAGATGCGCGTTAAAAGAAAGAGTTAGAGCGCCGATCTGATCGAAATGCGCTCTAAGTCGTAAAGAGGACGTGATGCGTGTGAGTGTTATGGCCGTGGGCCGGATGAAAGCCGGCCCCGAGCGGGAGTTGGTCGAGCGCTATTTCGACCGTTTTTCCAAGGCGGGGCCGCCGCTTGGGCTTGAATTCGCCGGTGTGAGCGAAATCCCCGAAAGTCGTGGACAGACGGCTGAATTGCGCAAGGCCGAAGAAGCACAGCGCATCAATGAAGCACTGGATAATGGTGCTGCTCTTATCCTGCTCGACGAGCGCGGCAAGGCGCTCGGTTCGGAAGTTTTTGCTGAACGCATCGGCCGTATGCGTGATGATGGCAAGCGCCAGCTGATTGTCGCCATTGGCGGCCCGGATGGGCACGATCCTGCTTTGCGTTCGCGCGCCGATCTGGTTCTCGCTTTGGGAGAGCTGACATGGCCGCACCAGATAGCCCGCATATTGATTGCTGAGCAATTATATCGGGCCGCAACAATTCTTGCAGGACATCCTTATCACCGATCCTAATTATTTCATGTTCTTCCAATAGTTGATGCGCCGGGTCGGGTTTTGTAACTGCCTTGTGCATCATTTGAAGAATTGCATGTCGCTTTCATCGACGAATAAAACGCTGCCGCAGATCGCATTCGTGACTGATCGTGGTTTTCTCAAGCCAACTCTGGTGGCGATGTGGGGCGTTCTGCGCCACTTGTCTGTCCCGGGTATCATCCATTTCTGGGGTGACGGATTAAGGGACGAGGATTGGGAGGCCGTGCATCGGGTCGCTTCCAAAAACCCTGCAGTCTCGCTGAATTGCCTTGCTCTTACCCAGGATGATTTGGACGGGGCAAAAGGGCCAACGGCCTACATCTCTGCCGCATCAATGGGGCGCCTGCATATTCCGACCAGAATTTCAGGTCGTGTTCTCTATATTGATGGCGATACGCAGGTAGTGGGCGACGTCGCCCCACTTTTCGCGCTTAATCTCAATGGATGTCCGGTTGGCGCGGTGCGCGATTGCGTTGTGGCGAAATGGTCTGCCCGCAATCTCAATGTGCGCGAAAAATGTATGCCCCGTGTCCGTGAGTTGCAGGGACTGATGCAGCAAAGCGATATATCGCGCTACTTCAATTCCGGTGTTCTTCTGCTTGATACCGATGCCATCCGCGCAGAGCCTGAACTGCACCGGGCCATGCATGATCTGGTTCGTGCTTCTGCCTGCCCGCTGGGCGATCAGGACCATCTCAACAATGTCTTTCGGGATCGCGTGCATTTGCTCAACCCGGCTTATAATTCGTCGTGGAGACAGGCCGCGAGGCAGCGGCGCCACATTGCCCGACTTGGTGGCGATGCTGAAGAAAGCAAATCCGTGCCGGATATCATCGTGCATTTCCATGGTCCGGAAAAGCCATGGAAACAGCCACGCCGCGACCTCTGGAAACACCGCGCACGCGCTGTCTGGCGTTATCGGCGTGAAATGCACGAATATGTACAGAGCTATCCTGATCTGGCGCCCTGAGCGAGATTTACTGCTGGTTATTTACGAGACCTGTGCGGGTCCAATTCTCATGGTAGATTTTACCTCTCAGTGTAAAGCGATTGCCCGTTTGCGGGTTGCTAACGCTTACGCTGTCGATGGTCTGTCCGGTAATTTCCAGCCCCAATTCGTGGAGTATCATGAGGATACCGTAACGATTTCCAACCGTCGATGAAGCGATTTTCTCGCAGATATAGGTATGAATATAACCGCGCCCCTGGCGCCAGTCGGAAGCCCCTACGCGAACTTCTGAAGTCATCTATGCAGATCCCGCTTCCATATATTCGGCCCATAATGAAACTGACGGCATATTCTGCCTAGCACTGAAATTATCGTCGGCGCTACTATGGCTAACAATTCCTTAATGCTCTGCGGCTAGTTTTGGCCTTGTTTCTTTCTGATATAGCGCGCCATGAGTCCTTTTTGCCTTTCAAAAAAGTCTTTGCTGTCTGCCTTGATGCGGGCTGGCCTTGTTGCGACTGCACTTATGTCAGGCGCAACGCTGGCTTTTGCGCAAGAAGGAATCCAGCAGCAGCGCGACAAGGCGGCAAGTGAATATGAGCAGCTCAGCACCGAACTCTCGGTATCAAGCGACAAGCTTAAACAGCTCGAAGACGAGGTAGCCAACCTTAAGAAAGATCAGGCAACGATCACGGCAGCGCTTATCCAGTCTGCAAAGACGGACAAGAAGTTGCAGCAGGATATTGCCGATAGTGCCGACAAGCTGGTTTCCTTGCGCGAGCAGGAAGACGGCATTCGCAATTCATTGCGCGCGCGACGAAGCGTTTTGGCCGAGGTGCTGGCTGCATTGCAGCGCATGGGGTTGAACCCGCCGCCCGCTATTCTCGTGCGGCCCGATGATGCGTTGGCATCGGTGCGCAGTGCTGTGCTGCTGGGCGCCGTTGTGCCGGAAATGCGCGAGCAGGTGGAAGAGCTGACCGGCGATCTGAAAGATATGCAGCGCGTGGTCGCGTCCATCGCTCAGGAGCAGGACAAGCTCAAGGAAACACGCACAGCACAGGCCGAAGAGCAAAAGCGTCAATCACTTCTTCTTGAAGAAAAGAAGAAATTGCAGGCCCAATCCGAGCAGGAAATCCTAGCGCAGCGCAAGCGTTCGGAAGAACTTGCTGACAGGGCAGGCAGTCTCAAAGAGCTGATTGATGGGCTGGATGAGCAGATGGCTGGTGTGCGCGATGCTGCCGAGGCTGCACGTAAAGCGGAAGCTGATCGCCTTGCAAAAGCGCAGGAAAAGGCTGGAGAAGCAACGCCTGACGAGAACCGTCTGCACGCGCAGATTGATTTTGCATCGCTGCAAGGAAAGCTTGGATTGCCTGCTGCAGGCAAGACACTCCGGCATTTTAACGAAAAAGACGGTGTCGGTGGCAACATGATGGGGCAGGTGGTTGAAACCTTGCCCGCTGCCACGATTACGTCACCTTCCGATGGCGTTGTACTATACGCAGGTACATTCAGATCTTATGGGCAGCTCTTGATCCTGGACGCTGGCGGCGGATATCATATCGTGATGGCTGGCATGGGCCGAATCGATGTGGCGCAAGGTCAGTTTGTGTTGGCGGGTGAACCTGTCGGCGCAATGGGTGAAAAACTTCTCGCAAGTGTTGCACCGATTGAGGTGGGCAATGGCGCGCCATTGCTTTACATTGAGTTTCGAAAAGATGGAAAACCCGTTGATCCGGCCCCGTGGTGGTCCGAGCGGCTTTCTGGAAGGACACAAAATGATACGTAAACTGTCGCTGCTGTTCGCCGGGGCCCTGATGGGGGCGTCAGCCATGGTGATGGTTCAGGGCGCGCCTGCCTCCACTGCTTTTGCCGCAGCGGGGAAAGATAGCGATGTCTATAAGGACCTGGCTCTCTTCGGTGATATTTTTGAGCGCGTGCGCCAGCAATATGTGACGCCGCCAGATGACAAGAAGCTGACGGAAAGCGCCATCAACGGCATGTTGACGTCGCTTGACCCGCATTCATCCTACCTCAACCCGGAAGCAGCGCAGGATATGCGCGTGCAGACCAAGGGTGAGTTTGGCGGTCTTGGTATTGAAGTCACCATGGACAACGATCTGGTTAAGGTCATTGCGCCAATCGATGATACGCCAGCCTCCAAAGCTGGTGTCCTCGCAGGCGATCTGATCAGTAAGATCGATGGTCAGGAAGTTCGTGGCCTCAGCCTCAGCGATGCGGTTGAAAAGATGCGCGGTGAAGTTGGTTCGCCAATCGAGCTGACACTTATTCGTCAGGGCGCAGACAAGCCGATCACGCTCAAGATCGATCGTGCTGTGATCAAGGTTAAGGCCGTTCGTTCGCGCGTCGAGAATGATGTCGGCTATTTGCGTGTGATTTCCTTCACCGAACAGACATCTGATGACCTCAAGAAGGCAATCAAGGACATTCAGGAAAAGCTCCCGGGCGATAAGCTCAAGGGCTATGTGCTTGACCTGCGCCTCAACCCGGGTGGTCTGCTCGATCAGGCTGTCGCTGTTTCTGATACCTTCCTCGACAAGGGCGAAATCGTTTCGACCCGTGGTCGTGATCCGCAGGATGTGACGCGCTTCGATGCGCGCAAGGGTGATCTGGCTGATGGCAAGCCGGTGATCGTGCTCATCAATGGCGGTTCGGCCAGTGCGTCGGAAATCGTAGCTGGTGCGCTGCAGGATCATCGTCGTGCGACCGTGCTTGGTACGCAGTCCTTCGGCAAGGGCTCTGTCCAGACCATTATCCCGCTTGGCGAAAACGGATCGCTGCGTCTGACGACGGCGCTCTATTACACGCCATCAGGTAAGTCGATCCAGGGCAAGGGCATCACGCCAGACATCAAGGTTGAACAGCCGCTGCCACCAGAACTGCGTGGTGAAGATGTCGTTCGTGGTGAGTCTGAACTCAAAGGCCACATCAAGGGCAACGAGGAAGATGATGCCGGTTCGGGTTCGGCCGCTTATGTGCCGCTTGAGACCAAGGATGACGTTCAGCTCAATGAAGCGCTGAAGCTTCTGCGCGGTGAAGAGGCCAATGCTGCCTTCCCACCAGATCCGAAGAAGAGCGTTCTGAACTGATCTGCCTTTGAAGGCGATGGAAACATCAAACGCGGGAGTTCAGGCTCCCGCGTTTTCTTTTGTCGCAGTTCAATAACATTGAAACTGTATGTTCTGCCGCATATCAGTTGTGAAAACATTTGCGATTACACGGAGATATCATGTCGAAGCACAAAGGCCCCGTCGATCCTGAAAGCTTGCCCTATCGCCCTTGCGTGGGGTTGATGGTTCTCAACAAGGCCGGTCTTGTCTGGGCCGGGCGACGCATTGTTATTCCGGGCGACGAAATGGATGGCGCAACACAGCTCTGGCAGATGCCGCAGGGCGGTATCGATAAGGGCGAAGATCCGGCAGTTGCGTCGCTGCGTGAGCTTTACGAAGAAACCGGCATGAAGTCGGTGTCGCTGCTTGAAGAAGCGCCGAACTGGATCAATTACGATCTGCCAGCGCGTCTTGTCGGACAGGCGCTCAAGGGCAAATATCGCGGTCAGACTCAGAAATGGTTCGCCTATCGCTTTGAAGGCGATGAAAGTGAGATTGCAATCAATCCGCCGCCCGGTGGTCATACGGCAGAGTTTGAGGAATGGGCGTGGAAGCCAATGCAGGAGCTTCCTGAATTGATCGTGCCTTTCAAGCGCAAGGTCTATGAAGAGGTCGTGAGCGCTTTCCGGCATCTCGCGCCATAATTCGTCAGCCCCCTTGTCTAGCGGGGCAACATAATGTCAACTCGTATCAGACGCGTCGCGAGCGCGTTCTGAGAGGGAGAATTGCTTATGGACGGTATGAGTCTTCTTGTATTCCTTTTCGTTGGTCTGATTGCCGGTTGGCTTGCTGGCAAGGTGGTGCAGGGTGGTGGTTTCGGCCTCATCGGCAATATCATCGTCGGCGTGATCGGTGCCTTCTTTGCGGGCTGGTTGCTGCCTCGCCTGGGCTTCTCGGTTGGCGGCGGTATTATCGCCGCGATCATCAATGCCTTCATCGGCGCGGCGATACTTCTGATTATTCTGCGGATCGTCAAACGCGTTTGACCGCGTATTTCATTTTTTGTAGTGGCCCGGTTTTTTGAGCGCGTTTCGATCTGATTAAATCAGATCGGCGCGTCTCAATATTTGTTTTGGCGCGCCTCCTTCCCGAAAACCGTTTCACATTTTTCGGGACGCGCTAAAGACCGGGCTGTTCCTTTTCAAAGTCCTGACACATGACACCGAATTCTCAGCTGTCGCTGGGGCTGGCTCTTACGGCCTCGGCAGGTTTCGTTGATGCAATTGCCTTTCTTGAACTGGGAGGCTTTTTCGCATCCTTCATGAGTGGCAACACCACGCAGCTTGGCATTGCCATCGCTGGCCAGCCCGACGTGATGGGCAACGTCGTCATATGGCTGCCGGCTGCATTGATCGCTCTGTTCTTCGTCGGCGCGTTTCTTGGCACGCTGGCGGTAAGAGCCTATCGCAAGGACGGAAGCCTCGCGGTGATGGCGAGCGTTGTGATTGTGTTGCTGCTGGTGAGTATCTTGCGCCGCGAAGGGCTTGCGCTGGTCCATCCTGTGCTGCTGCTTGCAGCTGCCATGGGCGCACAGAATGCGGCCGTGCAGCCCATAGGTTCTGCGCGGCTTGGCGTGACTTACGTGACAGGCACATTGTTCAATTCTGCCGCTGATCTTGCCGGATCATTGCGTGGCGAGGTTCCGCGCTGGCGCTGGTTGCAGCATTTCGCGGTCTGGTTCTCGCTGATGGTTGGCGCTGTCTGCGGTGGTCTGGCGCATTATTTCATTGGTCTTGATGCGCTGTTTATTCCGGCAATCATGATTGTTGTCGTGATGGTGATCTACTGGAAAGCGCGATAGAGCGGCTTGTTTTTATCGCATTTTCGAACGCAAAACCGGTTCACATTTTTGCTGGAACTACTTTAGCTAAACAGCGATTTCTCGTTTTCGACCAGTTCCGAAATCAGCGCTGAAACGGCCGTCACGCGGCGAAGTGTGCGTGCGGATTCATGATATGTGAGCCAATAGGCACGGCGGATTGTGCGATCTGGAAAGAGCGGCACGAGATCGGGATCGGCGCGTGCGATGAACGCATGAAGAATGCCGATGCCAGCACCGGCCCGCACGGCTTCCACCTGACCCAGCGCACTCGATACTTCGAAATCCGGTTTCCAGTCACGGCTGATTTCCGCGGCATAGGCAAGCGACGGGTTGACCACGAGGTCTTCAACATAGCCAATCAGTCTGTGGCCACTCAGTTCTTCAGTCGTTTGCGGCGTGCCATGCTCTTCGAGATAGCTGCGATGGGCATAAAGACCGAGCGTATAATCCACCAGCCTTCGGGCAATCAGCCTGCCTTGCTCGGGGCGTTCCACAGTGATGGCGATATCCGCCTCGCGCCGTGACAACGAAAACGAGCGCGGCACCGGCACCAGCTGAATAGTCAGGTCTGGGTATTGCTGTGTCAGTCGTGCCAGTCTAGGGGCCAGAAAATTCACGCCAAAGCCATCAGGGGCGCCAATACGCACCGTGCCGGACACAGCAACATCGGCATTGCCAACCTGCGCACGGGCTGAAAGCATTTCCGCTTCCATACGTTCAGCCGCCAGAAGAAACTCTTCACCTGCCTGCGTCAGTGTCGAGCCATTGGTGCGGCGTGTCAGAAGTGTTGTCGAGAGTGCGGCTTCAAGCGCTGTCAGGCGACGTGCCACCGTGGTGTGGTTGATGCCTAATCTTTTGGCCGCTCCCAGAATTTGCCCCGAACGCGCAACGGCCAGAAATATCCGAATATCATCCCAGTTCATGGCATTGTGTCTCCGCACGATACCGGAAGCGGCTTCATATCTTTTGGCATCATGCGATTTTGTACTATAAAAAATGCACAACGGATACGCTTTTCAGTGACTTGCAATCATGAATTTGCAGAGTCAGGATAGGCGTTAAGATGGTAGCTCTTTTGCTGCCTGAAGGGATAACCACAAGCATAAGCAACGGGAGGCGTTTTCATGCGCAATGTAGGACATTTCATTGGCGGCAAGCATGTAGCCGGCAAAAGCGGTCGTACGGCTGATATTTTTCAGCCGCTTGACGGCACGGTTCAGGGCACTGTGGCACTCGCCACGAAAGATGAAGTACGTGCAGCGGTCGAAAACGCCAAGGCGGCTCAGCCAGCATGGGCTGCAACAAACCCGCAGCGCCGCGTTCGCATTCTGCGCAAGTTCCTTGAACTCGTCGAAGCTGAATATGACAGCCTTGCAGAACTGCTGGCCCGCGAGCACGGCAAGACGATTGCTGACGCCAAGGGCGACATTCAGCGCGGTCTGGAAGTGGTGGAAGTCTGCCTCGGTTCCGCTCATATGCTGAAGGGCGAATTCACCGACAATGCAGGTACGGGCATCGACACCTATTCGATGCGTCAGCCGCTTGGTGTTGTTGCCGGTATCACGCCGTTCAACTTCCCTGCCATGATCCCGCTCTGGAAAGCTGGCCCGGCGATTGCCTGCGGCAATGCCTTCGTGCTGAAGCCATCTGAACGCGATCCGGGCGTGCCGATGCGTCTGGCCGAACTGTTCATGGAAGCAGGTCTTCCGGCTGGCATTTTCAACGTCGTCAACGGCGACAAGGATGCGGTTGATGCGCTGCTCGACGATAAGGATGTACAGGCAATCGGCTTTGTCGGCTCGACACCAATTGCCCAGTATATCTATGGTCGCGGCTGCTCGAACGGCAAGCGCGTCCAGTGTTTCGGTGGTGCCAAGAACCACATGCTGATCATGCCGGATGCGGATATGGATCAGACCGTGGATGCCCTGATCGGTGCCGGTTACGGTTCGGCTGGCGAACGCTGCATGGCGATCTCGGTTGCTGTTCCGGTTGGTGAAGATACCGCAAACCGTCTGATGGAAAAGCTGATCCCACGCGTTGAATCTCTGAAGATTGGCCCTTCGACTGATAATTCAGCCGATTATGGCCCGGTTGTCACCAAGGCCGCTCTCGACCGCATTCGTGGCTATGTCGATCTTGGTGTCGAGGAAGGCGCAAAGCTCGTCGTTGATGGCCGTGGCTTCAAGATGCAGGGCTATGAAAACGGCTTCTATATGGGTGGCTGTCTGTTCGACAATGTCACGTCAGATATGCGCATCTATAAGGAAGAAATCTTCGGTCCGGTCCTCTCGGTTGTTCGCGCCAAGAACTACGAAGAAGCCCTCGCACTGCCGAATGAGCATGAATATGGCAATGGCGTTGCTATCTTCACCCGTGACGGTGATGCAGCCCGCGATTTTGCCAGCCGCGTTCAGGTCGGCATGGTCGGTATCAATGTGCCAATTCCGGTTCCGATTGCTTACTACACCTTTGGTGGCTGGAAGGCTTCGGGCTTCGGCGATCTCAACCAGCACGGCCCGGATGCATTCCGCTTCTACACCAAGACCAAGACAGTCACCTCGCGCTGGCCGTCTGGCGTCAAAGACGGAGCGGAATTCGTTATCCCAACGATGAAGTAACGCCAGACGCTTCTTCATGTTGCGTGTCCTCGCTCCGCTTTGGGTGCGTGACGTCAAATACCTCCCGCCAAGTGAGAAACCCCGCCCCACGGTGCCCCCGCCATGAAGCGGGTTTTCTTTTTCAATGCGCTGACAGGGAGGGAACTGAGTTTCCATCTCTCCGTTAAAAACAAGCATGAAGATTTCCATGCGGTCGTTTGAAGGTCTGTGCGATTCATCTATGTTGCAGGCACAGTCATCAGCCCGAGTTTTGCAGGAGTGCCACATGAGCGGAAAAATCAACCACCGTATCGTCCTTGCATCGCATCCCGATGGACGGCCCACGGCAGAGAATTTTCGGCTTGATGAGGCCGCGATCCCGCAGCCGGGCGAGGGCGAAGTTCTGCTGAAAATCCGCTATCTCTCGCTCGATCCTTATATGCGCGGGCGAATGAGTGCGGCCAAATCCTATGCGGCACCCGTTGATATCGGTGCTGTCATGGAAGGGGGAACAGTCGGTGAAGTGGTGGAAAGTAAAAGCGCGGGCTTTCTTCCCGGCGATTTTGTTCTCTCGCATTCCGGCTGGCAGAGCTATGCGGTTGCCGATGCTTCCACGTTGCGCAAGCTCGATCCCCAGCAGGTGCCTGTCACGACGGCGCTCGGTGTCATGGGAATGCCGGGCTTCACCGCCTATTCCGGCTTGCTGACAATCGGCCAGCCCAAAGAGGGCGAAACAGTTGTGGTAGCCGCCGCGACTGGCCCGGTTGGTTCTGCGGTTGGGCAGATTGCCAAGCTTAAAGGTGCGCGGGTGGTCGGTATTGCGGGCGGGGCGGACAAGTGCAAAGCGCTGATCGACGAGTTTGGGTTTGATGTGGCCCTCGATCATCGCTCGGATAATTTTGCGCAGGAACTGGCTTTAGCTTGCCCAAAGGGCATCGATGTGTACTTCGAGAATGTCGGTGGCAAGGTGTTTGACGCCGTTCTGCCGCTGCTCAACCAGTTTGCGAGAGTGCCTGTCTGTGGGCTGATCGCGCAATATAATCAGAGTGGTGCTTTTGACGGGCCAGATCGGTTGCCGTTGCTTATGCGCGATATTCTGACCAAAAGCCTGACTATTCGCGGATTCATTCAACGTGATTTTGCCGATCAGCGCCCGGCCTTTTATCATGAAATGGCAAAATGGATTGCTGACGGCCATGTGCGTTATCGCGAGGATATCATTGAGGAGCTTGAGAATGCTCCCAAGGCTTTCATTTCGATGCTGGAAGGTGGCAATTTCGGTAAGCTCATCGTGAAACTAGGCTGATCAGACAATATTCTGCTTGCAGAACTGCAATCCGGGCGTGATGCTGTGTGCTGTCCCGGTTCGGGTCTCCGGGAAACGAGTCTTTTCTTGAGGGCAGGCAGATTATGGGTGAGCGCCATCAGGCGGGCATAGGCGAGGGCGGTAGTCCGGGGCGCGAGCGCCAGGACGAGGCTCAACGCATTCTTGAACGACTGGAGCGGGAGCAGACCGGCCCCGAGGGTATTGTGCGTCGTGGGCTTTCCCGTACTGCAAGCCATCTTGCTGCCAATGATGCACCGGAGAACGATCCTATCGAACTCTGGGCCACCCGCATCGGACGCGGACTTGGACTCATCATCACGCTGGCGATTATCGTCTGGCTCATTTCTTATCTCATTCAAAGCCAGGTTTAACATGACGCTTTCTGCGCCTTCGGACGCGACAACCGTTATTGTCATCTCGAGCCATGTCGTTCGCGGTTCTGTCGGAAACCGTGCCGCCGTTTTCGCTCTGGAAACGCTCGGGTTTCCCGTTTGGGCTGTGCCGACGGTGGTATTGCCATGGCATCCGGGCCATGGTCCTGCAGGGCGTATTGTGCCGCCCGCGCAGGAATTTGCAACACTGATGCAGGATCTTGAGCGCGCGCCATGGCTTGGCGAAGTGGGCGCTATCCTCACCGGCTATCTGGGCAACCCCGAACAGGCGAAAGCCGTGACGGGACTGGTTAAAAAGGTGAAGGAGCGCAATCCCAATGCGCTTTACCTTTGCGATCCGGTGATTGGTGATCAGAAAGGTCTTTACGTGCCGGAAGCGACAGCGATCGGTATCCGCGATCACCTGATGCCGCTTGCCGATATTGCAACGCCCAATCGTTTTGAGCTGTCATGGCTGACGGGTGTTGAGCTTGAGGACAACAAGGCATTGATGGAAGCAGCCCTTGATACCGGGCCAGCGACCATGCTGGTGACATCTGCATTTCCATTGATGGCGGGTAGCATCGGCAATATTCTGCTCACACCAACCCTTGCGCTGATGGCGGAACATCGTTGTGTCGATGGGCCGACCAATGGCCTTGGCGATCTGACATCGGCGGTGTTTCTGGCGCGCAGGCTTGCTGGCTTTTCAGAAGAAAAGGCGCTGCAAAGAACAACGGCGGCAGTGTTCGAGATCATGGCCCGTTCAGCGAAACGGGGTGCCGATGAGCTGATGCTTGAAGCGGACGCCTCAAGCCTCGCAACGCCGATGGCTATGGTACAAACCCGACGATTGGTGCATCCAACCAAGGGATTGCGTGCATAAGAGTTGGGTTATAGCATTTCCGAGCCAAAAGTGGGAACCGGTTTTGCGTCGGATAATGCGTAAAAACAAATAGTTACAGCGGGTTCAACGATTCAGTCTTAACTGGAACCGCTGTAAGTGGCAACGGGTCGCAAGTTGCGGCCTCACGTTTTTGATTGCTCTGCGTTTTCGATAGGGATAATGGAAAGTCATGGCTGATATTCCAGATACACTCCTCGCCGGTTACCAAACCTTTATGAGCGAGCATTTCGCGTCTGAAACGGCACGTTATAAGGAACTCGCTGAAAAAGGTCAGGCGCCAGAAACTCTGGTCATTGCCTGCTGCGATTCCCGCGCCGCTCCGGAAACAATTTTCAACACCGCACCGGGCGAAATCTTCGTATTGCGCAATGTTGCCAATCTTATTCCACCTTATGAACCGGATGGTGAATTCCATGCGGCTTCTGCGGCGCTCGAATTTGCAGTGCAGAGCCTCAAGGTGAAGAATATTGTTGTCATGGGCCATGGCCGATGCGGTGGTATTAAAGCAGCGCTTGATACGCAAAGCGCGCCGCTTTCACCAAGCGACTTTATCGGTAAGTGGATGAGCCTGATTGCGCCAGCGGCAGAAACCGTCAGCGGCAACCAGTTGATGACGCCGACCGAACGTCAGACCGCGCTGGAGCGTATTTCGATCCGCTACTCGATCAACAATCTGCGCACATTCCCATGTGTCGATATTCTTGAGAAGAAGGGCAAGCTCACCCTTTATGGCGCATGGTTCGATATCTCGACCGGCGAGCTTTGGGTGATGGATCAGCAGACAGGTGACTTCAAAAGACCTGAAGGTTCGGTCATAGAAGCACCGGAAACAGCAGCATAAGACGAAAAAAGCCCCGAAATTCGGGGCTTTTCTCTGTTCATTTTATGGCGAAACAATGTTCTCGCTTCGCCATAAGTATGATTATTCGTCGATTGCCTTGCCCATGACGGCAATAGCGCGCTGGTAGACCTGTGCAGCATTCCAGCCCTGGATTGCACCATAATTGGCTTCACCCGGCTGGTAGCCAGCACCACGACGCCAGCCGTGACCGACGAGGAAGTTGGCGGTCGAATAAAGTGCGTCAGCCTTCGAGCGGGCCATGTCGATATGACCGCTGCCATCACCATCCACGCCATATTTTAGGACGTTGACTGGCAGGAACTGGGTCTGGCCGATTTCGCCGTGCATTGCGCCGACTGCGTTTGGATCAAGATCTTCGCGGTCAATGAGCTTGAGCGCTGCGTAAAGCTGTTCGGTGAAGTAATCGCTGCGGCGGCAGTCATAGGCCAGCGTTGCAACTGCGGAAAGCGTATGCTGCTTGCCCAGATATGCGCCGAAGCCGGTTTCCATGCCCCAGATCGCGATCAGCGGGCCAGCAGGAACGCCATAACGCTTTTCGATATTGGCGAAGAGCGCTGCATTCTGCTTCTTGATCGATTTGCCGCGCTGGATGATCGTGTTTGCGCCGCGCTTCTGCATGAACTGCTCGAAGGAGAGCTTGAAGCTCTTCTGATTGCGGTCAGCATTGATGGTGGCCTGAGCGTATTTGGTTTTGCCCAGCGCATCGAGCGCACGCTTGCCGACGCCGCGGCCTGGTGCTTCCTTCAACGTCTGCTGAAGCCAGGCACTATAGCCGGCGGCATTGTTGCCGCACTGGGCTGCCTCGGCAGCACCTGCACCCGTCATCATACCCACTGCAAGAACTGCTGCTGCGGTCCAAGACCGGCCCTTGGCAACCAATGCCATTCGTTTCTCCTTCGGAGTTGATTCTACCTCGGCGCGAATTTGCCATTCTTTACACCGAATGTCATGCTGCAATGAGACGGAAGGCCTGCAACGCAGCGGCGCGCTTATAGTCCTTTTTCCACGTATTCTTCAAGTTTTGGTAAATCGGGGCTATATGTCGTGGTTTAAGAGGCAGATTACCGGTTACAAAGCGCCGTTTCCCGCCTTTTGCTTGACATTGCAGGCTCAAGCCCCTAAAGCCACACCCAATCTATCCGCGATCTTCAGAACGCGAGCCACCGACCGGGACCCATTTGGTATAAAGAGATCCCGGAGGTCCACATCCGACAGCGCGATGCGCCCTCGGGTGCTGTATCGCTTTGGTTGCTTCTTGAACTGGTCTGATCAAAGAACGATGTATCCCTGACGAAGCCTTACGCCTCCTCTCGGATTAAAAGGAAACTCGATGTTTGAATCACTTCAGGAGCGTCTTGGCTCCATTCTGAACGGCCTTACCGGACGCGGCGCTCTTTCTGAAAGCGACGTGACGGCTGCGCTGCGCGAAGTGCGTCGTGCGCTTATTGAAGCCGACGTTTCGCTGGAAGTGGTTCGCTCGTTTACCGATCGCGTTCGTGAGAAGGCAGTCGGCGCAGAAATTCTGAAAAGCATCAAGCCCGGCCAGATGGTCGTTAAGATCGTCCATGACGAACTTATCGAAATGCTTGGCACTGAAGGCGTTTCGATTGACCTGAACGCACCGGCACCTGTCGTCATTATGATGGTGGGTCTGCAAGGCTCAGGTAAGACGACGACAACCGGTAAGATCTCCAAGCGTTTGACCGAACGTCAGCGCAAGAAGGTGCTGATGGCGTCGCTCGATACGCGTCGTCCGGCAGCTCAGGAACAGCTTCGTCAGCTTGGCATCCAGACCTCTGTCGATACATTGCCGATCATCGCTGGCCAGTCGCCGGTTGAAATCGCCAAGCGCGCCGTTCAGGCTGCAAAGCTCGGCGGCCATGATGTGGTGATCCTCGATACTGCTGGTCGTACGCATATCGACGAGCCGCTGATGGTGGAAATGGCGGATATCCGCAAGGCCGCCAATCCGCATGAAATCCTGCTTGTGGCAGACAGCCTCACCGGTCAGGACGCCGTTAATCTCGCGCGCAATTTTGATGAACGCGTGGGTATTACCGGTATCGTCCTCACCCGTATGGATGGCGATGGTCGTGGCGGTGCAGCGCTTTCGATGCGCGCCATCACCGGCAAGCCGATCAAGCTGATCGCCACCGGCGAAAAAATGGATGCGCTTGAGGAGTTCTATCCAAAGCGCATTGCCGACCGAATTCTGGGCATGGGCGACATTGTTTCGCTCGTCGAAAAGGCTGCCGAAAACATCGATGCGGAAAAAGCCGCTGCGATGGCCAAGAAGATGCAGTCAGGCAAGTTCGATCTCAACGATCTTGCTGACCAGCTGGGCCAGATGAAAAAGCTCGGTGGCATGGGCAGCATCATGGGCATGATGCCCGGCATGGGTGGAATGAAGGACAAGGCTGCAGCAGCCGGTCTTGACGACAAGGTATTTGATCGTCAGCTCGCCATCATCGGCTCGATGACCAAGGCTGAGCGCGCCAATCCCGACCTTCTCAAGCACAGCCGCAAGCAGCGCATTGCCAAGGGTTCCGGCACCAATGCTGCCGACATCAACAAGCTTCTCAAGATGCACCGCCAGATGGCCGACATGATGAAAGTCATGGGCAAGGGCAAGGGCGGAATGATGAAGCAGATGATGGGCGGCCTTGCCAACAAGATGGGCCTTGGTGGTCTCGGCGGTATGGGCGGTATGCCTGATCTATCCAAAATGGACCCAAAGCAGCTTGAAGCGCTTGCCAAACAGGCAGAAGCAGCTGGTCTCACCAAGGGTGGTGGTCTGCCGGGTCTTCCCGGTGGTGGTCTGCCCGGTTTAGGTGGACCTAAGCTGCCAGGTCTTGGCGGCGGTCTTCCCGGTTTGCCGAAGAAGAAGTGAGTAAGATGGCTGACGAACAGAACACTGTACCTGCTGAACTTCTCGCACTGCGTGCGTCCATCGATAACATCGATGCAGCACTGATCCACATGCTTGCGGAGCGCTTTCGCTGCACCAAGGCTGTGGGTGTCCTGAAAGCTGAGCGCGGCCTTGCTGCTGCTGACCCAGCCCGTGAGAAGCGTCAGGTCGAGCGCCTTCGTGGCCTCGCAGTTGACGCCCATCTCGATCCAGATTTTGCCGAAAAATTCCTGAACTTCATCGTGAAGGAAGTCATTCGGCACCATGAGCATGCCGCTGCCAATCACAGCGGAAACTGAACACCGTAAAAGCGGTTCAACCGATTGCCCGTCAGGGCAGAACTATTGTCTAAAGGAAAGAAAAAATGGCTCTTAAGATCCGTCTCGCCCGCGCTGGCTCCAAGAAGCGTCCTTACTACCACGTTGTTGTTGCTGACGCTCGCAGCCCACGCGACGGCCGTTTCATCGAAACCGTTGGTGCATGGAACCCAATGCTTGCTAAAGACGCTGAACGCGTAAAGCTCGACGCTGACCGCATCCAGCATTGGATTGCACAGGGCGCACAGCCAACCGATCGCGTTCTTCGCTTCCTCGATCAGGCGGGTCTTGCAAAGCGTGAAGAACGCAGCAATCTGACCAAGGGTCTGCCAGGTAAGAAGGCTCAGGAGCGTCTCGCTCTTGCCAAGCAGGCTGAAGAAGATGCAGCTGCAAAGGCTGCAGCTGAAGCAGAAGCCGCTGCTGCCGCAGCAGCTGCTCCAGCTGAAGAAGCTGCAAGCGAATAATCTTTCGCACATTGCGAATGGAAAAAGCGGCGGAGCAATCCGCCGCTTTTTTTGTGTTCTGATTAAAGGTCTGCCTGATTTTATTTCAGATCCATTTCCCAGGTCTGTCCGATCAGATCAACGCCGAACGAATGGTGCGGTGCTTCGTCGACAAGCTGGAATCCAGCCCGCTCATAGAGACGCCGGGCTGTGGTCAAAACGCTGTTCGTCCATAAGATGAGTTGATCGTCACCGACTGCGCGGGCGCGTTCAATACAAGCATTTACCAGCTTCGCCCCGACACCTGTTCCGCGTGCTTCCTGCTCGACATAAAGCAAACGCAGTTTGCCAAGCTTTGGCCGGTCTCCACGCACCAGAAAGACCGAGCCAATGATGCGACCATCGAGTTCAGCCACCCAGGCTCCATCATGTGTTGGATCAAAGGATTCAATGTAGTCGGCAAGAATACGGGCGACGAGTGCTTCATACTCGTGGTTCCAGCCATATTCTTTGCTGTAAAGCACAGCTTGCCGATGGATGATCCAGCCGAGGTCGCCAGCCTGCAAGTCTCGTAGCTTCGCTTCCGGACGGTGATCCTCATCGAATATGCGCATGATGGTGCCTGCGGCAGCCACCAGATTGCTGCGTTGTTCCGGGCGCAGTTCGTCGAGTAGCCCACCGACAGCCTTGCAGGTGTTGCTTTCGAGTGCCGAATAGGCTTTTCGCCCTTCGTCGGTCAGTTCAATCGGACGGCTACGGCCACCATCGGGATGCTGCGATGTTTCCAGCAAGCCACGTTCAGCAAATCGTTTCAGCGTTCTGCTGAGCTGACCACGATCAAGCCCGAGAACGCGCATGACGTCTGCGGCAGTCGGCATGGCCCGATGTGCGATCTCGTAGAGAATGCGCGCTTCAGTGAGCGTGAACGGACTTTTGTCGAGATGGGCGCTGAGCAGGCCTAAGCGACGCGTATAGACGCGGTTGAAAGCGCGCAGCTTGCTAATATCGTCCTGATTTTGATTGAGTGTCATACCCGCATCTGCCTTTGCACGTCGCCTGTTATGTTGACTCTATCAATATACTGAATGTTGATAGAGTCAACATGGTAGAAGAGCGTCAGTTTGTTTCGTCCAGGACGATGCTCCAGTCATCTTGGCAAACAGGCTGGACGATGCGAGAAATTGCTTTATCTTATTGATTTGACGGCTCGCATTTTCGTGAACACGCATATGCGGGCAACCATGATTGTCTCTGGCGCTGCGAAGGCGCCTTTTTCAGGAGAACACTATGTCGGCTGTGACCGCTATCCGTTCTTTCTCGTTCCCAGCATCGGTTCGCCGTATTTTCATTGCTCTGGGTCTTGTGATGCTTGTGCCGCTGCTTTCGGCTTGCGGTTTCAACACCATTCCCACCAATGAGGAAAAAGCCAAGGCTGCGTGGAGCGAAGTGCAGAACCAGTATCAGCGCCGTGCCGATCTCGTTCCCAACCTGGTTGAGACTGTGAAGGGCTATGCTGCCCACGAAAAAGAAACTCTGCAGGCTGTCATCGACGCGCGTGCCAAGGCAACGCAGGTGCAGATCACGCCAGAGACGCTCAATAATCCAGAGCTCTTCAAGCAGTTTCAGGACAATCAGGCCAACCTCACCAGTGCGCTTTCGCGCTTGATGGTGGTGGTGGAGCGCTATCCGGACCTCAAGGCCAACCAGAACTTCCTCGCACTGCAGTCGCAGCTTGAAGGCACGGAAAACCGCATTGCCGTGGCACGCCGCGATTATATCGAAGCGGTCCGCGTCTATAATACGGCGATCCGCACCATGCCGACGATGATCTGGACATGGATCTGGTATCGTGATGCCGTGCCAATGCAGACATTCACTGCAGATGCTGCAAACCAGTCGGCGCCTCAGGTCAACTTCAACAACTGATCGGGCGTTCCGTGGCAGCGTTGCTTCCCTTTCGTGAGGCGGTCGTTCGTGGCCTGAATGGGCCACGACTGGTAGCGGCTTTTCTGTTTTTTCTGTTTGCGAGTTTTGTTGCGGTTGGCGCGAATGCGCAGGATGCAGCACAGCCGGCACAGGTGCTGACGGGGCGTGTCGTTGATGCGGCGGGGATCATTGATCCGGCTGAGCGGCAGCAACTCACCCAGAAACTCGCGGATTTTGAAGCAAAGTCATCCGATCAGGTGGTAGTGGTGACTGTTCCAAGCCTCAATGGCGAGGACATTGAAAGCTATTCCAATCGCTTGTTCCGTGCCTGGGCGCTTGGTCAGAAGCAGGAAAACAACGGTATTCTGCTGGTTGTGGCACCCAATGATCGCAAGGTGCGTATCGAGGTCGGTTACGGGCTTGAAGGCACGATGACGGATGCGCTTTCGAGCGTCATCATCAATGGCACGATTATTCCGGAATTCCGCACCGGCAATTATTCAAACGGTATCGTGCAGGGTGTCGATGGCATTCTGTCTGTGCTGTCCGGCGATGTTGCCGAACTTGAAGCGCGTGCCAAGCGGAATGTTCAGACGAGTTCCGGTTCCGATGACATCGATTGGGTTTTCGTCGTTTTCATTACCTTCTGGGCCCTGATCTTCTTCGGCGGTTTCGGCATGGCAATCCTGACACCGATTTTTGGCCAAAAGATCGGTCCGGGAAAATATCGCTGGCTTGGCATGGTGATGGATTTTAATTCCCGTGGCGGTTCCGGCGGCGGCGGTGGCTTTTCCGGCGGTGGTGGCGGATGGTCATCGGGCAGCAGCGGTGGCGGCGGGTTTTCCGGCGGCGGTGGTTCGTCGGGTGGCGGCGGCGCTTCGGGTAGCTGGTAAGGGAGAATTCTGTGCGAGGCAAAAACCTTATCAGCGATCAGGATCACAAGCGCATTGCCGAGGCGATCCGTGCTGCTGAAACGAATACGAGCGGTGAAATCTACGCGGTTCTGGCACGCACCAGTGATGACTATTTCTTTGCGGCGGGTTTTGTTGCGACCTGCGGCATCCTTATCGCATCGGTGATTGCAGCGTTTCTTGCGCATTGGTACTGGTTTGATATTCGCCTGCCGATGTTCGGTTTGGCCGTGCTGGCCTCGTTCATCACAGCGATGCTGGTGCTGCGGTTTTTGCCGTCAATCCGTCTTCTGCTGGTGCCGCGCCGTATTCGCTACAAGCGCGCGCATCTCAATGCGCTACAGCAGTTTCTGGCGCGCAATGTCCACATCACCGAACATCGCACCGGTATTCTGCTGTTTGTTTCCATGGCTGAACATTATGCGGAGGTGATTGCCGATGCAGGCATTCATGCGCGGGTCGAGCAGGAAGAATGGAACGGCATTGTTGCCACACTGACGCATCATGCTTCGCGTGCGGAAGTGGCCGAAGGTTTCGTGCTGGCGATTGGTCAGGCGGGGGCTTTGCTGGAAAATCATTTCCCCGCGGGCGAGCACAATATCAATGAACTGGACGACCATCTGATCGAGCTTTGATCGGTTGAATTGCGCGGCAGATTCGACGCTCATTTGTGGCGAAATTTAGCTTTTGTGACGCTTACGTAAAGCTCGCATGACTATTTCCGGAAAGCCAAACGGCATATTCTAAAATTTTTGAAAAGCTTTCCGAAGTTTTGTTCCAATTTAAATGGATTAGATGCGAATTTTCTGACTTTCACGGAAATATTTGGTTGTTTTCAACGATTTGTCATCGAAACGCATGGGCAATCTGCTAGTTTGGCGCGCATTGCCATCATGACAGGAGTATCCGACGTGACTGCAAAGCAGGATCGGTCGAGCAAAGTTAAAGGTTCCAAGGCAAGCAAGGAGGAGAAGAAGGGAGGACAGTCGAAGGCGCTCATCGCCTTTTCGCAGCTTCTCTTCGAATGGGCACCGCCCGAAGATCTTGCGGCTTACGATGCTGCAGCGCTCGATAAATCTGCCCAGTACGGCTATGAAGCGCTTGAATCTTATCGCAAGGGCAAGAGCATCATCAGCGTCGATAACAGCATCGAACGCCATGGCCGCCCCGTCAGCGTAATTACCATCGTCAACGACAACATGCCGTTCCTGCTCGACTCCATCATGGGTGAGCTGAACGATCATGTCAGCCAGATTTTCATGGTTGTTCACCCGGTTCTCGATATCGAGCGGGAAAAGGACGGCCTTACAATTCTGGGCGAAGCTTCGCAGCTCGCACCCGCCAAGGGCGTTGAGCGCGTCAGCCTTGTGCAGATCCATCTGCCAGCCCTCGACAAGCAGGCCAAGGCCGATCTGACCGCCGCTATCAAGCGTGTGCTCGGACAGGTTCGCGCTGCTGTCAGCGACTGGAAGCCGATGCTGAAGCGTCTTGATGACGCCATCGCTGATTATAAGCGCGTTCAGGAACTGACGCTTGATCCAGCCATGCCGGAGGCAATCGCTTTCCTCGAATGGCTGCGTGATGATCGCTTCATTTTCCTCGGAATGCGCGAGCTGACCTTCAAGGGCAAGGGCGAAAAGCGTGAGCTGGTTCCGGTCAAGGAAACACTCGGAATCCTCAATGACAGCGAAGTCCGCGTTCTGCGCAAGGACGACGATGACACGGTTACGCCGCGCGAGGTTACAGAATTCCTCGATAGCAGCGAACCGCTGATCGTCACCAAGGCCAATTCGCTTTCACTGGTGCATCGCCGGTCTTACCTCGACTATGTTGGCGTGAAGATTTTTGGGCCGAATGGCGACGCGATTGGCGAGCTGCGACTCGTTGGTCTGTTCACATCCGTTGCCTATATCAGCTCGGTTGCCGGTATTCCGTTCATCCGTTCCAAGGCTGATACGGTTATCAAGCACCTTGGCTTCAACCGCGAAGACCATTCCGGCAAGGCGCTTGTGAATGTGCTGGAAGAATATCCGCGTGATGAACTTTTCCAGATCGATGCGGAAAGCCTCACAGCCAATGCCGAACTGATCCTGGCTCTTGGCGAGCGCCCACGCGTTCGTGCAATCCCGCGTCTTGACCGCTTTGGCCGTTTTGCCACCGTGCTGGTCTATATCCCGCGTGACCGTTACGACTCTGTCGTGCGTGAGAAGATTGGTCGCTACCTCGTTGAAATTTATAGCGGCGACAGCTTCGAATTCCATCCAGTCTTCCTGCAGAATGGTCTGACGCGCGTTCAGTTCGTCATCCGTCGTCATGAACGTTCCACGCCGCATGTGGATCGCGATGCGCTTGAAGAAGAAGTGCGTTCGATCGTTCGCACATGGGAAGACGCCGTGCGTGAAAGCTCGGACAGCGCAGATGCAAAGACCATTGCTCTGGCTTCGAGCTTCCCGCAATCCTATCGCGAAATCTTCACGGCTCCGGAAGCGCTGGTCGATGCAGAACGCATTGCTGGCCTGAGTGCAGAAGCCCCGCTTTTCGTGGACTTCTATCGTTATCGCACCGATGGTCCGGATGCGGTTTCGCTCAAGCTCTATCATCATGGCGCGCCGGTTGTGTTGTCACAGCGTGTGCCGCTTCTTGAAAACATGGGCTTCCGCGTTGTTAGCGAGCAGACCATCGATCTGCCGCAAGCAGGCAAAGATGGTGCTGCAGTTTACGTGCATGACATGCAGCTCGTGAACGCCTATGGCGCGCCGGTTGATCTGTCCGATGATGGCGAGATGCTGGAAGATGTGTTCCGCAATGTCTGGGACGCTCTCGCTGACAATGACGGTTATAACGCTCTGGTGCAGACCGCACGTCTGAGCGCACGCCAGATCATGATCCTGCGTTCTTATGGCCGCTATCTGCAGCAGGCAGGTATTGCCTATTCGCAAGGTTTCATTGCCGCAGCACTCAACCGCTATCCGGAAATCGCCAGCGATCTTTATTCGCTGTTTGATCTGCGCTTCAACCCATCGGCCAAGCGTCGCGACGCTGCTGAAAAGAAGCTGGTCGACGGTATCGAAACGGCACTTCTCGGTGTGCCAAGCATCGATGATGACCAGATTCTGCGTCGTTTCCGCAACCTGATCGAAGCAACGTTGCGTACCAATGCCTATCAGCCGGATGCTGAAGGAAAGCCACGCGTGACATTCGCGTTCAAGCTTAATCCAAGGCTTGTCGAAGGTCTGCCTGATCCGCGTCCGTATCGTGAAATTTTCGTCTATGGCCCGGAAGTGGAAGGCGTGCACCTACGCTTTGGCGCTGTAGCGCGTGGCGGTCTGCGCTGGTCGGATCGCGCACAGGATTATCGCACAGAAGTCCTGGGTCTCGTAAAAGCACAGCAGGTCAAGAATGCGGTGATTGTGCCGGTTGGTGCCAAGGGCGGCTTCTATCCGAAGCGTCTGCCGGTCGGCGGCGATCGCAATGCCGTGTTTGAAGCCGGTCGTGATGCCTATAAGGTCTTCATTTCCACGCTTCTGTCGGTCACTGACAATATTCATGACAATGATGTTGTGCCGCCTGCGGAAGTGGTTCGTCACGACAATGATGATCCGTATTTCGTTGTTGCTGCCGATAAGGGCACAGCAACCTTCTCCGATACGGCAAATGCGATCAGCCAGGCACATGATTTCTGGCTCGATGATGCTTTCGCATCGGGTGGTTCTGCCGGTTACGATCACAAAGGTATGGCGATCACCGCGCGTGGTGCATGGGAGGCCGTGAAGCGGCATTTCCGTGAGTTCGACAAGGATATCCAGACCGAGCCGTTCACCGTTGCAGGTGTTGGCGATATGTCGGGCGACGTGTTCGGTAACGGTATGCTCCTGTCGGAGCAGATCAAGCTGGTTGCAGCCTTCGACCACCGCGATATCTTCATTGATCCAAGCCCTGTTCCAGCTGACGGCTTTGCAGAGCGCAAACGTCTGTTCGAACTGCCGCGTTCGAGCTGGCAGGATTACGATCGCTCTAAAATCTCGTCGGGCGGTGGCGTTTATAGCCGCAGTCAGAAGACGATTACGCTGTCGGCAGAAGCGGCAAAGGCTATTGGCCTTGGCAAAACCACTGCTTCGCCGCAGGAAATTATGACGGCGATCCTGAAGGCGGAAGTTGACCTTCTGTGGTTCGGCGGTATCGGTACCTATATCCGAGCTGGTGCTGAAACGGATGCGCAGGTTGGTGATCGTGCCAATGATGCAATCCGTATCACAGGCTCGGAAGTTCGGGCGAAGGTTGTCGGCGAGGGTGCAAATCTCGGTGTCACGCAGCGCGGACGCATCGAATATGCACTGACTGGTGGCCGCAGCAATACCGATGCCATCGACAACTCTGCAGGCGTCAACTGCTCCGACGTTGAGGTCAACATCAAGATTGCATTGGCTGCTGCCATGCGTTCGGGCAAGCTCAAGCGTCCTGCACGCGACAAGCTGCTGGTGAGCATGACCGACGATGTGTCGGAACTGGTGCTGCGCAACAATTATCTGCAGCCGCTCGCACTTTCATTGAGCGAACGTCAGGGTCTCACGGAGCTGCCTTATCAGGCTCGTTTCATGGCCGAGCTTGAAGCGCGCAAGCTGCTGGATCGCAAGGTCGAGTATCTGCCATCGGACGCAGTGCTTAATGATCGTCAGAAATCAGGACAGCCGCTGACGCGTCCGGAACTCGCGGTTCTGCTCGCTTATGCCAAGCTGTCACTGTCGGACGATCTGGTGGCAAGCAGGCTTCCAGACGAGCCGTATTTCGAGCAGCTGTTGTTTGGTTACTTCCCGAAGCGTATGGTGAAAACCTATGCTGACGAAATTTCCAATCACCGCCTGAAGCGCGAAATCGTCGCTACTTTGCTGGCTAACGATATTATCAATCGTGGCGGCATCACCTTCATCAGCCGTTTGGCCGATACGACAGGCAAGTCGCCTGCCGATATCGTCCGCGCTTATGTGGCGGTGCGCGATGGCTTTGAGATCAATGCGATCTATGACGCTATCGATGCGCTCGATAACAAGGTGGCGGGTGATGTGCAGAACCAGTTCTATCATCTGGTTGGCGAGATGCTGCTTGCGACGACCGCCTGGGTTCTGCGCAACGACACCACGCGTGCAAATCTGACAGAACTGGTGAACACCATCACCACGGCCCGCTCGGCTCTTGAGCCACGCTTCGATAGTCTGATGCCGGACTACTTGATTGATGCAGTGCAGGCCGACAAGGCGACCTTTGTTGAAAAGGGTGCGCCTGAGAAGCTTGCTCAGCGTCTGGCCAATCTGCAGCTTGCAGGCATCATGCCGGATATTGCGCTGATCGCCCATCTGGCTTCTGCCGATCTGGTTGCAACCGCCAAGGCTTATTTCGGTGTATCGGAAGCCTTCCGCATTGGTCGTATCGAAGAAGCAGCACGCACCATTCCAGTCACCGACTATTATGACGGTCTGGCACTATCGCGTGCGAGCGATACGATCACGCAGGCAGCGCGTGGCATCACGATTGCAGCACTGAAAAAGCACGGCAAGGACAAGGATCCGGCGGCGGCATGGTTTGCAGAAGATGCAGCGCGCATCGACCAGATCAGAAACCGTATGGTTGCTCTGACCGAAGGCGGCGATCTCACCGTTTCGCGTCTGGCTGTTGCCGCTGGGCTTATGTCGGACCTGACGCAATAATTGCGATCTCATTGGAATTGAAAAGGGCGGCTTAGGTCGCCCTTTTTGTTTATTGTCGGTGGTGATACCGCAGTATAAGGTCTGGCTTATTTATGACCGAATAGCTTTTTAACACCGGGGGGCGAGGAGCAATTTGTTGAGCGATCAACCTTTAAGCGCGGGAGGTTATGCCTCGCGACGCGGCGTATGGGGCTGGATATTCTTCGACTGGGCGGCTCAGCCGTTTTTTACAGTTGTGATCACGTTCATCTTTGGTCCTTACTTCATTTCGCGCATGGCCGAGACTGCAGAAGCCGGGCAGATTGCCTGGGGTTACGGTTTTGCTGCCGCGGGCTTCGCTATCGCAATTCTTTCTCCCATTCTCGGTTCGATTGCCGATCAGACAGGGTCTCGCAAGCCGTGGATCGGGTTCTTTGCCGTACTAAAGATCGTCAGTCTGATGACGCTCTGGTTGGCAGTGCCTGGCGCTAACCTGTTCTGGGTTCTGCTTGCCTTCAGCATTGCAATGGTTTCGGCAGAGTTTTCCATCGTCTTCAACGATTCAATGATGCCGCGTCTGGTGCCGCGCGAAGAGATTGGACGCGTTTCCAATCTGGCCTGGGGCCTTGGTTATCTCGGTGGCATGATCGTTTTGATCTTTGTGGTCTTTTGCCTCGCCGCTTCACCTGAAACCGGCAAAACGATTATCGGTATGAAACCCTTGTTCGGGCTTGATCCTGTGCAAGGGGAAGATGCTCGTATAACTGGGCCGATCTCCGCGCTCTGGTATCTGATATTTATTCTGCCGATGTTTCTTTTTACGCCTGATCAGGCGCGAGGAAAGCCCCTGCGTCAGGCGCTGGGCAAAGGTCTGTCTGAGCTCAAGGCAACATTAAGTGAGGTTCGTAAACGCCCCGGGATCGCACGATTTCTCATCGCGCGGATGGTCTATCAGGATGGCGTTAATGCAATCATTGCACTGGGTGCAGGCTATGCCGCCTCCATGTTTCAGTGGTCGATCACTGAGATCGGCCTGTTCGGCATGATCACCAATGTCATGGCGATTTTCAGTTGCCTTGTTGCGAGCCGCATGGATACGCGTTTTGGCTCCAAAGTCATCGTTATGATTTCACTGTGGCTTTTGTTGCTGGCGTCCGTTGGGATTGTATCGACAGGGCGCGATTATCTGATGTTCGGCATCATGCCACTGGAATATTTGCCGGCTCAAGGTTTGTTCGCGACCCCTGCGGAACATGCCTTCCTGGTTTACGGCGTCATGCTGGGCGCTGCCTTCGGCCCTGTGCAGGCGTCCTCCAGGTCGTGGTTTGCCCGGAGCATCAGGCCTGAAGAATCAGGCCGTTATTTCGGTATCTATGCCTTGGCAGGGCGGGCAACGAGCTTTGTCGGCCCCTTCCTCGTGGCAACAGTGACCGCGATCACGCATTCAGCCGCAATAGGGATGTCGGTGCTGGTGCTCTTCTTTGCGATTGGCATTCTGCTTGCCGCAAGAACACCTTATCCTGCGGATCGATAAGGAAAGTCAGCGCGCATCCCGGCGCGCTGATTTCATCACTCAATCATTACATCATGCCAGCAGCTTTGGCGCATGTGATCGCGAGAAAGCCGCCGATGATCGGCGCTGCTACGGGCACCCAGGCATAGGACCAGTCCGAGCCGCCTTTTCCCGGAATAGGCAGCAATGCATGGGCGATGCGTGGTCCGAGATCGCGCGCCGGATTGATCGCATAGCCGGTGGGGCCGCCCAGTGAAACACCGAGCGCCCAGACAAGCAGGCCGACCATCAGTGGTCCAAGGACGCCTGTTGCGCCAACAGCCTTTGCTCCGATAGCAATCACCACAAAGACCAGAACAAATGTGCCGATTATTTCCGTCAGGCAATTGGCTGGTATGTTGCGGATGGCAGGCCCGGTGCAGAAGACGCCGAGCTTGAGGCTTTTGTCTTCCGTCGGCTTCCAGTGAGGCAGGTAGGCAAGATAGACAAGCACTGCGCCTGCGAAAGCACCAAGCATCTGCGCCGCAATGTAGGGAGCTACTTCAGCCGGCGGAAAAGTACCGGCCGCATAAAAAGCAAGCGTCACGGCGGGGTTCAGATGACCCGCACTACCAGCCGCAACGGCAACCATCACACCACAGAGAACCGCAAAGCCCCAGCCCGCGGTAATGACGATCCAGCCGGAATTCTGGCCTTTGGATTTTGCAAGAAGCACGTTTGCAACCACGCCATCGCCCAAAAGGATAAGCACCATAGTGCCGAGAAATTCACCGATAAAACCATTACTCATCATCTACTCCGAGAGAATAATTTAGGTACTAAAAAGTCGCCCGGTGAGCGGATGTGCTCACCGGCTGTCGATAATCATTGATCGTTTTCAAGTTCGGTCTGTTACGAGAGCCTTAGAGCGTGTCGCGGTTAATTGTATCCACAACGCTCGCTCTAACTCATTGTTTTTACGCATGTCGTTATCGGAAAACCGGTTCCCACTTTTCCGCGACATGCTTTAGTTTTAATCAACCCAGTTGAGAGACCGCTGCACGGCTTTCTCCCACGCGTTGAACAGACTGGTGCGTTCCTTTGCCGTCATCTTTGGATGCCAGCGCTGGCCGACCTGCCAGTTCTCAATAATGTCGTTTGTCGACTTCCAATAGCCCACGGCAAGCCCAGCCGCATAAGCTGCACCAAGGGCTGTTGTTTCAATGATCTTCGGACGCACGACCGGAACACTCAGAATGTCGGACTGGAACTGCATGAGCAGCTCGTTGATGGTCATGCCACCATCGGCACGCAGTTCAGTAATCTCTACGCCTGAATCCTTGACCATAGCTTCCAGCACTTCGCGCACCTGATAGGCGCTTGCTTCAAGGGCGGCGCGGGCAATGTGACCTTTATTGGCAAAGCGCGTCAGACCAGCAATGACGCCGCGTGCGGAATCTTCCCAATGTGGTGCGTAAAGGCCGGAGAAGGCCGGGACGAAATAGACATCGCCATTGTCTTCGACCGTGCGCGCCAGTGTTTCAATGTCAGCGCTGGTTTTGATAATGCCAAGATTATCGCGCAGCCATTGCACCAGTGCGCCGGTGATGGCAATCGAGCCTTCCAGCGCATAGACCGGCTTTTGTTCACCAAGCTGATAGGCAACGGTCGTTAGAAGCCCATAGGTGGATGGAACCAGCTTTTCACCAGTATTCATCAGCATGAAGCAGCCGGTGCCATAGGTGTTCTTGGCTTCGCCCGGCTCAAGGCAGGCTTGACCGAAAAGCGCTGCCTGCTGATCGCCCAGAATGCCTGCAAGCTTAACACTGACAAGCGCGGGCAGGGTAATCTCGCCATAGACTTCGCTGGAAGAACGAATTTCCGGCAGGCAAGCCGCGGGAATACCGAACAGCTGCAAGATTTCCTCGTCCCATTTGAGCGTAGACAAATCCATCAACTGCGTGCGTGACGCGTTGGTTACATCGGTGATGTGAATGCCGCCTTTTGCGCCGCCGGTGAGATTCCAGACAAGCCAGCTATCCATCGTGCCGAACAGCGCATCGCCTGCTTCTGCCTTTTCGCGCGCACCGGGAACATTATCGAGTATCCAGCGCAGTTTAAGGCCCGAGAAGTAAGTCGAAATCGGCAGTCCGGTCTTATCGCGCAGGCGATCTGCGCCACCATCTTTGACAAAATGATCGACCAGCTCGTCCGTGCGTGTGTCCATCCAGACAATGGCATTGTAAAGCGGTGCGCCGGTCTTCCTGTCCCACAGCAGCGTTGTTTCGCGCTGATTGGTGATGCCGACGGATGCAATATCGGAAGCCTTGAGCTTCGCTTTCTTCAGTGTTTCGCCGATAACATGCTGCGTGTTGCGCCAGATTTCATTGGCATTGTGCTCAACCCAGCCAGCCTTGGGATAGATCTGCTCGTGTTCGCGCTGATCCATGGCGACAATATCGCCGTTCCGGTCAAAAATGATAAAACGTGAACTGGTGGTTCCCTGATCGATGGAACCGACGAACTGTGTCATTTACTATGCTCCTCCCGCTCGAATGGCAGAGATCTTGTCAGGATGCGAATATGTATGTCCGTTGCAACCCATTTTCGCTAATCTCGAATGAATATATGCGTCTCTCCAAAAACCACTTTGCTCTTTTTGAGCAGGTGGCCACTTCAACATAATTCAGGCCCGTATTGCAGCACTCCCAATGCTTTTTCGCTGACATCCTTTATTTCATTTATGCGTTAAATGAACTTAATCGAAATAATATGAATATCAAACGAAAGCAATAGGGGTATTTTAGAGCGATTATCCCGCCTCTTTGATAAGATTTGCAGGCTAATTAATAGGGTGCACTTTCGTTTGCGAAAATCCATCCTATTTATGAAGTTCTCAAAGAAAAAGCCCCGGCAACATAGTGTTGCCGGGGCTTTCGGGTTCAATATAGATTGCTGTATTAGAGCGACCTTTGTGCGCCCGGAAGGGCGCACGGCGCTCTAGTGACGGAAGTGACGCATTCCGGTCATCACCATGGCAATGCCATGCTCGTCAGCTGCAGCAATGACTTCATCGTCACGCATCGAGCCGCCCGGCTGGATAACTGCCGTGGCGCCTGCCTGAACAGCGGACAGCAGACCGTCAGCAAACGGGAAAAACGCGTCGGACGCTACAACACAGCCCTTGGTCAGCGGCTCGGCAAGACCGGCAGCTTCTGCTGCATCTTCTGCCTTACGCGCTGCGATACGGGCCGAGTCGACGCGGCTCATCTGGCCTGCGCCGATGCCAACCGTTGCGCCATCCTTGACGTAGACGATTGCGTTCGACTTCACATGCTTACCAACGCGGAAAGCGAACTTCATATCGTTGAGTTCGGCTTCGCTTGGGCTCCGCTTGGTGACAACTTTAAGGTCAAGATCATCGACAACGCCGTTGTCGCGCGACTGGACCAGCAGGCCGCCTGCAACGGTTTTCGCTGCAATGCCCTTGGCGCGCGGATCAGGCAGACCGCCCGTTACCAGCAGACGCAGGTTTTTCTTGGCTGCAACGATGGCCTGTGCGCCTTCAGTGGCGTCGGGCGCGATGATGACTTCGGTGAAGATTTTGACGATTTCTTCAGCGGCGGCTTCATCAAGTGTCTTGTTGAGCGCAACAATACCGCCAAAGGCCGAAACAGGATCGCAGGCCAGTGCCTTGAGATAAGCTTCGGTGATAGTTGCAGCTTCGGCGACACCGCAAGGATTGGCGTGCTTGATGATGGCAACGGCTGCGGTGCGGGCTGGGTCAAACTCAGCTACGAGCTCAAAAGCTGCATCGGTGTCGTTGATGTTGTTATAGGAAAGCTGCTTGCCTTGAAGCTGCGTTGCTGTGGCCACACCCGGACGCTGTTCGCCGGTCAGATAAAAACCAGCCGTCTGATGCGGGTTTTCACCATAGCGCATGACAGAGTGCAGCTTGCCTGCAACCGAGCGATAGGTCGGGGTTTCCTCACCGATTGCTTCGGCAAACCAGTTTGAAATGGCTGCATCATAAGCGGCAGTACGTGAGAACGCCTTGGCTGCGAGCTTTTTGCGGAAAGAAATCGGTAGCGAGCCTTCGTTCTTTTCGAGCTCGGCTACAACGTCTGCATAGTCGGCCGGATCGACAACGGTTGCGACATAGGCATGATTCTTTGCCGAAGCGCGGATCATGGCTGGGCCACCAATGTCGATATTCTCAACAGTGGTGTCGTAGTCGCCGCCCTTGAAGCGGACTTCTTCAAATGGGTAGAGATTGATGACGGCCAGATCGATGCCGCCAATGCCGTGGGCTTCCATTGCAGCAACGTGTTCAGGGTCGTTGCGCACTGCAAGCAGGCCGCCGTGAACCGATGGGTGCAGCGTCTTTACGCGTCCGTCCATGATTTCCGGGAAGCCGGTGACTTCCGAAACGTCCTTTACAGGAATGCCTTCTGCGGCAATCGACTTGGCGGTGCCGCCGGTCGAGAGGATTTCAACGCCATGGGCATGGAGTGCCTTGGCGAAATCGATGAGGCCGGTCTTGTCGGACACGGAAAGGAGGGCGCGGCGCACCCGATGAAGATCGGGAGCGGGAATATGCTTGGAGCTGACAGCCATAGGAAACGGTCTCTTCGTTGCTGAAGCGTTTTGCGTTCAGGAAGGGTGGGACGATGGCGAGTTAGCACAGCTGAGACACGAATCATACCCTAAAAGCCAGCAATCGGGGCATTGTTGATTAGGCGTAACTTCCAATCGCAACGCGGCTGAATTGCCAGTTCACTTCCGGCAGTTCAGAAGCCGGGAACGAAAGGACGATCTGCTTTGATGTCACAGGTCCGCGGAAGCCGGCAAAGAAGATGCTGTCTTCCAGTTGCGGAGCAACTTCAAAACAGGAAAAGGCCCATGTGTCGTCATGTGGGGCACTGAGGATAATCAGGCCGTTTTCATCAAACGAGATATCCACCGATGGGTGGATATGAAAGCGCACCGCGACATTGTCGCGACCATTGGCTTTCAAAGCCTTGGCATCGCCGCGATAGAAACGGTCGGCACCCTGAATGACGCTGCCATTATGCGAGAGCACAACGCGGCGCTCATGGTAAATACCGAAAAGGCGGGCATAGCCATCATGGCTTGCGACAAAGCCTTGACGTCCAAGGTCTTCCACGCGGTCGCGCTGAACTTTTGTCGGGCCTGCAATAATCGGCGTGCCGATCATGTTGGAGAGGCCCGCATTCAGGCTGAAACGGCAGGATGATGTGTCATTGATGGTGACAGTCGAGTGCGCAGCCGTCGAGCGACCCAACGGACGAAATTCCGGTGGGCCGTAACGGTCGACACCGGAATTGACGATATAGCGCTGACGGCCCGAAGACATTTCAAAGGCGAGACAGCCCGCATGGGCATCACGCGATGCCGTTACAGGCGGCGGAAGGCCGGTATCGGCGATAATGGTCGTCGCACCCATCGACAGGCGTTCATAGCCCGAATAAGGCGCGTGGGTCAGCGGTGAACCTGCGGTTTCATCGTGACGCAAAACAGAAATGATGCGCTCGGACAGTGTTGGTCCAACACCATTGAAAAGCGCTAGGCTGCCATCCTGATGCCGGAAGAAACGCAGTGCCGGCAACATGCGCTCGACAGCTTCGATCAATGCCTTTGGCGGGGATTCCGTGCCATTGGCATAGGTCTGACGCAGCGGCAGAAGATCGGCCAGCAGTTCAAGGATCGTAACCGGGTTGCGCGAGATATGCCCGCCATCAGGCAGGATCTGGCGCTTCAGCTCATATTCGAGATTGCGACGGGCTGCGCGGGCGGTCGGTGGTGAAACCGGCAAGGCGAGTGCTGCAAAGGCAAGCGCAATGCGCGCACGCAGACGTTCTTCGCCGTCATCCATGGCGGAGGCGACCGTGCGGAGGTAACGCACCTGCATGGCAAGCGAACGCATGAATTTGCGGTAGGCAGGCAGTTCTGCGCCAGAGAGAATGAGGTTGGAATGCTGCAGCCAGGCGATGATGCGCTGCGCCGTTACTTCCGGCGACCAGGCAAGGCCACCGATGCGTTTGCCATAAAGGCGCATCCAGTCATCAACGAGCGCACGCGCATTGGCGGTGGCAAGCTCGCTATTGGCGCTTTTCAAGTGACGCAGCCAGCCAAAGCCCTGAAGGGCTGCTTCCCATTCAGGAGTAGGCGGCTCTACTGCAAAAGGCGACATGCCGCCGGTTTCGACGAGGCGACCGGCCAGTGCGAAACGGCCGTGATAGAACTCCTGCGCCAGCTGAGGGTCGGCAACGCGAAGATCAGGAGGTGCGATGAGGATGCGCTCGGGTGTGAAGCCGGTGAAACGCCAGCGAAAAAGCGGACCCATGCGCAGACGGCGGCTGAACCTGCGCCAAGCCTGTGCAACGGCCAGTCCCCAAAGATGCGGGGTTTCGCTCAACGCGACTGCCACCCTCTCGTTCTCCGTATTAAAATTCATTCGCAATGGACCCGATAAAGGCAGGTCCGTCCTTTCATGGCATGATGTATCGAAATGCTGGTTTCCAGATTTCGGAATCATGCATTCTTAGAATCGTCGATAATGGTGAATCGAGTGTTAACCATAATGGGCGCAGAGCACCCATTATGCCAAATTCATCGATTTTAATCAGCAGTTGCTAACTGATTAGGCTTTGCGTCTGAAACGGGCAGCGAAAAAGCCGTCCATGCCTGCCATATTCGGATTGCCATCAAAATTTTCAGCGGGCAGATCGGCAGGGGTCGACCGCAGGAAGCCTTCTTTGGTGATCAAACCTTCAAGGCCAGGGCATTCTTCAAGCGTAATCGGATAGGCTTCAATGGCTGGATTTTTGAGCGCATTACGGGCCATGTCCTCGCCCTCCTGCGGATGCAGCGAGCAATTGGAGAACAATACTGTGCCGCCGGGTTTCACAAGCGTGATGGCCTTATCAAGCATTTTGGCCTGAAGGGTCGCAAGCTTCTTAATATCCTGCGGTGTCTTGGTCCATGGCACATCCGGGTGACGGCGCACGGTGCCGGTGGATGAGCAGGGCGCATCGAGCAGCACGGCATCAAACAATGTATCTGGCTTAAAATCCATCATATTGCTGGCAACCGTACGGGCTTCAAGGCCCAAACGTTCCAGATTGCCGTCAAGGCGCTTGAGGCGGTTTTCAGACATATCAAGGGCTGTCACATCAGCGCCTTGAAGCACAAGCTGTGCTGTCTTGCCGCCGGGGGCTGCACAAAGATCAGCCACGCGTTTACCCTTGATGTCGCCCATCAGGCGCGCTGGCAGGCTTGCGGCGGCATCCTGTACCCACCAATCGCCCTCGGCAAAACCGGGCAGGTCGGTGAGGTTGCCCGCAACCGTCTCAAGACGGACAGAACCATTAGGCAAGGCTACACCGCCGAGTTTCTCTGCCCATTCCTTCGGATCACCCTTAACGGTGAAATCGATTGGTGGCTCGTAACCATGCATAGTCAAAATGGCCGTGGTTTTTTTCGGGCCATAGGAATCGGTAAGGCTTCTTGAAAACCATTCCGGCACATTTTCTTCGGGCTGCAATGTGTGCTCGAGTGCACGCTCTTTGTTGCGCGACAGACGGCGCAGAAGAGCGTTCACCAGACCTGCATATTTACGATTACGCGGGTCATAATTCGCCGCTTCAACGGCCAGGTCAACGGCAGAGTGATCGGGCAGGTTGAGATAGAAAATCTGTGCGACAGCGACATGCAACAGGTGTTTGAGCGCATGCGCGTTTTCTGGCAATGGGCGGTCGAGACGCTTGTTGATTGCTCGATCAATGCTACCGCGATTGCGCAGTGCGGAGCCCAAAATAGCGCGAACGAGCGAACGGTCGCGTGGCTCAAGTGCCAAATATTGCGGATGGCCATGGCTGTTATCGGTCAAACCGTCGAGCGAAGTATTCTTTTCAATCACTGCACCAAGCAGGCGGGCCGCAGTGAGACGTGCGGCAAGACCGGGCCGTTGCTGTTCGGCACGGTCTGCTACGTAGTCATGTGTCTGCTGCTTGTTATTTCCACGCTTTGGCGCAGGTTTCTTATCGTTCACGCTGTTCTACTTTATCTAACGCTTGGGATGCGTTGCTACGACCACGGGCCTCGGTAGCCAGAATTGGAACCGGAACCACCACTGTTATTTTTGTCTGCATTACCACTAGTTTGTCCCCAAGGACCACTGTTTTGTGCAGGGGCTGAGTTATGCTGCGCCATTCCAGCCGAACGAATGCCCATTTCTGCAGCCATCTGCTCAAGCGCCTGAATACGATTGTCGGTATCAGGGTGAGTAGAAAAGAGGTTGTCTGCACCACGTCCGCTCAGCGGGTTGATGATAAACATATGGGCGGTTGCCGGGTTGTGCTCGGCTTCTTCATTGACAACAGACTTAGCGCCACGGGCGATCTTGCCAAGGGCAGATGAGAGCCAGAGCGGGTTGCCGCAGATTTCAGCACCGCGACGGTCGGCGGCATATTCGCGGGTACGGCTTACCGCCATCTGCACGATCATCGCCGCAAAAGGAGCCACGATCATTGCAAGAATTGTACCGATGACGCCGATAATCCCATTGCCGTTTTCACGGTTTCCACCGAGGAAAAATGCGAAATTGCCGAGCATGGAAATGGCACCGGCAAGCGTGGCCACGATTGTCATGGTCAACGTATCGCGGTTCTGAACATGCGCCAGTTCATGTGCCATCACGCCCGCAACTTCTTCCGGTGTCAGTCGATTGAGAAGGCCAGTTGTGGCTGCAACGGCAGCATTTTCCGGGTTTCGGCCCGTTGCAAAGGCATTGGGCTGGTCTTCGTGGATAATATAGACCTTTGGCATAGGTAGGCCCGCATTGGCAGCAAGCCCCCTGACCATACGATAATAATCGGAGCCGGAACGCTCATCCACCTCCTGCGCATTGTACATGCGCAGCACCATCTTGTCTGAATTCCAGTAGCCAAACAGGTTCATCGCAACAGCGATCACCAGCGCGATCATCATGCCGCCGCCGCCGCCCAGCAAATAGCCGATGCTCATGAACATGACTGTCATGAGAGCAATCAGCATGGCAGTTTTCGTCATATTCATGCGTATAGGTCTCCGGTTCAGCAACAGTTTACTTAATCGGGGTTTTGCTTCCCCGTCAGGTTTAACTATATGATGGGTATGAAATGCCTGATCTTCAATAATGGGCTCTAATAACGGATCGCAAACAGATGACCGATAAGTTCAACGAACCCGCCAACGACGATAATGCCGAACCACGCAAGTTTGAAGATTTGCCACCGGCAGCCCAGCGCGCGCTGAAAGAAGCGGAAGAGCGCCGCGCGAGTGAAAATGCCGAAAAGCTACCGCGTGAAATTGGCGGTCGCGGCGGCAAAGATCCAGCGCGCTTTGGCGACTGGGAGATTAAAGGGCGGACCATCGACTTCTAAGTTTGGGATATTTCCGTTTCTGCGGCCTGCAAATCGCGTTCTTTTGCGCTTCCGGTGCTCATGTACCCAAAAGTACACTCCGCTCCGGTTCTCGAAGATCACGATTTTCGGCATGCAGGAACGAAAATCTCATCAAACTAGGGCGCATTTACAGGCTCCGTTAATAAAGAAAAAGGCCGGGAAATCCCGGCCTGTTTTTATTTCTTGTTCTGGCGGTTTTCGATCAGATCGTCCACGACGCCCGGATCGGCGAGTGTCGACGTATCGCCCAGTGACCCGAACTCGTCTTCAGCGATCTTGCGCAGGATACGGCGCATGATCTTGCCGGAGCGGGTCTTTGGCAGGCCCGGCGAGAACTGGATTTTGTCCGGCGTTGCAATCGGGCCGATTTCCTTACGCACATGGCTTACCAGCTCTTTGCGCAGAGCGTCTTCGTCCTGCACGGCTTCGCCGGTCATCAGTGTGACATAGCAATAGATGCCCTGGCCCTTGATCGGGTGCGGGTAGCCGACAACCGCGGCTTCCGAAACCGAGTGATGCGAGACGAGTGCCGACTCGATTTCCGCTGTGCCAAGACGATGGCCGGAAATATTGAGCACGTCATCGACGCGGCCTGTGATCCAGTAGTAACCGTCTTCATCACGGCGGCAGCCGTCGCCGGTGAAATACTTGCCCTTATAGGTGGAGAAGTACGCTTCGATGAAGCGCTTGTGATCGCCGTAAAGGGTACGCATCTGGCCTGGCCAGCTATCGATGATGCAGAGATTGCCGTCGGTGGCACCTTCGACAATCGCGCCTTCATTGTCCACCAGCTGTGGCTTCACGCCAAAGAAAGGACGGGTTGCAGAACCCGGCTTGAGGTCAGTTGCGCCCGGTAAAGGCGTGATCAGAATACCGCCGGTTTCCGTCTGCCACCATGTATCAACGATTGGCGAATGCTGATCGCCGACCACGTTGTAATACCATTCCCAAGCTTCCGGGTTGATTGGTTCGCCCACCGAGCCGAGAAGGCGCAGCGTTGAACGCGATGAGCGGGTGACGAATTCGTCGCCAGCGCCCATCAGTGCGCGGATCGCCGTTGGTGCAGTGTAGAAGATGTTGACGTGGTGCTTGTCCACCACTTCCCAGAAACGACCCTGATCAGGGAAGTTCGGCACACCTTCAAACATCAGTGTTGTGGCGCCGTTGGCCAGCGGTCCGTAGACGATATAGGAATGGCCTGTGACCCAGCCCACATCCGCGGTACACCAGTAGATGTCGCCATCATGATAGTCGAAGACATATTGATGGGTCATCGAAGCGTAGACAAGATAGCCGCCGGTGGTGTGCAGCACACCCTTTGGCTTGCCGGTGGAGCCGGAAGTGTAGAGGATGAACAGCGGATCTTCCGCGTTCATTGGTTCCGGTTCGCAGGTCGGTTCGACGCTTGCGACTTCCTGATGATACCAGAGATCGCGGCCCGGTCCCCAGCTGACCTTGCCGCCGGTACGGCGCACAGTCAGAACCTTGTTGACCATCACATATTGCTTGGCAGCGATGTCGATAGCGGTATCGGTGTTTTCTTTCAGTGGAACCGGCCTGCCGCCGCGCACGCCTTCATCCGCCGTGATGACGAAAGTGGATTCACAGTCAACGATACGACCGGCCAGTGCTTCCGGCGAGAAGCCAGCAAAGACGACGGAATGCACGGCACCAATACGGGCGCAGGCGAGCATTGCATAAGCTGCTTCCGGGATCATCGGCAGATAGATGGTGACGCGATCACCCTTCTTGACGCCATGCTTCTTCAGCACATTGGCAAGGCGGCAGACATTTTCATGCAGCTCGCGATAGGTGATCTTCTTGTCGATATAGGGATTGTCACCTTCCCAGATGATCGCAACCTTATCGCCACGGCTTTTCAGATGACGGTCAATACAGTTGTAGGAGACGTTAGTTACGCCATCCTCGTACCACTTGATCGAAACATCGCCATTGAAATCGGTGTTCTTGACTTTGGTGAAGGGTTTGAACCAATCAATCCGTCGGCCGTGCTTGGCCCAGAATCCATCCGGGTCGGTCACGCTCTCATTGTACCATTCGAGATACTTCTCGTTGTCTATGAGCGTGTTCTTCTTTGCCCCCGGCAGAACAGGGTAAAGCTTTTCCGACATGTCATCCTCCTTGCTGTACGGCGATCCTCCCGCCGTAATCGATAGCTCGCATCGGGGCGAAGCTATCGCCAGACTCATCTACATTCCGTCTGGCTAAACGTAAATTAGACATTGGGATCGACTATGGTCCAGAGTGACGCAGCACAAAAATATGATCAACGTGGCAGCACTCATCTTGGTGTGGTGCTAACATATTGTTTTTACTATTTAAAAACTATTTTTGGTGAGTATAATTATTGTCGGAGCCTCTCAATGTTCACAATAGGCTCCCTATAAAAAGGGGAAATCGCTATGACGACATCCGCTTTTAATTCAAAGCCAGCCCTCGGTGCGAAGTCGGCTTTTGAGCTCCAGCTTGCCGGTTACGGTCTGACAACGGCAAAGCTTTTCTACCACATGCCTGATCATCCGCATCTGCTGCAGCTCTTTGTCTGGCAGGATTATGATATTGCGCCAGATTTTCCCGTGCTGCACCACTTCATCGAGTTCTGGAAGGAGAAGATCGACGGTCCGCTGCATTCAGTGGTCTATGTTCACTGCAAGCTGCTTGGTCCGTCTGACTGGAAACATTTGCAGGGAGAGATGCTTTTGCATTGACCGAAGCTCCTCTATGATCGGCATCATGGTCTGATTTCAGCGAGGATTAAGGCTCATCAAATGGCGTTTGTGCATCTTTCTCACCCGGAAAAAGCGCTGCTCTACGCCTCCAAGACATTGCTTGGCTGTCTGATCTGCTGGTTTGGATTGCAATGGGCGGGGATTGAGCATCCGATATGGGCGGTGATTACCGTTCTCATCATTTCCGATCCCGATGTCCGCACCACGCTTGCGCTTTCGCAAGCACGCGCCATCAATACGGCAGTGGGATGCATGATCGGTATGATCACGATCTGGCTCGTGGGATATTCGCCGCTTGCCAGCCTGTTTGGAGCAGCATTAACCGTCTTTGTGATCCTGATGATCGACCGTTATCCGGTCAATTGGCGTCTGGCGCCCGCAACCGTGGTGATTGTGATGGATGCGGGACGCTTTGCTCAAACGCGCAATGAAGAGCTTCTGCTCGCACTATCGCGGCTCATTGAGATAGCGCTCGGGTGTGTGGTCGCAATCATTCTGGCCTGGATTTACACCAAACTTATTGAGAAGGTGCGCGCGCACCGTCAGCCTTCACCGCCTCAAGCAGAAGGCGAATAGCTTCTGCTGCCGAAAATCGCCGATCCCACGCGCACTGAAGTTGCGCCGAAACCGATAGCGGTTTCATAATCACCCGACATGCCCATGGAGAGCTTTTCAACGCCTGCGGCGCGGGCAAGCTTTTCAAGCAGCGCAAAATGCGGCCCTGGATTTTCATCTGCTGGAGGGATGCACATCAGGCCTTCGATGGAGAGGCCATGTTCGGAGCGGCAGCGTTCGACAAAGCTGACTGCTTCTTTTGGCGGGATGCCAGCCTTTTGTTCTTCAAGGCCGGTATTGACCTGCACATAGAGCTTCGGGCTTTTGTCCTGCTTTTTGATCTCGACGGCTAAGGCGGCGGCAATCTTTTCGCGGTCGACGGTTTCGATGACGTCGAAGAGGGCCACGGCGTCTGCTGCCTTGTTGGATTGCAGCGGTCCGATCAGATGCAGCTCGATGCCCGAATAGGTCTCGCGTAAGCCGGGCCACTTGGCTTGAGCTTCCTGAACGCGGTTTTCACCAAAGATCCGCTGGCCGAGATCAAGTGCCGGGCGGATTTCATCAGCTTCGAAGGTTTTTGAAACCGCCACCAGTGTTACGGAGCCCTTTTTACGCAGCGCTTCTTTTTCTGCATTGGCAATCGCGGTCTTGACCGTGTTCAGGTTCGCACCAATATCTGACCCAATATCTGACATGGAATTCTCGCTTTCAGGCTTTTAAGTCCGCAAAAGGTTGACGCTCTCGCCAATACGTGGTGAAGGTCGCCATTAAATATCGACTCTCCTTATTGCATCACCTTCGTACGAGTAAATACGCTCATGGCATCCGAACGTTATAATCCGCGTGTGGCGGAAGCTCATTGGCAGAAAATCTGGGAAGAAAACCAGACTTTCGAAACCGACAACAGCGATCCCCGCGAGAAGTACTACGTCCTAGAAATGTTCCCTTATCCATCAGGGCGCATTCACATGGGCCATGTGCGCAACTATGCGATGGGTGACGTTGTTGCCCGTTACAAGCGCGCCAAGGGTTTCAACGTGCTTCATCCGATGGGCTGGGATGCGTTCGGTATGCCTGCGGAAAACGCGGCGATGCAGAACAAGGTGCATCCGAAGGAATGGACCTACCAGAACATCGACACGATGAAGCGTCAGCTGAAATCCATGGGCCTGTCGCTCGACTGGTCGCGCGAGTTTGCGACCTGTGATGTCGAATATTATCATCGTCAGCAGATGCTGTTCATCGATCTGTTTGAAAAAGGTCTGGTGACGCGTAAGACGTCCAAGGTCAACTGGGACCCGGTCGACAACACGGTGCTTGCCAATGAGCAGGTGGTGGATGGTCGCGGCTGGCGCTCTGGTGCGCTGGTCGAACAGCGCGAGCTGACACAGTGGTTCTTCAAAATCACCGATTTCAGCGAAGATCTGCTGGCCGGTCTCGACACGCTTGACCAGTGGCCGGAAAAAGTCCGCGTCATGCAGAAGAACTGGATCGGCAAGTCGGAAGGCCTGCAAGTTCGTTTTGCGCTGAATGCGTCGACCGCACCTGCTGGCTTCTCAGAAGTTGAAGTTTATACAACCCGCCCGGACACACTGTTCGGCGCGTCTTTCGTGGCGATCTCTGCCGATCACCCACTGGCGAAGAAGCTTGCAGAAAACAATGCCTCGCTCACCGGCTTCATCGATGAGTGCCATCAGCATGGCACGTCGCTCGCAGCGCTTGAAACCGCTGAAAAGAAGGGCTTCGATACCGGCATAAAGGTCAAGCACCCGTTCGATGAGAATTGGGAACTGCCGCTCTATGTCGCCAATTTCGTGTTGATGGAATATGGCACGGGCGCTGTTTTCGGCTGTCCTGCACATGATCAGCGCGATCTGGATTTTGCCAATAAATATTCGCTGAAAGTGACGCCGGTTGTTCTGCCGAAGGGCGAGGACGCTGCAAGCTTCAGTGTGGGCGAAACGGCCTATACCGACGATGGCGTGATGATCAATTCGCGCTTCCTCGACGGCATGACGCCTGAAGCAGCTTTTGCCGAAGTGGCGGAGCGTCTGGAAAAGACCGAGCTCGATGGCCGCCCGCAGGCTGAACGCAAAGTTCAGTTCCGTCTGCGTGACTGGGGTATTTCGCGTCAGCGTTACTGGGGTTGTCCGATCCCGATGATCCATTGCGAAAGCTGTGGCGTCAATCCGGTGCCGCGTGCCGATCTTCCAGTCAAGCTGCCGGATGATGTCGAGTTTGACCGTCCGGGCAATCCGCTCGACCGTCATGCGACTTGGCGTCATGTGAAGTGCCCGAAATGCGGTGGCGAAGCTCGCCGTGAAACGGACACGATGGATACGTTCGTCGATTCGTCCTGGTATTACACGCGCTTCACCGCGCCGTGGGAAAACGAGCCGACAGATCGTGCGATTGCCGATCGCTGGTTGCCTGTCGATCAGTATATCGGTGGTGTTGAGCACGCGATCCTGCATCTGCTCTATTCGCGCTTCTTTACCCGCGCCATGAAAGTGGCAGGTCATGTCGGTATCGATGAGCCATTCAAGGGCCTGTTTACGCAGGGCATGGTGGTGCATGAAACCTATAAGGCCGATGGTCAGTGGGTTGCGCCTGCCGATATCCGCATCGAAGACGTTGACGGCAAGCGCGTCGCAACGCTCATCGAAGGCGGAGCGCCGGTCGAAATCGGTTCGATTGAAAAAATGTCGAAGTCGAAGAAGAATGTTGTCGATCCTGACGACATTATCTCGTCTTACGGTGCCGATACTGCACGTTGGTTCATGCTGTCGGACAGCCCGCCGGAACGCGACGTCATCTGGACGGAAGCCGGTGCCGAAGGCGCGCATCGTTTCGTACAGCGCGTCTGGCGTCTGGTTTCGGAAGCTGCTGCTGGCTTGAAGGATGTAGCGCCGAAGGCTGGCACGCAGGGCGATGCGCTCACCGTATCGAAGGCTGCGCATAAGACTGTTCAGGCCGTTGGCGACGACATCGAAAAGCTCGCCTTCAACCGAGCTGTTGCCCGTCTTTACGAGCTGGTCAACACACTTGCAGCGCCACTACAACAGGTTGCAGCCGGTAAGGCTGACGGCGAGCTGAAAGCTGCATTGCGTGAAGCGACCGAAATGCTGGTTATGATGCTTGCACCAATGATGCCGCATCTGGCTGAACAGTGTGCAATTGAACTGGGTGGCAAAATTGCCGGTCAGGAAACACTGGTCGCCCGCGCAGCATGGCCGAAGTTCGACGCGGCTCTGATCGTGGAAAACGAGATCGTTCTGCCGGTTCAGATCAACGGTAAGAAGCGTGGGGATTTGACAATCGCGCGCGACGCTGATCAAGCTACAATCCAGCAGGCGGTGCTCGAACTTGACTTCGTCAAGGCCGCGCTCGAAGGGGGCTCGCCGAAGAAGATCATCGTGGTTCCGCAAAGGATCGTCAATGTCGTTGCCTGATCGCTTTATTTCAGCATTTAAGGCCTTTCGTGTCGCAATCGCTGCTCTTGGAGCAGCGGTTCTGATTGCAGGCTGTACAGTGCATCCGCTTTATTCGTCAGGTGGTGCCGGTGGCACGATCGGTGGCAGTGTTGCACCCGATATGCGCAGCAAGCTCGCGTCGATTGCCATCGACCCGGCAGGCAATGTGTTCCAGCAACAGGTTCGTAATCGCCTGATCTTCCTTTTGGGAGGTGGTGCTGGCGAACCTGCGACTCCGAGCTATCGTCTCAGCCTTGGTCTCAGCGCAAATACGCTGAATGCCGTGAGTGTCGATATCGGCGATCAGACCGACCGTACCGGCCGTCCATCCGCTGGTATCGTGAAGGCTACGTCGAGCTACGTATTGCGTGACAAGGATGGCAAGCCTCTTGTGTCCGGCACACGTACCGCTGGTGCATCTTTCGACCGTCCGCGTCAGGAATTCGCCAACCTGCGTGCGCAGCGTGATGCGACCAAGCGTGCAGCCGAAGAACTGGCCGAGCAGATCTATCTCGCACTTGCAATGCAGATGTCGAAGCTCTGAGCGCGTCAGCTTGTTTGAGTTTGAAAAGGCGGCGCATCTTGTGCCGCCTTTCGTTTATCTAGAGCATTTCCGGTTTTTATTGAATCATTGGAAATGCTCTATCTCTTTGTTTTTGCGCGCATCTTGTTCCGAAAACCGCTTCGCACTTTTCGGGATGCACTCTAGGCTGAGGAAATCATGCGGCTCGTTTCATTTTCGGCAAAAGGCTATCGCTCGCTTCGGTCTGTCCGGTTTGATCTGGGGCAGGTCACGGTCTTTGTCGGTGAAAACGGTGCTGGAAAATCCAATCTCTATCGCGCCTTGCAGCTCGTGAAAGCTGCTGCAGAAGGCACATTCTCAACTGAGATCGTGCGCGAAGGCGGTATGCAATCTGCCATGTGGAGCGGCACCCGGCGCAAACATGAACCGGCGCGAATCATCCTTGAGGCTGAATTTGAAGATGAACGCCTCGCTTCGCGTCTGTCTTACCGTGTCGAAGCAGGACTCCCGCCGCCGGTATCGGGCGCTTTTCCGTTTGAGCCGCAGATCAAGGAAGAGCAGCTCAATCTTGACACCGGGCGACGTCCGGTTGACCTGATGGACCGCAAGGGGCCAGCAGTTTTTGCGCGTGACGGGGAGGGGCGGCGAACCGAGCATCCGAGCCGCCTTTTAACATCGGAGAGCGGCCTCTCCGTCTTGGGACAGTCAGGGCATTATCCGGAGATCGGTGATCTCGCAGCGCAAATGCGCGGCTGGCGCTTCTATCATGGCTTCAGAAGCGACCGCGATGCACCGGTGCGTCAGCCATCAATTGCCGCAACCGCTGCGATGCTCGATGAAGACGGCAGCAATCTGGCTTCGGTCTTTGCGACGCTTGCCCATATCCGTCAGGATACGGTCGATCTTGATCATCTGATTGCCGATGCGCTGGAAGGTGCAAAGCTGGTCATTCCGTATCCGGAAGAAACCGCAACATTTGGCCTTAATTTTCCGGCCTTTCCGCCACGCGTATTTCGGCCGGGCGAGCTATCTGACGGGCAGATACGGCTGCTCGCGCTTGCAGGCGCGCTTCTGTCCTATCGGCTGCCGCCCTTGATTGCTCTGAACGAGCCGGAGGCCAGCCTGCATCCTGACATGATTCCATCGCTTGCGAAGATGATCGCGCGAGCTTCCGAGCGCAGTCAGATATGGGTGGTCACGCATTCGGCCCGGCTCGCGGAAGCCATTACGGAATATTGCGGCAGCAGGCCGATCCATGTTGCCAAGCATGACGGCGAAACTGAACTTGGATAAACAAAAACGGCGGATCAATGATCCGCCGTTTTACATTCTAATCAGTAGACTGATTAAGCAATTTTCTGGCCGGTCTTCGCCCAGTCGGCGAGGAAGGTTTCGAGGCCCTTGTCGGTCAGCGGATGCTTGACGAGTGCCTTGAGTGTTGCCGGAGGTGCGGTAACGACGTCGGCGCCGATGAGAGCTGCTTCCTTGACGTGGTTTACGGTACGAACCGAAGCGGCGAGGATTTCAGTGCGGAAATCGTAGTTGTCGAAAATGGTACGGATTTCAGCAATCAGTTCCATGCCGTTGACGCCCATGTCATCAATGCGGCCGATGAATGGCGATACGAAGGTCGCGCCTGCTTTTGCTGCGAGCAGAGCCTGATTGGCCGAGAAGCAGAGCGTCACGTTGGTCTTGTGACCATCGGAGGTCAGTGCCTTACAAGCCTTGAGACCATCGAGCGTCAGTGGCAGCTTGATGCAGATATTATCTGCGATCTTGGCAATGACGGCAGCTTCCTTCATGATCTGCTCGTATTCTGTTCCAGCAACTTCAGCCGAAACCGGGCCCTTGACGAAGGAGCAGATTTCTTTTGTTACTTCGAGAATATCGCGGCCAGACTTGAGGATCAGCGACGGGTTGGTGGTCACGCCATCGACCAGTCCGAGGTCGTTGAGTTCGCGGATTTCCTTGACGTCCGCAGTGTCGACGAAAAACTTCATAACAGCGTTCCTCCATAATGAGCGCGGGGTGTTGTGGGAAACTAAATCCATTTAATTCCCGGAAGGTGGCTTTTCTTTAGCGCAAAGCCACGCCAAGGTCACGCAATCATGTCGAAAGATTCGCACGATATTTTGAGCCTTTTCGCGGAACCCACTCCGAGTGTGGTGCCGGTGCTTGTACCCATGCCCGCGGAGCGGCCTTATTCTTATATGGTGCCGGAGGGAATGCATGTCCAGCCCGGTTCAATCGTGCGCGTGCCGTTGGGGCCGCGCGAGGTTGCGGGAATCGTTTGTGATGGCGCGACCGATGCTGTTGACGCCAAGAAGCTGCGTGCAATTTCTGAAGTTTTCGATTGCCCGCCTGTGGATGCTCAGATGCTGCGCTTCATGCGCTGGGCCGCCGATTATACGCTTTCACCGCCTGGAATGGTGGCGCGCATGGTGCTTCGCGCGCCCGCAGCCTTCGATCCTGAGCCGAAAGTACCGGGGCTTCGTTACAATGGTCACGAGCCGGAGCGCATGACGGATGCCCGCGCCCGGGTGATGGAACTGGCACGCGACGGTTTGGCGTGGACCCGCTCTGGGTTGGCCCATGCCGCTGGTGTCTCGCTGACCGTTGTGGATGGTCTGAAAACGCAGGGCGTGTTTGAGGAAGTGATGCTTCCGCCGCCTGCTGTCGTTGCCACGCCGGATACGGATTATTCGCGGGCCACACTGTCGGAGGATCAGCAGGCTGCTGCCGAAATGCTGGCCGAATCGGTTGAGGAAGACTCTTTCTCAGTTTCGCTGCTTGATGGCGTGACCGGCTCCGGCAAAACCGAAGTCTATTTTGAGGCCGTCGCCAAGGCGCTCGAGATGGGCAAGCAGGTGCTGATTCTTTTGCCGGAAATTGCGCTGACACAACAGTTTCTCGACCGCTTCCATGATCGCTTCGGGGCAAAGCCTGCCGAGTGGCACTCCGATCTTGCGCCGCGCACACGCGAGCGCGTCTGGCGGCAGATTGCGGAGGGCACCGTGCGTGTGGTCGCCGGTGCTCGTTCGGCATTGTTTTTGCCGTTCAAGGAGCTTGGCCTGATCGTGGTCGATGAAGAACATGATCCGGCTTACAAACAGGAAGATCGCGTTTTCTATAATGCGCGCGATATGGCGGTCGTTCGTGGCCATATTGGCGAATTTCCGGTGATATTGGCATCGGCAACGCCTTCTATCGAAAGTCAGGTGAATGCCGATCAGGGGCGCTACAAGCGAATCAAGCTCTATGGTCGCTACGCGGAAGCGGCACTTCCGACACTGAAGATTATTGATATGCGGCGCTCTCCGCCTCCGCCGGGACGGTTTTTGTCGCCAGCCTTGACCGAAGCTGTGGGTAAGACTGTTGAGCGCGGCGAACAGGCGCTGCTGTTTCTCAACAGGCGGGGCTACGCGCCGCTCACGCTTTGCCGTGTTTGCGGTCACCGTTTCCAGTGCCCGCAATGTTCAAGCTGGCTGGTTGAGCACCGTTTTCGTGGGCAGTTGATGTGCCATCAGTGCGGCTATCATGAGCCAGTGCCGGAAGCTTGCCCGGAATGCGGTACGCTTGACCATCTGGTTGCCTGTGGACCGGGTGTTGAACGCATTGCCGAGGAAGTGGCTGCAACTTTCCCGGACGCGCGAATCATTGTTCTTTCGTCGGATATGGCGGGCGGCGTTAAGCGCCTTCGGCTTGAACTGGATGCCATTGCCAAGGGCGAGGCGGATATTGTCATCGGCACGCAGCTCGTGGCCAAGGGGCATAACTTCCCAAACATGACGCTTGTGGGCGTTGTGGATGCCGATCTCGGGCTTGCCAATGGCGATCCGCGTGCAGCCGAACGCACTTTCCAGCTGCTCAATCAGGTGACAGGCCGCGCAGGCCGAACAGGCCGCAAGAGCCTTGGTTTGCTTCAGACCTATCAGCCTGACCATCCGGTGATGCGAGCTATCGTCAGCGGTGATTCGGAAGCGTTTTATGCGCGGGAAATCGAAGAGCGCGAACGAAGTGCCCTGCCGCCATTCGGACGACTTGCCGCGCTGATTATATCCGCTGACAACCGGCCTGATGCTGAAAATCATGCGCGCGCGTTAAGGCGTGCAGCACCTCATTCTTCTGAGGTTTCTGTGCTTGGTCCAGCTGAGGCGCCGCTTGCACTGGTGCGTGGCAGACATCGGTTCCGCATCCTGGTTCACGGAACGAAAAGAGCGGATATTCAAGGGTTTATCCGTGCGCTTCTTGCAGCTGCACCCAAAGAGCGCGGCTCTATCCGGGTGCAGGTGGATATTGATCCGCAGAGCTTCCTGTAGCGTCCAAAGCTATGGAAACGCGTCGGGTTTTTCGCTATAGCGCTTGAAACCAAGAGGTGAAACGCAATGGAATTTTATCTCCCCATGACCACCGGCGAGTGGCTTGCCTGGAGTGCTGCGGTCGTGACGGCGCTAGCGGGACTGATCATGCTTTTTGCGCCGGGCATCACCATGAAGCTGCTGCGTCTTCAGCCGATTGACGCGCGTCCGGAAGCTTATAGCTCCATCCGCGCTGTTCTGGCCGGTCCTTATCTTGGGGTCGGGCTCGGTTGTCTCATCTTCGCACAACCTTTTCTCTGGGTTGTGCTGGGTGCAGTATGGGGATTTGCGCTCTTCGGCCGCTTCATTTCAATGATGTCGGATAAAAGCGCAACTTTTTACAACATCGTTGCTGCGGTCATCGAATTTTTGCTTGCCGCCGGACCTTTGCTTTACGCTTTTGGTTTCGTCAGCTGAGAAGCGAGGTAAGGGCAGGGCGGAGGCGAGAGTCGAGGCCAAGTTGCCGTGCTAAAAAGCATCCTGCTTCATTAGTGGGCTTGGTTAGTAGTTTTCTAACCTAAAATTGCGGCAAAACTTACACAAAAGTGCGGGATTCGCGTGTTGCGAGTCCGGTTCGTCTATGCTAGACGGCAATCACATTTCGGTGTTGTCGCGCTCGCGCGTCAGGGGTTCCCCGGAAACATTCAATAAAATCATCTGCTTGGGCCTTTTGGTCCTGCTGAACTCCCAAAAAGATGGTTTCAACGTAGAGAGCAGGTTGTTCGTGGCAGAAACGTCTTCGCTCATTTCAGGTGTCGCACAGCGCTACGCCGGATCGTTGTTTGAGCTTGCGCTCGATGCAAAATCCGTTGCTGCTGTGGAAAAAGATCTTGGCCGTTTCGAGGCGCTTCTGAGCGGAAGCGAAGACCTGAAGCGTCTGATTTCCAGCCCGGTCTTCAATGCTGAAGACCAGCTTCACGCCATTGGCGCGATTGCTGACAAGGCTGGCATCAAAGGTCTGGTCGGCAATTTCCTGCGCGTCGTGGCGTCTAATCGTCGCCTGTTTGCGCTGCCGGGCATCATCGCCGCTTTCCGTGAGATTGCAGCTGAACATCGCGGCGAAGTTTCCGCAGATGTTATTTCTGCGCATGAGCTGACGAGCGCTCAGCAGAACGAATTGAAGGCAACGCTGAAGAGCGTGGCCGGCAAGGACGTGACGATCAATGTCACCGTAGATCCTTCGATCCTCGGCGGGCTTGTCGTCAAAATGGGTTCGCGTCAGATCGACACGTCCCTTCGCACTAAACTTTCTTCTCTCAAGCTTGCACTGAAAGAGGTCGGCTGATGGACATCCGCGCCGCGGAAATTTCCGCTATCCTGAAAGAGCAAATCAAGAACTTCGGCAAGGAGGCTGAGGTCTCCGAAGTCGGTCAGGTTCTGTCCGTCGGCGACGGTATCGCCCGCGTTTACGGTCTGGACAATGTTCAGGCTGGCGAAATGGTCGAATTCCCTGGTGGTATTCGCGGCATGGCGCTTAACCTTGAAACCGACAATGTCGGTGTGGTTATTTTCGGTGCCGACCGTGACATCAAGGAAGGCGACGTCGTCAAGCGTACCGGAGCGATCGTTGACGTTCCAGTCGGTCCAGGCCTGCTCGGCCGCGTTGTCGATGCTCTCGGCAATCCAATCGACGGCAAGGGCCCAATCGTTGCTACTGAGCGTCGCCGCGTCGACGTCAAGGCACCAGGCATCATTCCGCGTAAGTCGGTTCATGAGCCAATGTCGACCGGCCTCAAGGCTGTTGACGCTCTGATCCCTGTTGGTCGTGGTCAGCGCGAGCTGGTCATCGGTGACCGTCAGACCGGCAAGACCGCTATCATTCTCGATACCTTCCTTAACCAGAAGCCAATCCACGACAACGGCCCAGACAGCGAAAAGCTTTATTGCGTTTACGTTGCTATCGGCCAGAAGCGTTCGACTGTTGCTCAGTTCGTTAAGGTTCTCGAAGAACGCGGCGCTCTCGAATATTCCGTCGTGATCGCGGCTACCGCTTCCGATCCGGCTCCGATGCAGTATCTTGCACCATTCGCAGGCTGCGCTATCGGCGAATATTTCCGTGACAATGGCCAGCACGCTCTGATCGGCTATGACGATCTTTCCAAGCAGGCTGTTGCTTATCGTCAGATGTCGCTTCTGCTTCGTCGTCCTCCGGGCCGTGAAGCTTACCCAGGCGACGTTTTCTATCTGCACTCGCGTCTTCTTGAGCGCGCTGCAAAGCTCAACGACGAAAACGGTGCTGGTTCGCTGACGGCTCTGCCAGTCATCGAAACGCAGGGCAACGACGTTTCCGCGTTCATTCCGACCAACGTGATCTCGATCACCGACGGCCAGATCTTCCTCGAAACCAACCTGTTCTATCAGGGTATCCGTCCGGCTGTTAACGTCGGTCTGTCGGTTTCCCGCGTTGGTTCGTCCGCTCAGATCAAGGCCATGAAGCAGGTTGCCGGTTCGATTAAGGGTGAACTCGCCCAGTATCGTGAAATGGCAGCATTTGCTCAGTTCGGTTCGGATCTTGATGCTTCGACTCAGCGTCTGCTTAACCGCGGTGCACGCCTGACCGAACTTCTCAAGCAGCCACAGTTCTCGCCGCTCAAGACGGAAGAACAGGTTGCCGTGATTTACGCTGGCGTGAATGGCTATCTCGATAAGATCGCCGTCAACCAGGTTGGCAAGTTCGAAGCAGGTCTTCTTTCTTCGCTGCGCACCGAGCACAAGGATGTTCTCGACGCGATCCGCGACGAAAAGGCACTCACCGACAACATCAAAGCAAAGCTCAAGGCAGCGGTCGACGCGTTCGCCAAGTCTTTTGCTTGAACTTTGTGACGGGATGAACGGATGCCTTCACTAAAGGATCTGAGAAACCGTATCGCCTCGGTCAAGGCGACGCAGAAAATCACCAAGGCGATGCAGATGGTCGCCGCGGCGAAGCTGCGCCGTGCCCAGGAAGCTGCGGAGGCTGCACGGCCTTATTCGCAGCGCATGGGCGCCGTTCTCGCTAACATCGCGCAGAACGTGAGCGGTGAAGATGCACCGGCTTTGATGGCTGGTACAGGTAAAGACGACGTGCACCTGCTCGTCGTCGCTACTGCAGAACGTGGCCTTTGCGGCGGTTTCAACTCGCAGATTGCGCGTTATGCGCGTGATCATGCCCGCAAGCTCCTCGCTGAAGGCAAGACAGTCAAGATTCTGACGATCGGTAAAAAAGGTGCAGACATTCTGCGTCGTGAATTTGCTTCGTTGATCATTGACCATGTCAATCTGCGTGAAGTCAAACAGCTTGCTTTTGTGCATGCCGACCAGATCGGCCACAAGATCATTGAACTGTTTGAACAGGGCGCATTTGATGTCTGCACGCTGTTCTATTCCGAGTTCAAGTCGGTGATCGCACAGATTCCGACCGCACAGCAGATCATTCCGGCTTCGGCTGGAAATGCTGAGCAGGCGGATACTGCAGGCGATGCGATTTATGAGTACGAACCTGATCCTGCGGCGATCCTGAGCACGCTGATCCCGCGCAATATTTCGGTCCAGATTTTCCGCGCTCTGCTGGAAAATGTGGCGGGCGAAATGGGCGCGAAGATGAGCGCAATGGATAATGCGACGCGTAACGCCGGTGACATGATCAACAAGTTGTCGATCACGTATAACCGTCAGCGTCAGGCTCAGATCACCAAGGAACTGATCGAAATCATTTCGGGCGCGGAAGCGCTCTAATCGGAAGGTAAAAGGATCGATGGCAAAAGCAGCGACCCCGAAAACTACCGCCGCGGCCGAAGCGAAGCCAGCTGCGGCCAAGGCTCCAGCCAAGAAGGCTCCAGCCAAGACTGCTCCAGCTAAGGCGGCCGCCGCTAAGGCTGACGCAGCTCCTAAGGCAGCAACGACCGGTGCAGTAGGCAAGATCACTCAGGTCATCGGCGCTGTTGTCGACGTACAGTTCGAAGACGGTCAGCTCCCGCTGATCCTCAACGCTCTGGAAACCGACAACCTCGGCAACCGTCTGGTTCTTGAAGTTGCACAGCACCTGGGCGAAAATACCGTTCGCACGATTGCTATGGACTCGACCGAAGGTCTCGTCCGTGGTCACGAAGTACGCGACACGGGCAACCCGATCATGGTTCCGGTTGGCGAAGAAACGCTTGGCCGTATCATGAACGTTATTGGTGAGCCAGTTGACGAAGCAGGTCCGATCAAGACCACTGCACGTCGCGCGATTCACCAGGAAGCTCCTGAGTACATCGAACAGTCGACCGAAGCTGAAATCCTCGTAACGGGCATCAAGGTTGTTGACCTTCTCGCTCCTTACGCAAAGGGTGGTAAGATTGGTCTGTTCGGCGGTGCGGGCGTTGGCAAGACCGTTCTCATCATGGAACTGATCAACAACGTTGCTAAGGCGCACGGTGGTTACTCCGTATTCGCAGGCGTTGGTGAACGTACCCGTGAAGGTAACGACCTTTACCACGAAATGATCGAATCGGGCGTTAACAAGCTCGGTGGCGGTGAAGGCTCGAAGGCCGCACTTGTTTACGGTCAGATGAACGAGCCTCCGGGTGCGCGCGCTCGCGTTGCTCTGTCGGGTCTGACGGTTGCTGAAAACTTCCGTGACAAGGGCCAGGACGTTCTGTTCTTCGTGGACAACATCTTCCGCTTCACGCAGGCTGGTTCGGAACTTTCGGCACTTCTGGGCCGTATTCCTTCCGCTGTGGGTTATCAGCCAACGCTGGCAACCGACATGGGCGCGATGCAGGAACGCATCACCACGACGACCAAGGGTTCGATTACTTCGGTTCAGGCAATTTACGTTCCTGCCGACGATTTGACCGACCCTGCACCGGCAACGTCGTTCGCTCACTTGGATGCGACCACCACGCTGAACCGTTCGATCGCTGAAAAGGGTATTTACCCTGCTGTGGATCCTCTGGAATCCACTTCGCGTATGCTCGATCCAATGATCGTCGGTGAAGAACACTACAATGTTGCCCGTCAGGTTCAGTCGATCCTGCAGCGCTACAAGTCGCTTCAGGACATCATCGCCATCCTCGGCATGGACGAACTGTCGGAAGAAGATAAGCTGACCGTTGCGCGTGCTCGTAAGATCGAACGCTTCCTGTCCCAGCCGTTCTTCGTTGCTGAAGTGTTCACCGGTTCGCCAGGCAAGCTGGTTGACCTCGCCGACACCATCAAGGGCTTCAAGGGCCTTTGCGCAGGTGAATACGATCATCTTCCAGAACCAGCCTTCTACATGGTTGGCTCGATTGAAGAAGCGATCGAAAAGGCGAAGAAGCTGGCTGCTGAAGCCGCTTAATGAATTGAGTTTTCGGCGGGCTCTCAAGCCCGCCGAAAATGCCTGTTCATTTGTTTGAGTATGATCTTTTCCGGAAGCCGGTTTGCATTCGGGATCAAGCTCTAGAAATTTAAGTGAGAACCATGGCTCAAGCTTTCCAATTCGAACTCGTGTCGCCAGAACGCCTCCTGCTTTCCGCACAGGTGACGGAAGTCGTCATTCCGGGCAGTGAAGGCTACCTGACGGCTCTCGCAGGTCATTCGCCGCTGATGACGACGATCATGCCGGGTGTCGTTTCGGTGAAGCTGGGCGACGGCAAGTCTGACGCCTATGTGGTTTTTGGCGGCTTTGCCGACATTACCCCGCAGGGCTGCACCATTCTCGCGGAATCCGCCACGCATGTTGATGACGTCGATCCTGCTGATATTCAGAAGCGCATCGAAATAGCTCGCAAGCATCTCGAAGATGCTTCGACGAACGAACATCGCACGAAGGCAGAGATTTTCCTGCACCAGCTGATGACGCTGCAGGGTACGGTCCTTCCGGCCTGAAAAGGTTAGGCTTCGGCTACCCTAAGCGAATGTATAAGAAAGCGGGCTTCGGCCCGCTTTTCTTTTTTGAAATCTACTGTAAGCGGGAAATTATCGGTCAACTGGGCGACTGACCGTGCTTATACCATCACGCTTGCGTGAGTTTGGTATGATCGCTTGAAAACCGTGTGCTGGCCATTTATCTCATTAGTTAATTGTTAGGTCACTAATATAAGGCTTTCATTATGAGCAGAGCAGATCTCAGCGCGGAAATGATCGATGCCATGGCGAAGGTCAATCGTAGACTGCGGACACTATTTGATGCTCGGGTTAAAGAACGCGGCCTGACGCTGGCGCGTGCGCGCACCCTTCTCACATTGATTGAGCAGGAAGGCCTTTATCAGAAAGAACTAGCGGAAGTGCTCGAGATCGAGAACGCGACCATGGTTCGCCTGATCGACGGTCTGGAACGTCAGTCTTTTGTCGAACGTCAGGCGGTCGAAGGCGATCGTCGTGCCAAACGTATTGTGATGACTGAAGAAGGCAAGTCTCTGGCAGAGCAGGTGGTGAAGCTTGCTGGCGATGTGCGTGCTGATCTGCTTGAAGGTGTTAGCGACGAAGAGCTAAGCGTGGCTCTAAAAGTTATGCGCAAAATGTCCGACTCGATGAACAAAGCGCATTAACGCAGTTGTCGCTCTCAGTTTTGTGAATTACTGCCACCTCTACAGCTGAACTTTGCCATCTTTCGAACATCAGCTAGCGCTTAATTTCATCCGTCAAATTTCAAGGCGGAGCGTTGGAGATGCGTTATTCGTCGCAGGCAGTTTTGGGCCTTTTGGCCATTCTTTCTATCGCTTCAGTTCAGACACTCGATATGAGTCACGGCTCCCGGCATTTTTATGCGAGAGCCGTAAATGATATCGGAACGGATGATGGACTTATTTTCGATACAAGATCAACTACAACAGTGGACATGAACGCAGTGGCCCATGCGCGAAACGCCTTAGGCGCTGCCTGAACACTATAGGCTTATGGTGCAAGCGTTCGCAGATAGGACATCAGCTCGCTAGCTGTGTCGCTCGCCCGATCTGGTTCGCGGGAAATGATTGCTTCGATCAGCGTTGCATGGGCATTGGCAGAACCGGTGATGCCGGTCGATGGGCGTAGTCTGAACCAGAATCGACGGCTGTGGGTTTGCAGCGGTGCCGCAAGACGCGTGGCATAGGGATTACTGGCAGCTGAGCCGAGCACGATGTCGAAGGCCTTATCCGCATCTAAAAACAGCGAAACATCTTCTGACGGAATAGCCTCGCGCATTGCGTCGGCTGCCGCTTGTAAGCGTTCGTAGTCGCGCGGAGTGCCAAAGCGTGCGGCATCACGCGCCAAAACACGCTCGACACCTTCCCGGGCATCGAGCACTTTTGAGAAATCCTTGGGATCGATCTGCGTGATGGCAATGCCGGAACGCGGGCGTACTTCAACGAGCCCTTCCCAGGCGAGCCGTTGTATGGCTTCGCGGATCGGCGTGCGGCCCATTCCTGTCAGTTCAATCAATGTGCGCTCATTGACGATTGAGCCAGGTTCCAGTTCAAGCGTTACGATCGAGCGCTCCAGCAAACGATAAGCTTGCTCGGCAAGGCTTTCACTGCCCCAGCTATCTGTCAGCGCTGCGCTGCCTTTTGCAACTTTCTCGTGGACCCTTGCATGTTCCATGCAGATTGAAGCCTCATACTATGCGATTGACATCTTTTGACCCTACAGATATATCTCTGATATATCAATGATAGGCGGTGCGCCGTTAAAAAATAATAACAATGCAGGTGTTGTGCGAATATCATCGATAACGGGCTTTTTGCATGGTGTCATTCCAAAAAATGGATGGACAAAACCAGTGCAGCTGGCGTGAACTTACGTCAGCCTTATAAGCTAAGGCGAATATACAAGACCGGTCGGGAGCCGCGCATAAATGAAATTTGATCCCAGTAGGCAGCGCGACATCGTCATTATTGGTGGCGGCATTGTCGGCGTGGCTACGGCAGCACTTCTTGCCGAATCAGGGCGCGAAGTTCTTGTGATTGATCGAAGCGGGATTTGCGAAGAAACGAGTTCAGGGAATGCGGCGGCACTCGCCTTCTCCGACATACTGCC
>Ga0256791_1000086_pt1 | contig 45891 bp, 36 predicted proteins | sample MC6MC0942MT_FD_190188 | JGI IMG/M metagenome (GOLD analysis project Ga0256791, IMG submission 190188) | Metatranscriptome of enriched soil aggregate microbial communities from Iowa State University, Ames, United States - MC6-MC0942-MT... | ecosystem: Environmental > Terrestrial > Soil >...
CGTCGAACTTGATAAGTTGTCGTGATACAGGGAATTTACCAGCTAACTCATTATACACTTCTTCAATGTATGGGAGTACTACGTAAATACTATCACGATTCTTAGACCACATTAAACATGGGACTAATCCTATATCCGCACAACGTCGAGCATCAGTTACAACTTGTTCCCAATAGCTCTTAATCTTACCAGAGCTCATGAATACGTTTTTAACTTCTACACCTTCCTGTTTCTTTGCTTCATGAACAAACACGTTCTTAGAGCCTACAGGGAATGTAATGTCACCATTCATACGCATGTCAGAACCGAATCGGAATCCACCTGCACCGGACTGTGGTACACGTTGCACATTCTCACCAGACCATGCTGTAAGTTCTTTTGCTAACTTAAGCTCAAAACCTGAGCCTTTGTTTCTTGCGCCTCTACCTTGACTAGCCATTACTTAACCCACTCCTCTAATGATGCTTTGTACTCTTCCTTACCTTGCTTGATTATCTCCATATTTCGGTTATGAATAAACTTACCTAGCAGTTCATGTAGCTCAATTACTTGGTCCTCAGACAGGTTAATATAGCAATCTTCATCACCATCAACAAAATTACTCTGATGTATATGCAGACCTAACCACTTCTTGTCTACGTAATCTTCTTCTGTAACATCTAGTTTGATTCTCTGGTCTTCCTCATCATGCATAGTAGCTCTAATATCAAACACCATGTCATGTACTTCTATATATGATTGGCAATCCTCACAGTGATAACACTGGAAATAACCATCTTCTACAGCGTTCGTGTGTTTGCATTTAATATCTCTCATTATACACCTCCTAAAAGGAAGAGAGGCTTACGCCCCTGCTGTTTCCGATTGTTGTTTAATAATTTCTTCTGCTTGTGCTTTTGTCAACTCAGCAACTTTCTTATCATGAGCTTCAGCTACTTCATCAAACATCTCTTGTGTAGCACCTAATTTAATAGCTACCTCTTCTAGTACGTGAACAGTTCGCATTGTACGAGTTAATTGCTGTTCAAACTCCCCTAAGATTTGAGAGAATGCAAATCTAGCTAAGATAGTAGCATCTGCAATTGTTGCTGATGAGTTAGCAAATACAGGAATGAACCCTTCGTGCTCTTCTACTTGTACTTCTCCAGTCGAGATGTAATCTAAATAGATTTTAAGCTCCTCAGGTGTAGCTGAACCCTTTGATAATAATTCTTTAATCGCTGCTACCTCTTCAGTTAATTGTGCTTTTGTAAGTGCTTTTAAATTTTTAGTCATATTATTCATTCTCCATTTCTATATGTTTTAGTGTTTTGTAAAATTCTGGTTCGTAGTCTTCGAATGATTCTAAAAGATATCGTCTCACTTCATCCGGCATATTAAGGAAGAATATACGTAACCTAGCTTCCATCATGGATTGTACGGAGTCTATATGTTGAATTACCCCTTCTAGTGAATCTACAATTGCGTCTCCTACATCGGTTACACTTACATTCATATTCGCATACTGTTTTTGCAGCTGCAACATAGTATGACCATCGTTGTTTAACTTAGCCTCTATCATCCCATCAATGTAATCTGTAATTCGATTTTGCATTACTTCACTCCCGTTCCTCCATATTTTTTATCACCGCGAGCTGTCTCTGACAATCCTTCTTTAGTAATTTCTTCATACTTAGCTCGAACGATTTCTTGGAAGTGAATCTGCGCGATACGTTCTCCTTTTTCTACCATAACAGTTCCAACAGGGAATAGGTCGTAGAATAGACGTTGTTTTGCAGATGGTTTAGGTGCCACACGGTCTACCCATGTCGCCGCATCTTTCATATTTAATTGTTCACCATTGTTTAGTAAATGTTGGATTCTAGAAATATTACCTTCTCCGAACTCTCCTGTTTTACTACGTTCTAGCCAAGCGTTCATCTCTTTCTTGAAATCTTCCATACTCTCTGGTTTACCATACACTAAGAATTCACTCTCTTCTTCGAAGAATTCACGAGCTTGTGTGATTAAATCCTCTGGAATATTTGTATAAGGAACTCGGTTACCTGATGTATCGAATACAAAGTCTACTAAGCTACTCCCTACGAATGTGTTTCGTAGTAACACTCCAATTGTACCTCGATAACTAGCTTCGATAATACCTGTTGAGTTGGCTAAAATTAATGGAGTTTTATAACCCATTCCACTACGTGTGTTCAACTTTAGTCCATATTTAGCATCGAACTCAGTCGTGATATTCGTCGGAACTAGAATTGATTTGAATGTAGCTGGTGGTACTAAACGTCCTTCAGCTGCGTACACATCATCACAGAAGTCATCCCCATGCGCATTCTTAGGAATTTTAGCTCCGTCCCCTAGTACAACTTTAACTGGTAATTCCGATACTTTTAATTCGTCTGCCATAATTATCTCCTCCTTGTTTTGTCTACTATTAAACTATAACATATACAGTATACTTTGTCAACAACTTTTTTAAGGTAATGGTTTCCAGTTATATACACCATATTTGAAGACTGCATCCTGTCCATATTTATCAATAGTTTCTGTGGTATCATCGTAGAAATCTGCTGCCGTACAATTTGCTAGATACTTTAAATCTTCTGGTGAAAATAAGTCATCGATTGCAACACAGTAATGACTTGCAGCTTTACATATAAATAGTTTAGCAGCATATTCATCCGGATAGTCTTTTTTAATTTGTTCTATCTTCATATAACCCATCTTATCTCCTCCTACATATATAATAATTCTAAGTTCAGTATCCCCTCTGCATCAGCTCTAATTGCATTATTTACTCTTTCCCAAGCTTTCTCAAATCCCAAGTCATTCGCGTCAAGATTATCAGGGCTATATACAAAGTATACTTCTCGTTCTGGTTCTTTTTCTCTAATCATGTTAGCTGTGCGAATCATCTCCGCTTTAGCATCTCTATCTAGATAGAGATATATTGGCTGTTTCCATTTTTGAGTTGATTTGAGGATTAAATCAATCTGGTCATTTGTGACCTGTTTACCAAACGTAACTACCGCGCCATCTGATAAGGTGGTCATATTGAAGAATCCCTCTACAATAATAATCTTGTGATTGTCTCCAACTCTATCTAATCCCATTACGACATCTTTCCTAGAATACTCCCACTCTCTCGCTGTGGCGTTAAAAGACTTAATGTACGCATCACTATCAATTGAGCGAGTATTCCAGTACACGGGCTTACCTGCGTTGTCAAAAGTAAAAAATACGAGACTATTACGCAAAGTTAATATCTTATCATTCTCTAAATAAACAATTCCTTCTAACGTGTAATGCGCATCACAGTTTTTAATCTGCTCAAGCGATACACCACGACCATGTAGATACTGTAGAAACGGATACGCCTCTGGATTATTAAAGTTGTCTAACAATCTCTTACAGTTAGTAGGTGGTCGAGGACATTTCTTTTTCACATCTGGTTTTATACCCGTATCCACATCTTGTCCTCTATTTGCAATGAAGAGAAGCAATTGCTCCTCCTCAGTTAAGTCGGCACCGTATCTAGAATGAGACATGTTACCTTTCTTGTACTCTTCTGGGTCATAGTCGTACCCTTCTAGTATCTCTCTCGATGCCTTGTATGTCACTTCGTACAGCTTCATAACAAAACTTATAGGGTATCCAGCTTCACCGCAACGTTTACACTGCCATAATCCTCTAGGATTCGTTTCTACATAAAGTTTATGTTTGTCGTTACCACAGAAAGGGCAGTTGAAACGCATCTCACCGTTTGCCGGAACACCTATACCTAACTCTTGCTCTACAAAATCCATAAACATTTCAACTCACCCTTTCTAGTCTTCTCGTTGATTATGAATGAATAGTGCTACACTTCGCTCCCTTAACCTTGTCAATAGGTCCAGATACTCGTTCATTTCTGCTTCGTCGTAGAAGCATTCACCATGGTCTACCGTAGCTGCTAACTCTTCTACTAATTTAGTAATATAGGATTTATCTGATTTATGCATCCATAACACCTGCTCGTGCGCTCATTCGAAGGTATGCATACGTCTCTCCGAATAAGCGGATACGGTTCTTCTCTGCTGATGTTGCCACTTCGTGGAAATTAGGTTCCTCTGTTTGCGAGTAAATATCGTTATCTGACATCAGGTGTCTTGAGTAGTATCTAGATTTTAGTAGGGACTCTAACGAACGTAAGTCAGTTAGTACGCGTAAAATAGACTCTTGATAATTTCCTGTGAATACGTAGTTACCATCATACGTTACATACCCGTTTTGTTTTGCCCACTTAAGTGTAGCTAGATTCTTATTGAAGATATCCTGACTGAATGGGATACCGTTCTTTTGTGTCAACTTCTTCGCCCGTTTAGCTCGCACTACTTTATATACATTTGCTGTTGAAAGTTTGTCTTTCGTAATATACATAAACCCTCGTGCATCTGAGTGCTTGTATTCGTATCCATTGTTCAACGGGTACCAGAATACCATATTAGTTTTCGGGAAGAAATACGATACGTCGTCCTTTTCATTGTTTGTGTTCTCGAGAACTAGCTCGATGCTCTCCGCTGAGTGATTTTTAATTTTCATTTACTTTTTTCTCTCCTCTGTTTTAATTTTAGAAATCCCTGTGTTGTCTTTTGTAACTGTTATAACCTTCTCGAATAATGATTTAAAATGACTAGATTGTGTGATTACGAACACTGTACCAACTTTATTAGCGATGTCTTTCAATACCTCAATAGATGACTCAATACCTTTTTCATCTAAAGCATCGAAGAACTCATCACATACAACAAAGTTCGTATAGTGTGACACGATATCCTGTAATGCAAGAGAAATAGCTAGGTCAGCACGTTTCTTTTCCCCTCCGGATGCTAACTTGTAGTTCTTACCTCCTACACGGTTGGTTACCTGCACATCAAACTTGTCCGAGTACGTTTTGTCTTTCTTAAGTGTACGAGTAGTAAAGTTCAGCTCCATGTTTTCCCCTGCTAAACGTTTAAGGAACTCATTACCCTTCTTATTAAGCTCTGGTGTAATTAAGTCTAGTACATGAGATTTAACTCCATCGTTAGAGAATACTTTAACAACATCTTCATCTGCTAGTTTCTCTTTCTCTAGTTCGATAATCTCTTTATCTACCTTATCGATAGCGTCGGACCATTTCTTACGCTCTGCTGTACGTGGCTTTGGCTCCGGTGTTTCTTCTAGCATTTCTAATCGTGATACAACCGCATCCTTGTTATTCTTTAGTAATTGTAACTGATGCTCATAGTTTCGGATGTTGTTGTCTAGTTTTGTTATATGCTGCTGCATGCCTTGAATCTGATTTATCACGTCTCGTTGTTCTTTTCGTTTAGCGTCTAGTGCTGCGCTAGCTTTGTCCATAAGACCGGAGTATGGCTGGAACTTAAGTTCTAATTGCTTTAGCGCGTTAACGACAACTTGTACTTCTGTTTTAATGTTATTCTGTTCTGTTTTAATGTGTGAAACATCTACCTGTGAACCACATACTGGACAAATATCTGTAGCATCAAGTGCCTTGTAATTCTTCAATAGTGTTTTCTGTTGCATTCGCAGCTCTTTATCCTTATTCGAGAACTTTTGTAAGATGTCTTGAACCTTGGATACTGTCTCTTCCTCTTTACTTGTATCTACATTCGCTATCTCTGCTATTTGTTGCTCGAGTTCTTTCTTTGTATCCCTATCTTTCTCGATAAGACCAAAATTAGCTGCTGGATAATCGTTTAATTCTTTTACCGCTAGCTCTAATTGCTTACGTCCGTTGATGATATTATTTTTCGTAGATTCATAGTTTGCTTTGTCATTCTGCTCCAATACATCAACTTGTGATAGTTCCCATTGCAGCTTCTCTTTTTCTTTCTTCTTATCCTCAATCTTACCTTCTGTCTCACTAACTTTATCTTTAGCAATCTGCTGCGCTGTAGAGTAGACGTCTAGCTTTAAAACCGACTCTAGTATTTCTTTCTTCTTGCTATCTGTTAAAGATGCAAAAGAACCAATACCTTCTCCCTGTGCAAATAGAATACTATTGATGAAGGTTAAGTGTGAGATACCGACAAGTTGTTCGATAAGCGTGTCTGTACCTGTGTTGCTTTTCTCAGTGATGTTAGTTCCATTACGATATACCAGCACCTTATTACCAAACTTACTATGCTTTCTATATCTAGAAATCTCGTAACGGTCATCACCATCTCGTCCAATAAGCGTTACTTCAGTATCCTTACCAACCTTGTCATTTACAACGTCGTCACTTCCGCCACCCTTGGAAATCTTATTATATAAAACCCAACGAATCGGCTCAGCTACTAGAGATGATTTACCTGCTCCATTGGATTCGAACTTATCATCACTCTTATTCTCCCCTTCTATCAAAATAAGACCTTGATTCTCTAAGGGAATCTCAGCGTCGTTGATAGCTAGGAAGTTCTTTACAATTAACTTCTCCCAAATCATTCACTTTCCCTCACTTCGTAGTAATTCAAAATATCTTCTACGTAACGCTCTATTACATTAGCGTCTACGTACTTACCGTCTAAGCGGCTATACCATCCTGTTCCTTCTTCGAAGAACACTTGCTCTTTGTTGTAGTACCCATCGATAATTCGTTTCATCATACTTTGGAACTTGTTCATGTTTCTCCTCCTTTATTTGATGTAAACCAAATATATCATAATACCATAAAAAAGTCAAGAAAAAAAGACTATTAATTAAAATAGTCTTCGTCCATAGTTCCGTACCAGAAATCATCTTGGTAAGAAACCTTAGAGAATAATGTTCTAAGCCCTGAGCTATCTTTATCAGGTGTGATGAATAATACTTCGTGAACATAGTAAATTCCATCAATATCTGTAGTTGATGACTCTTCACGGAATTTATCACCAACCTTAATCTCATCAAATTGTATGTCATAACCTAATGGTGTAGCTTGGTTTTCTAGTTCTCTAGTAATTAATCTTTGATTTCCAGCTAAAGCATCTAGTGTATCTTTAGCAAAGATATACGTTCCGTTATTCACCTCTACTTCTAGTTTTTCTTTTAGTTCTTTCTCTTTTTGAGTTAGATACTCCATTCTACTCATTATCAATCTCCGCCTTTCGTTGTTTTGCCTCTTTAATGATTGCTATCGCCTTACTCTTAGTGTGCGTAAAGAACTCATCCGTATAAGCATCAACAATATCTTCTTCCGTAGAATCTACCTTAATATCAATACGTACTTCAGATTTAAATTCTCTCTGCACTTCTATACGGGCTGTCGGCACATCCTCTGTAATTGCAGCTACCTCTACAGCTAGTTCTTGCGGGATGACAAATCGTACATAATGGTCTTTCACGGCTTGTTCAGTATTCTCATCAATCTCAGTGATGGTAATGAACTGCTTATTAGGAATTTCAATGAATGTCGGCTTCTCGTAATATTCTCCGTTAACCAAGAACACACCTTTTACTTGTCCCTCATCAGAGAAGCTTTCTTGCAATGTGTTCCCACAGTACAACGCGTTATCCCAGTTACCGATATATTGTCGTTTATGGTAGTGTCCTAGAATAATATACGTAAACGTGTCTGGATGTAGGTCGGCAATAGAAAAAGCTCCACCTAATCTATGAGAATGACGTCCCGTCTCACTACCGTCTACACCTAAGTGAGCTACTAACATTGTAAGTTTATCTGACTGCGCTGCATGTTGTGCAAATCTATCAATCTGGTCTTTCACAAAATCAACATCATCAGAGTACGATACCGGATAGATGGTCACGTTGTCCGTCTGGTAAACTTCAAAGTCATCTAGTACAAATACATTATCAATTGCTTTGAACTGCTCTAGCGAGTGCTCAGGTATCCTAGATGAGTCAGATTGGTCATGGTTACCTACTACCATAAACAATTCGATATCAGGTCGTTTATCCATATTCTCCTTAATAGCATTGAATCCCATATTGAAAACTAGTGATTCTACTCGCTTACGAGCGTGATAGTAGTCTCCAGCAAACACGATATGCGCATTATGCTCATCCGCTAATTCAAATATTTTATCAATAGTATTCCACTGAGCTACTAGTCTATCAGTAGCTTCAATGTCCTTACCGTTGTAATTAAAGATTTGTGGTTTAGCGAATGTACTCCAGTTATGCCAATGGAAATCGGAGAAACAAATAATATTAGTCCGCATTAGGATGCTCCTCCTCTAGGTGGTAATCTGTTACTGTTATTTCTTTACCACTCTTAAGAGTTAATACAAGAACACCAGATTTACCTCCACGGTAATAATCTTTAATATCTTTCGCCTCGTAATGGACTTCGTTATTCCCTCGTTTAGCCCACACAGTCACACCGCGCTTCTCTGCAAGTGTCTTTTCTTGTTTCGTAGTACTCTTTTCTTTGTCTTCTGACTTACTTGCTGCACAACCAGTTACCACACCTACTAGTAAAGTACTAGATAGTGCTAACGCTGCTAATTTCTTTTTCATGTTATTTCCCTCCGACTGCTTTATTTATTTCATCACTTAAGTTAGGCATAGCTATTTTAGTTTGCGACTTCTTATGTCTATCTTTTCCGAATGACAAATCATCATTCTCCGCCTCAGCTAATACTGCTTTATGCGCTCGTTCTTCTTCCGAACTTTGATTACCAGAACCTTCATCAAACTTGTAATCCCGTATTAGTTGTCGAGTACCATCTACAACGAACCCCAGCATCTTATCATATACTCCTTCTGGAGGGTTACGTACCTTGTCTGCGTACAATCTCAGGAACCCTGCTTTATATTCCTCAGGTATCTGATTGACTACTAACACCAATTCACAAGCGTTCTTCTTACGTACTGAACCTTCCATGTGTTCTGATGTTCTGATGATTGCGTTGTAGGCTGAACGGTTTAACTGTGAAGCTGCCCAAGTTACTACGTTAAAGTCTTGTGCTACACGTCGAACCTCTTCAAATAGTTTACCACCATCATCAGATTCATTACCTGTTGCATTAGGGTTACGTAGTAGTTCTGGATAATCGATAATCAATACATCCACTGGAATACCTAAACGTAACATCGCATCGGATAATAACTGCTCAATCTTTGCTAGTGTAATAGTCTGTGGTGAATAACGAGAGAATAGTAAGTTTCCTAACTTACCTTTAAGTTTGGTATAGATAGCTTGTCTTTTCTTAAACTTATCTTCGTCTAGATTATCTCCGTCGATAATATCTCCACGAGTCTGAGATAGCATAGATTGCTCGAATCGTAGCGTCATACGGTCTTTCTTTTCCTCTAAAGCTACATACAGAACGTTATAACCTTTTTTAACGTACATCGTAGCTAGGTTAGTCATAAATAACGTTTTACCGGAACCAGATAAAGCTGCAATTAACCCTAGCTCACCTTTAGCTAATCCTCCACCGTTAAGTCTGTCTAAGTCTCTAAATCCAGTTGAAATAGTGTTACTTTGTATTGCTGATAGGAGTGCTCGTTTCTCCATCTCATCATAAAGCACGTTAAAGATTTCGTTTTGTCCTCCAGTTACGTCTAACGCCTCGACATCACGAAGGTCATCGATAACCTTTTTCTGGAACTCTTCGTCATCTAGTCGCATAGCCGACTTCTTTAGAATATCAAGACGCAAGTGTTTTTTAATGTGAGCTTCGATAGACTCATCGATTACACTATCATCACTCATATCTCGAATCTCGTAAAGGCTAGATACTGCCTCGTAATATTTCTGTTGTTTCTCTGCATCCGCTCGTTGTCTATCTAGTTTTTGCTCCACTAATGATAGTAACGTAGACTCTGTAGCAAGAGACGAATTGCTCTTGTAAAAATGTTGGATGACCTGAGAAATCTCTACATACATGTGGTTCTCTTCCAGTGTTGATTTAGGAAGTAAAGGTAAAATCTCCTTCGCAAATGAAGGTGACTCTACCCCTTTCCTAAGTATTTCTTTAATAATTGGTTTCATTAAATCTCCCCTCTCCTAGTATGTTACTACTATACCATACTTTTAAACTAATGTCAACCAAAACCTTGACTTGTAACCCACATTATGATATGTCTACCATGTTCGTAGCACTCATGGGGGATACACTCTTTATATTCGTCATTAAATACATACCCACCATGCCACCAATCATCAAACATCGTTGCAGCCTCGTATGAATGTTTTAGCGCTTCCGCATACGCTTCTTTATATTTAGCTTCGTAAATAATAGCAGTCTCTCTGTTTAACTTTTCCATCTGTTCATCACTAAGCTCCCCAGTAGTAATAAGTATTACCATAGTTTCATCTCCTCATCAATAGCTGATTGAATATCATCAGATAATGTAGATTCCTTCTTAATCTGTTCTGCTTTAATCTCATCACGCTTTAAGTCTAGTTCCGTTTTCTTGATGCTATACTTAGGTGTGTAGCCATCTATATTAGAAATAAAGCTCTCTTGTTCTAGTACAAATGGGGAGAACTCACGAGTAATCGCGTCTATATCTAGCTGACTAAATTTAGTTACAGGTACTGTGTTGAATCCGACTTCCTTAAACGCCGAATGTAGGTTGTCCCATGAAATATAATTACCTTTATACTCTTGGATTAGGTCCACAAGATTAAAGTAATTACGGTATTCGTCAATTTGAACCATGTCGCGTAACACGGTATTCCATTCAGACATTGTACCTTCTGCGTTAGGTAAGATGTACTTTCCGATTGTGTGACAAACTTTGTTATACCAATCTGTATCTTTGTTAATTGCTGACGTAGGGTTATCGTGCTTTGTCGAATTGCTCAGGTCCGCCAAAGTAGTACTAAACATAGCCGACATAAATAGTTCTGTCTTGCTAACATCTCGTGTTCCTCTTGTTAATAATAACGTTTGACGTACGATGAAATCTTTAATAGTTCGTTGTGTCTCTTCACTAATACCTTTAGCTATCATCGTCTCACTAACACTATTGAAGTAGTTTAGCATACTTAATCCTTTATTTGTTGTAGGAGTAAAGAATGCGTCGTACTTATTTTCTAACGTGTAGTTACTGTAATTAGTAGAAGATAACGCGTAATTACACATACGCACTATAACATCAAACTCGTACTTGTCGTAATTTGCTGCAACCTTCCAGTGTCGGAGCTCACCTTTGTCACAGTACTTAATATGATTCTTGTAAATCTCCATACCCTCAGAAGATTTAAGTGTACTTAAGTAAGGTAGTGAGTTATTCTTACCACCGAGTCTACCTGTAACAAGTGCATATCTATTCATCTGCGCGCTAAGGTACGTACCAATATCAATACCTTCCTCATCACACATCTTAATGAAGTTCTTGAAGTACGTCATTTCTTTAGAACCGAATACACCATCCTTGAACGGTGAGTAGTTTTGATTGATTTGAGGGATTTTACGGGTCATAACAATGTACGAGCTATCCTCTTTATTCGATTCTACATTCTTCTCGTGACGTTTATTATGAGTTTCGATAGCTAGGTAAGCATAACGAGTGTACATAATGGACACAATGTACGCTTTAAAATCCTCTACTGCGGTAGGTGACTTCTTAAATGTATCCCATCTAGGAATAACACCTTCAATAATATCGTTGTTTGCTAGATTATAAGCACTATCAACAGCACGGCGTTTCAATAAATCAGCTTCAATTTGCTTACTGTTACGACGCTTACGGTCAGTTTTAGGTTTACGTTTTGGAGCCATAGCTAATACTTCACCTTTAATTTCGTCTGTAGTACGTTGCTCAGGTTTCGTACCGTTAACTAAAGATGATTCTTCAGACGTAGCAAACTGAACAAACTCTTGATTGAACACGACTAATGTCTTTCCTCCACGACCGGATTTAGACTCAACATCGCATACGCCCATCTCTTTAAGTTTGTTTAACTGCGTGCTAATAGTACTAACAGACTTACCGACTAATTTACTCATCTCAGTCTTCGTCATTAGTACAGTCTTATCGATTGTTGTTTTAGCTATTTCTGTTAGCTCAACCAGTAATTGGTGACAGCTAACCCCACCATTCTTAAGGAATGATGTATTAATATATATACCTTGATTCATAGTAGTTTCCATGTTCTCTTCTCCTTATTATTTAGTTATACACCCTAGATAGATTTGTAACATAGACAGTATAGCACATTTGTTAGTAATTGTCAAGATGTTTTGTGAATTGTCTGTTAAAGGACGTATTTAGTTGTGTATAACTATTATAACACAGGATTAAAACTCAAGGTTTTCCTCGTCCATGAACTTCTTGTCAAAGTAGAATTTACCCATAAGCTTGTCCACTACTCCGTGGAAGTAAGCGAATATAGATTTATTGAATCGTGTACCAGATTTCATTTTCATAACTAGTTCTTTAAGCGCGATGTAACCAATATGGGCTTCTTGCTCTTTGTTGAATGCTGCTGTCGTGTTGTTTTGTAACACTACTCTCCATAGTTCTTCGATTGTTTTCGCTTTAGAGAAATAAGAGTTTGCTAGATTAGTGAAACGTGGATTTACCCAGTGAGCTACAAATTCCGCACTCTTTAAGTTGTTTAATGTATCTTCAGTAGAGATATTATTATTACGTTGTTTATATGTTTTAAATGTTTTTGTTTTAAGGTCTTGAGTGGTTGTTTTTTTAGCCGGACATTTAACAGGTGTTTTTGCAGGTTCCTTGTTGGACTCTTCCTCTTTTACGATTGGTAGAATAGTAACGATATTTGATGTCTGTCTCATATCTGATGGGCGCTTCATATCGTATTCTTTTACCATACCTAAATCACGAAGACGAATCATTAATCGTTGAATCGTTTTATAGCTAACTTCTAAAATCTTAGACATAGAACGTTTTGTTAAAAAGCTCACGCCAAAGTACTTGCAGCTGTGCTCCTTAATAATCATGATAAGTTTCGATAAGTTTTGCTTCATATCCCCGCGGATATCTAATTTCTTAATATCATCACGGTAAACACGAACTACCTCGTTCATCTCTTCTACATTTTTAAATGTTACTAAACTATTATACGTTTCCTCACATGCAACTAACTCGATGTTTGCTTTAGCCATCTGTAACTACCTCCGTTGTTTTTGTAATATAATACGAAGTATATAATAGAAAAAGAGAAATAGCAACAACTATTTCTCTTAGTAGGACAATTACTATTAAATTTTAACTAGTTTCACATCGAATTTCTCTTCTTTGTATAGACGTAAACGTTCTTTACTGTGGGATTTTAGTATGCGGTGAGTCATGTCAACAAAATCGAAAATTACAGTTTGGTTTCCGTCAACTCCGTTAAGTCGAAGTCCACGACCGATACGTTGTAAAATTTGTCTCATAGATTTACCACCGTTCAGTAGAACCATACATCCAATTGAGTTAATTGAGATACCCTCATCGATAATCGTAGATGCTACTAAGAAGTGTAACTCGTTATTATCGAATCTAGTTAACAGTTCGGTACGCTCTTCCAGTGTTAGGTCACCGTTAAGGAATCCAACTTCGTAACCTTTTTCTTGCAACATTGCGACAGCTCTGTTACCATGTTCAATATGAGTAACCGTTAGAACGACTCCGGCTTTCTTAGCTTCATAGAATGTCACTGCCATCTTAACGCCTAATCCAGTACGGTAATCATTTTCTGCGATACCGACTTTGTAGGCTTCTAGATAGTTCTCGGCAAGTTCAATATTTCGTGGTTCCTTAACTTCTAATACTCGGATTCTAGGTTTAGAAGATATACCACGTTCAATCATCTCAGCGTTCGACACCTTTGCAATGATATTACCGAACAACGCTTCTAGTCGATGACACATAATCGTATCTTTCGGGTCAACCGTACCCGTTAATCCGATACGGTATTGTGCATTTTCCATAGCTAGCGCATTGTTGTACCAAGTATCACCTTTCGCACGTTGACACTCGTCGGCAATTAGTACACGTACAGAGTTAACAAAGTCATTCGCTTGTTTCCACTTATCGAAGTTCTTCTTATTCTTCTTCTCTAACACTTTCTCGAATTTAACTTTGAACCCCATAAGCTCCATCTGTACTTTAGCTTGTGAGTACGTGTTATCGTAAGCTAGTACTGTAAGAGCTTCTTCAATTTCTAAATCATTCTTCGTTTTAGGCGTCCAGTTCTTCAAGAAGTTTTTAATGAGAGTTTTTGTGTTAACTGTTCCAATGAATCTAGGGGCAATGTCCTCACTCATCTTCTTGAACATTCGTTCCTTAGCTGTTAGTGATACACCCTTCTTCGGGTCCGATAATGCAGATGCAAGTGAAGGGCTCATTGCGAATACTAGTTTCTTATTCTTCACATCGAATTTACCCTCACCGATTAAACCTGTTTCTTTAATGTCAATACCCAAACCTTCACAAATAGATTCACGTGCTTGCTGCAAGATATCTTTTGAGTGAACCATGAAGCATATTCTCTCATCTCTGTCAAGTAGTGGCTGAAGTATCTTGATTAATCCTGTTGCTTGGAATGTTTTACCTGCGTTTGTTGCTAGATTGACAACTCCGGTTTGTTCTGCTAGGGACTGTTTAACCGATGCATATTGGTAATCGTGAAGCGTGAGCACTTCACCCTTTTTCAAAACTGTGATTTCCTCATCGATAGAATCTTGGTGAATCAGTGGTGACGGTCTATCATCTTCAATGGTATATGTCAACATTTTTATATATGTCTGCATGTGACGGATACCTTCTAGGAACTTATCAAGAAACCCAGTAGGGAATTTATCGTTCTTCATATCATAGTAGTCTGTAATTCCGTCCCAGTGTCCTAGCTTGTATACTCGTGAATGAAGTGCTTTCGGGTCCTTTAATCCAAGTTGATGATGCATGTAGTCTCTTACTTCATCTTGTAGTTTTACGTTATTCTGGAAGTCTACTGTTGTGTAGCTATTACCTACCTTAATTATCATTTAACTCTCTCCTCTTCTTTTGTATAAATTAAGTATAGCAGAGTTAAAATTTATAAAGAAAAAAGAGTCCACTAAGTAGTGGGCTCTTTTAGTTTAGTTAACAATCCTGCTAGTTCTTCTTTCATTTTTGCAACATCTTCCAAGTCTTGTTTTAACTTAATAGAGTTACGTAAATCTTGGCTCTGTTGTTCCATTTGTCTCTCCATATCAGGGGTTGGTACAAAGACCAACGCCCCAGATGAAGCTCTATATTCTGCCATGCTATTCCTCCTATGCTCTTATACGTTGTGTTACTGCTGCTGTGAACTTCTTAACACGAGGTCTAACAAGTCTGTTTGTAGAAGATAATAACAGTCTATACTTGACTTGCGTAAACTGTCTGTTTTGATTTGCCGCGTTAGCTTTTAAATCGTCAAGTTTGACCTGATAGTTGTATCGCATAAATTCTTGGTTGTCTACTACACTGGTTTTAATTGAGTGAGTTGTACTGCCCTCCAATGATAACCATCTGTTATCTCCATCTAACATAACTTCTGCCTTTACATCAGAACCAGCAGGTAATGCAGCACTGTACTCTAATGTTAACGTATCGAAAGGTGCATCATCTTGGAATGTTGCTAGCGTTGTGTAAGTTGCACTTTCTTTACTTACGAAGTTGACGAACAATAAATCGTCCAGAGCTAACATTGGAGAGATGTATCTATTAGGCTTAAACCTAGCTCGTAGTTTTACTTGAGATACAACAAAAGGTGTTGGAACACTCGCGTAGTTCGCTAAAGGTAACCACTCACCAGAATTCACGTTACCTCCGTTATTGTCTCTGTTTAATATTTTAACTTCCCACGTACATCCTGTGTTCTCAGGTGTTAAGTAAGACGCCATTAGTAGTAATCCATTAGAATCTACATCACGCATAACATCGAACTCTACAATAGTGTCGTTAACAGTATCGAACTCAGCTGTATATATTTTAAATTTCATATCAGTGGATTGATGAACTGACCAAGATACCGCGTTAGAAGAACTAAATAGCACACCGTTTACATAAGGTTGCGATGTTACTACTGAACCATCTACTTTGTTATTCTCACCCATTGTCGCTGTCCACATATTGTAACTAGGACTATCAGTAATGAAGACTACGCAATAGTTAACTCCTGCCTCTACCATAAGTGGGTCATCTAAAGCAATCTTTGTTTCTACTAAACCAGTGTCAGACACGTTAATCTGGTTTGGTTTAAGAACTCTCTCAGAGTACACTGTTCTGTTAGGTAGACCACCATCACTGATTCCTCGTACTTGCATTGTAATCGGTAGTTTAGGGTCTTTCGTTGCAAAGTAAACACCGATGGAAGATACTACACGTGCTTGCGGGAATACAAAGGATTGTGCTAATGGGTCATAAAGCTGGAATGTAACGTGTGTGCGAGTTATAGTATCTGTAGTGATTTTACTTGTCCCTTGAGCTGAGAATGTTGTGATAGCTCTACCATCACCATTCGGTTTAGAAGGGTCTCCAGCTCTGTTAGTAATTACTACTTCACGTGTACCTGTTCTAATATTTTGTGGAATCTTAAACGTACCTCGGATAACCCCTTCACCATCTGATTTAGCAACACCTACTTGACCTTGAACCTCATGACCTGTAGCTGGTGTAACAGATGTACGGACACCATCAAACTCGATATAATACCCAGACGTTAATGGTGCAAATCCATCAGCGCGGAAAGTAACATCGATAGAACGCATATACTCAATCATTTCGCTACGAGTGGTCTGTGCTGAGCTCCACATCTCACCTTCTGCTTTATCTGTTTTACTCCAACCAAGTGATGCCTCGTTCCACTGTGCACCACCTAGTAAGTTTGTATTGTCTACTAACCACTGATTGTAGTCATTCAGTTCCCCCCAGTTAGCTTCACCTACGTGAGCCCACCAACGGTTAATATTAGTAGTTGTAAATTCTTCGTTGTATAAGGTAACTCTAGACTCATCAATCCAGTTGTCGGAAGATGGTGTAAGTTGTAATGTACCGTTAGCTTGGAATACTTGGTACGGGTTTACGTTCATAGGACTAGTCGCAATATTCTGTACAATCTCGGCGGTCTCTTTAAATGGAGCAGTTACAATTCTACCGTTAGCACCCCACTTAGTAGCATGGGACTCATTATCTAAGAATGAAGGTCGTTTCTTTTTATCATCTGGAGTATCAGTTGGTATTGTAATGTGTGCATCATCGAAACTGAACGATACGTTTGTTTGTGCTTTATCCATGCGAGAGAAATCGGTGAATGGGTCTACAAACAGTCCGCGTAATCGTAAAGGTTCTTGCCCTTTTTGTGCGACACGCTCAAGAGCTAACACTGCTTGATTGGCTTCTACTTGTTCTAATCTAGATTTCATAACCTGTAAATCTTCAAATCTAAGTCTCGTTACAGCAGTGTTTTTAACTACCGCCTTCTCGCTATTAGGGTAAATGTGAATATTACCTAGTTTAAGAGAGAATGGGTCAACGTTACGCGTGATAGTTGCTCTACCTTCTTCATCTGGCTCTCCAGAATGTAAGTAAATTTTACCATCCGCACCTAACATAACGATATCTTCTCGAGCTAAAGCATAATCAAAGGTAACTTGTGCCACAGAACCGTCTGCGGGCTGAGAAGCTTGTTTAAATGTTATTTTAGTTGTGCTCCCTACTCCGTTAGCGTTATCTACAGTAGATACTGTATAGTCTGTAGTATCTATAAATAATCTAGAATAATCGAATGTCGCTTTATATCCGGTACCGTCCTTAGGTCTAACAGAACCTGCGGATGTTTGCCACTCAATAAATGTAGAGCTACCATCAACTACAAAACGATAATCTGTAAAAGGTTTAAATACGTGACCTGTTTGTGTATCTAGCGTACCAATAACTATAGAACCTTCTGTACTAGGATTCATGAACTTACTATCTATAGTATCTCTATTGCTTGCAGCGTTACGGTTAATAGCTAAATCTACTTGTCTTTGTTTACCTGATACTCTGTTTACTTTCTGTACGAAGGAACTAGCTACTGTAATAGGTACTCCTGTTCTGTACGTATACTCGGAGTTTACTACTGTAGACACGCTCTTCTCTTTAGGTACTTGTAATAATGTTGTGGATGGTTTTTCTACACGCCACCCATTAACGTGAGCGATACCTTTATCAACTGCTACAGTGATATAGTTACGAGCATCATTTTTAGGTTCTTCTTTTAGGTACATGTTGAAACCAGTAATCTGATATGAGCCTAATGTCTCGCTATCAAATGTAGCTAGTGCTTTGTTAATTAAATCCGACTCAGGTGTTACTGATTTTGTAAATAACTGACCATCGTCAAATACGTAAATAGTAGTTGCCTCGGTATCGTTATACGTTAGAACTACTTTTTCTTCTAATCTATCTGCACCTTCAGACGCGTAGTTAGCGACGTCTTGTGTTAAGTCTAACAGACTCTGGTCCATAGAAGATGTAATAATACGAGATACTAGCTTAACTCCAATCTCCTCATGACCTTTACCTGTGAACTTATCTGTTTCTTGCATCTCAAAAGGTCTAATTTTACCTGATAAGTAAAGTCTACCACTACGTACTCGTAACCCTTTAATAGGAGCTGTTTGGTCCGCTGGGTCTGAACCTGTTCGTAAGAATTGGAAGTTCATGTCATCTTGAATGTTACCGTCTTTAAAGATACTATCACCTAGTGCACCTAAGTAGTGACTCTGTATAGACTGTAGTTCGTTTAGTTCAGATTGCTGTAAAGCTCTATCCCCTTGGAACAGGACCTGAGTCCTGTTCTGTGTGGGATTAAATCTATCGTAATAAGGTTTATCTTTAAAAATCTCTTGAGCCATAAAGTAAGTCTCCTATTCTTTAGTTATTTTTATCATTGATTCGTGAACAATGTCTAGTTCATCGATGCGCTGCTGGATGTTATCTCCTTCAATATAGGGGATGTCTCCTTGTTTGTCATGAAGTATCGCGTTGCGGAAGTCGAACGATTTACCTTCTGAACCTGAGAATGGGAACACGATTCTGCTCATGATGTTAGTGCAGTTTTTAGGAACGTTAGCCTTAATGCTGTACGTTTTCCATTCTGGAGTTAAGGTAACAGTCTGGATAGCCTCCTCATGTCGGTTAGTAAAGAAGAAATGCTTAAGCATAACTTGTGTTCCTGTGTCTGCTCTTAAGTCTACACTAAATGTTACTTCTGTACCTTCTTTGATGTCCTTGTTACCATCGGTGTATCCTCCAAACTGAATGAAGGCATCTAGTGTATTTAAGCACCTAACATTCGCGTATCCTTCGTGCTGAGTGTACGCTGCGCGTGTAACCCGCATGAATCTATCAATGTTTAGTATTGTGAATACTTCGCCTTGACCATATGGTACTTCTTTAGCTGCACTACCTCTTAATATACGGTTAGGAGTGTAAGATGGATAGTATTCTGCGATTCTAGTAGTACCTGATGGTTCATTAAAGTCACCTGCGTTCATTGTATCTTCATACGTTAATCCAGCTCTTGCAAATGTTGGAGTTTCTCGAAGATATATACCGCCGAATCCTTTGTTATCTAACATACCACCTTTTATTGTAGCTGCTAGGTAAATATGGTCTGCACCTTCTTCTCGTATCTTATCGAGCGGAACCATGTACCATTCTTTACCTGCAAATGTTAGTTTAGGTAGTGGTCGAGGATTAGAAGGTAATGCTTCAGCTACAGGGATAATTTTCTCTAATCTCTTATAACCCATTATACCATTGTTGATTAATGCGAAATATGTGCGGTCCTTATTATTCACCATACTTCTCATGAACTGAGCTATGTCATAGATGTTTACATTCTCACCTCTATCTTCTGGTGCATATCTCCAAGCAGCTTTATTATCTGCCCCTAGATAGATAGACGGTCTAGAAACACGTACGTAGTCACCAAAAGATTGTATGTGTATTCCACCAAATATTCTATCGTAAACATCAGGTGTTAATGTTTGTGTTGTATATATTCTCTCTTTAACGTTCATTCCTGTTGTTACACGTAACCAAGAACCTTGATATGATATGGGTCCGTTACCTTTTGCATAATTAATTTCCGTTCCCATTCTATTTCTATTTTGACCTAATTCCGTAGCAACACCTTTAACTATCTCAACATCGACCGCAATAGTTACGGGTTGTCCCATGAACTCTTTAAGTGCGTCGGATACTGTATAATCTTTACCTTGATTACCTACTACAGGTGCGAATAAATACTCTTCGGGTGCTTGTTCATATGGTCTGTTTAGTTCTCCTGTTGTTGGTTTTTTAATCAACATGTAATTGGCAAACTCAAACGTGTTACCAGCGTTAAGGTCGGCTACTTCAAATCTCGCATATTGGTCATTACCTAAAGATGAGGCAGTTACCGTAAACTCAGTGAATACCCTTGTCCATTGGTTTGTGGCTCTACCGACTGTTGCTCCATTACCTATAGCAGTGTTCCAGTAGGCGTAAACTACTTTACTGTCCGTGGAAGATAACTGAGGTATTCTAACATCTGCGCTTAGTACCACTTTGTCTCCGACTTTAATAATGTCTCTATCTTTTAGTGTCCACATTTTGTATCTCATGGAGCCCCAGTTTGCGGACGTAGCGTAGACGTCACCACCATTATACTTCTGTCCTGTAGGTATACACGAATTATTTCTCCACACGTTCACTCCTTTATCTACTTCCGCAGCACCGTACGCTGTACCCCAGTCTTTTGTCCATAATAACAGGTTTCGACTTTGACCTAATGGGATAGTCTTAGGGTCTGGTTGAGATAGTCCTGCAAGTAGTTTGGCGTACTTTAGGTCCAAACTAACATTACCGGAATAACCTTCACGCAACCTACTTCTAATGTAGATACTTACGTAACCGTCTTTACTAACGTACGTATCCCTGCTGTTTAATGGAATTACGAATGTATGCGTTTGTGTTTCGAAAGTTGCTGGGAATGTTGTTTCTGGAAATGTCTTTGTACCAACCCACGCGTTATTTGCGTAACTAAATATAGATATTTCACAACCGTTCCCGTCTCTTCCGTGTTGACCTCTAGCGACAATTGTATAACCTAAGTCTGATAAGAGGTTTTTAGATATTTGAATTTTACCATCTTCATCTTCAACACCACGGAATACGTGTGAGCCTATACCCTTCTCTACAACATCCGGTAGATAAAAACTAACCATAATCTGTGCTGGTCCCCATCTCTGTTCCTCAGCGACTTTGCTTGCCTCTGTTGTGATATACTTATCGTCATTCTCTAGAAGCTTATCGTAATCATCAGAAGGTATTGGTACCCAGTCAGTACTTGTAGGTACAGGTCTTATTCTCGGTTCTGTACTCGTAAATACTGTTGTACCTCTCTTAAACTCTACTTTTGTTTCGAACTTATCAACTGCAAGTCTAGTATAAGTGTTTACATCTTTGTTTGGTGTACCAGAAATACCAATGTACACATAACCATCATCACAAATGAACGATGCAATATCTTCTGGAACTATTGTGAAGATATTATCGTCATCTACTGATGTACCTAGAACTACCTTGTTATCTACGTTGTCCCATTCATGCTTAAGTGCGTCCCATCGTCTTACAGTAAACCATGTTGGTTCCCCTGCTTTCCCTGTTGCACTGATTTTTAAATCTACTCGAACGTTTCTAATTAAGTTCTGTATAAAGTCTTGTTTCTCTTTAACGGTTTGCTTATTTGCGAAGAAGTTATCACCATATCTATCTTCAAAAACTTTAAAAATATCGTACTGATATACTTGTGTAGGTACTGCATTAACTATTCTTACTGAGTCTGCGTTTAAGTATTGCCCATCTTCTTTGTTTATCTTGTCTAGTTCTGTCTTTGGCTGTGATACAAGTGCATTACTTACTGTTCTATCTCCTCTAACTATCTTTAAGTTAGTAATTTTAATCGTACCCTTCAGTTTATCGAATCTGAAGTTAGCGGATGTGTATGGTACCACTTCTCGTACTGCGAGTCTGGAGGATATATGATAGCCTTTAAAGTTACCTGCACTACTCTTAATATCCTGTGAAGCTAGTAGTCTCCAAGGATTAGAACCTTGGATGGATATACGACCATCTATAACTTCATTAGGGTCATCAGGAGTGAACTCCCACGCAAAGTATATTGTATAATAGTTGTCATCCAAATTTACAGAGGTACCTGCATTAAACGAGCCACCGAAAAGACCTTCATTTGTTGCACCTGTTCCTTTAAACACGAATGTTTGTGCAGGGTTAATAAGGTTCTCACCCTCAATGATTCCTGTAAAAGGAACACCACCTAAAGGTTGTGTTATTGGGTTTGCTGGAGTACCTGCGAGTAATTTCGTGTTTATTGGAATAATCTCATCATCGTAGAAGTCTATACGGAAACTTCTTAGCTCAACAGAACCTACAAAACCTCTAGCCATGACATAAGCAAAAGCTTTAGTTACAGTTTTATTTAAATCAGGTAAAGCCGCTGGACTAAACCCTTGTTGCGTAAATGTGTCTGTGACGATACTTGTGTTAGAGTAGTACATAGTTGATGTACCTGATGTAGCTTTAGGTATCTCTCCTACCCCGCTCGTATCTACCGCTCTAAAATGCCTATACGTACCGTCGGAGTAGTCTAGTCTCATTTCAACACCTACTACGTAACTATTAACACCTGATGGCTCTGCTTGTGTTACGCTTTTTGTTAAGTTGAATCCTAATCTAAAGTTTCTGTGATTTAGCTGTTTTACTGCATCTGGGCTAAGTTCTAATGAACGAGACTTAACTGGTTCACTAAGGTTTTCTGAAGTGAATGTGTGTACACTTGTAGTTGTAACTGGCGCTAGTATAGATGTAGTACACGCATAAGAACTTCTAGGTATAAACGCATTGCGGGGTTGTAGAGAAGAGGTCTTCTCGTTGAAGTCCGGAACTCCTCTAGAACCTGCGGGTCTCCACATTTCTAATGATATGTCAGAACCGATAGCAAAGTTTCGGTCACGAAGAACTTTAGATTCTTGAATACCGTAGCTAGTTCTCTTTCTGTTTGGGAAACGAGTTAATTTAGCTGTAACACCTGCCGCTTTAAATTTTCGTATCTCTTCAATAATCTCTATTGGGACATGTTTAGTAAATCGAATGTCAATTACTGCGGATGTGTAGTACTTTCCTAACAAGTGGTCAGGTCCATTTAACTTAGATTTATTTAAAAAGAATATGTTTTTAAATGGTTCGTAGATTTCTACATCTGCATCTTCGTCATCTAACCACTTCTCGATTGCATCTTTGATAGAACCGATAGTTCCTCTCTCAGTAAGAATCCAGTTGATGATACGGCGACGGTAATCCTCGTCTGATTCATTATCCTTACGGAATACGCCAAAGATGTCTCCGTACTCATCTAACCATTCACCTGTTGCAGTTTCTAAGTTTGCATCAGTAATTAACTCCATAGCGTCTTTTTCTGCTTCTGTAAATGCGTCCTCTATAGAAGCAACGACAGCAGTGTGGCTGTCGTTGACTTTTCCTAACATTGATTTCCAAAGTGGATGTAAATATTTAATGAAACTCATGAATACCCTCCTATTTTAAGTTTACCTTGACTGTACCTGCTCTTATAATCTCACTACCTTTTGTTAATAGATTACTAGGCGGTTTCTTATAATCAACATCGTAAACTAATCTCTTATCTACATCTTTAATTATACAAGATAAATCTGTCATGATAAGGTCTTGGGACACCTGCATGCTATTTAGGTAGTTTTCAATAGCGAATCTTATGCGGTCATTTAGTGCGTTTGTAATAGCTGATTTAGGTTCGATGATTACATCAACATCAACTTCAACACTTATACGTGTTACAGGTAGAACATCTACACGTATTCCTGCTGCTCTATAATTCTCTAAAGATTTTTCTATAGCAGTCTTAACGTTTTCTGGCAAATCTCCGTTATTGTCGTGCGCATATACGTTAACCTTACCCGTAAATTCTTCGATATAAACACCTGCTACTTCCGGAACTAGTCTTGTACCATACTCAAGTGCTGGTTTAGTAGCTTTACTTAGTGATTCAATATATTGACGAAATCTTGCTCTTAGTAATTCTAGAGGCTCTTCATCTTGACCAGTTTGGACAGCTGATACGTTTGTAGATGACTTGATATTTGTAATCGGAGTAACCATGATGTCGATAGCATTCGCGGGTACGTTACCTATTGTTCCGGATTTTGTACAGAACACTTGTACAACTGCGGTAACTGCTCCTACAGGGATATAGTAGTCTTCTAGTGTTTCATAAACGTTTGCATACTCTGGGTAACTTGAGGTGAATCTTGTACCTCGGGGTATTGGTTGTATTACTTGTGTTGGGTTGTTTAACGTTATTGTGATTGGAGTATAAGCCTTCTGCGGCAACTTTCTTTCGAATCCGAACGAGCTGTACACACCCCTAGAGATAGCTTCTAGTAGGTTCTCCTCTGTCATTACATAGAATGACTCTAACTCCGTTGCAACGGCTTCGTAGATAGCTCTAATAGCAGAACCGACAGAGAAGTCATTAATCTTATCTGTAGACGTTAAAGTCTTATCTACCATCTTTCTATAAATTTGACTCATACTTTTAAATTTCATGTTGACCTCCTAGTTTATAAGTGATATGATACCACTAGTGTTAGCACTTAAGGCGAAACTAAATGCCTCTTCAGTTGTTATAGTTACTATTGACATCTCGACTGTTAATGTGTTACCATCAAATGAGTTAGTACCTCGCTCTACATGTTTTACCCTTCCATCAGTACGAATACAACGTTCAATCTCATTCACCGCACGTAACGCTACTTCCTCGGACTTCTTACTACCCATAATGTCCGCTAGCGTAGAACCATAACTAGGGTGGTTTAGATAACTACCTCTTGGAGTTAATAGTCTGATAAGGATAGATTGTTTTAGATTTTCTATACCTCTACAAGTTTTAACATCCTTCTTATAGTTAGTTGATTCTGGATGACTAACATCCCAACCATTACCGTTGAACCCCAATATCTCTCCGTCAAAACCAGCAGCTCCGTTATCATCAAGTGCTGGTAATACATCGATGTCCATACCCAATGTGATATCGTATATATTAGATGCATTAAATTTATCGCTGTACCTCAGTGATGTCAATACCGTAGCTCTATTATCATCGTTAACAGCAAATGTAAGTGTATCACCAACAGTTAGTAAGTGCTCAGGATTCTTCATTTTTTCTGCGACTGTACTAACTATGTAAGGGTAGCGAAGTTTATTAAATTCTGCTAACTCCCTCCATCGTTGTGCATCTCCTAGTTTATGCTGCGCAATTGACTGAAGTGTATCACCATGCGCTATTATCTTTTCGATGTACTGTGCCATCTATTTTACCTCCAATCCATGTGTAAGTATGGATTCAATCTGATTCTCCATATAGCCGAACGACATCTCAAATCCTCTAAACGACTCTATCATGTGTCGATATTTCCTCTGTGTAGATAGGTAGTCAGTAATGTAATTTACGTTCTCGCGTATACGAATAAAATCTTTTCTAGTTATATATGAAATATCGGGTGATTCACTCTCTATCGTATACAATATAGCGAATGCTTCTAGAACTGTAGATACAATCAATGTGTACATTCTAGGGTTAGCGCTAGCTAAGTCTGTATTTCTTGTCAAGTCAACAACAGTGTTTCTGTCGAGCTCTAGTTTATTTGTTGATATCTGTTCTGCACGTATCTTCTTTAAGACTAACATTGCTACAGCAGATAATGAAAATACAGGAGTATACATCTCTGATTTGAACATTGGTGTGTCATTCATTGTATTGAATGGAATTACTCCGTTCTCCATTGGATATACTCCAGAACAGAACGTTACTAGTACTTCCGGTTTAGATTGTACGTCTTTCATATTAGTTCCACCTTCCGTAATAACCTATACTATACCCTAAACCTGTTGTTCCATAGTTATATGCACCACTGTTAGAAATCTGTGGATTTACTGTTGCATTGTCGTCCTTTGGTCTGTAGTATCCTCCATCACCTTTATTGTATACATCACCGCCAACAGAACCGTCATCACCGTTAGGTCTAGTAGGTGTAGGTACACTTGTATTACCTGTAGGTAAAGGTGTAGGTAGTTGCGGGTACTGTGTTGATGGTCTATAATTACCCCCACTCGGTAATGTAGGGAATCTATTACCTATCTCAGGATTTACTACATCCGCGTCTGCTGGTTCTGAAGACGCTCGGATAATAATGAACTTCATATTATATCTGTATAGAAGAGGAGATTGTGCATCTTGAGATATCGTTATACCTTCTGGTGCTAATGTAACAATATGACTCTCATCGTTTGTAAAGTTATGAAAGTAAAACTCATCCTTAGACAGTTTCCCGTTACCACCTGTAGCTGAAAAATCAGCTATGAATTTCTTCATCTCTTTAATCTTGTTAACACCTCTATCAGAGGACTGACCTGTTGGATTAAACCCTGTAGTACCTGATATTGTCAACGTAGGGATGTCGTCTTGGAAGTCCTCTACAATGATACGGCTTTTTGTTTTAAGCGCAGTTGTTCTGTGAGGTCTTGCTTCTTCCATTGATTCTGGGTTTAGTGCGAATCGAAATGTACGTCCGCCTACTTCGAATGCAATACGTTGTAATCGTGATTTACCGTTTGCTATAGTCATTTAAACTCTCCTTCCTTATCGTCTGTAATATAGCAGATAAAGAAAAAGAAGGGAGCTATTAGCCCTCCTTCTCTCCCTCAGTTTCTTCAGTTGTTTCTAGATTATTCTGCGATTCGTTATACAATCGGATTAACTCATTATTCTCTTCTTCAGATTGCCGCATGTATGCTTTTAACATTAAGTTCTCTTTCGTTTTCATCTCTAGTTCCTTTTCCAACGCTGCGATATAGTGCGCTTCGTTTACTTTAATCTCATTCATACTAATTCCTCCGTGTCTATATTTTCATCATTTCTTAGTGGCGTAAAAGTAAACCAGTCTAACCCAGATAATACATCACTATCTGTAGTGTTAGATATCAACTCTAAAAATTTAATTAGTTTTGTATCTAGCTTCTCTTTATGAGAAATAACACCTTCGAAGACTTCTATGAATTCTTGCTCATTATGCTCTACCACACCGCTATCCTCAGTGAACCAATGAACTACTTGTTGAGTGGTTGTCTGTAAGAGTACACGAACTCCTATGAAATCGACTTGCTTGTTTAAGGATACGTCATACATATGGTTTGTTGGAGGATGGATATACCCTGCATCTAAATCCATTGTATACATTTCATGTGTTTCTGCTACCTTAAGTTGTTTATGAACATCTAGAATGTACTGCGGTGTTACTTCGGCAAATGTAATACCGAAGTTGTTTGCGATGTCCATTACTAGTTCATTTTTATTTGATGTTTGCATGTTTGCATATCCATTATATAACAAATCCTCTTCATATGATTTCTTAAATTCCATGACTTTACCTCCCTATATAATCTTTCTTGGATTAGAATCCATTTCTAGAATCTCTTCTTTTGTTGGAATAAAGTTAGTAAAGAAGAAACGTTGTTTACCTAAAACTACTTTTCGTAGTTTAGCTCGAATTACCTCGAATGTTCGTTTATCAATGAAACGGAAGTCAATACCATCCAACTTAAGTGGGTCTGCATACGGCTCTAGTGTTCCTTGGAATACCCCAATGTCTACAAAGTAAAGTACTAGAGAGCTAGGTTCTGTGTATAGTTGCTCTCGTACGTCTTTTGCAAAACGTTCGTATGCCTCTCTGCTATCCGTATACTTCATATTATAATTACTAGTAATCTCCTCATATATTCTTGTAGGTTTATCTGTAACTAACATTTATTTTCCTCCTTCATTCTGTTTAATCAGTCTTTGTGTAGCATCCCACAATGTACTAATCATTGCGTATATAACTACTGCGTCATCCTTGTCATTGGTTATAGAAGAGTGTAAATCATTCGCCATTACACCCAGCATCTTCTTGGTTTTATTATGTGATGGCTCTTCATACTCTTTACGATAGTTATATTTAAACACATCCGCGTTTTTAACTATCTCCCATGAGTCAAGGTCATACTTTTCTATATCTTGCTTATACTCTCTCTTCGAACCAACTGTACCGTCGTGGTTTGAATATAGCTTATTTATGAATAAATCCATTCTGGAACCGGGTCCGCCATTCTCTCCATTCTCTAGGTATATAGTACCATTACCATTAGCTCCGGCATTACTCCATATAATGCCCTTTCCATCGCTAAACAGGATTTTGTCACCATTACCTTTAGTAGTGAACTTAAATAGAGAGGTGCTGTCTTTAAACATCTGCACATCTGCACCTGAGCCTTTTGCTTGAAGTACTACTGGTGCGTTTTCGGCGATAAGTCTAACAGGTCGGTTAATTCCTATTAATTGTGTCTCGTAATCACTATCTCTTCTCATAGGTATTAGTAGTCTTATGGAGCCATCTGCATCTTTAACTGACCAAGCTGAACCTCTGTGATTTCCAGATTGACCTATAATATTACCATATTGGTCAAGATATGTTCCACCCTCACTCTTTGAGTAAAGCTCTCCGCCTAGTCGAATGTTACCTCCACCCATAGTTCTAAATATGATGTTATTATCAACCTGTATAGTATCATTATACAACCAAAAAGAATTATAGTCACTGTCGGGGGATGTAGGTGTATGTGGTGAACCTATCTTAGGGAAAACAATAGCTCCAGCTCTTATCGTACCTTTAACGAAAGCTCCACCATCAACTTGTAGTTTGAATCTATCACCTGACGGTACCATGTTTACACCGAGGGCTTGTGTTTTGGCATCCATAAACGCTATAGGTTTACCTTTACTGACTACTATGTTTACTTGAACATACCCTGACAACTTATCTTTTACTCTCATCTGAACTTCGTAGTTTAAGTTTGTATTAAATACTACTCGTGTTTTATGATTAAACGTATCTACACCTGCTGGAGCTGCATCGAAGTTCTTCCAAGCGGTCCATGTAGTCGATGCTGCACCCAATTCTTTGCTACGATGTTGTGGTAATTCTACTGCGTTTTTATTTGCAGAGCCTACCCTTAATGGAGATAGCGTACCTGTAGCAGTTAGTGTTGTCCCTTCCTCGAAACTATTATCCCTAGCTCCTGTTCCGAAAATAGTAGGGGGTGCATAAGGTAGTACACTTACATTGCTTGTAACCTGCCTCTTATATCCTCGACTATCTACCGCATTTATCGAACATGTTGTATCTGTATTTGTATTTATAACACCTATATTTAGTCTAACGTCACTACTGGTACTATAATTAGCTGTTACAGTAACACCATTAACCACTGCCTCGTATCTTAGTATTGACGCTCCGGTAAATGGTTGGGCTCTATTTGCTACAGGAATTACTACGTATGCATTTGAAATACCTTGAATCATAATTCTGGAGTTATTTGTTATAGCGGTTGATGTACCATTACTATCTGTAACTGGAAATGAACCAGAAAATATAGGTTGTGCTATGCTACTATCTATTGAGTACGAACCATTGGACCACATATCAGAGTCATTATTTACTTGGACACCCTCCATTCGCATTATTACTTGGTATGTCATCATGCGTCGGTCAGTTGTAGGTATAATGTTATATAGTTGCGTCTGTTCAGTAGAATTAAATGCAATGTTAAATTTGTCTGACGCCACCTCTATTCTCTTTTTGAACCTGATATTACCGTCACCTAAACTAGGTGGAGCACCTACACCGTTATACGTCCCATGGTCTACGCAGTAGACTTCAAAGGTATACTTTCCGTTATAGTTTGCTAGAGTTGCTGGTGTACTTTGTGATATAACATTTGTGCTTACGGCAACAAATGCTAAGTTATGTCGAATAACACGACCTACACCTCCGGCTGTTGTACTACCTACCTTTACTCCATTGTTGTATGTTTCACATCTAGCAAATAACGGCGCTTCGCCTCTTCTGTCTAATGCAGTTGCTAGTCGTCTACGTAAATCTGCGTCTGTACTAACACTATAATATGCCCTTGTGCCTACATTGGTTTGAGTATTAATAACGTACTCACTTCCATCTGCTCGTCGTGTAATAAGGTGAACTGTATGTGTGTAAGAGCTGTTTGCCCTGTTTATATCAATCCATATATCATCTCCTAGATACGCCTGAGGTGTTGATGATACTGTACTTTGTCTAGCTATTTTATCTGCTATTACGTCTCCACCATTGTTATTTAACCAAAACACGTCCCCTGTCTTTGCGACAGAGAGACGGAATCTTAGGTCACCATTACTATCGTGTGGTTGGTCCCAACTAGCACTTATTACCTGCGTACCTTGACCACCGTTAGGGTTTGTGAATTTCCAATTTCGGGTACCCGACCTAGCTTGTTCCCCGAATGATGAGTAAAGAACGAAGTCGAAGTCACCCTGTGTAGTAAATCCGTAGTTGGTACGATAGAAGAACACAGATACGTTAATTCTACTTTTGTTATTTTGTGCGTCAGCCCATGCATCCCAATAACACCTTCCCTCTACGAACTGATTGGTCGTAGTAATCGTAAAAGAACCACTTGCCATAATTATACCTCCTAGTTATTAGATATGAATGCCCAACCTGCGGTAGTAGGACTTTCTACTTTTAGAACTTTTATCGGTCCCATGTTTATTTCTTCTTCCGCTCGAAGTTTCTTAGTCCACGTCTCGTCCTTATCCAACTTAAATATTTCTTCTGGTTTTCCATCTCGGATGTAATAACCTGCGAATTGACTTGGTGTAATGACCGTGAAACCTATTTCGTTACCTTTATCGTCAATCTGAGATACTCGAATACCATCTAAGTTTAGACGGACGTTTGTATTATAGTTTTCACCTGTTGCTAGTGTCCACTTTATCGGCTTATCTCCTATATGAACCATTATACCAGAAAGGAGAGCAGTACACTGTGTACCAGCCGTTAACTTCAGTCGAATCTTATTAGTATCCGGTGTGAAAGCGAAGTACATTGGTGTATATCCACTATGGACTGTATCCATGTTATTAGCGATACCTCCATTGTTAATATTAACCCAATCTAGTTCACTTGTTGGGTTTTCCTTGGTTGACCTTTGTAACTCTATTTTAAATCTAAAGTTTTCGTTAGTCCCTCCTGTAAGTTTCTTGATGTAGTAGCTTACGATGAAAGGTTGGTTAGGGATAACGTTAAGGACTTGTGCGATTGTTCTAGTTCTACCTCCGGCTGTCGCCGCATCAAACATGAATCCACTATTAAATCCAAGTGCATCCAGCTCATTCGTCTGTACTTGTGTAGGTATAGGTAGCGACTTGTCTAGGACATCATCCCAGTAGGTGAATACATCTCTCGTACCTACTGTGCTTTTAGCGAAACCAATAGAGTTCTTAACGACATTCATTCCACCTGACGAGAAGAATCTTGCTGTCCACGAACGGTCCAGTTGCTCAATCTCTGATTTTTGGACATATGGCGAAAAGTCAATGTTTTGCATAGCCTCCGCTAATGCTTGTTTGTACTCCTCACTAGCTGTGTTCAAGTCATCTTGAGTCGCAAACTTATCGAGGTCATCTTTATTTGCTTTTCCTTCTAAATCAGTTAAGTTAGCTTTGTCCTTTAAACCTAACTCGTACTCCCTCGAACTAAATACTACACTCTTAATGGAGTCTGTTTCTACTTTCTGCTCGGCGTTCGCTAACCGTCTCTCTAAAACTGGAACAAGGTAACGAGTATCTTCCTGCACAGTGGCTAAGTTAGTACCGTACATGAATTGACCATCTTTATTATTGAATGGCGGTGTCCAATCTGTGTAGATATATCTTATAGATGTAGGGTGAGTTCCCTCAGGGTCTGCTAGGATGTCAATTGCTCCAGTGAAAGAGCAATATGATTCGAAAGTAGTTTCTACCTGATACACTATTTGCCATTGTTGACTAGAATACTTACTTACCATAGTTGGTGCTAGGTCTACAGGTCGTTTGTATTGTGCTGATATCGCAATGTTGTTTTGAATAATCATATCGTTTTGGTCGTAGTTTATAGGTGTGAAACTAGGAGCTAATCCACCCGAACCTGTAAATGGTTTAAATGTGTAGTAAACTCGACCGCCTGACTCATTTCGGATAGGGTCCCCTTCATATAACTTCCACCCACGCATAAAGAAGGCAATATCTTCTCCACGAACATTAAATGTTGATGTGATGTTTAAATCTTCATCTGATATTAGGAATGAGAAGTTTTGGTTTGCATAGTCTACTTTGAATTGGTTAGGTTTCGTAAAGTCTCCTGTTACTAATCTCTCTAACTCTTCTCCTTTGTGATTAGCTAATCTAACTGTACCGTTGTTAGCTATTCGTCTTGTTGCTGCGTTATTCAGTTGAACTTGTCTGTATCTTTTGCCTCCTAGTGTCACATTCTGGTTTTGTATTGTCATGAAGTATCCTGTGTCTAGTAGCACATCTGCAAATCTATTGACTTTTGTTGGAGTTCCGTCTTCTAGCCATTTAAACTCATCTCGGTTAGTACCGTCTCCATGGAAAATCTCACTAATAGTCATACTAGACCTTGTTGATTCGGTATTGTCTCTAACTGTATAGAAAGTAGGGAGAGTGATACCTGCGATTGCTCGGTTACGGTTAAAGTATCCTTCTTCTGGTCTCGGCGAGAATTCGAAAGTTTCTTCTGTGACGTCTACGGCAATCATGAAATTAGAAATAGTTACTGTACCAGTTACACCATCCATACGCATATTAACAGATGTGAACCCCGAAACATTTAGTGGGTTTTTTGTTGTCATGTATACTCCACTCGTATTGTTAGGTGTGATGTAAACTCTAGGTGCTAGCTCTGGGTAAGGGTTACTACCCTGCATGTAGAATGAACCAGCAGGAGTTGCGTTTCCTGTAGGTTCAAAACTCCAGTAGTATCCTATAACAAACCTTCTAGAACTCAACAGTTGTGTAGCACCAGCTGCGAAATTATATATATTCTTAGTCTCGTTACCTTCTGGTCTACCTGTTCCCGTATGTTTTTGTGGTGTAGAAGTTCCTAAAACTAAGTTCAAACCACCTACTTCTAGGTTGTTTTTGGTATTACCTTTAAAAATAGGTAGTGCTAGTGTAGTTATTGGAGGGCTAATCGCCGTTGATGGAACTGTCAAGTCTACTAGCTTATGTTGACCGGATTTGCTTATGTTCTTAATGGTTTGGTCTATATCCTCAATCTTGTTTTCTGTGAACTCTTTTTGTTTCTTTTGAACAAGGACGGTTAGTAATGCATAAGCAGAATCATAAGCGTTCCACCATTTATCCCAATCCGCACGTTTAACATCCATGATTGTATCACTTGTAGTATCCCATGGGAACACGTTATTACGTCCGCCTGTTTTAAGACCTTTAAGGTACGCTACGAGCTCGTTATACGCTTTTTCTAACTCTTTGTATGTCGGGTCGCTTGCGCTGTCCACAGCGATGTCTCTGGCTTGTTTACGGATAGCGTGGAAACTACCTCTGTTCCATGAATCTGCATCCATCTGAGCTACAGTAGCTGGTTCTTGCGTACCTGACAGAGAGACACCTGTAATGTCTGCTAGTTTAACTTTGACCAAACTGCGTTCGAAACGAGTAAGAAAATTGTCGTCACCTAATGCATCCATATTGAAATCTGTGTTGTCTGTGTCTCGTCTTGTATCCTCTGGAGCAGGAACCCAGTCGGCAGGTATTACACCTTTTACTAGGATATGTGACTTAACTTCTAATCTACCACCTACACCTACAGCGGACATACTAGTAGGTTCTAGTCTCAATGTTTTATCTACGTTGTTTGGGTCATTTACAGTATCCATCATTTGTTGTGTAAATGTGAACGTACCCCAAACCATCTTCCATTGCTGGGTAGCGATAGTTGGAGCGGGATTTGGATTACCTTGTGAAGATTTGTCATATGCCACAATAGATTCTGTTGTTCCTGTGTTATTTGTAGCATACATTCTCACAGGTATTCCTCCTGATGGAGTTACCCCTCCGACACTACGAACATAACAAGAATATGTCAGGATGTCTCCAACAGAAATAACGCCACTTGCAGCTAACTTACTCAACTTATAATCCATACCTGCCCAAGCTTCTGCTGTAGAATTTATCCACGTATCTTGGTTTGTTGCGTTTTGGTCTGGAGGTCTAACTGAGCTTGTTCCTCCTTTGTTTAGCCATCCTCCTGATGTGACACCTTGTGCTGTCTCTCTATTAGGGTCTGATGGGTTATTTGAGTTTTGTGTACCATAGTCACGAGAACCAATAAATAAGTTACGGATATTGACATCAAATCTGTTAACCTCTATCCATGAGCCTTGTTGCCACATCCATACGATACCTGTGCCGCGGTCATACCATAAAGAACCGTCACGTGGGTTTGTTGGTTCGACAGTACCTACCGTAATATCTTGGATGTTAGCGACTGTAACACTACCTGTAGCTAATGGAGGGTTCTTATAGTCGCAGAAGAATGTTGCTCTTTCATTTACATCTGCTGCATTAATATTGAATGAGCGACCAGAGTTTTTGTGTGCAGTGTTCCACGCTGTATCAGAAGCAGTATTATTAGATACACGCGTCCATACGAAATCGGTAGCAGGTACGGTTGTTGTTATATCGTCTGGTCCTTTTGTAATCTTAGCGGAGATAGTAGAGTTAACCCCACCATTAACGAATATTAGACCGTTAGATGACGATACCTCTACACGATATGGTAGATTTTTAACTGCATTATCAATCTGGTCTTGTATGTCATCTAGTTTAGAGCCTGTATTATTCTCTACCTGTGTGATTTTCATGTCTAAGTCAATAAACTGTTGAGTAATCTGCTCAGAGCTAACCTTTATAGAAATCATATTATATAGTTGAGTTAGTACTGCGCTCTGGTGTAGTGATTCTTTATTTGCGTAGTTAACCGCGTTCTCTGCTGCTTCTTTAATACGCTCAATTTGACTAGCATCTGCTGCTTTGTCAATTTCCACTATCCATGAGTTTAAATCGTTCACATATGTCTCAGCAGCAGATGCAATATCGTCTTTCTCTTGCTTAGTTATTGTGTTGTCTGCTAACGTTAGTTTAACAACCGTGTTTAATGCAATATGGTCAGAAGCTAGTTTGTCTGCCCACTTCTTAACTGCCTGTTTTTGGTCATCTGTTAAAAATGGGTCAGTCATGATTGTACTTGTACTTCCGTCAAGAATCGATTTCTTATTATCGATGTCATCGAGACGCTTAAATATTTCTAGTTTTTGTGCATCTGTTATATTGTTGTTGACGTCATTTGCAATGTATGTTACCATATCCTCAATAGCTTTTTGAAGGCTATCCTTATTCTTACGTGCTTGGTCTTTAATCTCCTTAATACGAGCTTCAATCTCCGCAGTATCAATAAAGTAAGTATCTTTACTTACCTTCGTTTCAAGACCGCCTTCAACTTCTGTAATAGTAATCTCAAGCATCGTAAGTTGGTTATTAATTTGTTTAATTATTTTGTCAAGCTCAGGGTCAATACCACCAGAGCCACCAGAACCGATAGGTTTACCGTTTACAAGAACACCGTCTTTAGTAATCTCCATTTTAGTTTCTGGATGTTGTAACACTACAGTCCCGTCTGGTAGAATTTCCATAGATGACATGTCGAAAGACTCTTCCTCTGGATTCACCGTATCATTCTTCTTAACAATTGAGTATGAACCATCAGGTTTAAGCTCTTGGTACGTAATACCTCCACCATCCTTATGTCTAGAACCAAGACGGAATGTCCCATCTGATTTGACAAAGAAAGTAGTTCTATGATTATCGTAAATACTTTGATGTACAAATAACATCGTAGGTGCATCTGGTGATTCTGGCTCGATTAGTTCTCCGTTAGCATAACGTGAGTGCGGAAGGTCCATATAATCAAAATGCGCATCCTGTACATAGTTATTCTCTTGGTCAGTATCCGTTGCAATTAAGAATGTTTTACCGGAAAATGTAACTTCTCGGTTACCTCGTCCATCTATGTTTTCGTATGTCATTGATGGATACAGGTTGAACGTATTCCATAGTTCTTGTTGAATGGATTCTAATGAGTCATCACCAGAAACCATGTCTGTTCTAGCTAGTTGTTGCTGGTCATCTGTCTTACCATACACGTTAATAACGATTGGCGTATCTACTTGTCCATCTATAAAACCTATAAGTACACGAGTACCGATAGTAACTAACGTAGTAGAACCATAGATATTACCGTTTGCAGTACGACCTGACATGTGTGTAGGTAGCATTGCAGAGTACTTACCATTATCGTTAGGGTTTTTAGCTGTAGAGTTTTTATCTCTCACTGTGATTACATCAACTGTGTTATACTTATAGTTAACTTTTACGACATCAGCAAGAGAGAGAGTAACTAAGTTGTTACCCTCTTTATACTTACGTTTCATTTCTTTACCGAGTTGTGATTGGAATCTCATTGTTTGTAATGGTTCAAATTCTGGCATTTATATATCTCCTCCTTTTTATATAGTATAGCACAACTACCCAACATATCTTTTTACGTGTCCTTTAAACACTCTATCCCAGTAAGAACTACTCATGTCTTCCTCAGTGATTCCTTTATCTTGAGAACCGATAAACTTACCGTTACCAGTGTATATAACAATATGACCATCAGTCTTATATGTGTCAAACCATATAAGGTCACCAACTTGCATTTGTGCTTTAACCTGTGCTTTGTCCGAGCCTCGAGAACCAACTGTCTGTAACCTTGAGTCATTCTTAATAGTATCTGTAGTCATTCCGTGCTCTCCACCTTTAAGCTGGACACCATTTAGATTAAATATCCACCAGATGAATGATGAACAGTCGGTCTTGATTGGGGATTTAGTGAATGGGTTACCACCAGAACGACCGCCACCGAATACATAGATAGATGGTTTAGTTGTCATCTCTTTAGCTATGTTAACTGCGTTCATTGCTACTGGTCCACCTGCAACTATTCCACCTGTTCCTGTGTTACCTGTTTGACCTCCACCCGCCATCTGTGCCTCTCGTGCCGCTTTAGCTTTCTCGTATAGAGTAGCTAGTGTGTCTTCACCTAAATATCCACCTTTAAAGTCCTCTGATTTACCCCATAGATTCGCGAAACGTTTAGCACCTCTATCTTGTAAACCTCTAGTTACTCCAATGATAGTAGAATAACCATTCGTATAACTAAACTCGTGCTGTATAGACTCAATGTAGAACTCCCACTTTGTCTCTTGTTCGAAATCTTGGTAGTATAGTTTTGTTCCTATACGAAAGGCGGGGTTACCTATTACACGAATGTCTCCAGAATAGAAATTCGGATTCTCACAGTACCAGTTATATAGTCTATCTGTAAATGTTTTTAGTTTAGAGCTATCTGCCGATTTTTCATTATTATTTGACTGGTTGACATCTCCTGTAGCAGATGATATAATTTGTTTATACTTATCCGGATTAAAGTTACCATCCGCGATGGCATCGATTATGCTAGTAGTCATTGAAACTGTCATCGAAGGGAACTGCGCTTTCAATGAAGCGGACATCTCGGATTTCTTCTTACGGATAGTCTCCTTATCCATGAAACCATTCTGGTTAATGTACAACATCAATTCATCAAATGTTGGTTGCTTAGCGGTATTCCCAGTACCATTGGCAGCATTACTAGTATTCACATTACCTGTTTGCGCTTTTGTTGCAGACAGTAGATATCTATTAGAAGCATCTAAACGCTTATACCCATACTTTTTAATAAGCTCTGGATGGAAACGAGGATACACCCCTAAATCTAAACTAGTAAACTCCGCAATATTAGGCGCGTCCACGCAATAAACTGAGAAGGCTTCGTTATCATTTCTGCTATAAGACTCCTGCAATACAATATCACTCGTTATTTCGTAAGATGGTAGAGCTCCCCATTTGTCTTTATCGAATGGAGTAGGTCTCATTAATGCGATACATCGTCCGTCTTTAGTGAATTCAAAGTATAACTCATTAAATGGTTTAGCTACAACATCCTCAAGGAACTGTCTCATGGAACCTTGGTAGTTTACGAATGGTGATGGGTCTTGTAATGCCTCATCTGCTTCCCAGCTCTTAAATTCGTGAGTGAAATAATCTTGTAGTCCTGTACCATCTGCGAATGCATACTGTGCATACTTATATAAGAATCTATCCATAAGTTCGTTACCAATTCCAGCAGCAGTGTTATTAGAAAATTTAAGACCTTGCTCTGTCCCATCAGGTAACCAACCTATATCAGGAGATATAGCTGCGAACTGCTGTATTACTCCAACTTGGAAGTTGATAAGTGCTTTAGTCATTGCTTGCCCTGTAATACGATATACCAGCGTACCATTAGCGTATTCTCCATCTTTTTTAATATCAGATATTAACCCTACCATTATCCATGGGTTATCTGGTGCTTTATCTGTTACATCGGGTATAGCTTTAATACGTATTAAATCGTTAGGTCCAATTACCTTATCCCATTTATCTTGAGCTGTTACGATGATTGAGAAAGCTGGACTATCGTCTGACATCGCATTCTTTGTTGATAGTGATAGAATCGCGTTATCAAAAGCTTTTGTTGTCAATGCTTCCCCTGTATCGTAAGTGATTTCATAAGTAGTATTTTCTGTTATTAAGTCAACCTCTATACGAGGGTATCTAGTTACAATCGTAGTCATGTATTTTCCTCCTTTGTATACTTATAATATAACAGAAAAAGGGTAGGTGAGCTATGCTCACACCACCCCATTAAGCTATCGTCATCTCTCTTCCATAGAAACCAAGTAGACTTCCGATATCCTGTCCTGTCTTTTTCATATCCGCGCTATTCTTAACTTTATCCGAGACTTTTTCATCCCCAGTTACATTAACGTTAATTGTAGCTTGAACATTACCACTTCCCGAACCTGTTGGTGCACCTGCCATGATTGACGCTATGTTAGGCGCCCATGTTGCGTTGGTTGCGTATCCTGCGGCTTTCATCTTATCTAAATTCGTTCTTCCTTTACCGTAATACTTTTCGGATATCCACTTAGCTCCACCCATGATGCCTTTCTCAGCGGCAGAACCTCCGCCATCTTTGAATTCATAAGCGCTTGCGTATGGACTATTGTCGAAAGCACCAATACCGAAGAAGTTTCCTTTGTCTCTAGCAATCTTAGAGGTACCCCATCCAGATTCTTCTGCTGCGTGAGCAATCAAGTAACGAGGGTCTAATCCGTATTCTTGTCCTGCTTTTAGGAATGTCGCACCCATTCCTCGCATCATAGAATCTTTAGGTGCTTTAGAATTAATCCATCCATCTAAGTCTTCTGCTGTAAGTTTAGAGTCTGTGAATCCTAAATCATGCTGTTGAAGATTGTTTGTAGTCCACTTTTGACCTTCACCTACGAATTGTAACTTACCTTGCCCAGAGAATCCGCCTGTACCTCCTGTAGCACCTCCAGCTCCGCCGCCAACACCCATGATACCATTTTGGGCTCTTGCTTGTGCAAGTATCTGCTCAGCTCTTGTTAACACGTTCTCATACATTGTAATGTTTTCTCGTTCGTAAGATAAGTTGTCACCTTTCTTGGCTTCTGTCATCTTTTTAGTATTTGTATTCTCTTTATCCGTCATGTTTTGAATCTGGTTGTCTTGTCCGGAAGAGATACCTAAAGCTGATGCCATGGCTCCTGATGATATTCCTAGTGAGGATGCCATACCGTTAATCTGGTCCATATTAGGTGCACCAGTAATACCCTGTGACATTTGTGATTGTATTGCAGATGCTCCTACAGCTCCACCAGTACCTGCTGCTGCGGCTAGTGCCGATGCAGAAGTCTCAGCTTTAGCTTTGTCAGCTGCTGTTGGTTCTTCTTTAGGTTTCTTATCAAACCATCCACCTATTGTTTCACCTATACCAGAACCAGCCCAACCACCTGCAATTGCTCCACCGATACCACCTACTGCTGTTCCTATTGGTCCAAGGAATGAACCTACTGCTGCTCCGGCTGCGGCTCCACCGAGAACACCACCACCAATACCACCTACTGCGGAACCTACGGCTGCACCTTTCTTATCCTCTGGTGCTTGCATGATTTCACTAGCGCCCATAAGGACACCGAGAGGTAACATTAACTTACCTGCACCACCTAGAATTCCCTTACCTACTCCTGCTAACCTACTTCCTCCAGCTGCGGCTCCAGCTCCAGTAGCTGCGGCACCTGCTGCTGTTCCTGCTCCTGTTGCGGCTGCTGTTCCTGCGGCACCTGCTACTCCAGCGGCTCCAGCTCCAGTAGCTGCGGCACCTGCTGCACCTCCGCCTACTCCGCCTCCACCAGAACCTCGACCTCTTCCGCCGAACTTTCTAGATGCACCACGTTTTAGTAGACTTGCTCCACCAAACATTGCTGCGGAACCTGCTACTGCTGCTGTGAATGCTACTACTGCGGCAATAGCTGTGTACAACGGCGCTGGTAGTCCTCCAAGTGCTGCGTTTGCTTCTCGTAACTTACTCCCCATGTCATTTAACTCAGTAGCTTGTTTTGCTGTAGCTGCTTCGGATGCGTTATCGATAGATGCTTTTGAGCCTTCGTAAGCTTTCTCTCGTTTAGCGGATTCTATTGAACCTTCTTTTAGTCCATCCTTCATAACTTTGTCAATGCTTTCTTTTGTTAAACTCTTAGGGTCCATACCTAGAAGTCCACCTGCTTGCTGCGAAGACATGTTAACTCCCATTCTAGATGCTAATGTAGCTAATACTTCTGCTTGCTCCTCTTGTGTTCCATTAGGTACCTGTGCTTTAGAAGCTTCAATTAGTGTCTGTAAGTTCTCTGGGTCTGATATACCTTTCTCCATTTGCTTACGTAATTGTGCTCGACCAGCCATACCTTGATATTTTGTACCTTGACCGAATAGTACACGCATTTGTGGGTCATTGAATCCTTCGCGAATACCCGTGTCAAGTTGCTCCATGAGAGCTCCACCTTTTGTTCCTTGTAGTGAGGATACTCCTGTAGCTGATATTGTTGATTGGAGTCCTATAGTTCTCATCATCTCTTGGTTTGTTACAGTTCTATTGGTAGACATAGATGTCAAGATTCCGTTAAGTGCTTTAAGCTGGTCTTTCTCACGACCTACGGCACCGGATTGCTTCATAGCACCTAAGAACGCATTCTGGAATTGTTTTGTTTGGTTACCTTCAATACCTCCAGAACGATATGCTGTACTGAAGAAATCTTTGACCTCATCCGAACCTAAACCAGTAGCTCTAGCGAATGTAGCTTGACCTGTAGTTGCAGCTTTCATATCGGCTGCTCCATGGTATCCATTAGCGGATAAGTAGTTTGATTGGAATTCCATCATTTCTTGACCAGTGAACCCTAGTTGTTTACCTAACCCAGAACGCATAACAGCTGTACGATTAGGTCTCCAGTTAGCTCCGACAGCTCCTGTTTGTTGACCTACATACATTTCATCCGGTCTCATAGCTTTACTGTGATTTCCACCTTCGCTATACAATTTACCAACTGTAGCAGCGATTGCTCCACCAATTGCTAGTGCGATTGCAGGTGCACGCTCGTAGACCATACCTCTCGCTGTTCCTCGCTCAGGTTTAACAGCTACATTTGCTTCTAATAAAGATTGATTGAATCGGTCCATATTAGCTGTAGCTTCATCGAGAGAATTGTTCAATTTTTTACGAGCTGCTAGCTCTACATCGATTCCCTCTAGCTGGCGCATTAACTTCTTACGTTCTTCACCTTCTCGAGCAGTCAGACCTTTCTTGCTGTTTAATCTATCTAACTCTTTACTAATACCTGTAGCTTGACTTGATAAATCTAAGACTCTTTGCCTATTATCAGTTTTCATTCCTCCGTAAGTCTGCTGTACTGTTCTTCTATCACCAGTAAAGTTAGAGTATTGTTGGAATGACATGTATCCTGATGCAGATGCTCGTCGAGATAAACTCTCTGAACGTCTATTTAACTTGGATATCTCTTTCATTTGTGCTAACGCTTGATTTAAGCCGCTTGTCGCTTCGTTCTGCCCTGTTAGGAACTTATCTACAGCCTTTTCCATGTCCTGAGCTGTAGACTTGTTACGTCCTATTATAGATGGGTTAGAATTACCTTGAGCATCTTTACGGTTTGTTTTCAAGTTTGGTGTATATTGTTGTCCTCTATCTACCATAGCTTTACGGTGATTGTCAAACTGTTTGTTCACAGAGTTGATTTGTCTCTCCATGTTCTTTAACATTTGTCCGAATGAGTCTGTGACTTTTCCACCTTGAACTGATGTTTTGGCACTTGAAATTACTTTACTATCATTAAGGTCCTTACGACTAACCTTACCGCTATGTTTGCTAAGGTCTTTCAATATACGTTGCATTTTCTGGTACTCAGCATTGACCTCTTTTGCTGCTTTCAATGTAGCAAGCATTTCTTTCTCGGTACGGTCACCACCAGTAGCATCTATATCTTTATTCAACTTTTGTAACTTACTAAGCTCAGCTTCTAGTGATTTAATACTCTTGGCAGCTTTACCGACCTCAGCTTCTACATCGAAAATATACTTTTCCCTTTTAGCCATTTTTCCACATCCTTATATCTAAAATAAGAGAGGGTTACCCCTCTCCTTAAAGAACATCATAATCATCGTCGTCATCGTCTTCAAATGCTGCAATTGCGTCGTCCATTGCTTGTTTGTTAAGCCTATGCTCGTCATCCATAACAACTTCCCCTGCACGCTCTCTGTCATCAATGAAGTCTTTGCTAGATGTTGCACCTGATGCTAATTCTGCTGCTCTCTGCTCAGCCTTAGCCAACTGATTAGCAATGTGATTAGATACTTCGGCTTCACGTGAAGTCATTCCGCCGTTCTCTAGATGTTCGTTGTATCCTTCTATTCCATCAAACTTACCTTCTAAATCAGCTCTGTCTTTAGCAGCTGTCATAGCGTTAACCTGACGAGCGATTTCATCCATATCGTGACCTTCTTCAACCATTTCCCACTCACCAGCGGCTTTGTTCCAAATCTTGTCATCGAATGAACTATCGAAGTTTTCGTCCTCAACCTGTACGCCTCTACGAGCTCTCTCAATAGCTTTTGCATCTTCCTCTAATGAGTAAAGCATTAATTCGACTTGTGCATCGTCTAGAGCTAAAAATCGAGGGTCTGTAGGTGGCATGTGAAGTGTCTTCATTAACACCCACATATTCCTCATGTAAGGGGTCTTGGCTAGATGTTTAAGTCCGCCATATTGCTTAACCTTACTTTCGAAAGGTACTCAACCATTCTGCAAAGTCTAGACCGATAATGTACAAGATGTCTAGATTGTAAATGTTCTCGTCCTTTTCTAAATATTCTGGTAATTCTTTTCCGCATACTCTCAATGTTGCAAGCATCTGATAAACTACTACATAGTATTGAGATGAGTATAGATTCATTCCATCTAAGTAACGAGCTGTCTTAGCTTGGATTTTACCACTCTCGATTGCATTCGGAGCTTGAACATGAACAGTAAACTCAATATTATATTCTGGTAGATTATAATGTTTGACGAACATATCATTTTTCCCGCGCATGATACGGTCGATTAGTTGTCGTTTCTCCTGTTCCTGTTTTTCCTCAATCGATTCTCTAGTCTCTTCTGCTGTTTCACCTTCGTGTACTTCTGTATATTCCTTTGCCATTTCCATAGTGATACCTCCTGTTTAATCTTCTCTAATATAGTACTTATATAAATAGTATAACAAAAAAGACCATCTCTATTAAGAGACAGTCCTTTTACTAGTTTAAGATGGTTACTTTTACTGTTTTAACTCCCCAGTTACTCGACTGGGATTTAGATGGCATTAGTACATCGATACGATTTCCTTTGATAGCTCCTCCTGTGTCTAGAGCTGTAGCCGTTCCATAACCTTCTACGTGAACCTTAGTACCAAGAGGAATTACTTTTGGGTCAACTGCAATAACTTTAGCTGAAGGGTTTGCTGATAAATCAAATCCTGTCGCTGTTAGTACTCGTCCACCATAAGTTCCTCCGTTTTCTGATGGGTCTGCTGTGTAGGCTGTTGCTTTAACTACGATTGTTTTACCTTGTGGTGTAGTCTCTTTATAAGACTCATCTTTTACTTTCTTAGGTTGAGGTTGATTAAGGTCACCTTGCAAGTATCCTAGTAATTGGATATTTTGGTCTGCCGTTCCTTTGTAACCATCAATACCGTATTGTGCAGCTAAGTTACTTCGTGTTTGGAAATCGTAGGATTCTCCTTTTTCTGCTAAGAAATCTACTACACTAGCATCTGCTGCTCCTGCACCTAAAAATAATCCTGTACCTAGTACTAAACCTGTTACCATGTTCCTTAGTTTTTTCATCTCATCAAAACTCCTTTTATTGTTTTTGTCTTTCTTATTAGTAATATACCACACTACGTTAACTATTATATTGTTGTAACAACTTTGTAACACTTATGTAAAGGTACAGAAAAAAGAGGCTATCATACGATAACCTCCTGTAACTTAGTAATATAACTTTACTTCTGTTCTAAAAATTTTGGAACCTTTGTATACTTCATCATACCCATCAAATAATCTAAACTTAAATGTTCGTACGCTTGTGAAATGTGCGTGGTCTGGTAAATGTTCAATAACTCCTAAGAGGATTAGTTTCTTTTCGCTAGGATATAGCGTAATCAATGCTGGTAATTCTGGTTCTGATTTTGATAGGGTGAATGATTCATACTCGTAACCCGAACTTGTAATACCGAACTCTATCTCTTCTCGTAAAGCATCATCAAACTCTCTAACAGCTTCATTCATCATTTTCTGTGTTTTCTTTTTGAAATTATCAGCTAATCTAGTTAATTCTGGGTCTGGCTTAAAATCCTTAATGTTAAACTTGCTCACCATCGATGGGTTACTATAATATTTCGTTGTCATGTAAATCTCCTCCTTAAATTTTATAAGAATAACATAACAGGTTTATACATATATGTCAACATAAAAAAAGAGACTGTTAGAAGTCTCTGTTCTCTCGTGTTCGTTCTATCATTTCTCTTACGTCTCTTAATGCATCTGCTCTCTGCATATACTTCTCTTTCTTAGCATCAATCTCTTCATCTGTATAATAGTAGTGCTTTCTATCCTTTTCTGCATCTCTTGCCCATTCGTAACATAACCCAATCCAAGCGCCACACACTTTATAAATATGTTTAACATCATCTTCTAAGTTCTTTTTCTTATTTTTTAAATCATAGTTCTCAAATTCTAAATCAACAATCTTGCTAATTTGCTCCTTAATTACCTCATCCTTGTGTTCCATCATTGTATCCACTAAACTTCCTAATTTGAATTCTGTCATTTTAACGACCTCCTAATATTTGTTGAGGTAAGCTTATCATGGTAGTTTTTAATTGTCAACATAAAAAAAAGAACCCCGAAGGATTCTATTAGTTGGAACGAACGTTTGCAGATGTTAAGAAGTAGAAACGAGCGCTCTCTGAGCTGATTTCACCTACAGATACAGTTTCGCTGTAAGTATCGATTGAGCAACCACGATAAGCGATTACTACCTCAGATGTAATGTTATCGTATAATACGATGTCCATGATATCCATTTGTAGTACTTCTTCACCAAGAGCGGCAAAACCTAATGCAGCTAAGTTCTCTTTACGCATACGGAAACGGTCAACTGTTACTGTACCTTCATATCGTAAGTAAACATGCTCTTTAGGCATGATAGAACCAATCTCGTAAACACCAGTTGTACCGAATGAACGCTCTGAACTGATTGACTGTGCACGAGCGATTGGTACGTTTTTAATCATAAAGTA
>Ga0256791_1000087_pt1 | contig 45683 bp, 38 predicted proteins | sample MC6MC0942MT_FD_190188 | JGI IMG/M metagenome (GOLD analysis project Ga0256791, IMG submission 190188) | Metatranscriptome of enriched soil aggregate microbial communities from Iowa State University, Ames, United States - MC6-MC0942-MT... | ecosystem: Environmental > Terrestrial > Soil >...
GACGGGGTCCGGCCGCGTTTACTGGGAAGATCAGACGTACAACGATAATCGGGTGCTGCTGCACATCCCGAAGGGTTTCGATATTCGCCGTCCAGCCATGATGCTGGTTTTCTTCCACGGCCATGGAGCGACGCTGGAACGGGACGTCATCGACCGGCAGAAGGTGCCGGCGCAAGTTTCCGCCTCGAACGCCAATGTGGTTCTGGTGGCGCCGCAACTGGCGGTCGATGCCCGCGATTCAAGCGCCGGTAAATTCTGGGAGCCGGGGGCATTCGGACGCTTCATCGGCGAAGCCGGACAGCAACTCGCGCGGCTGCATGGCGACCGCAAGTCGCTCAGGACATTCGCCAGCATGCCGATCGTCATCGTCGCGTACAGCGGAGGCTATGTCGCCGCGGCCGCTGCGATCGCACGCGGCGGTTTGAGGAAGCGCGTGCGCGGGGTAGTGCTCCTCGACTCCCTCTACGGCGACATGGACAAGTTCGCGAAGTGGATCGAGGCCGACCCCTCGGCGTTCTTCGTCAGCGTCTATTTGAACTCGACGCGAAACCAGAACGCGCGCTTTGAAGATCTTCTTACCGCCCACGACGTCGATGTCAGCCCACAGATCAATACCCGGCTGGCGTCCGGCGGCGTGGCGGTCGTTCCCGGCGGTTCGGTCCGTCATCGCGATCTTGTGACCCATGCCTGGGTCGATTATCCGATCATCGATCTCTTGAGCAGGCTGCCTGAATACCGGCGGTAATGCCGTCTCACGCACGTTCAACATAACGTTCAGGTTTTGCCCGGGGCTCGATACCTCGCGCCCGTTGCCGCCTTGACGGCGGGGGGGCATTCCTTTACCCAACGCCAACGACCGCGATGGTGGCCGTGAAACGGGCCAAGCGGCCTAATCTGACATCATCGAGACGGCGGACGGAGCGTAGCGCAGCCTGGTTAGCGCACCAGTCTGGGGGACTGGGGGTCGGAGGTTCAAATCCTCTCGCTCCGACCAATTATTTCAGGGCCTTACATCGCTGGCCACGTTTTAAGCTATTTATTTTTTACAATCCAAAGCAATTGGTTTTACAATTCCTCTCCAAGCCTCATTTATTACCTGCCACACCTCGGTGGCGCGCTAAACTGCATCTGGTAATGTGCGACGTGATGCATTTTATTTGAGGGGGATAAATGTCGGATCTTGGTTGGCGAGATGCGATTCTTCAGATTTTGAGTAGTAGCCCAAATGCCATGCATTATGCAGACATTGCTGAAGCTATTACAACGCAGGGACTGCGGACGAACGTAGGCGCAACTCCGTCGTCGACTGTTAATTCTTACATAAGTACATCGTTGAATGAAGATGGAGAGAATTCTCCATTTATAAGAGTGGATCGAGGACTTTATTGGGTCCGAGAGAAAGCAGAACAAGGGCCCATAATAAATAGTGAGACATTGGATGCAGATGCAGGCGAGGCTGCTGGCACAGGACTAATCAATGCATTTGGAATGTATTGGGCGAGAAATCAAGTATTGTGGGCGGGAATGCCAAGGCTTCTGGGACAACAGCAAAGTGCCAGCAAAGCCGTCGATTTCTCCGAACAGAAAGGAGTCTATCTTCTGCACGACGGCAGGTCTGTGGTGTACGTTGGTAGGACCACTGATCAGCCCCTTGGAAGTCGTCTTCGGCAGCACACAATTGACCGTCTGAATGGCCGCTGGGACAGGTTCTCATGGTTCGGAATTTATCCTGTTGAAGAAAGCACCGGAGCTCTCAACACAACGGCCCTGCCGCAATCCGATACCTCAATGCTTATCGCTACCATGGAGGCGCTACTCATTGAGGGGCTTGAACCACCGCAAAACAGGAAAAGAGGCGATGATTTCCGAGCGGTTGAGTTTCTCCAGATTCAGGATCCGGACCTCAGAAAAAATGAAATTTTGTCCCTGATAGAATCGTTGAAGCAGAAGCTGTAAGAAGACGAAGTTCTGTAGTTTGCTAAAATCAGCCAATCCTTAGCTGCAATTTGAATGCGGAGGCGATCGAGCGTATGCTCGATCGAGTTCATCAAAAGCTTCAGCAGATCAAGAATGATGGGCAGGCGGTTGGGGGCCGTGTCATCGTGCAATTAATCGACAACATCTCTCGATTACTTGGCGATGAATTGAGGTCGGTGGTACAAAACGGTGCCAGATTACGGATTGCTGCTTCTTGCTTTTCTATATATGCGTTCGAAGCGCTGAAAAGCGAGCTTTCACATATTGAAGCTTTGGATTTTATCTTCACGGAACCTACTTTCGTTCCAGAGAGATTAAGTGCTTCCGGCCCGAAACCAGGGCGGGGGCCATTGAGTCAGGTTGGCCGTGAATTCCGCGTTTGCGGAACCGAATTCGAGATACAGCTTCGCAACAAGCTGACGCAGCGCGCGGTCGCTCGTGAATGCGTCGCGTGGATTCGAAAGAGGGCGCTTTTCCGATCGAACACGACCAAGGCTCCGATGCAGCAGTTCATTCATGCGGGATCAGAAGCTGGCGACGTCGCCTATATGCCGATCAGTGGCTTCACGGCCGCTGACCTGGGGTACCAGAAGGGCGATGCCGTTTCGAACCTCGTGGCTCGCATCGACGATACAGCCCATACCCAAATCTATCTTCAGCTCTTCAACCAGATATGGAACGACGAGGAGAAGGTCGCCGACGTAACGGCCGCAATCTGCGACCACATCGAGTCTGTCTACCAGGAAAACTCCCCAGAGCGAATCTACTTCCACATCCTCTACAACATCTTCCAGGACTTTCTCGAAGAGGTCGATCAGGATGCGCTGCCAAACGACCTAACCGGCTACAAGGACAGTCTCGTCTGGAACAAGCTGTTTAACTACCAGCGCGATGCGGCAACCGGCATCATCAACAAGCTGGAGATGCACAACGGCTGCATTCTGGCGGACAGTGTTGGTCTCGGCAAAACCTTCACCGCGCTTGCTGTCATCAAATACTACGAGCTGCGTAATCGGTCGGTTCTGGTTCTCTGCCCGAAGAAGCTCGCCGACAACTGGCGAAACTATAACACCAATCTGACGACCAACATCTTCGCCAAGGACCGCCTCAACTACGACGTCCTGTGTCACACCGATCTCTCCCGCACCTGGGGAGAATCGTTCGGCATCCCGCTCAATCGGGTGAATTGGGGCAACTACGATCTCGTCGTCATCGACGAGTCGCACAATTTCCGGAACAACGACGTCTTCAAGGACCGGGAGACACGCTATCAGAAGCTAATGAACAAGGTCATTCGCACCGGCGTGAAGACCAAGGTTCTGATGCTCTCCGCGACGCCGGTGAACAATCGGTTCAACGATCTGCGCAATCAGCTTGCCCTCGCCTACGAAGGGGAATCCGAAAACCTCAGTCGACACCTAAAGACCAAGACCGGGGTTGAGGAGATATTCCGGCGCGCCCAGAAGGCCTTCAATGCCTGGTCGGAGCTTCCGCCACCGGAGCGGACGGCGGCCGCCATGCTCAAGGCGCTCGAGTTCGATTTTTTCGAGCTGCTGGACGCGGTGACGATCGCTCGGTCACGCAAGCATATCGAGACCTTCTACGACACGAAGGATATCGGAAAGTTCCCGCAGCGCCGAAAACCGCTGTCGTACCAGTGCCCAATCACCCATCGCTCAGACGTGCTCGGCCTCAACGACATCTTTGGCAGCCTGTCGGTGCTCAAGCTAGCGGTCTACGCCCCGATCAGCTACATCCTGCCCAGCCGACTTCGGAAGTACGAAGAAATCTACGACACCCAGGTGGAGGGCGGTCGCGGAAAGCTGCGCCAGGCTGACCGCGAGCGTAGCCTTCAGGCTCTGATGACCACCAACCTGCTCAAGCGGCTGGAGAGCTCGGTCGAAGCCTTCCGTCTCACCCTGCGGGCGCTGAGCGGCAACATCGCGCAGACCCTCCAGGCGATCGACACGTATGAACGCACCGGCGCCGCCGCGAGCGTGACCGACCATCTTGGCGATTCGGGTTTCGATCCCGACGATGACGACCTGAGTGGGCTGGATGAGTTCACGGTCGGCAAGAAGATCCAGATCAGCCTCTCGGACATGGACCTTCCGTCATGGAAGCACGACCTCGCTGCGGACCTCACGCTCATCGGTGACTTGATTGCCTCAATGGACAAGGTGGCTCCTGAGGATGACGCCAAACTTCAGCATCTGAAGGACGTCATCACCCGCAAGGTCGCCGACCCGCTCAATCCCGGCAACCGCAAGGTTCTGATCTTCACTGCCTTCGCGGACACGGCGAAGTACCTTTACACCAACCTGGCAGGAGCGTTTGTCCAGTCGCACGGCCTGCATTGCGGCATAGTCACCGGCTCCGACGCGCCGAAGAGCACGCTGAAGAAGAGCTACGACTTCCAGTCCCTGCTCACGCTGTTCTCGCCACGCGCTAAAGAAAAGCATCTCGTACTGCCTCATGAAACCGGCGAGATTGACATCCTCATTGGGACGGACTGCATCTCCGAGGGCCAGAACCTTCAGGATTGCGACTATCTGATCAACTACGACATCCACTGGAACCCGGTGCGGATCATCCAGCGCTTCGGGCGCATCGACCGTATCGGGTCACCCAACGCGCAAATCCAGCTCGTCAACTACTGGCCGGAAATCTCGCTCGACGAGTACATCAATCTCAAGGAGCGCGTCGAAAACCGCATGATGATCGCCGACGTGACGGCGACCGGCGACGATAATGTGCTGACCGCCAAGAGCAGCGACATAGCCTACCGGAAGGAGCAGCTCAAGCGCCTCCAGGAAGAGGTGATTGAGCTGGAGGACGTGCGGACCGGGATTTCCATCACCGACCTCGGCCTCAATGATTTCCGCATGGACCTCTTGAACCATATCAAGGAGCACGGCGACCTCGAGCATCTGCCGAACGGCATGCATGCGGTGGTGCCAGCGCAGCCGGCGCTCGGGCTGAAGCCCGGTGTGATCTTCGCGCTGAAGAACATCCACGACTGCGTGAACATCAACCAGCAGAACCGGCTGCACCCCTACTACCTCGTCTATGTCCGTCACGATGGTGGGGTCATCATCGACCACACAGAGGTGAAGCGCTTGCTCGATCTGATCCGAACGAGCTGCAAGGACCTGGCTGAGCCGATCCAGGCGGTTTGTCGCCTGTTCAACGAGCGGACGCAGGATGGTCGCAAGATGGAGCAATGCTCCGCGCTTCTGGGCGCGGCCATCCGCTCGATAATCGAGGTAAAGGAGGAGAAGGACCTCGACAGCTTGTTCAGCGGCGGGCGTACCACGGCGCTGGTCCACAACATCGTCGGGCTCGACGATTTTGAGCTGATCGCCTTCCTCGTGGTGGAGGGGGCGCCTGCATGACCGCCGTCTTCTTCGACTATCCAATGGCGGCCGCCTTCGGCCGCGTGGTGCCCAAGACGAGAATCTATGAGCACGCTGGCGCGAATACGGCGCTGAAGGACCTGTTCGTCACCCAAGTCGATCAGATCGTCTGGAAATTCAAGCTGGCGCCCGAGACCATCAACCTCGCCGCCACGCGAGCGGTGAGCGAGATACAGGTGTTCGGGGTCAGCCTGCGGACCAACAAGCTGGACGACGAGGTGCTGCGCGTGATCGACCGCGCCATACCCTTTCCATTGATCTTCGAACTGACCTGGTCGGGCAAGCGGAAGGCGGTTGCCGCCTTCAAGCGGCCGAGCGAGGCGGATTCGGCCAAGTGGGTGGTCAGCGAATATTTCGCGACCGACTGGGCGCCGGACGACGTGCCACGCCAGCCCCTGCCGGTCGCGCTCAATCTCGGTGGACTCTACGACGCCATTCTCACAGCCATGATGCCGGTGTCGAAGGCCGCAGGCGAAGATATTCAGATGCGAGTAGCGCGCATGGAAGCGATCCGGAGCAAGACGCGGGAGGTGGACCGGATTAAGGCGCGCCTCGCCCGCGAGAAGCAATTCAACAAGCGCGTCGCCATCAACGCCGAGCTGCGCACGGCCAAGCAAGAGCTGGAGCGCCTGAGCTCAAGCGATCCTGTCGGCGCCGCGACGAGTGAGTAAGGGAATAGGTATGGAAAAGCTGAAGATGCACAGCCCTGATTTGAGCCAGGAGAACATCGCGAAGCTCCGCGAGCTGTTTCCCGGCTGCGTGACAGAAGCGCGCGACGAGGCGACGGGGCAAGCGCGTCTTGCGGTCGATTTCGATCAGCTCCGGCAAGAGTTGAATGACCATATCGTCGACGGGCCGCAGGAGCGGTATCGGCTCGACTGGCCGGGAAAGCGAGAAGCGCTCGTTACGGCGAACGCGCCAATCGCCAAGACCCTTCGCCCCGTCCAAGAGGGGAGCGTGTCATTCGACACCACGAAGAACCTCTTTATCGAGGGTGACAATCTCGACGTTCTAAAGCTTTTGCAAGAAACCTATCTCGGTGAGGTGAAAGTCATCTATATCGATCCTCCGTACAACACAGGCAAGGACTTCATTTATCGAGACAATTTTGCTGTATCTCAAGGGCAGTTCGAAAGGGAGGCCGGAGAAAAAGACGAAACCGGAGGCAGATTGGTCTCAAATCCTGACACTCGAGGCAGATACCACTCTGACTGGATGTCTATGATCTATGGCCGCCTTACGGTCGCGAAGCGGCTACTAAAAGACGACGGGATAATCATGGTCAGCATAGATGACTATGAGCAGTCCGCTCTGCGAAAATTGATGGACCAGGTTTTTGGAGAAAGCAATTTCATTGCTCAGCTCGTTTGGGAGAAGGGTCGCAAAAACGACGCGAAATTCTTCTCTATCGGACACGAGTACGTGATGATTTATGCGAAGAATGCCGTCTTTCTTCGGGAGCGAAAGGAAAGTTGGCGAGAGGAGAAGCCGGGGGCCAGAGATATTTGGGAAGAGTTTGTCAGGCTTCGCGGAATTCACGGGGACGATTTTAAGGCGATCGAAGCCGATCTTTCAAAGTGGTATTCGGATCTGCCAAAGGCCAACCCTGCGAAGAAGTGGGCACGATATAAGCGCGTAGACAAAAACGGTCCTTGGAGAGATCGGGACATCTCGTGGCCAGGAGGTGATGGACCACGTTACGACGTAATTCATCCAAAGACCGGAAAACCGTGCGCAGTGCCTGAGCGCGGCTGGATCTACGCGTCTCCAGCCGAGATGCAGCGGCAGATCAAGCTTGGGTTGGTGGAGTTTCGCGATGATCACACTGAGCCGCCTTTTCGCAAGGCGCATATCCGCCCCATTCCTGATGAACTCGACGGGGCTGTAGCGGAGGCCGACGATGATGAGTCCGGTGAGGATGACGACGATACCGAGTTCGCCACGCAGGTCCGTGGATCGTATTTCTACAAGCAGTCTCAAGTGTCGGTAAAATACCTGCGAAAGCTAATGGGCGCAAAGGTATTCACTAATCCAAAGGACCATGAAGAGCTGGCAAAGCTAATTTCCTATGTGACGCCTAATGAGAAATCTGCCATCGTCATGGATTTTTTTGCAGGCTCTTCAAGCACGGCTGAAGCGGTCTTCCGAGCTAACGCGACCTATGGAACAAACCATCGTTTCATCATGGTTCAGTTGCCGGAAAACTTAGAGAAGGCGGAGACCACTACGAGTGGGACTGCCAAGAAAACTGTTCAGGCCGCTATCAAGCTTCTGAAGAAAGGTGGCCGGCCTTTGGTGCTGTCCGAAGTCTCCAAGGAGAGGATCCGGCGATCAGGGAAAGCGGTGATCGAGGAGCCTTGCGATCCCGGTTGGGTGAAGGATGTCGGCTTTCGGGTCCTGAAGGTGGACACGTCGAACATGCAGGACGTTTACTACCGCCCGGATCAGATCGATCAGAAAGACCTGCTCGCCGCCGTCGACAACATCAAGCCTGATCGCACACCTGAGGACCTGCTGTTCCAGGTGCTCGTCGACTGGGGCGTCGACCTGACGCTGCCGATCCAGCGCGAGACGGTAAAGGGCAAGACCGTGTTCTTCGTGGACGGAAATGCGCTGGTCGCCTGCTTCGAGACCGGCGTGACAGAGGAGCTGGTGAAGGAACTTGCTGGTCGCGAGCCGCTGCGCGTCGTGTTCCGCGATAACGGCTTCATATCGGACGCGGTGAAGATCAATGTCGAGCAGATCTTCCGCCAGGTCTCACCCGGCTCCGACGTCAAGACGATCTGAGGGACGGCCATGAAGCTGAAATTCAAGGTCCAGCCTTATCAGACCGCAGCCGTGGATTCCGTGGTGGATTGCTTTGCTGGTCAGCCGCTGGTGAGCGGCATCACCTATCGGGTCGACCCAGGCCGCAAGACACAGGTGAGCGCGTTCGAGGAGGGCTTCAAAAACGCCGATCTTGCTCTGACCGACCTTCAGGTGCTGGCCAACATCAAGGACGTCCAGCGGCGGCAGAACCTGCCGATCTCGGACAAGCTGGCCTCCAGTGCCCGATGCAGGTTCAATCTTGACATCGAGATGGAGACGGGCACCGGCAAGACCTATTGCTACATCAAGACCATGTTCGAGATGAACAAGCGTTACGGCTGGTCGAAGTTCATCATCATGGTGCCCAGCATTGCCATCCGCGAAGGCGTTTACAAATCGCTGCAGATCACCGCCGACCACTTCACCGAGAGCTACGGCAAGAAGGCGCGCTTCTTCGTCTACAACTCCAGGCGGCTGCACGAGCTGGAGAGCTTTTCGTCGGACGCTGGCATCAATGTGATGGTCATTAACATCCAGGCGTTCGCGGCGCGCGGCGCTGACAACCGCCGCATCTATGACGAGTTGGACGATTTCCAGTCACGCAAGCCCATCGATGTGATCGCCAGCAACCGTCCAATCTTGATCCTCGACGAGCCCCAAAAGATGGAAGGCGCCGCCACGATGGAGGCGCTTCCCAAATTCAAGCCGCTGATGATCCTTCGCTACTCGGCGACGCATCGGACCGAGCACAATCGCGTCCATCAGCTCGACGCACTCGACGCCTATAACCAGAAGCTGGTGAAGAAGATCGCCGTGCGGGGTATCCAAACGCGCGGCCTCGCCGGCACCAACGCCTATCTGTACCTCGAGGGTATCGAAATCTCGAAGAACGCGCCGGTGGCTCGGCTCGAGATCGAGGTGAAGCTCGCGAGCGGCGAGATCAAGCGTCAGCTCAGGCGGCTGGAGTTCCGCGACGACCTGTTCGCCGAATCCGGCGAGTTGGACCAGTATCGCGACGGCTTCACGATCTCCCAGATCGACGCTCGAAATGACACGGTCGAGTTCACCAACGGCCTGGTGCTCCGGGCCGGTGAAGCGATCGGCGACGTGTCCGAACGCGACATCAGGCGCATCCAGATCCGCGAGACGATCAAGGCGCATCTCGACAAGGAAAAGCAGCTCTTCGCCCAGGGCATCAAGGTGCTGTCGCTGTTCTTCATCGATGAGGTCGTGAAGTACCGCGACTACGCGCAGGCCGATGAGAAGGGCGAGTATGCCCGCGTGTTCGAGGAGGAGTATGAGCTTCTGAAGGCGGAGTATCTGGCTGAGTTGGCGATCGATAACGACGCCTACCGGAAGCATCTGGCGGGCCTCGATGCAGCCAAGACGCACAACGGCTATTTCTCGATCGACAAGAAGACCAACCGGCTTAAGGATCCTGCCGTTGGCGCCCGCTCGGTCGATTCAGACGATGTGGACGCCTATGACCTGATCCTGAAGGACAAGGAACGGCTGCTGTCCTTCGCGGAGCCCACGCGGTTCATCTTTTCGCATTCCGCGCTGCGCGAAGGGTGGGATAATCCCAACGTCTTCGTCATGTGCATGCTCAAGCACAGCGACAACACGGTTTCGCGGCGCCAGGAGGTTGGTCGCGGGCTTCGGCTGTCGGTCGATCAGAACGGCGACCGAATGGACAATCCTGCGGTCGTCCATGACATCAACGTCCTCACCGTCGTGGCCAGCGAGAGCTACAAGAATTTTGTGGCCGGTCTGCAGAGGGAGATCGCCGACACGCTGACATCCCGGCCGCGCAAAGCCACCGAGGCTTATTTCACCGGCAAGACCATCGCGACAGACACCGGCACACTGGAGATCTCGCCAGCGATGGCGAAGCAGATCTACCGCTACCTCGTGAAGAACGACTATTCCGACGACGCGGACCTGATCACGAGCGCCTATCACCAGGCGAAGGAAGCCGGAACGCTGGCGGCTTTGCCCGACGAGTTGAAGGCGCATGCCGATCGGATTTTCCAGATCATCGACAGCGTGTTCAGCGATGCCCAGTTGCCGAGAGTGGACGATGGCCGGAAGCCCAAGACCAACCCGCTGAACGACAATTTCGAGAAGAAGGAGTTCAAGGAACTCTGGCGACGGATCAATCAGAAGGCCGTGTATCGAGTGGAGTTCGATTCTGGTGAGCTGGTCCACAAATGCGTGAGCGCGCTTGACAACCAGCTCCGGGTCACGCCGCTCCAATACGCGGTGCAAATCGGCATTCAGGGCGACGGGCTGACTGATGAGCAATTACAGGCAGGCGATGGCTTCTCCCTCACCGGATCGACGACCGAGCGCGGCGGTTCGATTCATTCCCTGGTGAAATACGACCTTCTCGGAAAGATCGCCGAAAACACGGAGCTGACGCGCAAGACGGTGGCCGACATCCTCACGGCAATCCAGGCCAGCGTTTTTGGCCAGTTCAGGGAGAACCCCGAGCACTTCATCGCGGAGGCTTCGCGGATCATCGCCGAGCAGAAGGCCACGATGATCATCGAACTGCTCGCCTACGACGGCCTGTCCGAGCGGTACGAAGTGGACATCTTCACGACCAACCAGACTGGGCAGGATTTCTCGAAGGCCAGCGCCAAGCTGAAGCACCACATCTACGACTACGTCGTCACGGATTCGGACATCGAGCGTAAATTCGCCGGGGAGCTTGATGCCAGCAGCGAGGTGGTGGTCTACGCCAAGCTTCCCCGTGGTTTCCTGATCCCGACGCCGGTCGGCGACTACAATCCGGACTGGGCGATTTCCTTCAAGGAAGGCAGCGTCAAGCACATATACTTTGTTGCCGAAACAAAGGGCACGATGTCGTCCATGAGGCTGAGAGAGATCGAGAAAACAAAGATCGAATGTGCCAAGAAATTCTTTGCTGAGATTGAGCGACACGTTATCAGCGATCGCGTGAAGTACTGCGTTGTTACGAACTTTTCGGAATTGATGGCCATTGTCGAGCCGAGAAGGCTCATATCTAATTAAACAAGACCGTCTTGCACCACTTACTTTATCCGACAGGTATCAGTCGTCTTCGAGTGCTTCGTCGGTGGAATCGTCGCCCGTTGATGAGGCGAAGACTGCTGGAGCAGACTGAAGCGGCGGAAACAGCACCGGCCACCAAAATGGTGATCCGCGCCAACCTTTCGCTTCATCGCCGTTTTGTCGGAACAACATCAGGATAGGTAATCGGTCTCCAAGTTGGTGGACTATAGCCTCTTGCTGCTTGGTGTGCGGGGCGTTGGAAAAGCGGCCGCCGGTTCGGACACGTGTAATTTCGCGATTTGTTAGGGCCAGGATCCAGCATTTTCCGCGATCTCTGTCGGGCGCTGCAATTTTTGAGTAATATTCAATGGCTCCACACATCGCCTGCCAATCGAACGGATCAGCAGTGGAGTTTTCTAACGTACTCTCGATCAGCTCTATAATTGCGATCGCCTCATCGGCCAATATCTTGACCGGGCTATTGTTGTCGGTGGCGGAGGCTGGGACCAGCCGATCGATCTTTTCCACGGTCTTCTCAATGGTGCTCCGCGCCTTCGTCTGAAATCCGATCGGCAAAAATGCCCGACCCGGGCGCAGGGACGTTATATCTGACATAAGAACCTTACTCGGGGCGCAAGGTGTCACGCGGTTCGTCGCATCCTTCAAGATAAAAGCGACGCCGCGATCATGAGCACCCTTCAAGAACGCGTCGCGAAGGGCGGCGTCGAACTGATTGATCCGTCGGAGGGCGGCATAATTGCTCGCTGTTGTGTAGAAGCGCGTTACGGATAGATCCGCGCGCGGCCGAGCGCCGTACATTCGAGCATGCTGTAATACGGTGTCTTGCTGCATTTTTTTTGGTGAGCGACCATAATAAAAGCTAAGCAAATTGGGGACGGTGATTCCGCGATCCAGTATCTGGCCACCTATAAACACGTTGTACGGTGTGCGAAGCTTTAGCTCGGCGTTCTCATCCAGCAGCGATTCGACATCATTATCCGAATTGACCTTTTCGGTGGCGACAGCGCCTTTGGAGAAACTATCACGAATCTCTCGAACGAGCGCCTCGCGGTCGGGCACGGTTAGATTTTCCGCCTCGACGGATCGCCTAAGATCTGCAATGGCGTTATCAATTAATAGATCAGCTACGGCATCACGACGGATGATGGCATCTTTCATCTTGTCTAGAACGGCTTGTGTAACCCGGTGTTGCCACGCGTGAGCGTTCTTTGAGGTCTCGACGTGGACGATCATAGCGTAATGTTTGGGCCGTTGTCCGGCTGCTCGCTGCTGCAAGCGACGAATGGCGCCGGCGGTGACAAAATTCGCAACCGCTGAGCGAAGCGCCTTTACCTTCGGAGTCGTTAGAACATCGTCGAGGTTGAAACGCCGCTTGTCTTCCTTTTTCAGCGCGTCAAGCTCGTCTTGCTCAACCTCTTCCCAAAGGTAGTATTCAGGTGCGTCCTCGATGTGGTCGCCAAAATAATGATCGCCACCAATGTAAGCACCGTGTACCGGGACTAACTTTGTAAAGGTCGGGCGCTTCGGTTCGAAAACCATGTTGGCGCCGGAAGGCGCTTCATACTCATCGGGCTGCAAATAGAGCGCATAGGGCGTGGCGGTGACTTGCAGGAATGCGCAGCTCGCCAATTCGCGTCGTAATTCATCCATTTGGTTCGCAATGCGACCTTGATCGATTTCGTCGGAGCCACGTTTCTTCGCAAACCGGACAGATGCGAAGTCAGCTTCATCATCTACAATTAAAACTCGCTTTGTTCTCAGCTGCGGATGCTTTTCCGTGAAGAGTTCGATAAGCCGTCGCATGTTATCTTTTTGTTTCTTGGCGACGATGACGAGCTTTTGCTCATTGATTTCCCACGGTGTCAGCGCCGGAATTTTTAGGATATCGAATACCTGAAGAGCGTTGTCGTCGCGGAATTGCTTAAAGTCACTCGAGATACGTCTGACGGTCTGGTTGCCGAGTGTTTTTGTGCCCTTGGTCAGTACGATTGCGATATCGAATCCTTCGTCGAACGCAAGGGCAATGATGCCGAGAAAAGCGCGCGTTTTTCCTGATTGAATCTTCCCGAGAAGCATTCCGGGATGACGTGAGCTTGTTTCGTGAGACCGAAGCTCTGTCACGGTCTCGCGGACACAGGTATCGTATTCCGCAGTATCGGCATTGCCAGCGCGCTCGCGTTCACGCTTCAAGCGTTCATAATAGTCAGCCATTAGCGCTCCCCCCGATTTCTATTATTTTACAATCGTTCTCTTAACCGCAGAAATGCATAAGATCTTATGCTTGCGCAATAGATTTCGGTGTCGAGCGAGATTTGTGATCTAATTGGCGTTCTTCTCCCATTTCGAAATGGCCGCATCGGCAAGTTTCCTTTGATTCACCTGTCGCGCGTAGTGCTCAACCATTTGCCGCGATTGTCCCGTGATAGCTGCGACCTCGGCATCGGTGCATCCAGCCTCCAGAAGAAAGACAACGGCAGACTTTCTGAGGCCGTGAAAGACGAGATCCTTTTCTCGCAGGCAAGACATCTCAGACTCATTCAATGCCTTGCCCCATGACGATTTGAATCCTGATGCGGTCCACGGTCGGCCCCGGGTGTTCGTCAGCAAGGTAAGACTAGAGCGGGACAGCGCAGCGACGATTATTTGAAGATCGCGGTGCATCGGGATCCAGAGCGGTTTACCGGTCTTGTTCTGCTTCACCGAGATCATGTTGTCTCGGACCTCGCTCCAGCGCATTTCAAGGACATCGCCGAGACGTTGGCCGGTGTACAAGGCAAGAGCTGCCGCCTGCCAAAGGTGCAACGGTGCGTGCGCCTTGAAGTGCTCGATGTCTTCCCAGTCCCACGGTGCGTAGCCGTCTCCGATCTTCAGCTTTTTGACGTGCGCGCAGGGATTCGTTGTGCGCCAACCGCGAGGGATCGACCACGACATCAATGCGGACAGGCATTTGATCAGATTGTTGGCAGCGGCGGGTGTGTGGGCGTATTGATCTCGGAGCTTCAGAACATGCTTCGGCTCGAGCCCTTCAACGCGTAGGTCACCCCAAGCGGCTTCGATGCGGCCGAGGTCGCGTAGCCAATTGCCTTTGGTGCCATCGCCGATCTCCCGCCACTCGGGGCTCGCTAGGTAGGTCTGTTTTAGTGCCGCGAAAGTACCTTGCGCAGGCAGGACAGTCTTTGCGCCAGAAACGTCACGGTAGGCCTGCCACCAATCCTCATTAGGGGTGCCATCGATATTGTAGGGCAGTCCGGGTAGCCGAGTGCGCTGTCCGGGCTGGCGCGTACCGCGATGCTCCTGATAGTAGAAGTATTCGCGACCACGCGCGGTAACAGCATGCGCGTGGCGGGGAAGCGTGCCCCTAGTTTTGCGACGCCTGGGCACGCTCGGCTCCACGCATGTACGGATCCGCGAAACCGCCTTCTGCGGTTCCATCGTTTTGCGCCTTGATCTTGGCGCGCACCTCATCGAAGTCCCAGCGGATCAGGTTGCCGACAGTTTCAGGTTTCGGAAGAAAGCCGAGGCGGACGTACTCATCGATTGTCGTCCGTGAACAATCGAGTCGGTACGCCAACGTTTCTGCCGATACGAAATCGGGCGGGAAGGGGCGGTTGACGTCGCATTTTTTGATGTCGATGCCTCAACTTCTCTGTTGAGGTATCTTTGTTTGTATCAAAACGAGAGTCAAATATTATTTAACCGCGCGCACCGAAACGTGTGTGTTCGATCAAGGTGCCTAGAAACTTTGGTTGATCACTCTTGGTGATGGGACGCGGTTCGTAATCCGGGTTTTCAGCGCGGAGCGTGTACGGCGGTTCGACGCGTTGGCTCTCTTTCGCCGGCCGATACCGTCGAAAAAGAATGCGGGGAGCTTCTGCCACTAAAACTGCAATGCAATCTCCGGGGGACGGACGAATTGCCGAGTCGACGATGACTAAATCGCCGGGCGAGAAGAGGGGAAGCATGGATCTGTCTGTAAGATGAAACGCCAGCGCTGCCGCCGAGCAGCGCGTCTTGGAATAGACGGAAATATCAGAACTTTCTGCAGATTTCGAATGCACCCACTCATGCAATTGCTCTTCATTATAGAGAGGGACGGGGGTGCCTTGAACGCGCGCAACCGTTGCCGCTGCGATGGCTTCCTCGCCTATAACGGCCTCGACGCCAATCTGATATAGGTGGGCGAGTTTGAGGAGATGTTCAAGCGTGAGAGCCGAGCGCCCATTCTCTAAATGATTGATTTGCTGCTTTGAAAGGTTGAGTCTGACCGCCAGTTCCTGCTGCGTTAACTGGTGGGCAGTGCGCAATTCGCGCAGGCGTTTGCCGAGCCTGTCGAGATTAAGAGTTCTCATGATTCGACATCATGGATTGATATCGGTTGCTGAGCAATGAGTATCATGTTATGATATTTTTTGAGATGATGGAGTGGCCGGTCAATGAGACAACGGAACGAAGACATAATCCAGCGAAGCATCATCGGGCATATGAAGTTGCTGGGCGCAACAGGTGTTGTGTTTTTCGCAGTGCCAAATGGTGGTGCGCGATCGAAGGTGGAGGCGGCGATCCTTAAGGGGCTGGGTGTGGTCCCGGGAGTTCCGGACATTTTGCTTTTCTTTGCAGGCAAGTGTTTCGCGCTCGAGATCAAAACGGCCGACGGTCGGCTTAGTCCGGAGCAACGATCGATGCATTTGCGACTACAAGCGGCAGGTGTGACGGTCGCCACGACTCACGGGCTTGACGACGCGCTGCGTCAGCTTCGCGAATGGGGTCTTCTGCGTGGCTCGACCGGCCTTCGTCACGTGAGTTAATCCGAAGAGTCCGAACTTTCATCAGTTTATCGCCGTCGTGTAGCGGCGATGGTCACGTTACGTTGGAGTAAGACCATGGTCGAGAAAAACGATGTCAGCATTTTTCCGGAAGCGCGAGTTAGCGGCATTGCGTCGTGGCAAGCCAGCCGCGATAGACCGCCGACCGAATTTGATCTTGCAGATGAGTGCGAGCAGCGCTGGGGCGACAAGCGGCTTTTCGACCATGCGCGCGGCCGATGGCTTTCCTTCGACCGAGGAGTATGGCGGCCGCAACATTGCGGCGAGGTCCTCAACGAGGTTATGGCCGTTTTCCGAGAAATGGGTTTTGCGAAACTGCAAACCTACGCGAAAGCCAAAGCCGTCGAGGCGGTATTGCGAACACGGCCTGGTCTTTCGGTCACCTCAGATCGGTTTGACTGCGCTGACTTTATGCTCGGGACACCGGAGGGAGTTATTGATCTTAGGACGGGAGAGTTCTTGCCGCCCGACCCTCGGCATTTGGTTTCGAAGATGACTAGCGTTGGCCCTGATTTTTCGATGACTACACCGAATTTCAACACGTTCTTGGAGGACATCACAAACGGTGACCAAGGATTGAAAGATTACCTTCAAAAGGCGGCAGGGTACTGTTTGACGGGAGACACCAGCGAGCAGATCGTTTTGTTTTTGCATGGGCGCGGCGGCAACGGAAAAGGTGTGTTCGTACGACTGATCGCCGGATGTCTGGGTGAGTACGCGCACCGGGCAGAGCCGGAGACGTTCGTTCAAGGCTTTTCGCGACATCCGACTGAGATCGCCGCCATGCATGGAGCTCGACTTGTCTATTGCTCGGAGACAGAGCGCAATGTGGCGTGGGCGCAGGGTCGACTTAAGGATCTTACGGGTGGCGATAAGCTTCGGGGCCGCTTTGTCCATCAAGACGGTTTTGAATTCCAGCCCAGGTTCAAGCTGGTGTTCTCCGGAAATTTTGAACCGAGCTGCGATCCGAGCGATGATGCATTGCGCAGACGGCTTGTCGTCATCTCGTTCAGTCGGCAATTTTTGGGTGAAGAAATAGATAAGAAGTTGGAGTCGAAGCTTTACGCAGAAATGCCTGGCATCATGGCTTGGCTGATCAAAGGCTGTTTGGCCTGGAAGAAATCGGGATTGGAATTGCCACAGTGCGTTCGCCAAAGTACGGCTGTATTCTTTCAGCGGCAGGACACTTTTTCTCACTGGCTTGAAGATGCCACTGAGCAAGGGCCGGATTTCCGCTGCGGAAGCAAAGCCCTTTTCGCCTCGTGGAAGCGCTACGTGCAAGAAGCGGCAGAACATCCAGGCACCTTGAAAAGCTTTGCCGAGCGAATGCGGCGCGCCGGCTTCGGGAGCCCCTATTCGACGACGTTAGATGGCAAAAAGCTTTGGTGTTATCGGGGGCTGCGCCTCATAGAAAGTGCGGATTCTGAGATGCTGCAACTGCCCTGACGGTTGCCGCACCTTCGTCCAATCTGCACAAATCTTGCTTTGGAACCGACGCGCGGGGGCGGAGTGCCTCCGCGCGATAGCTATTTTCATGACAGCTTCTCTCATTCTTGGAGTCGTCGATGTTTGCGTTGGTCTTCCATCCCAGTCTCACCCCGGAACTGGCCGAACGTTACCCGGCGAGGTTCGAGGCGAAAGATAAAGAAGCGCTCGATGCCGGGCGCAGATTGGCATCAGAGGGCTTCAAGAGAAATGACTCAGAGCTGATCTGCCTGTGGAAGTCGCCCCGAACATTTCGAGGACGGAGCCTAGTCCACTTAGCCAAACAGTTTCGACGCCACTCGGGAAACCACACCTTGCGGTTTGCGATGCATGCCGAACATTCCTTCCTCCAGGGAACTGCGATTTGCCGCCGAAAAATAGGCATCGGCCGCCAGCCTGTACTGCTCATCATTCGGAATCGGCAATTTAAGAAACGCGCCCGTATCATCGAACAATACCAGCCGCATCATCACACATTGGCTTAGCGTAGCAAGGAACGCGTCCGCCCCTTGCCTGTCTACCGGTTGGATAAGAAGTGAACCATTGGCGCACGGTCCGCAGCGGACCAAGATGATCTCAGAATCGAGGGGCTTGTCATCACGCGCAAGTTGAGCGGGTACAAACCCCGGATCGCTATGAAGCGGGTTCGGATGCATAAGGATGCAAACGTGGCGATTGTACCCCCCAACCAGGTCATTCGGCGTCGTGTCGACGTGAATTTGTAGAATGATTTCGCCATTTGCGCCGGTCAGGCCCAAGTATCCGATCTGTTTCTTGAGGGTGCCTTCGTCGACGACCCAATCTGACTGCTGATAGCGAAGTGCCATGCTCTGCTCCATCGGCCGCTTCTGAAATTGTTGGTTATGATCATTGCCTAAGAGACTTTGAGCTCTCGTGGCATGGCATTTTGCAACACGCCCTGAATATGAGCGTCGGACATTCCGAGACTTCGCCCGAGGAGCCGCGCAAGCTGCTTTTGTTCGTCATTGCGAAGGCCTTGACTCACCGCCGTAGAGAGGACGGCTTCCTTGCCTTGAGTATTGAAAAATTGAGCGCAACCGGAGGCATCCGAAAGCAAAGTCTCCGAGTCGATTTGCGCGACATCCCGCACGATATCTGCAAGGCCTAGCTCAATTCCGAAGACCAACGCGACTTTTCGGCCGATGGCATCCGGCGCCAGCTGCTGCCCCCCGGCTTTTGATATCATTGACAAGCCACGGCATGCCGTGACGGCTAATACAGTCATGAGCTTCGCGCGTTCGCTCGAGGGATCATGCGTGAGCACCGCTTCCTTAAACGCATTTTTACAGTCGCTGCATTCGACGTATCGCTCAAAGTCCTTTAGCGGGAGCACAGGAATAAAGTAGAGATGGCCCCATTTTTTGGGAGCGATAAGTTGGTACGGCTTGTAGTCGGTGCACTCCGGACAATAGAACTTGCCCGAGTCAACCACCGGCTTCGTGACTTTTGTTCCCCAAATCAACATTGTCAGCCTCCAGCGACTCAATGCCAATCATGAGGGAACGAAAGATGTCTTTGCTCAATCGACAGGAGCGCGGCCAGTCCATTGAATGTGGATCAACAAAGAAGCAACGGCGATACAGATGAGCGAGGAAGACGATCTGTGGTTTTTAAATTCACGTTCTGCCATTAGCAGCATCCTTGGCTATTCCGATATGCTGGCCAGCGGTTCGTTTGGCGACCTAAACGATAGCCAACGTAAAATTTTGGATGAGATCCACGAAGCAGCGAAAGTGTTACAGACGAGCCTCGACGCACTCGCGAAAGCACGCCATAAGCAAGATTTTAGGAAAGTGGTTGATAGCGCAATTTTAGCGATGCGACCGCTCGCCGTGAAGAAACGGCTAACAATTTCTCTAGTTATCGCCGACGGGATCACTGCCGTAGAAAAAGACGTCGGAGCGGTTCTCGTCGCAATTCTCTTCGCTGCGGTCGGCGCGTCGATGGACGACGCTACGGTGGAATTGGCATGTTGGACCGACGACAACACGATCGCGATGCGCTGCGATCATACCTATGATTCGAGCGGACAAACCTTTCTCCCTTTTGTGCGAGCCAAGTCCGCCGCCGAAAATACGGGCGGCACAGTCTTGGTGGAGGCCCTGTCAGAGAATGTATCTCGGGTAATTGCACGGATGCCGCGATGACGCGCGCGTCAGACGCCGCAGCTGAACGATGCAGTGGCTGCGAGAGCTGCGATAATTGGTGGACTCAGAAAGTATGAAGCTCGCTATCGCAACCCTCAGACGGAAAACTGCTTTAGTCGAGCTTGCAAGAAATCGCTGCAGGCAGCGAATTCGCAATGTCAAAGGGACCGTTCCTCGATAGCGCAAACAATGTGTGGGCATTGCTAGCGCCCTTCTGGGTCGTTTTCGTTTATCCCGAAGTTCTCTGCACGTGAATTTGAAACGCGCTCGCCACGGGGCATCAGGAGATGGGTGCTGTCTCAGGCGAGGATGCGAAAAACGCAGCTGCTATATCAGCTGCGTAACGACACCGACAATAGGCGAATGATGAGGCTTTCTTTTGCACTTTCTGAAAACTCATCCGTAGCAGCCATAGTATTTTTTGAGTTTGAGCGGTGCGCCAGGGATCGTTACCCGAAGGGCGAAGGCTGCTCTGCACTCAGGCTTCGTCGCGCGGCCCTTCCGCGCGATAGAGCCCGGTCGCGCGTAAGCGCGAGGCGCCAAGTTCCTCTTCTTCACGTCGCAAGACTTTTAGTTCCCCCAGCCCCGGCATGCTGCTCGCCTCAATCTCGAGCATGGCTTCTTCGAGCTCGGGATCAAAGGCGTCGGACAGGACCTGCCGCCGCTTCAATTCGGCGTACAACGTCGGCCGCGTAATCTCGCGCATGCCGCGCAAGGTCGTCAGCGTCGTCAGTTCGCTCATGTCGGCGAGATTGAGGCCGAAGTCGGTGTTGACTTCGATCTTGCATTCGGCGCCCTCAAGCGACAGCCACTCAAACGCATTATTGACGCAGCGCTCGAGAAAGTTGGCGAAATCGCGGGCCCAGATTTCGAGCGGGGCGCGGGCCTTGGCATCATCAAGCGTCTTGCCCGTCGCCGTCTGCGCCGTGTGCCCCTTGGCGGTTTGGATCGGGTCCATGGCGAGCTGCGCCATCGCCTTCTCGAGGTCTTCGAGATCTTTGCGTCCGGCTTCGATGGCCGAGCCGCCCGGCTCGACGTAATACCACTTGCCCTGGGCGTCTTCGGTCAAGAGCGCCGTGTGCGGGCCGACGACGAGATTGCCCGAAGCATCGAGCACCGAGTTGGGATCGACGCCCGACGCCGCCAGCATCGGAAAGCGGCCTTTGGTCAGGATGTTGCGCTGGTCCGACGACGACTGCCAGTGCTCGACGTTCTTGTAAGCGAGGTCCAGAAACGGCGGCGTGACGATGTAGTCAATGTCGCTCGTCCCCGCGTACCAGGTCTCGAGCGGCACCCATTCCCAGGGCTCACCATTGGCTTTCAAGAGATCGCCTTCTTCGATGATCGTCCAGCCGCCGGGGCCGGCCTCCCACAGCGCGTAATAGCCGGGCTCAAGGACGCGCACGCGCTCACGCCGCTCTTCGCGAAAGCCGTTGAGGTACGTGTGCCATTCGCGGATGCGGGCATGAACGCAGCGCTTCAGGCCGCCGACGTAATCGGTGTAGGCGGCGAGCAGATGCTGGGCCGGGACGAGAGAGAAGTACGGCCGGCCGCCGCCGAGCTCCATGAACTCTTTGGCGTTAAGGCCCTTGGGCAAAGCGACGTGATCGACGAGGCAATGGACCATGCCGTCGATGAGGCCTTCGCGCATCGCCCGCCTGCCCCAGACGTTGATGTCGTGGCCTTCGAGGTCGATGTCCTTGGCCCAGTCGAAGACGACGTTGGAGGTCTTGTTGTCGATGGTGACGGGTTTGGAAAACGGCCGCCCGACGGCGTTGAGGACGGCGAGGCGGAAGTAGTTGGTCAGCGTCGTGGCACAAAGGCGGCGGTCGTATTCCTGATCCGACTCACGCGCGTACTGCGGCAGGTAGCGCTGCCGCGCCCGGCGCATGGCGCCGGTGCCGTTATAGACGGTGCGGCACAGCTGCCAGTCCTCGATCATGTCCTGATAGGCGGCGGAGGTGATCGAGGGATTGTCGATTTCGGGCAGCGGCGGCTGCTCGGCGACGTCGGGAACGCGGCCGGCGTCGGACTGGACGGGGACGGAATACTGGTAGGGAAGCGGCATTGCGCCGGTGGCAATCGCCATGACAGATCTCGCATCTGTTGAAGGCAACAAAAAAGCCCCGGGGGCATCGCGCGCTCCGGGGCCGGCGGATTTGGAATAAGGGGCTGCGTTGAATTACGGAGCATCGCGCTGGCGTAATGAGAGGCAGCGTTGAATGAGGCCGCTAAAGCGGCCGGCTCGACGACAGGAGAGTCGCCAAGCGCCGGGATCAGGTCAGCGTCACGGTCTTGGTGGCGCCACCGATGCGGAACTTGAGAGCGCTGCCGTCGAACCACAGATCGCCGTCGGCGGGTGCGGTGTTGTCGAAGGTCGCGAGCGTCGTCTTGTTGAGAGCGAGCGCAGCGGGAATTTGCGAGGCGGCGAGTTTGCCGCTGACGTCGAGGCCGGCGTAGCCGCTGAGTAGCGCCAATTCTATTCGCGCAGATGTGACTGTAAAACAGTGCCGACGAGGTGGAGACGAAAATGCGAATGCCATAAATACTAAGATCGGCATTAAATAGAGTGAGCGTTATGGCGAAGAAGAAGCGCGGCCAACGTGTCGAGGAGACAGTAAGCTATTTGGGCGAAATCAAAGATTGGGATTGGGGTTTTTCATTTGGCATAAACCGCACAAAGCATTTCCCTGAGCCATATCTCGATTTTCGCCACCTCAGGATTTCCTGCGATTTACTTAGGCCCAGCGACTTCAAGACGAATTCGATCGAACTCACATTGCTTCCCGACGTTCATTTGAACCTAGGTGCTAGTTCGGCCGAGAAACTGCCGAGCGTAGGGTCCTTGTATTTTCACGACGGTAGCCTGCGGGGCTCGTTATTCGTGCCCGCTGACGCGCTTAATCTGCTCGTTCAGACCCTGATAGCTGAGCGTCTTCGCTATGCTTCGCTAGAGGGCACCCGATTGCGCTATCGGCAAGGATTGGTTCATTCTTACAGGTTGGAGATGTCGCTAGACGAGGTAGAATTACGGGAGCCATGAGAGGATCGCTCGAGGCATCTAGTAATTTCAAAAACGATCGACATCATTGACGTCGACATAATTTCAGTTCGGGAGGCGGGATGACAAAAGCACCTGTAAAGCGGAAGGGCACGTCTCGGGTAAAGAAAGGCGCTTGTCGGCAAAAGAAACGCGCGGTGAGCAGTAAGTCCTCAACCGAAGCGATACTGGCGGAAGCTGCGACGCGCTTCAGCGGCACGCTTGAGAGACTGGCGAAAAAGTAGACGGAGTAAAGGGCTCGCCACGGAGGGACGCCTATATGGCCAAAGAAAAGGTAACGTTTTCGAAGTGGGATATCACCGATCGCCTGAAGACGGAGAAGGATATTCAGGCGTATCTTGAAGTCGCGGCCGAGAATAACGATTCAGCGCGCTTTGCCCGGGCGCTCGGTGACGTCGTCCGCGCCCGCAACCTAAGCACGATTGCGCGCAAGGTGAACCTGACGCGGCAGGGCTTGTCGAAAGTGCTGACAGAAGACGGTAATCCGCGACTCGACACGATCATGAAGGTATTATCCGCGCTGGGTCTGCGCTTGATGTTCGCGCCGGCCATAAAGCCGAGGACGAAGAAATTCAACAAGCCGACATAACGGGTAGCGCGATCTCTCTCTGTTGCGAACATGCGGGGGGCAACGAGAGCAATTGTTTTTGCAATGTAAGAAAGGGCGCCCAAACGCCGATCATTCCAGGGTTCTTGCCATCCCAATATAGAGCTATGGGAAGAAGCATTTCACGATCGAGAAAGCCAGATCCAGCGTAGCCTGACTAGTTTCGATTGGTGCAGCTAGGCCTCTAGAAAAATTACCTGTGTCCATGAAGGGTCTCGGCCGTGTTAGAGAAAGCCTCCTCTCTGACGGGCTTGGCGAAAGAGATTTTACTTCGCCCAATCGAGGGTCGAGGATTTTGCGGGGGCCTGGGACGCGCGAAAGGCGGTGATTTCGTTGCGCCTGGCTGGTCGTGAGATCCACGAGCCCATAATGCAGTCGGAGGACAAGTTCATCTTTGACAAGTTGATCTCGGGATCATTTAACCTCCTGATTTGCGCCAGGCACTCAATATTTTGTGCTCATCGATGCCCGTGACAACCTCATGGTTTTGAGAATGCCGGAAGCGTTCTAGCTCCCGCAGAACATTTTGCTCCATTGCATAAGCCTCGCGTGCGGTATCCCATAGCCGGTGCATTAGAAAGACGTATTTGATGCCCCCTAGTTCCGGCAGAGCAGCGTGGTTGAACTGCCGCGCGCGAACTTGGATGCTAAAGGCCCACCCAATTTTATAATCGACTACGGTCTTTCCACATTGCACACGAAATATGTAGGTGAAAGCCTCAGAATTTCGCAGATACATTATCCCTCGCCGTTTACTGCCTGGCGGAGGGCTAGAGCGTCGTGCCAACAGTGGTCGATTTTCTACGCGTTGATTTGCCTGCGCGGTCATAGGTAACAACGGGACTTGTTCTATAGGGAGCGCTTGAACTATTGCGGCCTCTTCTGGGGTCAGAGCCACTATGCCTTGTGCGGCTGCCATACCAAATTGCCGTGCCGTTATAGCTTCAAGCAAGGGTTTGGTGGGAAAGCGCCATGCCTCGGAAACAGCTAATGCGTAAGGCCATCGATATTGTTTCTCTTCATTCAAATGCTCGGGTCGAATAACGACCGGGAAATCGCGAGTAAAGACAGGTTGTTGTGTTGGCTTTAAAAGCCCCAACAAACTTCCTCTATCTGACTCATCTGTCGGACTTCCGAGCGTGCCAGCGACCGCGACTAGGTCGCCATCTTTCAAAAGTTGGAAACGGGCCCGATCTCGCCAACCCACGGTACCGAAAGGCAAGGGGCCAACGGGTATCGTGAAGCCCCACATCTTTGTCAAAAAAATTGTCATATGCTGATCCCGGCGCAAGCTGCGAATTGTTGAACAGGGCTGAAATCGTCCGGCAAGAGTCAGTCGATCTAAGGTCGTCTCAATCCCCGTCGGTGGCAATTGGTGTTTCCTAAACGCCGGCTTCGAGCAATCTGATAAAGCGCTGGGCATTTATATCGTTTTCCGATATAATGGCGCCGGGACGCTCAGGGGTAAGCCGAACAAATATTGTTCATAGGCGGATCTCCGTAATTGAGGCCCATTCCTAACACGGCCTAATGTCAAAGGCTGACACCTCCGCATGTTAGCCTCTGGCAGATCGCCAGGAGCTTCATCCATGCGTGCCATTCGTTCAGTCATTTCGTGTAGTCTGAAGGAGCAATGCTATGGTCCTTAAGCTAGAATCAGGTGACGGAACGCTGATTTTCACCAAATCGACTGCGACGGAGTCGAAGATGGTGACCCTAAATCGCATTAGCGAAATTCTGCAGGAATTCGACATCACGTCCGAAATAGAGGAGGACGGACTCCTGGTAACCGAATCTCCGGAAGAAGCGATGTGTGACGATGTTCTCATAACGCTGAATAGCGAACTTCAATACGTATTTCTTCTGCTCAAAACACCCTTCCAAGAAATCGAGAATGCAAGCGTCGCCTTCACGCAGCAGCGTCTTGAACTTGTAAACCGCCTCAACTTGCACTGCGAGCCAGCGGGTTTTTGCGTAAAAGACGATTTTCTTTTGGCGTCCTACTGTCTTCTATTTCAAGACTGCCTGATCCATGCTCAATTGATGCACGCGATCGTATGGTTTGCCACGTCATATGCGACGGGCATTCTAAATTATGATCACGAGCGCTTGCTGCAATACTTGGATTAGACCATTCCGCCTTTCTGCATTACTCAGATGAAGCGATGAGACCTTTGCAACTTTCACACGTGGCCTCGCATCTCGAAGGGAGTGCGCCTTGCATGCGTAGGCAGGGTTACTGAGTAAATCGAGCGGTGAATATGATGAGGAGTTCGCTGCATGCCTTCTGATTTTGAACTACTGCGAAGCGCTCTTCAAAACGACGATATGCTGCTGGAGACATACGACCGTTACCTTGCCGAGCTGTTCAGCCGGCCTTTCTGGACTTCAGGTAGCGGCGCGGCGTGCAGGATCAAATGGCTTTGCGGGAAGGACGCGCGGAGGGAGGAACGCCAATCATTTGAAAATCCCGGCGTGTACATTTGGGGAATCGAAGAACGTCCGCTCTATATTGGAATTACCTCAGGAAAGTTCAGCAGACGGTTCTCTCGATACATTTGGAGCGAGCGATCCCAATGCAACCTTGCCCAGGAATACGCACCGCGCCTCATAGCAGATGGCATCCAAGGATTCCCATTAGCTGTACGAGATTGGTATGCGCGGCACTATCGAGGCAGCACTGTGCGACTTCGCGGTGCGGTTCGTTTTGCGAACGAGGGGATCGATGACGTTTGGTTCGCTTTATTGCCTCATACAAATAAGTCGGAAATCAAGGTAATGGAGCCGGCGTTGATACGAGTGGCGCAGCGCTGGAACGAAAATAAAGGGTTCGGGTCGCTGCTGAACGTAGAATTCAATCGGGAGGCCAAAAAAGCTTATGTAGCCCATGGCGTCCCTCCTGCCGGGGTGCCCGACCTGAGCTAGAGTTTGTCAATACAAAAAGAAACGTAGTGGACGAGGAAAGCGCTCGAGGGTGTAGGCAGATTTGAGAAACGACTACAACGAAGAAGTGGCCCCGAGGAGTCTCAGCGGGTCAATCCCGGATGAGTGTGCTAGGAGCTCCATGTCGAATACTATTCAACGGACTCCGGTTATAGGTGAGTGCCTTTTGAGGGTAAGGTCAGTTTCGTCACACAAAAACAGACATAATTGCTCAATCCGAGATTGTCTCAATAAGGTGCAAGAGTATGGTGACGGCATTCCGTTTTAAGTGATTTTTGGCAATGAGCGAATCGAATTCGGAAAATGACGTCCGGGTATTCATCGAAGCTCGTTGCCGCGAGCTCGGTATTCGACCTGTCGAACTGATTGAGAGATGTGGATACGGAAATATCTCAAAGGGACTTCGTCGTCTGGACGATCTTTACAGAGGCGAGTTCGCAAAAGCTGCCGGCCTCATCTCGAGATTGCCACGCGCCCTGAATGTCCCGAACAAACTTGTGAAGGAGGTGGTTGACGAGGCGCAAAAGCGAGCACTGCTAAAACAAGAAGCCGAATGGCATAGAAACTTTAAACCGCATGCTGTGATCGTAACGGAAAGAAGCCTTCCAGAACCTATGTTTGTTGCTGCTTTGTATGGGGTTGACGCTCTGCTTCGCATCGATTTCGATGTGAGGGAGAAACCAGTCTCATATCTACAAAGCGCTTTGAAGATCTTGCGCGCCCGGATGAGTCAATACAACGGAACCCTCCCTGCTTTTGGAAAGCCTACGGGTGTTGTGATCAACTATCGCCCCGATCGCGCCGTTCACTTCGACATAGAAGGCCATCCGATCCGAATTTTAGATTCGGCATATCGGGTTGGAATGATCGAAACGAAGATTGGCGGACGTAAGATTACGCACCAGGAACTGGAGACTCTTCTGAACAGCTAAAAGCGCTTCAAATGCGGTGCCCTTCGTATCCTTGTTCGTATCGAAAGCCGCACACTTTACGAGTCCTCCTGCAACGCTGTGGACGTTATCCCCCAACGATTGCTGAGTAAGCCGACATGCTTCTTGTGACGGGCATTGTAGCTTTCGATATCCCACTGCGGAATATGCGCGAGTTCTTGAACGCTCGCGTACGTGGCGATTCTGCGATCGTTGCCTTGGTCATCGAGCCCGAAATAGGTAGACTTTTTACGGGTGAAGTCCAGGTTCGAGGCGCTCGAGTTTTTGCGGCGAGTGAGGAGGACAAGATTGCCGAGCGTGTGGGTTACGTTGTGTCGATCATCGGATGAAAATTGTTTCCAATCTCCGTCCGAGGGGTTCTGGGGTAAAATATGCTCAACGGTTTTAATGCCGTTCCAGAGTACCGGTTGCTCCGCAAGGAGACGATCCAGCCTCTCTAGTATTGCTCTGACCACTCTCGATGGGAAATTTTCGTAAAGCTGACCGGTCAGCGCATTATACGCGACGGAGGCTTCATCCGGCTTCAATTCTAGAGTCGTCTTATATTCAGAGTTTTCGGATTCGATTCCATGCAGGACCTCAACATATCTATTTAGTCGCTGGGTGTCGTATCTACGGCTTAACTGCATTGCCCACGCGAGACCTTCCAATCCCCGAAGCACTTGAACTAGGTCGGCAGTCGGCCCGTATTTGACAAACGCAGCCACAGCAACAGGGATCCAGTCTTTATTGGGAACCAGAGCCAATCCTGCCAAGGCCTCAGCGGCTGCTTGCCGTTGATCTATGGGGAAATTCTCGGCACTGCCATCAACGATTGTGCTGTAAGCCTCTTTTGCCGGAACCAGCTCCATTGTGAAAAAATCCCGAACATCTGTTGCGCTGCCCTTGGTGAAACGTTCGCGATAGGCTTCGCTTAAGGTTCTGCGATTTTTTGTTTTCTCTTTAACAAACCGGATTGCCTCAAGAAGATTTTCAAATCCCTCACGTGTGAGTTCGTTCTCCCATTGGCGCCAGAGGTCAGCGTAGTGTGCTCGCTGATTGTTATCTGGGAATTTTTCTAGCAAGTCGGCTTTGATCACATCTGCATTTGAGAGATCCAGTCCACGGTCATTAAGCACCCGAAAAATACGCAGCGCCGCTTCGCGCGTTTCTGTAGCCACAACCACCAACACACATTTATTTAGCAGGTATTTCACAAGCTGTTCGCGCTCGTTCCTCGGAAGTTCCCGAACTAAATTTTTCAACGTTTCGGTGTTCTGCCACATCAACTTCTGGGCTTCGTTTTTGGGCGTATCGGCTAAGACGGGCTGTTTTGTTGCCTCGGGAGTTTGGACGGTCTGCCGAAAAAAGGTTCGATCCTCAGGATGGGGAAGGATGCGGACGGCTTCGAGCCTTTCCCTGTAGGGATTTGGTTGGACGTAGACAGTCTCGCTTAAAGCCTCTTTTTCCCCTGCATCTTCTGCCGTATCGCGCAATACGGCCGCCAAAATTGTGAGCGTTGTCAATCGTTGCTGACCATCAACGACCTCACTGTTTTTTTCACCATCCGCCTTTATCAGTACGATGCTGCCGAGAAAGTAAGCTTCATCGTCCGCCGCTGCAGCAGCCTGAATATCTCGAAAAAGCTCTTCGGCCTCTATTGGCCTCCACGCATAGGGCCGCTGATAGCGGGGGATTTCGTGAAGGAACGTATCGCCTAAGACGTCAGCGAGTTTATGTTGTTGCGCAGTTATCATACGGCCGTCCCCCCAATCTGATACATCGCAAGTTCATCTAACAGCTTTTTGCGAACGACAAGTCTAATTGTTCGCAAAGAAAACTGGAAACGCCAAAACTTCGGCCCGCGTAGCTCGAATAAGCTTGCCATCTTGATTTCTAGAGGGTTGTCCGTTTGGCTCAATTGCGGGGGCCGCCCTCGCTGTCGGATTGCTTGAAACGTTCTATGCCCATGACGAAAGCCCCGCTGAAGCGCCGCAGCATGTTTACAAAATGTTTCACGTCGATGCTGCCGTCATACGTCATCCAGTAATGGCCCCACAGCCTGCCAGCGTGCCAGGAAAATTGAACCAAAACGACGGTTTGATTTATATCGTTGACAGTATTCAAGATGTCTTTCGGCGCCGTGCTTTCCGGATCGAAAAAGGTAAAAAAAGCGATCAGCTTTTTGTCTTCGGCAATAGTAATCCAAACGGGGAAGTCTAATCCATCACTTGCATAAATATCGCCGTCGGAATCAATCTTATATTCGATTACCGCTGCTTCCAGCAGACTCGCGAGACGGGGGCCCTTGACATCGCGCTCAAGAATTAAGGAATTCACTGGTTCAGGGCTCATGCGCACCACGTTTGTCATCGCTTCCTCCGCCTCGAAGATATGAGATAACAGGGCGGGGTGACACAAACTGTCATGGCCCTCATGGATGATCGGGCTCTGCAACTTCATATGGCAATGCATGAAGAAGACAGACTCAGACTTGCTCTTTTCTGCGAGTGACCTCGTCGCCTTTCTCGGTTGCCGGCACGCGACTTGGCGTGATTTGGCGGTTACGAAGGGTGCGGAAGCCGCTGCGGAACCAGAAGACCCCTATGCGGAACTCCTGCAAAAAAAAGGCATCGAACACGAACAAAGCTATCTTCGTGAGCTCATAACTCGGGGCCTCTCGGTTGAGGAGATCACAACAGACGGAAGTCTCGAGAGCCGAGTAGCGGCGACCGAGGCAGCCATGCGGCGTGGTGTTGACGTGGTTTATCAGGCCGCTCTCATCGCTGCGCCCTGGCACGGGTACGCCGATTTTCTGCTCCGCGTGGACGAGCCCTCAGATCTGGGGGACTGGAGCTATACGGTCATCGATACCAAGCTTGCGCGTTCGATGAAGGCGACCCATGCTGTGCAACTTAGCGTCTATGCGCGGTTGCTATCTCAAAAGCAGGGCAGGCCTCCCAAGACTGTCGCTGTGCGGCTTGGGGACGGGCATGATGCCGAGATCTTTGCCGCCGACTGCGCGCATTACGTTGGCGCGGCGATGCAGCGGTTTCATTCCTTCGTCGTCAGCCCACCCGAGGTGTCGGCAGCGGAGCCGTGCGCCCAATGCACCTATTGCAAATGGCAAACGGCCTGCGAAAGCGAATGGGCAATGGCCGATCATCTGAGCGGTGTCGCCAATATTCGGTCGACGCAAATTCGTGGATTGCGCGACGCGGGAATCAATACAATTGCCGGCCTTGCAGCTTCTCAGGTTACCAAGGTGGACGGCATTGCTGCACCGATCCTAGAGAGACTTCGACAGCAGGCGCGATTGCAGCTTGAAAAGCGCCAAGACGGTAAGGATCGCTACGAGGTGCTGGCATGCGAAGCTGGGCGAGGGTTCGATCGCCTGCCGAAGCCGGACAGCGGCGACATTTTCTTCGATATGGAGGGCGATCCGCTTTTTCCTGATGGGCTCGAGTATTTGTTCGGCTTCGTATCGGGGGCGTCGAGTGCGCCAACTTTTACGCCGTTTTGGGCCCACGATCGGCAATCGGAAAAAAAAGCGTTCGAAGAGGCGGTTGATTTCGTCGTCGCCCGCCTGAGTACGAATCCTGGCGCCCACATCTACCACTACGCGGCGTATGAAGCCTCAGCGCTTAAGCGGCTCTCGACGCTTCATGGAACCCGCGAAATGGAAATCGATAATCTCCTGCGGGCAGGAAAGCTGGTCGATCTTTACCGGGTCGTGTCTGAGGGGTTGCGCGTTTCGGAACCGCGCTACTCGCTCAAGAACATTGAAACGTTTTACATGGAGAAGCGCGAAGGCGACGTGAAAACCGCCGGAGAAAGCGTCATCATGTACGAGCTCTGGCGGGAATCCCAGGACGCGAAATTATTGCAAGATATCCAAGACTACAATGAGTTCGATTGTGTATCGACCTTGCGGCTCAGGGATTGGCTACTTTTGATCCGCCCTTCCGAGGCGATCTGGTTTTCCAAATCAGTCGGCGCTGATGAGGACCAAGAACAGCGACGCGTCGATGCGGAGGAGCGCATCATCCGCATGCGCGACCGGTTGCTTTCAAAGTCCACAGCGGAAGCCATGGTCCTGGCAGACCTTCTTGAGTTCCACCGGCGGGAAGCAAAGCCCGACTACTGGGCAATGTTCGATCGTCAATTGCGGCCGGATGACGACCTTATCGATGATCCCGAGTGCCTTGGTGGCCTGATGGAAGCAGCAGTCCCACAGGGCATCCCCGAGAAGCAATCGCTCCTGTTCACCTATGACTTTCCGGCCCAGGATACCAAGCTCCGGGAAGGCGACACACCGCTCCTTGCCGATACGCTCGAGTCAGCCGGCAAAATCTGGAGACTCGACGAGAATAGACACCGGATTACCTTAAAACGCGGAAAGAAAAAGGCGCCGCTGCCGTCTCGCTTTTCTCTCATCCCGAATGGACCGCTGGACTCGGTCGTTTTGAAAGAAGCGATTTTTCGTGTCGCCGAGTCCGTGTGTGCAGACGATAACCGATATCCGGCCATTGCAGCGCTTCTTCGGAAATCGACATCCCGACTTCTCGGGGGAGAAGATTTAGCCAGTCTCGGCGGTGATACGCTTGCGGCGGTGAAAGCTCTCGAGACGAGCTATTTGCTCATCCAGGGACCACCTGGAGCCGGGAAAACATATACATCGGCGCGCGCGATCGTTTCTCTGCTTGCCGAAGGCAAGCGCATTGGGGTCGCGTCGAACTCGCACAAGGCGATCAACAATCTTTTGAAAGAAGTCGAGGCTGTCGCCAAGGCATGCAAACTGAGCTTTCGAGGAATCAAAAAATCATCGCAGGAGAGCCAGTATCTTTTAGGCGACATCATTGTGGATACGACAGACAACAAGGATGTTGCTGGAAACCAACTGATCGCCGGGACAGCATGGCTGTTCAGCCGCTCCGACCTTGATCGAAGTTTTGATTACTTGTTCGTCGATGAAGCTGGGCAAGTTGCGCTCGCGAATGTTGTCGGCATGGGGACGTCCGCCAAGAATATCGTTCTTGTCGGAGACCAAGCGCAATTGGGCCAGCCCACGAAGGGCTCGCATCCCGGGGAGTCGGGCGCTTCCGCGCTCGATTACGTCCTACGTGATCACGCAACCATCCCGGACAATCTGGGCATCTTCTTGCCGGTCAGCCGGCGAATGCACCCAGACGTGTGCCAATATATATCGCAAGCGTTCTATGATGGCCGGCTCGTCGCCGCATCGGAAACCAGGAATCGATATCTGGTACTTGGCCGAGGTGCCCACCCCGCGCTCAGGCCGAGCGGGATTTCGTTTGTTGAAGCTGAGCACACCGGTCGGGGCCAACGAGCGCCGGAAGAGGCGACAATCATCCGAGAGCTCGTGGCCGATTTGCTGAAGCAAAAATTGCATACGAAAAAGGGCTGCGAGCGACGGTTGGAACTCGATGACATTCTTGTCGTGACGCCATACAACATGCAAGTCGCGGAACTCGAAGCAAGGCTACCGAAGGGTGCGAAGATCGGCACCGTCGATAAGTTCCAAGGTCAGGAAGCGGCGGTGGTCATCATCTCCATGACGACTTCAAGCGCGGAAGAAATGCCGCGTGACCACGAGTTCCTTTTCAGCCGGAATCGACTCAACGTCGCGATTTCTCGCGCCCAATCTTTAGCAATCGTCGTGGCGAACCCTCGTCTCCTTGAGGTGCCTTGCAAGACAATTCAGCAAATCAAGCTCGTGAATGCATTGTGCTGGGCGCGCGATTACGCGCTTATGCAATCGTCGGCGACTGTGGCGCCGTGACGTAAATGGGGGCGACGTGTCATTTCTGAAGGCCGAGAAGCTCTTGTCCCTCGCTGCGTTGACGTCAGCGCGCCACCGTGGCGTAACGATCGATGACGTCCGTGACCGATTTGGCGTTTCGAAGCGCACGGCGCAACGCATGTTGAAGGCCTTGGAGCTACAGTTCCCTGATGCCACCTCCTCATTTGATGATGAAGGACGAAAGCGCTGGCAGCTTCAACGAGCTGCCCTCAAGGATTTGCTCTCCATTACACCAGAAGAATTGACGGCGCTCGATGTTGCGCAGGAAAGCCTGGCCGGGTCGGCTTCGGCCATTGAAGCCGCTCATTTGCTTTCACTCCGGGAAAAACTGATGGCGCTCGTGCCGCCTGCTCAAGCCAGGCGTCTCGAGGTTGATCATGAAATTCTGTTTGACTCTTACACCTTCGTCGCTCGTCCGGGGCCCCGCGTTGAGTTGAATTTAGCGGTCGCCGAGAAGATCTCCGAAGCAATCAAAAGTTCGAAGTTGCTCGAGATCCAGTATGCGCCCGATGGCCAGAACGTCACCGTGAAGAAAGTGGCTCCCTACGGAGTCATATCGGGCTTCCGGCGCTACCTCATTGCCGTGCCAGCCGATTCATCGGACTCGAGGCCCAAGCATTTTGCTATTGACAGAATGAAAGACGCGACCGTGAGTTCCGAATATTTTTTACGCGATCCGAACTTCGACATTCGTGACTTCGCTAAGCGCGCGTTTGGCGTTTTTCAAAGCGATGAAGAGTATGGGGAGGTGGTCTTGCGTTTCCGCCCCGCAGCGGCCTCCCGGGCCCGGGCCTTTCAGTTCCACCCCGATCAAAAAATTGCTGTCGACGAGGACGGTAGCGTCACTATCCGTTTCAATGCCAGCGGTTGGCTCGAACTGACTTGGCACCTCTACGTTTGGGGTGACCACGTTGAGGTGCTCGCGCCCGATAAATTGCGGGCCATGGTTCATCCCTATCGGCGATCGGATTTTGCGTCACTACCTTAGGTCGTTCTGCAGCATGAGGGAGATTGACTGGTCATGTTCAGGATGCCCATCGAAGGCAATGCGCATCAAAGAACGTTTATGCAGTGGGTCGCCGAGCCACAACCATATAGGGGTAAGCAGTTCCTCGCAGAACGAGAATGTATCGCCCGAATTGCTCGGGCGATCGCTCGTTTCGAACCATTGGTGATGCTCACGCGACCCGGTCAACTCTCCCAAGCATCAGCTGCGATAGGAAAGGTGGCGGCCGTCGACTATTGGGATATTCCCGTGGACGATCTTTGGTGCCGCGATTCCGGACCGACGTTTGTGCAGTCACTGGATGGTCGCCTTGCTGTGTCGGAGCTAAACTTTAATGGCTGGGGCGGGAAGCAACGATGTACTTTTGATAGAAGCATTGCTGCAACCGTTGCTGAGCGCCTTGGCATTGCCGTCTTGAACAGTGGGCTCGTTGGCGAGGGTGGTGGCTTCGAAGTCGATGGAGAAGGCACGATCCTTGCCCATGAGAGTAGTTGGATTAACATAAATCGAAATCGTCAGAGCAAAGCAGAAATCGGCCAGCTATTGGCACGAGCGCTCGGTGCAGAAACGATTGTTTGGGCTCCTGGCATGGTCAGAGACGATGACATCACGGGTTCCCACATCGACGCCCTAGCTCGCTTTGTGCGGCCGGGTCTCGTTATTATGCAATTACCTCGCAAACGAGGGACGGGCGGCGCGTGGGGCTCTGCGGCGTTCGAGACATATGACGTGTTGAAAACGGCGCGCGATTGCCAAGGGCGCAAATTAGAAATCGAAATTCTCCACGATCCGGATTGGAGCAAAATAAGGGCAAGGCGCCAAAGTTTTGTTGCTAGCTACGTCAATTACTACGTTTGTAACAGCGCGGTCATCTGTTCGGAGTTTGGAGACGACAAGTCCGACGTCGATGCTGCGCATGTTCTGGGCCAACTATATCCCGGGCGACAAGTAATTCCTCTTGATACTGATCCGCTCGGCAATGCCGGCGGTGGAATTCATTGTGTTACTCAGCAGCAGCCGCTGGGCCACTAAGATTATCCTTATTCGATACATGATCTGCCCTGGTGCTTTTGCTGATTCAGCGGGGCGGTTTGCCTGAATCTGTCTTCAGGTGAATTGCTACTGACGCCTCTGTGTACGGCATAAAATTGCAGTTCTCTCAGTATTGGGTGACAGGATCTGGCATGCCCTTCTGGTAGTCCAAAAGCCTTCCTGCTCGTTCAGCAACGCGTAGAGCGAATATCGATTTTAGGGCAGATCCGTTTCTTGCGCACAAAACGGTGGGAAATGTCAGAGTGGGATTGCATCTCTCTGTTGAAATTATTTAGGCGAGAGAGAGTTGCTTCGCCTGTGTGATCCTAAAAGAGGAACGTTGAGATGACGTCTCTGGACCAGGTGACGCGCTCTCTGCTTTGTGTCGGTGTGGCCCGAGTAGCTACTGCTTAGACGCCACCCGTCGGTCCCGCGCGATCAGCCAAATCTTGGTTCCAGCTTCGGCAACTAAGTGGCGGGCTTTTGTGTGTCGCCGATTCCCAGAGCGGATAATAGCCAGTCTGCAAGATGCAGTGCTTGCTGTCGCGCACCGACCGGGCGCCGCGCGCTGGGACCAGAATGCCGACTGCGATGTCGTTACGTGTCTGCACGCTGTTCACCTATTGATCGAAAATGCGCCAGCAGCAGTAAAGGTGTGATTGGTGGCTAAGTTGGTGCTCCCTTAGCCCTGTCGAAACGGCTCCTGCAAAAACTTTATCCGGCAGATCGCGAATCCGCATAAATTAGGGCTTATGCGAGCGTATTGGCATGCTCATCATATTTTGCGCCATCTTACCTATATCTCAGGGCGCTTCGGGCATCAATTTACGCAGGTGCTTCAACGCTTAGGAAGCTCCACATGGGAAACAAGCGTCACAGAGCGCAAGCCAAGGTCTGGACCGACAAGGCCTCAGGAAGCCATGCTTCGCGACGCAGAAAAGATCTGCGCATATTTGAACACGAAAGGGTGCATTTCTCATTTGGGTCGAATGATAAAGAAGTAATGCTGGAGAAGCTCGGACCAATGGTTCGCAGCTACGCAAGAAACGGTATCAGAAAACCTCGGTCTGTCGCTTCTGCCTTCAACCGGTCCGGTATTAGAACTGCCTGTGGTGCCAACTGGAGTCCGCGCCTCGCTGCGCTGCTTCTGGAAATGCTTTTTGAAAGAAAGTTTGCGAAGGAGCGAGAAGTTCGCGCAGAGGGCGCGCGTCCCGAACGCAGAGCTGGTTCCTTCTCGTTCGGGTGCCGTCTAGCGCCATTGACTAATCCCTTGGTCGGAACGGTTCCGCGCAATGTTCGCTTCCGAATGCAACCCGCAAAGAAATTAGCCAAAGTCAAACCCGTCAAACCCGCCCCTTCGCCAGCAAACGTGGCTCGTCACTCCATATCACATTTTCAAAACATGCCGATTGATCGTATGGCCACTAAATGGTGCCATGCGGTGCACAGACTCGCCATGACAGAAGATCCAACCCATCGCGAGAGCTTGAGGCAAATTCTCGATGCTATTGGGAGCGAATGGGAGCGTCGCAACTTATCTGCGGCTCCTGGCGACTACTTCAAGTGGCCGAGTACGGAAGCCGATGAGGGCTCTGGGTCCTTATCGGCAAAAGGCTGGCCGCCAAGCGGCCTTCTTAAGTTCATGGGGTATGTTGTGGGTCGGACGGCGGGCGAGCCGCCACGTATTCGACAAGCTATTCTCACTGAAATATTCACGGCCCCATTACCTCCCGTCGACTCGCACAGCTATATGAGCCAGTGGGGGCATCCATGCATGCCAGAAAGACTGCATAAGATGGCTGAAACGCTGGCGGCCTTGACTCGAAATGCCAAACGGCGGGGTGTTAGTATGGCCGATGCTATTAGTGATTGGGAAGCGGACCTGCTCTTCCTTAAGAGCAAGTTTTATATTGGCCATTTTTGTTTTTCTTGGCCAATCACCGTTCTTTGAGAGATGGCGACTATAGCGCCCTGTTCCTTCTCGATGAACTGTCGCCCGTTATGTCCTTCTCAATCTTCTCAAAATAGCATCTCCCCCGCGTGATAATGTGATCACGTGGGCGCCTATAGCTTCGTCATTGTTGTAGTTTATGATATTGTTACCTCCTATTCCCCACCGCTGTGACTGACGAAGCACGACAATCAGTATATTGCCCTTGGCGGCAAGAGGTTTGAGTTCAGTCCGTACATAATCAAGTGCCCACTGACTGGATGGCAGATCGTAAATTCGTCGCCCGCGTGGAAATTTCGGCGAGTGATAGGGAACAAGCTGTACGCACGCTACGCGCCTTGAGATCGTTTTTAGAGATTCAAAATAGCTGAGCTTTTGTCCTGCCGAAATTGTTCGGGCGATGTTGCGAATTTTGCCTCTCACCATCTGAAGCCTCCCGTTCTACAAGTCTCGGGTTTAACATGCAGAATGGGAATTCGGCGCGCTTCAGTTGTTGTGATAGATTTTGCTCAAGACAGCCACGATATATTGGATCAGCATCGTCCTCAAATTCGTGGAGTCCGAATCTGGGATTGAGTAGGAGGATAAAGATGTCCGCGCTCTTCAGGTTGCCGAGATAGGGGACCGGTAACAGCGAAAGATAAAACCGGGTATCTTCGCCATCAAGGACGGCAAACTCGAAGTTCAGAAGACTCCCAACGGCGAGAACCCGCTGATGCACGGATCGAAGCCGATCCTTGGCGTCGATGTCTGGGAGCACAGCTATTACATCGATTATGCGCGGTCGAAGGACCTCGAGGCCTGGTTCGACAATCTCGTCAACTGGGAGCATGTCGAAGCGCTGGCCGGTTAATTTCTTCTGCATTTTAGACATCAAAGTTTTCATCGCCGGGGCGTCGCTGTGGTATAAGGCTCGAGAAGCCTGCCACGCGGCGCCCCGATGTCGTTTCGGCCCTACACCCTTGCGTCCGTCAGGACCTTTCGGGATCTCGCCCCGGAAGTCTTGCGCTCGCTTGAAGCGCGCCTTCAGCCCGTTCCCGTCCAGCGCGGTGCATGTATCGTCCGAGAAGGCGAAAGCGCAGAAGCGCTTTATGTCGTCATCTCCGGGCGCTTCGCCGTCGAGATCGACGGGCGTTCCGAGCCGGTTGCGGAAATCTCACATGGATCGACGATTGGCGAGATCGCCTTCTTTGCAGGCGGCGTCCGAACCGCAACGGTACGTGCAATTCGCGATTCCGTCGTCGTCCGACTGACGCGCGGCGATTTCGATGCGATATCGCAGACGTCGCCGGTCATATGGAGCGCAATCACCTCTACGCTCGCCGAAAGACTCGCGGCAGGGACACGGCGTGACGCGGAGATGAATCGCGGAGCCAGTTTCGCAAAGGCCCATTCTCGTCCGCGAACGATCGCCGTCGTTGGAGCCGGAAATGCACAAATTCCTCCGGAGTTTCTGACGGCTTTCGTCGATGCTGCCAAAGTGCGGCCCGGCACGATTGTTTTAACGAGTAATGCGCTTGGCGACGTGCTCGGCACCCAATCGCTCGACGGTTGCGACCTTACCGAAGCTCTCAACGCACTCGAAAGCCGATTTTCGACAATCGTTTTTCTGTCCGATCGCTCGCTGACGGCGTGGAGCGAAAAATCCGTTCGTCAGGCCGACGAATTGCTGCTCGTCGCTCCTCCGCTCAACGATCCGGCCGGAAGCGCCGTGCCACTCGGTGCGCTTGAAGAGTTTGCCCTCTCGCTGCATCGGACTGGGTCGCGGCGGCTTGTTCTCGTCCATCGCCGTAAAGGCGTCGTGCAAGGAACTCGTCATTGGCTTGGCGGACGCGAGCCGGCCATGCATCACCACGTTGCGCTTGGTGACGATGAAGACGTCGCGCGTCTCTGGCGTTTCATTGGCGGTGAAGCACTTGGATTTGTCGCCTGCGGAGGGGGCGCCTATTGCGCCGCTCACGTCGGAATTTATCGCGCGTTTCGGGAAGCGGGCATCGGCTTCGATCTTATCGGCGGCGCATCCGGTGGCGCGGCGATGGCGGCTGCGTTCGTTCAGGATATGGATCCTTTCGAAATCGATGCGGGTGTGCACCGCATGTTCATCGAAGGCCGCGCGTTGGGGCGTTACACGCTGCCGCGTTATGGGCTGCTCGATCACACGCATTTCGATGCTCACCTTGAAAAGGAATACGGCAACGTACGAATCGAAGATTTGTGGAAGCCATACTTCGCCGTCTCGGCCGACCTCTCGGCGTATGAAGCGGAAGTTCATCGAAGCGGTTCTCTATGGCGCGCCATCCGCGCGAGCGCAGCGATACCTGGTCTGCTGCCGCCGTTCTATACAGAGGATGGACGCATGCTCGTCGACGGATCAGTGATCGCCAATGTGCCGGTCGAGACGATGCATGATTTGAAGCGTGGACCCAACGTCATAGTGAGCTTCGATGCCGCCAAGAGACAGCGCTATCCGGTCGATTATGCGGCGCTACCGAAACGCCGAGAACTGATATGGCGCACGCTCAATCCCATGTCGGCACAAAAGCTGCCTAGTGCCCCATCGGCGGCAAGCGTTCTGGTGCGCAGCTTGATGGCCAATCGCAGCCATTTCGAGCAATATCTCACGCCTGAAGATTGGCTTCTCGTGCCGCCGACGCCAGCCGACATGAGCGCGCTCGACTGGCGCCGGCATTCCGAGCTGATGGCGTCGGCTTATGCCTACACTCGTTCGGCTATAGAAGCGCGAGGTCATTCCCTATTTCTGCAGCCGCCGGATGACGGCAGATGTTTGACACCTGGAAAACTCACAGAGCCGGTCCGGAAGTTTCTTGAGTCATAGGACTCAGTTGTGATTCTATCTACCCGTGCCCGTGATTTGCGGGGTACGATGCGGGCAAGAAAACAAAGGGCAGGAAGCGTCACATCGCCGTCGACACGCTCGGTTTGATGGTAGGCTTGTGCGTCTCATCCGCCAAGATTCAGGATCGCGATATGATCGCGCCACTGCTGAAAGCAGCGTGGCGGATGTTTCCCTCACTGGCGCGAGCCATCGCGGATGACGGCTATCAGGGCGCGAGAACCGCTGAGGCGGTTCGTGTTGAAGCAAAGTTACCGCTCGAAATCGTCAAGCGCTCCGACACCGGGAAAGGCTTCAGGGTCTTGCCCGCCGTCACCGCGACGTCCGTCGGCTAGCCCACTCATCCACGGCCGCACCACCAGTCGTCGAGTTTCATGGCTGTCGTCACGGCCTTGACCGCGATCGAGCGCAGCGGCTCCGGTGGCATGGGGAACGATCGCCGGTTTACGAACCAGATGTCCGTAAGGTCGGTTTTTCGATCGAGGACGAGGTCGCGAATGATGCGACCATTCATGTGCGTCATCGCCACACCGTGCCCGGTGCACCCGATGGCATATATCATTCCGCCACCGTCTAGTGTCCCGATTTGCGGCGTTGAATCTGATGTAACGGAGAACGCGCCGCCCCAGCGATACTCGATGTCAATGCCTCCGAGCGCAGGGAATGTAGCGCCAATAAATTGTTCGAGATGCTTCCACGCCGCTGGCGACGCGTCGTTGTCCATATTGCCCGCATAGGGCACTAGCCCTGGACCGCCGCCAACGAGCAGTCTTCCATCCGGGGTCAGCCGATAAAAATGCATGAAGTTGCAAGCATCTTCTATCCCCTCTCGTCCATTCCAGCCGATAGCGGCACGCTGTTCATCGGAAAGCCTCGCCGTCACTATGATGTAGGCGAACGCCGGTATCTGCTTTGATGTAAGTCCGGGCAGAAGGTGCGTATAACCATTTGTGGCGCAAACGACGTGATTGGCAACGATGGAGCCGTCTTGCGTCGTAATTCGATATCGGCCCGCTTCGCGTACGACCTCGCGTACGTGCGTTCTCTCGTAAAGCCGCACACCGCTTTGCAGCGCCAACCGCCGCAGAGCGTCAACCCATTTAATTGGATTGATGAGCCCGGAATGCGGTTCATAGCTGGCGCCAAGATACGCCTTCGAGTGCACGCGCTCCCGCGTCTGTTCGCTGTCCAGCCAGTGAAATCCCTCTATACCGAGGGAGCAAAAGAATTCGATTTCTCTCTGAATGCGCGCGACGTAGGCGGCCGAGGTCGCAACTTTGAGAAAACCGCTGCGCTCGTAGTCGCAATCGAGCGAATGCTCGTCCAGCATGTCTTCAAGCGTCGCGATGGCGCGCTCCATATAAGCGTGGGCTTCACGAACGGCTTGTTTTCCGTGCAGGGTTTTCATCAGCCCGGCGGAAGCGCCGAACAACGTCATCACAAAACCGGCATTGCGGCCGCTGGCTCCGAATCCAGTGGTCTCGGCCTCAAGCACAGCGACTTCCAGGCTCGGATCAGCAGACTTCAAATGGTACGCGGCCGAGAGGCCTGTGTATCCACCGCCGACGATCGCCACGTCAGCCGTCACGCTGCGACGAAGGGCCGGAGCGGCTTCGCGCGCGGGGCGTCCAGCCATCCAGTAGTTGTTGTTAGGCCAGACGTCAGCTGTCGTCCTCATGAAACCGCCCTTTGGAACGTGCCGGTCGTCTTGCCACTGCCTCGCTTACTCCACGGACGGAGACCGGCAGATAACCCTCTCGTCGAATAGCAGCAGCTCGCCGCGATTGGCTACCTTCCTGATGGAAGGTTGGGCGGCAATCGGGGCGACGCCCGTAGCAATTTCGCTGGCCAATTGCGAGCCAGTGGCAATCTTGTTCACAAAGGCGCGGGTCTGCTCGACCACGATGTGACGTTCCTTATCGAGCGTCACCATGTGATAGCTGTCTTCGAGCACCACCAGATCGACAGCACCTGCTAGCTTCTCCTGCAAATAGGTTGCGTTGTTGAGGTTCGCATAGTCGTCCTCCCGCGAGTGAACGATCAGCGCCGGCTGCCGAATCCTGTGCAATAACTTTTTGGCTGCTGCCACCGAACGGCGATGCTCGAGAAACATCGCACCTGGTACACCGATCGTGCCCAGTTCCGAGCCGTCTGATGCGGCCAGCGCGGTGCGGACAAACTCGCGGACGCGCGGGCACTTGATGCCGAGAGACTCTGCGTCGGGGAACTCCATCAGGTTAGCAATCCAGCGGTTCCGGACCAAGGAAAAGAGCTTGCTATACCAGGGCATTGCCCAGCCATTGATCCACAGCGTCGGGGAAAAAAGCGCCACGCCCTGAATCTTGTCGGGATGGTTGGCCGCCAGATGAAGACCAATGATGCTACCGAGGCATAGGCCACCAACGATGACGGTGTCACATTCTTTGCGCAGTTCGTTGAGCGCGGCTTCAGCGCTGCGGCGCCAGCTCTGCCAGTTGGTCGTTACAAGATCTTGGCGGGTGCCACCGTGTCCAGCCAGTTGAGGGCAATGGACCGTATACCCGGCACGTCCGAGGCCCATAGCCACGAAACGCATCTCAACGGGGGTTCCGCACAGACCGTGAATGAGCAGCACACCAATCTTACCGCCGGCGATGCGGTATGTCGTGTCCCCGGAGGGCGCCTCGCTGCCGGTACTTGTCTTCAGCGTGCTGATCTCTGCGGTCATAAGGGTTTCCTTCCCGATGAAATCCGAGATCGCGTTTAGGTTCGGAGGGAAGGCGCCGCTGTTCCGCGCGCAACAAGTGTGCGGAGATCTTGCTATGGTGAACTATGGGCAATTGGTGCGTTAGATACTGGATGCGCAGCAAGGGAGCACCGCAGAACGGCCGCAACAGAGAGGGTATTTCGCCGGCGCGACTGTGATCGTCGCCGGCGGCGCTCAAGCATAGGGCGATCCCTTTGCGAGCGACTTGGAGCACGCGGCGCGCATGTCGCTGTTGTTGATTTTTTATGCTCCCGCCTCCCAGGCTTGCCGACTCCCCAACTTGGTTCGAGCGCCAAATCGAGCGTGGTCACCCCGGTAACAGCCAGAGCCTACGGCCCGGCTTAGCATCGCTCGATAATTCAGTTTGGGGAATGCAAAATGGCAAACGGCGCATTCGAGTCAAACGCGGCAGAACTTACTTTAGCGGCCCAGATCGGCAGGACAGAACCCAAATCATCGCTACTGAAGTTGTCATTGACGGCATTCGCGAGTGTCCTGTCGGGATACTTTATTCTCGCCGCCGGTTCGCTTTATTGGTTGGTCGCAGGAGCCGGGGCGCTAGGCGCAAAAGCCTTCCCGCGCTCCTTGATCAAACGCCACCCTCTAGCATGGTTGATTGCGGCCACGGGTCTGACCTCAATTCTTACGCAGTCGGTTCCGGGATTCTTCCCCGATTACGGCAACCCTCGCGAAGTCTTTGTCGAAATTGGCTTCTGGCTGTCACTTGGTCTGCTGGCGCGTGCTTATCTGCTCTACACCGAGTGCGCAGACACCTTCGATGGTCTAAATAAATCGATTTCTACTCGGCCGCTTGAGCGCTGGCTTGCAAGCGTCCTTCATCATCCGGTTGACGCCGTCTTTACTCGGGTCTGGGTGGCCAACTCCATCCTCATGGCTCCGATGACGGTGCTTCTAATCCTTCCAGACACCAACAACTATTTTGTCATCATGGCTTACGCTACGACGCTTCTGCTGGGTCAATTTCCGCAGGAAATCGTCGAGCATCAGAACATCCACACCCGCGTCTTCGCGCCCAAGATCGGAGCAAGCTCACGCATAAAAATGCTGCTCGGCGCGCTGCAGTTTTATTTCGAATACCTATTCGCGCTGCTGACCTCGCGCGTTCCTGGCTTCTATCGCGTCCAGCACGTCTATGTGCACCACGCGGAGGATAACGGTCCGCTCGATACGCAGTCGACGCTCCCTTACGATCGCACCAGCTTCTTCGATTTCAGCCTTCACGCTTTTTGGCAGAGCCTGGATTTGGTGACCGGCGGTCTCCTGCTCAACTATCTCATAAAAAAGCGGAAGAAGCGCCAAGTTCGCGAGATCATCAAAGGATTCGCCGTTTGGTATGCATTCGTGCTCGGCGTCGCAGTCTTTAATCCCCTGGCAGCTATATATCTCTTCGTCTCACGCTTCCTTGGCGGCCCATTCATAACGCTGATCACATTCTATCAACACGGTCTTGTCGATCCCGATGATCCGCATGAGGTGCATGGCCACACGATCGACTTCGTCGATGCAGAGCACGGCAACCTCGGTTTTGACTACCACGTCGAACACCATCTTAAGCCGGCACGCCATTGGAGCCACTATTACGAAGAGTATGCGCGCTCGGCCGGGCAAAGTGGCGGGCACCCGGCAATCGTGATGCAAAAGGATCAATTCGGCCCACTCGCGCTCATGGCAGCTTTGTGGCGCAAAGATTATTCGGCAATCGCTCGCCACGCTCACTTGCGTGACGTTCCCGAAAGCGATTTCGAGGAGCTGGCGCGCATTGTGGGCGAGCGCACGCGCCCGATCGGTGCAACGGAACGTTCCGGCGTATCGGCGAATATTGATGCGACAGTATCCCGTGCGATGGCGGCAGTGTTACCGAAGTCGTTTGCAGTTTAAGTGGCGAACTGAGATCCGGTTGGATTTCTGCCACTGGCGCATGACTTGGCATCATGCACGCTGCCCGCCTTCACGCCCGCTGTGTGCACGAGCCCGCTTTCCGCATCCGCGCCGATGCGCGCCTTCATGCCGAAGTACCACTGATTGCCCTTTTTCGACTGGCGCATCTCGGGATCGCGCCGCTTCTCCCTATTCTTCGTTGAAGGAGCCGCCGCAATCAGCGTTGCATCCACGATCGTGCCACCGCGAAGGAGCGCGCCCCGCTCTTCCAAATACTCCTTTACCGCCGATCGCATTCGTCAGATCGTGGCACTCGAGCAGATAACGGAAGTTCAAAATTGTCGTCTCGTCGGGGATGTCAGCACGGCCGAGTTCGAGGCTCGCGAAGGCCCGCATCGACTGAATGTCGTAGAGCGCCTCCTCGGCGCCCGGATAGGACAGCTGATACCATAGCTGCAGGCAGTAAATGCGCAGCATCGGGTTTTTGTTATCGGGCACGACCAATCGCTGCTTTCGAGAACTCAATCCCCCGACCGCTCACAGCCAATCGGCTGGGCCGCTAGATTTTACATTGGGCCTCATATCTCTTCATATTTCGGGCCTCTCAGTAAAGAAAGCCACTTGCAAAAACAGTAAGTTAGAAGCCCCACTGCATCCTGGGGGACTGGGGGTCGGAGGTTCAAATCCTCTCGCTCCGACCAATAACCCGCCGAAATGGCACATAAAATTTGTGTCCAAGCCCGTGAAAATCCCGGAACGGATAAGCTGAGCTTCGGTAAGCCCCCGAGTTCGCCTGCGCCAATTGATTGTCTTTGTGCGCGGTTAGCGCCGCCTCCGGGATGCTCGGCGTTCTGCCGCTATCAGCTACAACTAGTCAAACAAGGTGGGGCTCTCAGAGGCACCCACGACCACGAGGTTTGTGCGCGATCCAGGCACGGCAGCGATCTTCGCACATCGCCTAAAGCGGTAACGCCGCGACCCAAAGATCGTATTCGGCGCTGGCGAAATTTCACATTAGTGAAATGCAGTTCTTCGGTCCGGAGCGGGTCATGTTCGGTTCAGCAGGCGTCATTCTCAATAAATGCATCAATCCCCTC
>Ga0256791_1000124_pt1 | contig 36456 bp, 35 predicted proteins | sample MC6MC0942MT_FD_190188 | JGI IMG/M metagenome (GOLD analysis project Ga0256791, IMG submission 190188) | Metatranscriptome of enriched soil aggregate microbial communities from Iowa State University, Ames, United States - MC6-MC0942-MT... | ecosystem: Environmental > Terrestrial > Soil >...
CATGATCGTTTGTTCGAGTTGTTCGAGATCGCTCATTGTCTATATCCCTGTCGCGCTGAACGCGCTCCACGCCTCTTGGTTTACATCCCTCTCGTGTCCAGGGGACACTCGACGCCTCTTGGTCGCGCCATTGGCGCCAGATACGAAAGAAAAACCCGCGCCAGCCGAGCCAGCGCGGGTTCCCCAAATTCAAAATATCACTTGGGAAGGGCTGGCTTAGCGAACAGCGCCTTCAAAAGCGTTTGGCGTCTCGGTGTTCTTGAGGTACTCGAGAGCCTTCTTTGCCGACGCAACCAGCGCACCGAACGCATCAGGTTCATGGATTGCGATGTCGGAAAGAACCTTACGGTCGATTTCGATACCTGCCTTAGCAAGACCGTCGATGAAACGACCATAGGTCAGGCCCTGTTCACGAACAGCAGCGTTGATACGCTGAATCCAGAGAGCGCGGAACGTACGCTTGCGATTCTTGCGGTCGCGGTAAGCATACTGCTTCGAACGATCTACAGCAGCCTTAGCAGTGCGGATCGTATTTTTACGACGACCACGGAAACCCGAAGCCTGGTCGAGAACTTTTTTGTGCTTGGCGTGGGCGGTAACGCCGCGTTTTACACGTGCCATGATATGATCTCCTTAGAGGATAGACGGCTTAGAGGCCGTTAGGCAGGAACTGTTTTACGATCTTCGCATCTGCGTCCGAGAGCACCATGGTGCCGCGTGCATCGCGAATGAACTTGTTCGAGCGCTTGATCATGCCATGGCGCTTGCCTGCAGCCGCAGCTACAACTTTGCCAGTGCCAGTAATTTTGAACCGCTTCTTAGCAGCCGATTTGGTCTTCATCTTGGGCATTTTGCTACTCCTTTGTTTAGTCCCCGTCGTGCTTGCAGCACTCCACGCCTCTTGTTTGAAAAAGCGTCCGTCCTGCAAAAGACCGGAACTTTGTTTTACTTCCGGACAGACCAAGTCCGAAAAGCATACGAAACCGCCACGGCATGCCCTGCCGGGCGGTTCGAACGCGGCCTTATAGGCTTAAAGGCCAGAAAACGCAATGCCTGAATCAACGTGAATCAGGCTGAATCGTGCCTCAAACTCAATAAAGTCGCAGCAGAACCGGTAATGTACCGATGTCCTGAAGGTACTCAATGAATTCAAAGAACGGATAGGCCACAAAGAACACCAGGCCATCCGTAAAGGTCCGATACAGTCGATCAGGCTTTACCCTGAGCTCATCATCATCGCGGAACAGTGAAAAGCTTGGAAAGAATCGCGGCACGCGTGCGCAATAATCCTCGTATGGTTTGCCGAAGTTGGCCTTGAGGAACTTCTCTTCCGTGCGAATGACAGTTGAAAAAGCCAGATAGCAAAGCACACCAAAGGCCAACGCAATGATAATGCTGCCCGTCTGCGCGCCGATACCGATCGCGCCGATGCTGCTGAACACATAAAGCGGATTACGCGTCATCGAATAAGGACCGGTCTGCACGATCTCGGCACTTTTGCGACCACCGATATAAAGCGTGCACCACATGCGTCCGAGAATGGCTGCAACAATCAAGCTTATGCCGAATGATTCGATATATTCATGCAAATGCCCAATTGACCGTGAGCGCACAAAGAACAGTGCGACAACAAGAAGTCCGATAAGAAGAGCAATCGCAAGACGGCGTCTTTGCTGATATTTGCCCAGTTCGCCCAATGTTTTCATGGTTTTCTCTGAAAGTGGGGTGATTCTGGAAAAAGAAAAACCGCCCGAAGGCGGCTTTTCAAAGGCGGGAATTTACAATCAGCGCGGAGCCAGAACCATCATCATCTGGCGGCCTTCGAGCTTTGGCTCGGATTCCACCTTGGCGATTTCGACGGTATCTTCTTTCACACGCAGCAGAAGCTTCATTCCGAGCTCCTGGTGGGCCATTTCACGGCCACGGAAACGAAGTGTTACCTTGACCTTGTCGCCTTCTTCGAAGAAACGCTGTGCAGCCTTCATCTTCACTTCATAGTCATGAGTGTCGATGTTCGGTCGCATCTTGATTTCCTTGATTTCGACCGTTTTCTGCTTCTTGCGGGCTTCGGAGGCTTTTTTCTGATTCTGATACTTCAGCTTGCCGAGATCCACGATCTTGCACACAGGTGGTTCAGCGTTTGGCACGATCTCAACGAGATCGAGACCCGCTTCTTCTGCCATCGCAATGGCGTCCTGCGTCGGGATACTGCCGTGGTTATGGCCTTCGGCATCAATAAGCTGGACCCGGGGAACCCGGATATCACGGTTGGAGCGCGGTCCGTCTTTCTGGACCGGCGTCGCTCTGAACGGTCGGCGAATGGTCGTTATCTCCTGATTATTAACGTCATAGGCGGTTTAATTTCGTTGCCCGCGACGGCATTCCCCCATCAAACCCCTGTTTAACGCGGAAATGTGGTCAAGCGAGCGGTAAAGTCAATAGCATCTTTGACTGGGAAAATCACCCCCGACGAAGAAAGAAGTATTTCGGGAGTGTAAAGCGACATATCGGTCACATTCCTCAATATTTCAAGGGAGTGACCAGGCGAAAGGTTTTCTCTGACGGGCAGAAATGGCAAATGAAAAGAATTTGATAGAGTGCCTGCCAATTCAGGAGACCAAGCATGAGCGCAGCTGAACCCGATTTTATTGATGTCGATGGCGCTAAAATCGCAGTCCGCAACCGTGCGGGACAGGTTGCTCCCGGCATTGTCTGGCTTGGTGGCTATCGCTCCGACATGCTTGGCACCAAGGCTGTTGTTCTTGATGAATGGGCAGAGAAGACCGGGCATTCCGCTCTGCGTCTTGATTATTCAGGGCATGGTGAGTCGGGCGGCGACTTCAATCAGGGCACAATCTCACGTTGGCTGAATGAAAGCCTCACGATTCTAGACAAATATGCGGAAGGCCCGCAGATCCTTGTCGGATCATCTATGGGCGGCTGGATTGCGTTGCGCATGGCGCAGGAACTGAAGAAAGCAGGCAAGTCTCCTGCCGGGATCGTTCTGATTGCCCCAGCCCCGGACTTTACTGCCGAGCTTGTCGAACCATCGCTGACCGAAGCGCAGAAGAACGATCTGATGGAACAGGGCTATTTTGAAGAGCCTTCAGAATATTCGCCGAACCCTTACATCTATACCCGCGCATTGATCGAAGACGGTCGTAACAATCTTGTGCTTAAGGGCATTATCGAGACCGGTTGTCCGGTGCATATCCTGCAAGGGATGCAGGATGAGGCCGTGCCTTACCAACATGCGCTTAAGCTCGTCGAACATCTGCCGGTTGATGATGTGACGCTGACGCTGGTTCGCGATGGCGACCATCGTCTTTCGCGCCCGCAAGACCTGGAACTGCTGATCCGCACCGTATCGGCCCTCGCCGAACGTATATCTTTCGGAGACTAAGTCATGCGCTTTTCGGTTTTTGCGTCTTCTGCGGTTGCTGCGATTGTCGGCTTTGGCAGCACGCTGGCGCTCATTGTTGCGGCGGCCAATGTGCTGGGCGCAACGCAGGCCGAAACAGCAAGCTGGGTGACAGCAGTGTGTCTGGCTATTGCTGGTTCATCCGCATGGTTGAGCGTGCGCTACAAAATGCCGATCATCGCGGCGTGGTCCACACCTGGTCTCGCTCTGATCGGCGCAAGTGTCGGTTTTACCATGCCTGAAGCCGTGGGCGCGTTCATCGTAACAGCTCTTGCGCTGATCCTCACCGGATTGGTCCGTCAGCTTTCAACGCTTGTTTCACGCATTCCGGCATCGGTTGCTTCGGGAATGCTGGCCGGAGTGTTGCTTAGCTTCGTCATTGCAGCTGCAAAATCTGTCTCGCTTGATCCGAGTTTCGTTCTGCCGCTGGTAGCGCTTTTCTTCATCATCCGTCTGTTCAATCCATCACTCGCCGTCATTGCCGTGCTCGTACTCGGCATGGCTTATGCGCTGTTGACAGGACGCATTCCGCAATTGCCTGCGCCAGAGATCTCGACACTCACGCTGATCTGGCCAGAGTTTCACATCGGCGCCATGATCGGCATCGCTCTTCCGCTTTATCTGGTGACGATGGCGTCTCAGAACCTTCCGGGCTTTGCCGTATTACGAGCATCCGGCTATGAGCCGCCAACCAGCGCCGCCCTAAGGATAACAGGGCTATTCTCTCTGCTGACCGCCCCCTTTGGTGCAGGGACCAGCAATCTTGCCGCCATTTCAGCCGCCCTTTGTACCAATCCGGATGCCCATCCCGATCCGACCAAACGCTGGATGACCGGGCCTGTTTATGCGGCATTCTATGTGGTCTTCGCTTTATTCGGCGCTTCGCTGGTGGCAATCTTTGCCGTACTGCCTGCAACGCTGATTGCACTGGTCGCTGGTCTTGCTCTCATGGGGCCGTTCATCAATGCAATGTCGCTGGCACTCAAGCATGAAGAAGAACGGCTGGCCGCTATCGTAACCTTCGCTGTCACCGCCTCCGGTATTGCCTTTTTCGGCGTCGGCTCAGCCTTCTGGGCGTTGATTGCAGGTCTTGGAGTGGCAACGCTTGAACATTTACGGAAAAAATTTCCGAGATAATCACATTGCTTAGCTCTCGCATGGCGGGAACAGGCCCACAACATTCTTGAAAAGCCGCAATTGGTTTACCACGTCAAATTCAAGCCGCGAGACTAAGCGAACGGCCCTGAATTAAACGGAGTAGACCATGACAAATTCTGCATTGATCCGCCCCGCATGGACACCAGCGACAATCGCGCTGATGGTGCTGGGCTTTATCTTCTTCTGGCCGCTTGGCCTCGCCATGCTCGCCTATATCATCTGGGGCGACCGCCTCGGTGATTTCAAACGCCAAGTTAACGAGAAGACCGACTCAATGTTCGGCTCTTTCCGCAACTGCGGTAAAAGTGAAAGCTTCGGCTTTGGCGGCACCACCGGCAATGCCGCTTTCGATGACTGGCGCCGCGAAGAACTCGACCGTCTGGCTGAAGAACGCCGCAAGCTTGAAGAAGCCCGTGCCGACTTCGAAGCTTATGCGCAAGAACTTCGCCGTGCCCGCGACAAGGAAGAGTTCGAGCGTTTCATGAATGAGCGTCGCGCCAATGGCAAACGCACGCCAGCAAAGACTGACAGCAACGATGTCACGGATATTTGACCGCTAAATTATTGCTGTAATACCTGTAACGACGCGGGCTTAGAGCGCAACCCGGTTTGAGTGAATCAAACCTGCGCTCTAAGCTTTTTTTACCCAATGCATAATCTTATCGATCCTCGTTCCACTCCGGTCGGATTATGCTTCACCCGCGTCGTTTTGCTTTGAACGTCAAAAATTTCTGGCTTTTTTCGCGAATCACTTATTTTTAAGGAATGGGCTTTTCCTTATTTCGTTCATCGAAGGCTAAACAGTCGGCGACAGTCAGAAGCGAACGCATTCATGCGGTCGCAGGACGTGAATTGCCTTTGCGCGTGCTTGAAAACCCGCGCGCCAAACGCCTGACACTTCGGATCGAGACCGGCGGTAAGGGTCTGCGTGTTACAATTCCACCGGGTTTGCCCGACCGTGAAGTGCAGAGTTTTTTGATCCGCCATGAAGGCTGGATTGAAAGCCGCATTGCAAAATTGCCCGATCAGGCTGGCCTTCGTGTGGGTGTGAAAATACCCATTCGCGGTGTGCCGCATCTCATCACCCATCAGCCCGGACGTGGCACGGTGGATTTGCTGGAAGGCAATATTCTGCTCGTTCATGGCGACCCCACACATCTTTCGCGGCGTGTCGCCGATTACCTCAAGCGCGAAGTCAAACGCGACATCGAGCAACTGGTTGCCCGTCATACGGCAACCGTGGGCCGCAAAGCCAAGGCGGTCCGGTTCAAGGATACCAAAAGCCGCTGGGGGTCGTGTACTTCCGATGGCGTGCTTTCCTTTTCATGGCGCATCGGCATGGCCCCGCCGCCCGTCATCAACTATCTCGTCGCCCACGAAGTGGCGCATCTGATCGAGATGAACCATGGGCCGAAATTCTGGAAACTCTGCCAAGAGCTTTGCCCCGATACCGAGCGCTGCAAAGCATGGCTCAAGCGCAATGGCAGCGCATTACAGGCTATCGACTTTACATGACATCAAATATTCAAAATGCCGCCCGGGTGCTATGGGATTACCATTGCATCTATGACGAACTTCAGACCGCCGATGTCATTATCGGCTTAGGCAGTTATGATACCCGCGTCGCAAAACATGCGGCCGATCTCTACATGCAGGGCCTTGGCACCTGGCTCATGTTTACAGGCCATAGCGGTAACTGGACCAAAGGGCTTTACAAGGCATCGGAGGCCGAAGCCTTTGCGGAAATCGCAATTGCTGAAGGCGTGCCGGAAAGCGCGATCATCATCGAGCCAAAAGCGACCAATATCGGCGAAAATATCCTTTTTTCGCGCGAAAAGATGGTGCCAGGTGCCATCAGTCCGATTTTCGTCACCAAACCACAGACGCAACGCCGCGTGCGTGCAACGGTTGACCGGCAATGGCCGGAAGCCAAGGCTTTTGTCACAGCACCCGCTACATCTTTCGAAGATCAGCCGACAAAGGCTCACGGGTTCGAAAAGCTGGTCCGTGAAATGACAGGCGATTTGCGGCGCATTCTGGAATATCCGGCTCTGGGTTTTCAGATTGCCCAGGCAGTTCCACTTGAGGTCATGGAAGCGTATGATACCCTGATCGCACAGGGTTATGATGACGCGCCAGCCGAAACAGCGCCGGGAACGGCTTGAGTCCCGTCGCAATATGTGCGACGGAAACGCCATGATTTTTGATATAAAAATATGCGGTCTCAAAACACCTGAAGCAGTCAATGCTGCTCTCGATGGCGGAGCGACGCATATTGGCTTCATCTTCTTTCCGAAAAGCCCACGCCATCTCACCCCCGGTGATGCAGGGCGTCTGCGTGAAGCAGCAAAAGGCCGCGCCAAAGTGGTTGCTGTGAGCGTTGATGCGGATGACGAAACGCTTGATGAAATCGTTCGCGACTTAAAGCCTGACATGTTGCAGCTGCATGGCCATGAAACGCCTGAACGCGTGGGCTTTGTGAAGAAGCGCTATGGCCTGCCGGTGATAAAGGCTTTTGCAATTCGTGACGCGCACGATCTCGAAGTGATCGCGCCGTATAAGGGCATCGCAGATCGCTTTCTCTTTGATGCCAAACCGCCGAAAGGTTCAGATCTTCCCGGCGGCAATGGTGTATCCTTTGACTGGACATTGCTCGACGCGCTTGACGAAAGTGTCGATTACATGCTTTCCGGTGGACTGAACGCGAGCAACATTGCCGAGGCGCTGCAAAATACGCGTGCGCCGGGTATCGATGTATCGTCCGGCGTAGAGCGCGCACCTGGTGAAAAGGATGTGCGTCTTATTAGAGAATTCTTTCAGGCTGTGTCTGATGCCAGACAAATAGCCTGCACATGACGGAGTGGCAGCATTGAACAAGCCGGTTGAACCCAATTCCTATAAGACAGGCCCGGATGAAGAAGGCATGTTCGGCATTTTTGGCGGACGCTTTGTCGCCGAAACGCTGATGCCGCTGATCCTCGAATTGCAGGAAGCCTATGATACGGCAAAGAGCGATCCTGAATTTCAGGCCGAGCTTTCCGATCTTTCGACCTATTATGCCGGTCGCCCTTCCAAGCTTTATTATGCTGAAGGCCTGACCAAACATTTGGGCGGCGCGAAGATTTACTTCAAGCGCGAAGACCTGAATCATACCGGCAGCCACAAGATCAACAATTGCCTCGGCCAGATCCTGCTTGCCAAGCGCATGGGCAAGACCCGCATCATCGCTGAAACCGGCGCTGGTCAGCACGGTGTTGCATCGGCAACCGTTGCAGCCCGCTTCGGCCTGCCTTGCGTGGTCTATATGGGTGCCACCGACGTTGAACGTCAGAAGCCAAACGTCTTCCGCATGAAGCTGCTGGGTGCCGAAGTAAAGCCTGTCACGGCTGGCAACGGCACGCTCAAAGACGCCATGAACGAAGCACTTCGCGACTGGGTCACCAATGTTGAAGACACCTATTACCTGATTGGCACCGCTGCTGGTCCGCATCCATATCCGGAACTCGTGCGCGATTTCCAGTCGGTGATTGGCGTCGAAGCGCGTAAGCAGATTCTTGAACAGGAAGGCCGTTTGCCGGATGTGATCGTTGCTGCCGTCGGCGGCGGATCGAACGCAATTGGCCTGTTCCATCCGTTCCTTGACGACGCGTCGGTTAAGATCGTCGGTGTTGAAGCTGGCGGTCGCGGTCTTGATGGCGTTGAGCATTGTGCCTCGATGAGTGCAGGCAGCCCCGGCGTTTTGCATGGCAACCGCACCTATCTGCTGCAGAACGAAGATGGCCAGATTCTCGAAGGCCATTCGGTTTCCGCAGGTCTCGATTATCCGGGCGTTGGTCCTGAGCATTCATGGCTCAAAGACAGCGGCCGCGTTGACTATGTGCCGATCCTCGACGACGAAGCGCTTGAAGCTTTCCAGCTTTGCACCCGCGTTGAAGGTATTATTCCAGCGCTTGAATCCGCTCATGCGATTGCGCAAGCCGTGAAGATGGCACCAAGCATGGGCAAGGATCAGGTGATGATCGTCAATCTGTCCGGTCGCGGCGACAAGGACGTTCACACGGTCGGGCAGCTGCTCGGCATGGAAATGTGAGGATTGCATGAGCAACGCTGTTGTCGACACCAATGCTTACAGACCGCGGGCCGCATGGTTCGACGGACTGACGGAGTGTGGTTCGGCAACAATCAAGCTCAGCATCATTGAAGCCGATCCTTCCAATCCGCTTGCAGAAGCGGCTCGTGGTATCGCCCGCAGACAGATCGCATCGGTTGCAGAAAAGCTTGAGCATACGCCGCATCTCGGCGCTGGTTTTGCTATTCTGCATCAGGGTGAAGAAAGCCTGTGGCTTCTTCTGCACTGGTGGCTGGAAGGTGGCATCGCAACACAGATTCTCTGGCAGTCTGAACTCGGCGACGAGATTGACTTCATGCCCGCACAGCCTTTGTTGATGGCCTGCGTATGGGAACTGGGGATCATCGACTTTGAACGGCGCGCCTGGATGGAGACGGCTATGTCCGGCCAATCCACCGCCGATTATCTTACGCGCATTTTGCCACGGGGCACGGTATGACCACACGCATCGACACCAAATTTGCAGCGCTCAAGTCCGAAGGACGTCCAGCACTGGTCACTTATTTCATGGGCGGCGACCCGGATTATGCGACATCGCTTGCCGTCATGAAGGCTTTGCCGAAAGCAGGCTCGGATGTGATTGAGCTTGGTATGCCATTCTCCGATCCGATGGCCGACGGCCCTGCAATTGAAGCTGCTGGCCTGCGTTCACTTGCAGCCGGGCAGACACTGAAAAAGACCCTGCAACTGGCAGCCGATTTCCGTAAAGAGGACGACACAACGCCAATCGTCCTGATGGGTTATTACAACCCGATTTACATCTATGGCGTCGAGCGTTTCCTTGCTGATGCCAAGACGTCCGGCGTTGATGGTTTTATCATTGTCGATCTGCCGTCGGAAATGGACAAGGAACTCTGCATTCCGGCAACCGAGGCAGGCCTCAACTTCATTCGCCTGACCACGCCGACCACTGACGACAAGCGTCTTCCAAAGGTACTGACGAACTCGTCGGGCTTCGTCTATTACGTCTCGATGAACGGCATCACCGGCTCGGCAATTGCCGATACGGCGCGTGTTGCGGATGCTGTGCGCCACATCAAGAAGAGCACCGATCTGCCGATCTGTGTGGGCTTTGGTGTAAAGACGCCTGAACAGGCTGCAGCCATTGCTGAGGCTGCTGACGGCGTTGTTGTCGGCACCGCTATCGTCAAAGCAGTCGCGGGCGAACTCGATGAAAATGGCAAGGTGAAGGGTGATCCGGCAGCTGCCGTCACCAAACTTGTCAGTGCATTGGCAGCAAGTGTTCGCGCAACACGCCTTGAAGCTGCCCAATAAATCGTCCATTTAAGAAGTTAGAGCATGTCCCCCAAAAGTGGGAACCGGTTTTCCGGCGACGACATGCGTTGAGATAACGAGTTAAAGGGCGTCGTGTGAATTCGAAAAAACGCGACGAGCTTTAGAGTTTTTTGAAGAACAAGAAACGGAACCAAACGTCATGAACTGGATCACCAACTACGTTCGTCCGAAGATCAATTCGATGCTCGGACGTCGCGAGATGCCGGAAAACCTTTGGATCAAGGATCCATCGACCGGTGAAATGGTGTTTCATAAGGACCTCGAGAGCAATCAGTTCGTGATCCCCGGCTCGGGCCATCACATGCGCATCAAGGGCAAGGACCGTCTGCGTTTCTTCTTCGACAATGGCGAGTACACGACGCTGGAAAGCCCCAAGGTTCCAACCGATCCGCTCAAATTCCGCGACGAAAAGAAGTATATTGATCGCCTCAAGGACTATCGGTCGCGCACCGGTATGGAAGATGCGATCATCAATGGTCTTGGCACGATTGAAGGTCTTCCGATTGTCGCGACCGTTCAGGATTTCGGCTTCATGGGCGGCTCGCTCGGCATGGGTGCTGGCGAAGCCATCATTCAGGGCTTTGAAAAGGCCATTGAGCTGAAGCGTCCGCTGGTTCTTTTTGCAGCTTCGGGCGGTGCCCGTATGCAGGAAGGCATTCTGTCGCTCATGCAGCTGCCACGCACCACTGTTGCCGTGGAAATGCTTAAAGAAGCTGGCCTGCCTTACATTGTCGTTCTTACCAACCCAACAACGGGTGGTGTGACCGCTTCCTACGCAATGCTCGGTGATATTCATATTGCAGAGCCGGGCGCACTGATCGGCTTCGCCGGTCCTCGCGTGATCGAACAGACCATTCGCGAAAAGCTGCCTGAAGGCTTCCAGAGCGCTGAATATCTGATGGAACATGGCATGGTCGACATGGTCGTCTCGCGCCTTGAGCTGAAGTCAACCATTGCACGTCTGCTCAAAATCATGACCAGACAGCACGCCAATACCGATGCTCCGGTAGCAGCACCTTCACCAAAGAAGCCAGAAGCTGACAGCAAGGCGGCGTAATCGTGACAGGAAAAGCGGATGCCGTTATCGAACGGCTGATGCAATTGCATCCAAAAGGTTTTGATCTTTCCTTAGACCGCATCCGCGGTCTTCTGGAAAAGCTCGGCAATCCGCACCTCAACCTGCCGCCTGTGATCCATATTGCCGGAACCAACGGCAAAGGATCGGCAAGCGCTTTCTGCCGCGCGCTTCTGGAAGCGAGCGGCTTGGGCGTTCACGTTCATACCTCTCCGCATCTTGTGAACTGGCATGAACGCTATCGCCTCGCCTCCAAGAATGGCGGCAAGTTTGTTTCCGACGATGTTCTGGCTGATGCCATTGAACGCGTGGAACAGGCCAATGACGGCAAACACATCACGGTTTTCGAGGTCCTGACCGCCGTAGCCTTTGTGCTGTTTTCCGAGCATCCAGCTGATGTCGTCATCATGGAAGTGGGTCTTGGCGGACGCCTTGATGCGACCAACGTCATTGCCGAACCAGCCGTATCCCTCATCATGCCGATCTCTGTCGATCATCAGGCATTTCTGGGCGACCGCGTTGAGCTGATAGCCGTTGAAAAAGCTGGCATCATCAAACAGGATTGTCCGGCCGTCATCGGCTTCCAGCCCTTTGATGCGGCGCGCGAAGTGCTGATCTCAACCGCCGATCGCCTGGATTGCCCTCTGTCGATCTATGGACAGGATTTCTTCGCTTTCGAGGAACATGGCCGCATGGTCTTCCAGAATGAAGACGGGCTGATCGATCTGCCATTGCCACGCCTGCCGGGTCGTCACCAGCTTGCCAATGCTGCCGCTGCCATTGAAGCCGTGCAGATGGCTGGTTTCACCATTACCGACAAGGCCGCTGAAAAGGCCATGATGGTCGTGGACTGGCCTGCGCGGATGCAGCGCCTCACCCATGGCAAGCTTTTCGATCTCGCGCCTGCTGCATCGGAAATCTGGCTTGATGGCGGACATAATCCCGGCGCAGGCGTTGTCATTGCAGAAGCCTTTGGCGACCTCGAGGAACGTTCCACACGGCCGTTGTTTCTCATCACCGGCATGATCAACACAAAGGACCCTGTCGGCTATTTTGAGGCCTTTACGGGCATGGCACGCCACGTCTTTACCGTGCCGATCCCATCAAGCGATGCGGGTATCCCGAATAATGAGCTGGCGATCAGTGCACAGAAGGCCGGGCTTTCGGCTGAGCCTGTTCATTCGGTCGAGAACGCACTCAAGATTTTGCATGACAGCTGGCTCGATGATGAAGCGCCGCCTCGCATTCTGATCGGTGGCTCGCTTTATCTTGCGGGCGAAGTTCTCCGCGACAATGGAACACCGCCCGTTTGAGGCGGTGTTTTCTTATCGCGGCATAATGCGCTCTACAGCATAATTCCTTAAACTTGAATCAGTTTAAGGTAAAACTATGCTGTAAATATAGAGTGTTCGAGCGACCTTTATGCGCCCAGGAGGGCGCACGGCGCTCTAGAGCATTTCCTGTTTTGATTGAGTGATTGGAAATGCTCTATCCATTTATTTTTACGCGCATCTTTTTCCGAAAACCGCTCCGCACTTTTCGAGATGCGCTCTAACGATTGTTTTCGTTTTTCCAGCCCTCAAATTTCTTAGCCCACTCATCCTTGGTGCAAGGATAGAGGCCGATAATTGCCGCGCCGTTGTTCACTTCTTCCAGAACGAAATCTTCAAAGACTTCCATGCCAACGCATTCATCGGTAATTTCATCGCAAAGATGCGCCGGAATTACCATGACACCGTCGGCATCGCCCACCAGCACATCACCCGGAAATACCGCTGCATCTCCGCAGGAAATCGGAACATTGATGTCGATGGCTTCATGCAGAGTGAGGTTTGTCGGGGCCGATGCTTTGGCGCAGTAAGCGGGCATATCAAGTTCACCAATGCCCGTCACATCACGAAAACCGCCATCCGAGACAATCCCTGCAGCGCCCCGCAAGGCAAGGCGCGTCACCAGAATGGAACCTGCGGTCGCAGCACGCGCATCCTTGCGCGCATCCATCACCAGCACATAGCCCGGAGGACAGGTTTCGATGGCCACACGCTGCTTGTGATCGGGATTACGGAAAACAGTGATCGGATTGCGGTCTTCGCGCGCTGGAATATAACGCAGCGTAAAAGCCTGACCGACCATGTTTTCCGGTTTACGTGCGACCTGAAACGAGCCCTGAATGAACTGGTTGCGCAGTCCGCGCTTATAGAGAGCGGTGGCAACGGATGCGGTTGAAACCTTCTTCAATTTTGCGCGTGTTTCGTCGGAGAGAATATAGTCTGACATCGGTCTGCCTCTTAATAAATGACCGGCTCGTCAACCGGACGACCAAAATCGGTTTTCAGGAAATCAAAATCGCAGCCCTTGTCGGCCTGCTCGACATGCTTGGAAAAGACGAAGCCATAGCCACGCTCATATTTGGGTTCCGGCGTTTCCCAAGCTGCACGGCGGGCAGCCAGTTCATCTTCAGAAACAAGCATGTTGAGACTGCGCGCCGGAATATCGAGTTCGACCATATCGCCGGTTTTCAGCAAGGCCAGCGGTCCACCGATAAAGGATTCTGGTGCCACATGCAGCACACAGGCACCGAAGCTAGTCCCTGACATACGCGCATCTGAAATTCGCACCATATCCCTGAGACCAAGCTTCAGCAGAGCTTTCGGCATCGGGATCATGCCCCATTCGGGCATTCCGGGCCCGCCCTGCGGACCGGCATTGCGCAGCACAAGAACCGTGTCCGGTGTCAGCGGATAATCAGGATCATCGATAATTTTCTTCAACTCAGGATAGCTGTCTGCGACCAGCGCCGGGCCTGTATGCCGATGAAATTTGGGATCGCAGGCAGCGGGCTTAATCACTGCGCCATCCGGGCAGAGATTGCCCTTCAAGACGGCCAGTGACCCTTCATGATACACCGGATTGGACAACGGCCTGATAACATCCTCATTATAGATCTGCGCTTTTTCCAGCCCTTCGGTCAGCGGTTTCCCCGTAATGGTAATGGCTGAGGGATCAAGCTTGTCGCCGAGCTGACGCATCAGCGCGCGAATGCCGCCGGCATAATAAAAATCCTCCATCAGATAGGTGGAGCCGGAGGGGCGGATATTGGCGATGACAGGTGTTGTTCGTCCGATACGATCAAGGTCGTCCAGTTCAAGCGGAACGCCAGCACGTCGCGCCATCGCTATCAGATGAATGATTGCATTGGTGGAGCAACCGGTCGCCATTGCAACAATTACCGAATTCTTCACCGCTGCCGGTGTGATAATCTGGTCTGGCGTCAGATCGTCCCACACCATCTCGACAATGCGGCGACCGCATTGCGTTGACATGCGCTGATGATTGGCATCAGCCGCAGGAATTGATGATGCACCAGGCAGCGACAGCCCCATGGCTTCTGCAATCACTGTCATGGTGGATGCCGTACCCATCGTCATGCAATGGCCGTAGCTGCGGGCAATGCCACCTTCAATGCCCTGCCATTCTTCCTTACCAATGGTGCCTGCGCGACGTTCATCCCAGAACTTGAACATATCCGTGCCAGATCCAAGCGTCTTTCCAGCATAGTTGCCACGAAGCATGGGGCCTGCAGGCAGGAAGATGAAGGGATAGCCAGCACTGGTGGCGCCCATAATGAGTGCCGGTGTGGTCTTGTCACAGCCGCCCATCAGGACAGCACCATCAACCGGATGAGAACGCAAAAGCTCTTCCGTCTCCATCGCCAGCATGTTGCGATAGAGCATGGTTGTTGGCTTCACATAGCTTTCCGAAAGCGACAATGCGGGAAGCTCAAGCGGAAAACCGCCTGCTTGCAGAATGCCGCGCTTCACCCACTCAACACGATCCTTGAAATGCGCATGACAAGGTTGTGCATCCGACCAGGTATTGATAATTGCGATGATTGGTTTGCCCTCCCAATCCACCGGATCATACCCCATCTGCATGGTTCTTGAACGATGGCCGGAAGAACGCTGATCATCTGGCAACATCCAGCGCGCAGAACGCAAATCTTCATATGCTTTTCTGGTCATTTTAGGGCCTTCCCGGTATTTGAGCTGCGCAAATTTCTGCAAATGCCAGGTGCATTGTCTGGCAAAAGATGGGCGGAGAACAGGAGAGCACCCGTCAGCGCTTCTCCAGGATTGAGAACTGTCATGGCTGCATCCTCACCAAGCGCTGGCCTATTGATAACATCCGGCAGGTGACTTACCGGCTCAGCGCAAAAGACTGCGCGATCCTGTGGATTGAAAACATGAAGATGCCGCAACGCGCCCTCGCCTTTAAGCCGGAGGCCAGTTGATGTTTCCGGCCAGCGTATTGTCGCCTCACGGTTCCAGCTTGTGAAACAGCAATTCATCAGCGACAATTTTGACAGAACAATTGTGTTTCCCGGAGTAAACCAGGCGATAGCTTCCGGGATACCTTGTGGTAATCCGCGTGTATCAAGCTGTGGTGCGCCATTGGATTGAAATTCAAGCGTTGCCTTGTTGGTTTTAGAAAACCACGGATGCAAGCCGATGCCGAACGGCAGAGCGCTGTCGCCTTCATTCTGGATGCTCAGCGAGATGCGAAAGCCATCAGGCGCAATATCGATGATTTGATCCAGCCTGTATGAGTAGGGATGGTCGTCACTGTGAACCTCATCCCGCACATGCACCCGATTGTCGCTGGTCTCCACCACCTCCCAGCTATGCATCCTCGAAAAGCCATGAATAGCCATGCCTTCCTGTGGCGCATTGATCGGCAGCTGAACAGTTTTTCCTTCAAAAGCGAACCGCCCACCATCTATACGATTGGCAAAAGGTGCCATCACGAAGCACCCTGCTTTCAGGCCCGCTTCGGGTGTTGCGAGTGGCTCAAGTAATTCTACCCATGAGCCATCCGGGTGATGCCACTCTGCCTCAAGCAAAGTTGCACCATATTGGGGGGCAAGCCTCAGACGATAATTATAAGCGTTGAGTTCAACAACCATGGGCACCACAGCTTCATTCCTCACGCGAGTAGTCATGGGCGGTGAATGCTCCGCCCTGAAACCTGCGTGATACAGCATCGCCGGTTTCTGCCAGATCGCCGAAGCGGGAAGCATCATCCTGCGGAACATAACCGATCAGCGCTGCATCATCCTTCTCCCACCAGCGCGCGGCATTAGCGGAAACACCCCAGACGATTGCAACGTCTGTTTTTGGGGCTTCAACAGCTGCTATCAGCAGCCGAACCAGATCATCATGCGAAAGCCATGTCGATAGATGCCGCGCTTCTGTTGGCTCGGGCACGCAGGAACCGATACGCAGATGCACGCTTTCAATACCGTGCTTGTCAAACATCATGCGCCCGAGCAGTTCACCATAGGCCTTGGAAAGCCCGTAATAGCCGTCGGGTCTATATGATTCATCCGCGCCAAGCGCCTTGTCGCGAGGATAAAAGCCGATCGTATGGTTGGAGCTAGCGAAAATGACGCGCTGCTTTTCAGCCCTTGCCGCTTCAAAAACATGCGTAACACCAATCAGATTGGCTTTGGCAACCGCATCATAGGGCTGCTCCACACTGATGCCACCAAAGTGCAGAATCGCATCCATACCGCGCACAAGATCGGTAATGGCACCGGCATCCATCAGATCGGCCTGAATGAACTCGGCATTCTCCGGCAAAGCATCGGGAAACGGTGCGATATCGGACAAGCGCAACCAATAGCCTGCCTGTGTCAGTCTTTTAGCCAGCATACGCCCCAGATTGCCTGACGCGCCGGTGAGAAGCAGACGTTTCATCCGTTCAGACTCCCTTCATTCTGGCAATTTTCGCACCCGCAACAGGCGCCTGCATGAGGTGAATACCACCTGATTGCGGTGCAGCTTCCAATGTTTCAGATGCTCCCAGGCGATGAGACGTGACCGCAAGAAGCATAAGATCCGGGCCGCAAAAACATGGCATTGTCGGTGCAGGAACGGGAGCCGCTACGCGATCGAGCAGCTTTCCATTGCGATCAAAGCGGTTGAGGACACCAGCAGAAACCCCGGCACTCCAGTAATTGCCATCACTATCGCAGGCGCCACCATCAGGACGCCCCGTATCTTCATCAAGATCAGCAATGCGGGTACGATTGCTTATCGATCCGGTTTCGACGTCAAAATCATAGCGATCAATCCATGGCCCACGGGAATCTGTGTGGAACATCGTTGCAGCATCGGCAGTCCATGCAAGACCGTTGGAAATCTCAAAGCCTTCCGCCTTGATTTCGGCTTTGCCATCAGCAGTCACACGATAGAGTTTTGAAATGGCTTCACGCTGTGGACGCGCATCCATGCTACCGATCCAGAAGGCTCCGTCCGGTCCAATCTTGCCGTCATTCAGGCGCGACGTTTCCGGCTCGTCATAACCATCCCAAAGAGTCTGGCGTTCCAATGTTTCGGGATCAAACAGGATAATCTCGCGCGCAAGCGAAACGACCAGTCGGCCGCTTTCCGCAAGCCCGAGACAAGGAACTGCAGTCTCGAAAGACCATTCGCGCAGAGGCCCTTTATCGAGATCAATCTCATAAACTTTCTGCCCGTTGATATCGCATGCAAACAGCGTTTTACGTCTGTCATCCCAGACAGGGCTTTCAGTGAGTTGTCCGCGCAGATCGGCTATGCAGCGAAAATGGGCCATCACACAGCCCCCGTTTTACGACGGACCACATCGGGGTTATCAAGAACAAAGTCAGAGAGTTTGAGTCCCAGACCGGCACCTTCAAACGGATAGATCACACCCTTTTCGATGCGTGGCATCACAGTCACCAGATCGCGATACCATGAGGTGTAATAGGCGCGCACAGATTCCTGAAAAATTGCATTGGGCGCATTGAGAGAAAGATGGATCGAGGCTGCGAAAACCACCGGACCAGTACAATCATGCGGCGCTATGGGGCGCTGGAACGCCTCGGCCATGGTTGCAATCTTCTTTGCTTCGGAAAGCCCGCCGCACCATGAAATGTCAAGCATCACATAATCGGATGCGTCGGCACGCAGCACATCGAGAAACTGCGCACGAGTTGCCATAGTTTCACTGGCGCAGACGGGAATGCCGGATTGACGCGCATAAACGGCCAGCGCCTGCGGGTTCATCATCTTGATAGGATCTTCCGACCAGAAGGGCCTGAAGGCTTTGAGTTCACGCGCAATCGTCAGTGCTGATGTCAGATCCCACATCGAATGAAATTCGACCATGATTTCCATCTGATCGCCCACCGCATCGCGGATCTGGCGAAATGGAACCAGCGCCTTGTCGAGATCGGTGGCGTGAATGTAATTGCCGCCACTGCTCACCGCAAAGGGGTCGAACGGCCAGATTTTCATGGCCGTAATACCTTCCGACAACAGGCTTTGCGCAAGCGCTCCGGCATCACGATGAAACGCCAGCTGATCTTCGTAAGGGCCTTCCTTTGCGTCATCCTGATCGCCGATATAACGACGGGTGCCGCTTTTGTTATAGGTATAGCCCGCACAGGTATTATAGGTGCGGATCGAGGGGCGCGAGAGACCACCAAGCAACTGATGGATCGGCTGATTGGTCAGTTGCCCGAAAATATCCCAAAGCGCGATATCAATGGCCGAAGCCGCACGTATCTCCACACCCGAAGAACGGAAGCCGACATAAGGCTCCAGCAACAGTTTTGAAATGCGATCAATTTCCAGAGGGTTCTGGCCCACCAATTGCGGAGCGATGTCGCTGTGAATATAGGCAGCAACCCCATTGGCCCCGCGGAACGTTTCGCCCAAGCCGATGATCCCCTCATCGGTATGGACCTGCACCCACAAAATATTGTTGAGGTGCGGCAGTTGTACGGTTTCAATGGCCGTAATTTTCATCATGCACTCCGAATAATTCTGGCCTAAAAGCCTTTGGCCCTATCAATGCGCAGACGGCTGGCGGCTGCGCGCTACAATCTGCGTTGGGTTGACAAAGCGCAGTGCCAGCAGAAGCCAGACTAGTGATGTCACCATGTAGATGACGGCCATTGCATCAATGGACTGAACCGAGCGGACACCTGCCGCAAAGACGGAATAATAAAGCGCGACCACCAGCGTCTGCGATGTCGGGCCAGCCGTCAGGAAGGTCAGTTCGAACATGGCAACCGTGCGCACCAGCACCAGCAGCATGGCTGCAAGAATGCCCGGGGTGAGCATTGGCAGCAAAACATGCAGAAACAGTTTGAAGGTGCCCGCACCAAAGACCCGCGCTGCTGCTTCAACCTTGGGATCGATCTGCTCGATAAACGGCACCATCACAAGGATGACAAAGGGGACTGTCGGCACAAGATTAGCCAGAACCACACCCCAGAAAGTTCCACCAACGCCAAACTTGTAGAGCACTGTCGCGAGCGGAATGCCAAATGTAATGGGCGGAACCAGAAGCGGCAGAAGGAAAATCAGCAGAACGATTTTCTTGCCCGGAAAATCCCGGCGCGCCATGGCGTAAGCTGCTGTCACCCCGAGAAATCCGGAAAGGATGACGACGGCAAACACGACCTGGAAAGTGACCAGCAGCACCTGATCAAGCTGGAATTCGGCCCATGCGGCGGCATACCAGCGTGTTGTGAGCGCATCGGGCAGCCATGTGCCAAGCCAGCGTGTGCCAAAACTCGAGACGACAACCGCGGCAATGACAGCCAGTACATTGAGGACAAAGAAGCCCGTTACAAGCCAGACAACCGTAATCCAGAGCTTTGAAAGGACAGATGTATCGCGGATCATGGTCTATCCTTTCCCGCCAGCGGTCGAACCGCGATAGAAGAACGAACGAAGGCCGAGCAAAGCACCCACCACAAGCAGCTGTACGGCCGCCATGATCATGGCAATGGATGATGCCATGGAGTCATCATATTGCTCGAAAGCTGCTTGCGCCGCGGCAATGGAAATCACACGCGTGGGGCCGGATGGTGCACCCAGAAGAACAGCGGAAGGAAATACCGCAAAAGCCTGCACGAATGTCAGACATGCGGCCACCACAAGCCCCGGCACCAGAAGCGGTAACATGACATGGCGGAAGCGCTGCCAGCTGTTTGCTCCATGCGTTGCTGCCGCACGTTCCAGAGCCGGATCGATGCCGGAAATATAGGAAAGCGTCAGCAGGAAAGTGAATGGAAACACGGTAATCACGAGCGATGCAAAGACACCCCAGTAATTATTGGTGAGCTTCAACGGATTATCGATCAGGCCAAAGGCAATCAAACTGCGGCTGAACCAGCCCTGCGGTCCGAGATAATTCAAAAGCCCTTCGGCAATCAGAACCGTTCCCAGAGTGACTGGCAAAACCAGGATTGTCGTCAGAAGACGTTGCCGCGGCATCAGCCGCACGCGCATGGCAATTGGAACGGCAAACAGGACACTGATAAGCGTCACCGGAATAGCCAGCCAGAGTGTCGCGCCTATGGTTTTATAGAGATAGGGATCAGAGAAGAACTTGCGATAATTAGCCAGTGCTCCGCCGCCATCAAGCGGGTTGAAAGACAGGACGAGGCCATAGAGAAACGGGTAAATGAAAACGCCGATAATGAAGAGCAGCGCCGGCAGAATGAGCAGTGTCACCCCATCGAAACCGCGATTGGCGAGCCTTTGACGCAGGCCGGGGCTCAAAGCCTGTTCGGAAAATCGTTCTTCCGCCATGGCCTAAGCCTCGCTCGCAAAGACCAGCGCATGGCCTGCATCGATGCCGAGCGTGATCTTTGCGCCCGGCGCAACTTCCTGCGGTCCATGAAAGACCATTTCCATACCGCTTTCAGTCCGCGCTATGCCGACATATTCACGGCCTCGATATTCAATCGTCTCGACAGTGGCAGCAATTGTGTTGCGGCCTTTTTCACCCGACACAACATCATCTCCACGCGCCATGATAATGGCGCTACTGCCAGGCTGCAGCGTATCCATCGCGCGCCCGGTCAGTTCGCTGCCCGATACGTCGATTGTTGCCTGTCCGTCTTCAACGCGCACAACCTTGCCACTTAAAGCGTTGCGGAAGCCCATGAAGGCTGCAACATCCTGAAAGCGCGGGGCTTCATAAAGCTCATGCGGCTTGCCGACCTGCCGGATTTCCCCATCACGCAACACCACAATACGATCCGCGAGAGACAGGGCCTCATCCTGATCATGGGTCACATAGATTGTTGTCGAACCAAGCTGGTTATGAATACGTCTGATCTCGGCGCGCATCTCAAGTCGCAGCTTTGCATCAAGGTTAGAGAGCGGCTCATCCATCAACACGACAGGCGGTTCAATCACGATAGCGCGCGCAATGGCAACACGTTGCTGCTGCCCGCCAGAAAGCTGGCCGGGGAGTTTTGCTTCCTGCCCCTGCAGTCTGACAAGTGCCAGCGCTGCTCGTGACCGCTTGTCTATTTCCGCTTTGGGAAGACCGCGCATCTTGAGGCCAAAGCCGACATTCTGCAGCACGTTCATATGTGGAAACAGGGCATAGTTCTGAAACACCATGCCGAAACCGCGATCTTCCGGTTTAAGCTGATCGACGCGTTTTTCATCAATATAGATACCGCCGCCGGTCGTACCCAGAAGACCTGCGATACAGTTAAGCGCCGTGGATTTTCCGCAGCCTGAAGGGCCCAGAAGGGCAATGAACTCACCTTTTCCAATCGTGAGGTTGATTTCCCTCAGCGCATTGAAAGTTCCAAATGAGCGGCTCATTCGATCAAGCCGAAGTTCTTGAAAGGACATTGACGCAAGCACCGTAAATTGAGTGGTGATCTTAGGCGGCTAATGGCAGACCGTATGATCCGCCATTGACACTTTGGAGGAGCCTTAGCTGGCTGCGACGTCTTCGTCCCAGCGCCGGAAAGCAGCTACCAGAGCTTCCGGCTCAAGCGGCAACTCAATCGGATTGTTTGCAATCCAGTCGGCATATTCCGGACGACCAAACTCGGCAATCACGTCCTGGCTTTCCTTCGGTGCCATCTCGATCGTGACATCCTTGACCGCAGGACCCGGATAGAAATAGCCCGCATCGTAGGAATAGGCCTGCTGATCAGGCTTGAGCGCGAACTTGATAAACTCCATCAGGACCGCGACCTTTTCTTCGGAAACGCCTTTCGGAATTGCGAAGTAATGCGCGTCACAGACCCAGTGGAAACCTTCCAGTTTGCTGACTGCCATTTCTTTTGGAACAACGCCCAACGCACGCGGGTTGATATCCCAACCGGTTGTGGTTGCGGTCATATAGCGCGTGCCTTCGCCGAGCTCTTTCATCAGAGCGCCGGTGCCGGCAGGATAATATTCGATATTCTTGTGCAGTTCCTTGAGATAGGCCCAGGTCTTGTCCCAGCCCTTGACCGGATCTTTCGGATCGCTGTCGCCAAGAAGGTAAGGCAGACCCATCAGGAACGTGCGGCCCGGGCCTGAATTTGCCGGACGTGCATAGATAAATTTGTTTGGATTTTCCTTGGTCCAGGCCAGAAGCTCTTCGGCCGTCTTTGGCGGCGTCTTGACCTTCTCAGGGTGATATTCGAGCAATGGACCGGACGGGTAATAGGAAACCACAACGCCTTTGCCCTTTGACATTTCCTGCATACGCCAGGCAGGCTCGAGATAGATATCCTGCAATTTTGGCAGGCCATTGTCTGGAAGAGCAATGATATCGGTCCAGATATCGTCAGCAAGCCCTGCCGATAGCGCATCTGGGCCAATAATCACCAGATCGATATCGATACGGTTGGCGCGCTGTTGCGCCTTGATCTTGCCCGGCAGTTCCGGTGCTGGTGCTTTGTTGAACGTGAAGCGCGAAACGAGCGCTTTTTGTTCAGAAGCAAAATTGTCGAAAATCGGCTGCGTCAGCGCGAGATTGCCAGCCGCGTCAATGACATTCAGGGCGACAGGCGATGATGGCAGCTTTGCCGATTGTGCCCATGCAGCACCTTTGGGCAGCAAAAGTCCTGCGCCAGTTGCAAGTCCGGCCCCCGCCATGAATGTGCGGCGTGAAATTCCTTTGGTCATGTTCTCCTCCACCTTTTTTACTTGTCCCGCACACACCGCTTCCTCCTGTCGGTACGCGCCGGTTTTCTATTTTTCAGACAATTGCATCGGTCTCCCAACCCGCAACGACCTTTTCGAGCGCCTTGCGGTCAGCCGTTTCAAGTTTAGGCAGGCCCGGTAGCCGCACATCGCCAACAGCAAGACCCTGAATTTGCAGTGCTTCCTTGACCACTGTGACGTTTGCACCATTGCGGTATTTGGTCCGCATGGTTTCAAAATCGGCGATGCTTTCAACAACGGCACGAGCCCGGGCGTAATCACCAGCTTCCAGCGCGTTCCACACAGCCAGCGAGCGGTCAGGAGCCACATTAACGAGACCGGATGTAAAACCCCGCCCGCCTAATGCGTAAAACGGCAGTGCCCAGCTTTCGGCGAGACCGCAAATCCAGGTCGCATCGGTTCCCTTGGTTGCGCGGCAGCATTCAAAGAACAACATCGTGTTCTGCGATGCGAATTTCACACCGGCAACTTTCGGATGGGTTGCAAGCCGGACCATCTCGTCCAACGGGATCAGATCGGAGCGTATATAGGCAACGATCGGAAGGTCGGTGGCTTCTGCAATCTCGATAAAGTAATCGACCTGTGCATGAGGGGCAGCGAAGGGATCAAGCGGATGATGGATCATCACGCCATTCGCACCCTCAGCCTGTGCGGCTTTTGAGACCTTGATTGCATCGCGGACCGAACGTCCGGCTGCGGCGGTTACCGCAGCTTTGCCATCAGCCGCTTTGACTGCGATTGCCTGCAGGCGGATCACTTCATCCACAGTCATGCTGTAGAACTCACCGGTATTGCCGCCGGTGACGATGTTGTGCACGCCAGCTTTTGCGATACGCGCAACAATTTCGGTGGTTAGTGCGGCATCAATCTCGCCATCTGTGTTATAGGCAGTCGCATGCACGCCCGAGATGCCTCTCAGCACCCCGCGGTATTCCGCTAAATTCATATTACCCTCCCAGGTACTGGTCAGAAGACCAGTTCGATATGTGTATCCCCCGCTTTCACGATGTGCTCCCGCATCAATCGCTCGGCCAAATCCCCGTTTCTGGCCGTAATGGCCTGCATGATCGCTTCGTGTTCGCCAAATGATTGTCGACGCACATCTTCGCGAGACAGCACCGTTACCCGTGCCGCATGATCATACATCCGCTGCGCATTTTGCAGCCGTCGCAGATATTCGCATCCCGATGCCTCGTGAATGGCATCATGAAATTTCTCATTGAGCTCGATCAGCGCATCCACATCACCGGATTCAACAGCGGCACGCATTTCCTCAATGACTGCGCGAAGAAAGGCAAAAGCTTCTTCATCGCCGTGTTTTGCAGCCTGACGCGCGATAATGCTTTCAAGCGCTGCACGCGCCAGCGTCATCTCTTCGGCCTGTCGCGCATTGAACGAAACAAACGTACCGCGTCGCGCTTCCGTGCGTACCAGCCCCTCACCCTCCAACTGGCGAAGCGCTTCTTTCAAAGGACTGGTGCTGATACCCAGATCAGCAGCCAACTGTCGCTCATTCAATCTGTCGCCAGACTTCAGCCGACCCGAAATGATCGCCTCCCGCAGATCGTCATGCACATGATCTCTAAGGCTCTTCACCTTGATCGGTGAAAATGGGGAAACACTGTCACGCAAGGGCGCACCTGCTTGTCATCCGAAATTACTACACGATCTTGGAGCAGCTGATTAAATATGTCAATATCTGATGTATCAGACATCAGATATGCGATTTACAAGGTTCCACACTTGATTACAGAGTTCATTACTCATTGAATTAATTATGTTTTCTTCAAAAATCGAAAATAGGCGAACCACTGAAGAGACGCGTAAAACAGACAGGATAAAAAAATAGCTGCCATGAGCGGCAAAGCATTTGCCATTCATGGCAGCCAAAAGAAGACAGAATCGTTGCGGTTAGCGAGCCAAACCTGCCGCTAACAAATATTGAACCGATTGCTGGATTTTGTTCTTATCGCGCAATTCGAGAATAAGGCGTGGATTGCTTTCCAGCTTCGACAAAGCTGCAAAAACAGCGTGCCAGCGGATCGTGCCTTCGCCAATTGCCCAATGGCGATCTGCATGGCCGTCAGCGTCCTGAAGATGAACATGCTCAAGACGATTTCCCGCGCGGCTGATAAAATAATCAACCGGATGCGCGCCCATGGAGCCATAGGCAAAATGCGCGTGCCCCGTATCAACGGAAACGGCTACAGACTTCGACTGGAAACTATCAGCCAGAATACGGCGCAGGTCTGGATCGATATCTTCGATATTTTCGATCACAAGCGTACAGCCAATTTCTTCAGCACGTTTTACGACTGAAGCAAGTGTGTCATGGGCATAGTCAATAATGTCCTCAGCGCTGCCCGCCACATTGTCATGATTATTGTTGAACCAAAAATTATAAGGGCTGTGTACGACCATCTGCGTCGCGCCAATATATTCACAGACTTCCAGACCTTGCAGGTAGCGCTCGCGGACAATCTTGCGAATGTCTTCATCCGCGTTCGACATGTTAAGTCCCCAAAACGGACCATGGATGCCAAGGCGTCCTTGATAGCCATCCAGAAGCGTTTTGATGCGGTTTGCAGGGGTTTTCCAATCAACCTTCAACAGGCTGACATCAAAGAAATCCTGGATTTCCAGATCACGGTTTTCAGAAATGATAAAATCGAGATGGTTTTCGAGATAGGACAAAGGCACGGCTGCGCCGAGCAGCGGCAGATCAGACATGGGATTTTTCCTGCGTTTGGCTGGATGGATTTGAGGAATTGAGATCTTCAGGCGGGTTGTTCAGCAAGGGCATGTCGCGATGCGACAACCAGATCAGGACTGTCAGACGTGATGTAAGCGACGTCTCGCTGCATCCAGCGATCAATCAGCACGCGATCATTCAGTGTCCAGACGCCAAGGCGTTCCTTGGGAAAAAGCGAGGTGATGCGCTCAAATTCGGCTTCAAACAGCGCGTAATGAACGCCGACATAATCGACCAGAGGTTCAATACTGGTGAAGAAATGCTCCAGCCCACCATTGCGCTCGACCCATTCAGCGTTGAGTGACATCAAACGTCTGATCTGTGGAGCAACGTTCGCACAGCGTTCAACGACACTGCGGTCGAAAGAGTGCAGAACGACACGTTCTTCGATGCCGCGTGCCTTGATGATTTCGACAGCCTTCTCAACCAGTCCTTCATATGGCTTGCCGTCTGGGCCAGACTTCAGCTCAACATAGAGATCGAGTTGAGGCTTGGCTGCGAGCACATCCAGCACTTCTTCAAAAGTCGGGATATGATCGTCGGTGACGACGCCCTGTTCATCTTTCAGATGAACGGCCCGACGGGTCTCATCATCCAGTTCGCGGACATGGCCCTGCGCATCGGTCGTGCGTTCGAGCGTGCTGTCATGGATTACCAGAATCTGACCGGCATTTGTCAGATGAAGGTCGAACTCGACGCTATCGACGTCGAGTTTCTGCACATTTCTGAAACCTGTCAGCGAGTTTTCAGCCCATAGATTGCGTGCGCCGCGATGTGCCATGATCTTTTTCATTGCGATATTCCTATTGAACGGTTGGGTCCAGCTTGTCGCGCAGCCAGTCCCCGAGCAGGGAGATTGAAAGGGTGGTCAGCACGATGACCATCGCAGGTGCCAGCATGATCCAGGGTGCCTGCGTTAGATATTCACGCGCAAAGCCAACCATGTTTCCGAGTGAGCTTTCGGGTGGCTGCACGCCAAGGCCGAGAAATGAGAGGCCCGATTCCATCAGAATGATTTCCGGGAACGTCAGTGTCATCGACACGATCAGTGTGGAGGCGACATTGGGCAGGATGTGGTGAAAATAGACGCGAAAAGGCGTAGCCCCCAGTTGTACCACAGCACTCGCATAACCCTGGGCACCGGCGGAAATCGCAAGACCACGCGCGATGCGCGCATAGCGCTCCCAGCCATAAAACCCCATGAGACAGATAAGCAGCGTCATCGAGTTGCCGAAGAAGGCCAGAACGGCAAGTGCCAGCACCATGAACGGAAGTGCTGCCTGAAAATCGGCCAGCATCAGCACCACCTGCTCAACCCAGCCGCGGAAGCGTGCAGCCAGAAAGCCGAGCAGCGTTCCAAAAAATGCTGAGAGGATCGTGGCACCAAATGCGATGATTAGGGAAACACGGATCGACTGCAAAAGACGTGAGTAGACATCGCGACCAAGCTCGTCCGTGCCCAGCCAATGACCGGGTGTACCAAGTGGAACGAGGCGCGCCATCAGATCCATTTTGGTGATCGGATAGGGCCGGAGAAGATCGGCAAAAATCACCACAAAAAGCATCAGAGCGAGCCAGAGGATCGCGAATGCAACGCTTGCCGGTACAGACTTGCGCAGACGGGTAATAAGCCCCGGCGCCCGGATTGCGGTCGTGCTGTGAAGAGCTGTGTCGGTCATCCTCAACCTCCCTTAATGCGCAGCCTTTGATCTCAGGCGCGGATCAAGAACACCGTAGAGAACATCGACAATGAGATTGGAGACAACCATGCAGCTTGCGATCATCAGAAGAAGACATTGCACAACTGCGAGGTCACGATTGGCAACCGAGACGACGAGCAAACGCCCAACACCCGGCCATGAAAAGATGGTCTCCACGACAACCGCACCGGCAATCAGCGAGCCGACCATGAAGCCCACGATGGTGACAATGGGCACAGAGGCGTTAGGCAAGGCGTGTTTCCACACCACATCATGCCAGCTTACACCCTTGGCCGAAGCTGTGCGGATATAGGGGCGGCCCAGAACCTCGATCATCGCTGAACGCGAAAACCGGGCGAGAATTGCCGTGCCGCCAATCGCGATGGTGAGCGTTGGCAGGATGCCGTGTATCCACGTATCGCTGCCTCCTGATGGCAGCACACCCAGCTGGATCGAGAAGATCAGAACCAGCACGAGACCGAGAACAAAAGACGGCACCGTGAAACCAAGAATGGAAAGCGTGATAACACCACGATCCGCAAAACCCTGGCGATGCAACGCGGCATAGACGCCTGCAGGAATACCAAGGCAGAGCTTGATGATCAGTGCTGGTATCGTGATTTGAAGGGTAGCCGGAACGCGCTGCAAGACCAGGTCCATCGCCGATGCCTTGTCGCGCATGGAGACGCCGAAATCAAAACTCAGTATCCCTTTGAGGTAAGAGAGATATTGAACCCATAGTGGGTCATCCAGCCCCCATGCCTTGCGAAAAGCATTGATGGATTCCTGCGGTGCATCGGGGCCCAGCATGATCTGCGCGGGGTCGCCAGACATGCGCAGAACAACGAAAGCGAAGGTCATAACCAGAAACACTGTGACCACTGCACGAAAAAAGCGGGACGCTATATAAGAAAACATTCAAGCCTCACGCCGCAGTTTTAACCGGCTCGACAAAGTGACAGGCCGTCCTGCGGTCGTAACCGGAAACTTCAAGATCAGGCATTGTGGTCGGACACTGAAACCCAGCCATCGGACAACGGGGATGGAACACACAACCATCCGGCCGATTGGCTGGATTGGGTGGTTCGCCCTTCAGGATCATTCGGTGTTCAAGCGGTTTGCCGGGAACAGGCACGGAGGAAACGAGCGCTTTTGTATAGGGATGCTGTGGCGTTTCAAAAATGACGCCGGAGCTTGCTTCCTCGACGATCTTGCCGAGATACATCACCGCCACGCGGTCGCAGATATTGCGCACCACCTTGAGATCATGGCTGATGAAAACCATGGCAACGCCGTGGCGTTCCTGCAAATCACGCAGCAGATTGACGACCTGCGCCTGAATGGAAACATCAAGTGCCGAAACCGGTTCATCGCAGACCAGCAGTCGTGGACTTGTTGCCAGTGCCCGCGCGATGATGACACGCTGGCGCTGGCCACCCGACAATTCATGCGGATAGCGATCTCCCTGATCGCGACGAAGACCGACCGATATCATCAGTTCTTCGACACGTTCTTTAAGCTCTGTGCCTCGGGCCATGCCATGTATCTGCAAAGGCTCGCCGATTTGCGCGGCAATCGTCAGCCGTCGATCAAGCGCTGCAAGTGGGTCCTGAAAGACCAGCTGCATTTGCGCACGCAGCTTCCGCCATTCAGGCGTATTGCGTGGCGGCAGCGGCTTTCCGTCAAAAAACACCTGCCCTTCGCTGGCATCATCAATGCCAAGCAACATGCGGCCAAGGGTGGATTTGCCGCAACCAGATTCCCCTACGATACCCAGTGTTTCGCCGGGCTTGATCGTCAGGCTGACACCATCAACCGCTTTGACCGGATCAGCTTTTCTGAAGATACCGCCCGCCTGATAGGTCCGGACCAGATTCCGTGCTTCCAGAAGGTAACTCATGCTGCCGCTCCTTCTGCCTTTAGCGCACCCGCTATATTTGCCGCATCCGTATAATGGGTATGCACCACGTCTTCTGCGTTGAAACACGCGACTTTCTGTCGGCTTAATTGACGGAGATCGGGGATGTGTTTTTCACATTGCTCGCTGACTTGCGGGCAGCGCGGAGCAAAGGCGCAGCCCTGTGGCAGGTGTCGCGGATCGGGAACCGTACCCGGAATGGCTCGCAGTCTTTCGCGACCACCATCGAGCCTTGGAATGGCATCGAACAGACCGAGTGTGTATGGATGTTTTGGCGTCGCGAACAGTTCCGCCGTTCGTCCACTTTCAACAATCCGGCCCGCATACATCACTGACACGCGCTCGCAAATCTGACTCACCGCGCCAAGGTCATGGCTGATGAACACGATTGCCATGCCGGTTTCCTGCCTGATTTCATTCAGAAGATCGAGTATCTGCGCTTGAATGGTGACATCGAGTGCAGTGGTTGGCTCATCGGCAATCAGCAAATCCGGTTCACCCGCTAATGCGATAGCGATCATGATCCGCTGACACTGGCCACCTGAAAATTCATGCGGGAAAAGATCAAAGCGTCGCGCAGCATCTGGAATGCCAACCCGCTCCATAAGTTTGACTGCTTCAAGCCGCGCTGCACTGCCCTTCAATCCACGATGAAGAGACAATGATTCCACAATCTGCGGGCCAACTTTCTTGACCGGATTAAGCGACGAGCTTGGATCTTGAAAAATCATTGCAACGCGACCACCACGAACGCTTTCCTGCGCATGGCGGGGAGCACCAATCAGCTGTTGACCATCAACAACCACTGAACCGGAAACCGATGTTTTCCCCGGCAATAGCCCAAGAGCTGCCAGCCAGGTTACGGATTTTCCGCACCCCGATTCCCCAACCAGACCCAGAGTTTCACCCCGGTCGATGTCGAGATTGATACCGTGCAGAACCTGCACACCGCTGAAAGAAACCTTTAAATCCCGAATGGAGACGAATGCCACCGTCTTCTCCTTTCGCTCGGTCAATCGCGGTTACTGGCGATTTTTCAGATGCATTTCATGAAGAGGAAAATGGCTGACGCGTAAACGCGTCAGCCATTCATCAGGATCAGACGTTCCAGTTGTTCGAACGGAAATCCATGGCGAATGCCGGAGCAGCCTTCCACTTCAGTTCCTTCTTCATGCCGGTAAACACGGCATTCTGATGCAGGATGTTGTAAACCGGATCTTCGCGCTCGCAGATTTCAAGCATACGCTTGATCGCCTTCTTGCGCTCTCCGCGATCGGTCGAAGTTTCCATGATGACCGACAGCTTGTTGACCTCTTCGTTCGACCAGTCCTTCTTCTGCTGGACTTCGCCGTTCGGGCCAAATTGAACCACCATTGGTGTGATCGGATCATTGATGTTGTTGGATGCCGACCAGTCACGGACACCCTTTGTGCCTGCTGGATCGTGAATCTGTGCCCAGTTTTCCTTCATCTCGATCTCGACATTGAGACCAACCTGCTTCCACATTTCCACCAGAACCTGAGCGGTTGGCGTCTGGTTGGTATAGTAGTTGTTGAGCAGGCGATAAGGAATCGCATCGCCCTTGTAGTTGGCCTGCTTGAGCAGATCGCGTGCCAGTTCAGGATCAAACTTCGGTGGCTCCCAACCTTCGATAAACATGTCGGAGGTGCTGAAGCTTTCAAACTGCAGACCTGCCGGAACAACGGTCTGGCCAGCCCAGAGCGAATCCACGATTGCCTGACGGTCGATCGAATGGGTCATCGCGCGGCGAACGAGCGGATCGCGCAGGACTTCGTTCTGCGTGTTGAAGATCGTTGTACGATGGTTCCAGATGGTCGAGCTTTGAACTTCAAGGCCTGGATTGTTGGCAACATTGCCAATCTGGTCAGGTGGAAGATCACAGGCGAAGTCGTACTGACCCGAAATGAGGCCGTTTACGCGGCTTGCTACTTCTGGCACTTCCACGAAGCGGATCTGCTGAAGCGGTGGACGACCACCCCAATATTCGTCGTGAGCCTCAAGAACGAGTTCCACGTCAGGCTTATAATCGGCAACCTTGTAAGGGCCGGTCGTGACCGGCTTGCGTGCCCAATCAGTATAGGATTTCGCTTCATTCCAGGCGCGCTTGTTGGCGATCTGCGAACCAAAGGCGTAGAGACGGCCTTCAAGGGTGACGTCAGGTGTCGCGTTGTGGAAACGCACGGTGTATTTGTCGACAGCTTCAACGCCGCGAAGAGCTGGCCAAAGACGGCGCGAAATGCCTGGAATTGCAGCCGGCAGTTCTTTTTCAGTTTGCGGCTTGAAGTTTGCCTCGTAAAGCGTCTTGCCACCGGCAGGCTCAGTGCCTGCAAAAAGGCGCTCGTCCGAGAACGAGAAGACGACGTCTTCAGCCGTCAGTTCATCACCATTGTGGAACTTGACGCCCTGACGCAGCTTGAGTTCAATGGTTTTGTCGTCCAGACGCTTCCATTCGGTCGCAAGACCCGGAACAGGGCCCTGATTGCCCATCCAGTCACGAAGGATGAGACCTTCCCACAAATTCGGGAAGAAGACGCGCTCGCCAACATTCGACTGCTCGTTCCAGATGTCGAGCGTGTTGTTGTTGGTGATCTTCTGCACGGCAATCGTGATCGAACGGCGCTGATTGGCGCGACCGATGCTTGGAAGGATAAGGGTGCCGGCGGTGGCTCCCATCAGACCTAATGCGTGACGACGATTAATAAGCATTCTTTACCCCGAACGATGGCGACCACCGCATCAACGATGACCAGCTGTGAGACTGCACGGGGAAATAGGCCTCCTTTGTAACAGGATTTTCTCAGTTCATTGAAGCTTTCTTGAATGCACGCGCTTTTGATGCTGCATGAGCGCAACAAAAAACCCGGCTCAAAGGCCGGGTTTTTCTTATTTTATAAGTTCAGCTGATTAAGCAGCAGAAGCCTTGATCCAGTCAGCAAGGCGGCTCTTTGGAGCAGCGCCAACCATGTTGGCGGCAAGTTCGCCGTCCTTGAACATCAGCAGCGTCGGGATCGAACGCACGCCAAACTGTGCTGCGAGTTCTGGGTTTTCGTCGATATTGACCTTAGCGATCTTGACCTGACCAGCCATTTCAGCGGCGATTTCGTCAAGAGCCGGAGCGATCATCTTGCAAGGACCGCACCATTCAGCCCAGAAATCAACGACCACAGGCTCGCTCGACTGAAGAACGTCCGACTGAAAATTGCTGTTATCGACCTTTACGGTTGCCATAGGGCTATCCTCATATCTGTTTGAGAGCATAAGACTCATCGAGAAACTGCTCATTTGACCATATCATGTGGCGTGTCAGCCCGCATTCGTCAAGCTCTGGTTGCTCACCTTTCCTTGAGAGTCACTGAGGGCCTTCAATGCTTCATTGAGCACGTTTTCCGGCAATGGCAGCAAATACGGGCCTTCCGTGAAGAGCAAAGCCACTTCAACAACCCTTCCCGGATAAAGAGGCGCAAGCAATTCCCGATAAAGCGCGAGCTGCGCCCGATAGGCAAAAGGCACAACTTCAACGGTCTTTGGTGGAGGTCGATTGGTTTTATAATCCACAATCAGCACGCGGTTTTCATCAACGCTGATGCGGTCGATCTGGCCCGAGACGGCATGGTCTTTTCCGCCGAGGTTGATCGTACCCATGACCGCCACTTCACCACGCGATCCGCTGGCAAAGACCGGCGCAAACTTTGGATCGGCCAGAATAGTTGCGACACTCGCCCAGGCTTTCGCGCGTTCAGCTTCCGGCCAGTCGGCAGCAATGCGTGCCAGATAATCCTGTGCAAGCTTCTCGCGCTCATTCGCGGCCACTTCTGGCAGATATTGCAGCAGCATATGGATCGCCGTACCGCGACGAAGAGCAAATGCAGACGTCTCGCCGCTCTGTCCCAGAACCGGCGAAAGCGTATCAAGCGGTGGCTCCTCATCCGCTTCAATCAGTGCTGATGCACCCGATGGCGCCAGCGGACGCGGCAGCCCCGGTTCCGGCTTTATGGGCTTGAGATAGTCGAGCGGCAGCGGCGGCAGCTCTGCTGCTTTCGCCACTTCAGGCTCTGCAATCTCAGTGAGACCGCGCGGCGTGTTGCGATAGCGTCGGGCGGCAACACCCGATACCGGATGCACAAATGTTTCGGCCTTGGTTGTGAGCGCATCTTCAACCAGCCTATGCCACGTCTCGCCGCTTTCACGCGAACCGCGATAGCCACAGACAATCAGCTTATCTTCAGCACGCGTCATGCCTACATAGAGCAGGCGGCGATATTCTTCTTCCGCACGGGCCTTCAAGCCTTCAATCTGCGATGCCAAAAAGCCGGTCTGATAGCTGGCATTGGGCTGCCAGAGATAGCCTTTGACCTGTGGCCCGTCATTGCTGAGATCAAACGGGATCAGCTTGGGCGCGCGTGTTCCGCTCCAGACGGCATTGCCCGGATCAACCAGAAACACCACAGCACCCTCAAGCCCCTTGGCGGCATGAACCGTCATGATACGCACTTCGTTGCGGCCCTGATCAAGTTCGCGCTTGATCTGCGGTGAGGCCGCATCAAGCGTTTCCAGAAAAGCCTGCATACCCGGCAGACCAGCGCGTTCAGCCGAAAGCGCGTAGTTCTGGAATTCGTCGATAATATCGCCTGCTTCCGGTCCAAGCCGCGCCAGAAGCTTACGCCTTGCGCCATCGGCACTTAAGATTCGCGCATAGAACTCGAAGATCGGCATGGTGTCGGCCATATTGCGCCAACGGCTCAGCGTCTTATGCACACCGATCAATGCAGGTTCTTCAAGGGATGCATGGTAAAGGCGCTCAAACAGCGTTTCGCCGCTCTTGCGCGGATTGGCCAGCGCAAACAGCCTGTCATCATCCCAGCCAAATAGCGGGCTTTTGAGAAGCGAGGCCAATGACAAATCATCTGACGGCTGCAAAACGAAACGCCCCAGCGCCATCAAATCCTGAATGGCGATGTGACTTGTAAGCTTGAGCCGGTCGGCACCAGCCACCGGCACATGGCGCTCTTTGAGTGCGCGAGAAAGTGCTGGCATGAACTGATCGCGCTTACGAACCAGCACCATAATGTCTTTCGGCGCAAGTTTGCGGTTCTGGCCCGGAATGGTTTCGCCGCGATCAAGCCAGTAGCGAATGGTTGCTGCAATCTGTTCGGCAAGTTTGATAGCGGGAGCTTGCAAATGATCGACCGGAACGCGCCAGTCGTCGGGCTCCTCCACCTCTTCCGGCGTCAACATATCCCAGATTTCCACCTCGCCCGGCTCATTATCACGAATGGCGGTGTGCGTAGTTGGGTCTCCAAGTCCCCTATGAGCTTCTGGGCGTGAGAAGACTTCATCTACTGCCTGCAAAACGTCTGGTGCAGAGCGGAAAGAGAAATTGAGCCGAACCTCTTTAAACGTAAGGTCCGCATCACGAGCTTTGGCGCTAATCTCTCTACCTTGAATAGCAAAGTCTTCCGGCACTGCACCCTGAAACGAGTAGATCGACTGTTTTTCATCGCCGACGGCAAACAGCGTGCGCTGCACGTTGCGCTGCCCGAGGCCCGAGAAAAACTCTTCCGACAACATACGGATAACCTGCCACTGATCGGGGCTGGTATCCTGCGCTTCATCGACAAGAATATGATCAATGCCGCGATCAAGCTTATACTGTACCCATTGCCCTGCCCCATCACGCGCCAGAAGCGCCACTGTGCGGGTGATCAGGTCTTCAAAGTCGAGCAGTCCGCGCTTGCGCTTTAAATCATTATAGCGCTGCAGGAGATTATCAATGAGAGTGAGTCCAGCCAGATTTAGCCGGATAAGCCGCAGCTCCTTGATCCTGTCGAGACCAAGTTCAACACGCATTGCTGCGGCATTAAAATCTTCTTCGAAATCCGGCAGCAGCTTTTTAACCGCAGCCGAGCCAACATAGGAACCGGATTTTGCTTCGCCGGTCGCTTTAAGGAAGGAGGCCCGCAGAACGGCTTCCTTGTCGAAGCTGCTTTTGACCTTGTCATATTGCTTGAGCTGCAACGCAAAATCATGTGCGCGTGCCGCACCCTTCTGGATCGACAAAATGAGATCGAGTGCATCGTCGGAAAATTCCGGCACCGGCCACATATCATCCAGCAAATCGGATTCGCGCGTGTCTGGCCGAAAACGGAAATGCCTGTGCAAAGTCTCACTGCGCTCATCCGCATTACCAAGCGCCGAGATGTATTGCTGCAAGCCATTGCGGCGACCAACAGCCTCATCAAGCAGTGCCTGCAAACCCATCTCGCCCGCTGCCTGCATCACATCGGCAAAGGCGTTTGCCAGTTCCGGATCGCCGCCGCCATGTGCGGTCTCAAGCAGTGTGCGTCGCGCTTCGCCGACAAGGGCGACCTGCATGAGATCATCCATCATCTCGAAGTGGCCTGCAATATTCGCCTCAAGCGGGAACTGATGCAGGATCGCTTCGCAAAATGCGTGGATGGTCTGGATTTTCAACCCGCCCGGCGTTTCAAGCGCGCGCGCAAAAAGCCTGCGTGCAACGGCAAGCCGTGTCGCTCCCGGGCGCCTGCCTTCGAGCTTGATAAGCCTGTCAGCCAGATCCTCATCCGGCAACATTGCCCATTCCGACAATCGCGCAAAGACACGGTTCTGCATGACGGCTGCCGCCGCCTTGGTATAGGTGAGACAAAGGATTTTTGACGGATCAGTGCCTTCGAGCAGTAGCCGGATAACGCGCTCAGTCAGAACGTGAGTCTTGCCCGAACCGGCATTGGCAGACACCCAAACAGAGGCCAGTGGATTGGCGGCACTGGCCTGCGCGTCGATTGTTTCCTTTGGAATGACACGTTGCTTTTTCATTCGCCGCCCTCCCCGCCGGTATCGCCGCCAGCGGACCATTCCAGCACGCGTGCAAGATGATCATAATCGCCAGTCAAATCTGTCTCACGAAAAGGAAGTGCGCGGGAAAGATAACCCTTAGCCGGATTCTGATATTCAGCAAGCAGC
>Ga0256791_1000132_pt1 | contig 34469 bp, 41 predicted proteins | sample MC6MC0942MT_FD_190188 | JGI IMG/M metagenome (GOLD analysis project Ga0256791, IMG submission 190188) | Metatranscriptome of enriched soil aggregate microbial communities from Iowa State University, Ames, United States - MC6-MC0942-MT... | ecosystem: Environmental > Terrestrial > Soil >...
GTGATATATACTCAGTGGTATGGAAAAAGCGGATGTGATCCCGTCGATCGTGCTCTCCGCGCACGCCCTCGCGCGGTTCGCCGCGCAGGATGCCGGGAACGAGGCGCCCTCAGCGCAGTGGCGCGCGCTCAGCATCCTCGAGCAGAAGGGCGGCATGCGCATCGGCGAGCTCGCGATCGCCGCCCGCACCACGCAGCCCGGCATGACACGGCTGATCGGGACTCTCGAGCAGGCCGGCCTCGTCACCCGCACCACCGACCCCGCCGACACGCGGGCGACGCAGGTGCACGCAACGGATGCCGGGCTCGCCCACCTCGCCGAGTGGCGGGCGGAGATGCGCGACACGCTCGCGCCCCGCTTCGCGGGACTCGACGACGAGGAGTGGATCGTGCTGCAGCGTGCAGCAGAGATCCTCGCCGCACACGCACAGGAAACCACCACGACAGGAGAAGCCGAATGAGCGGAACACCACAGGGATCGGTCTGGCGCCAGCCCGCGCAGGTATGGGCGGTCGCCTTCGCCTGCGTGGTCGCCTTCATGGGCATCGGCCTGGTCGACCCGATCCTCCCCGCCATCGCCGACTCTCTGAAGGCCTCCCCCGTCGAGACCGAGCTGCTGTTCACCAGCTATCTGCTCGTGACGGGGCTCGCGATGCTCATCACCAGCTGGGTCTCCAGCCGCATTGGCGCCAAGGCGACGCTGCTGACCGGCCTCGCCCTCATCGTGGTGTTCGCGCTGCTCTGCGCCATGAGCGGCGGCGTCGACTGGGTGATCGGCTTCCGCGCCGGCTGGGGTCTGGGCAACGCCCTGTTCATCTCCACGGCCCTGGCCACCATCGTCGGCGCGGCCTCGGGTGGCAGCGGTGCGGCGATCGTGCTCTACGAGGCGGCACTCGGCCTCGGCATCGCCATCGGCCCCCTGCTCGGCGGCCTGCTGGGCGAGGTCAGCTGGCGCGGACCGTTCTTCGGCGTCGTCGCACTGATGGCCATCGGATTCATCGCCGTCCTGGCGCTCGTGCGCGACGGCGGCGAGAAGCGCGAGCCCATGCCGCTGTCCGCCCCGTTCCGCGCTCTCGGACGCCCGGCACTGGCGATTCTCGCCGTCGCGGCGCTGTTCTACAACATCGGCTTCTTCGTGCTGCTGGCCTTCTCGCCGTTCCCCCTCGGCTTCGGCGCCATGGGCATCGGCCTCACGTTCTTCGGCTGGGGTGTCGCCCTCGCCGTCACGAGCGTGTGGGTGGCCCCCGCCCTGATGCGGCGCATCTCCCGCACGACCGTCATCCTCATCACGCTTCCCCTGCTCGCGATCGATCTGATCGTGGCCGGACTGCTCGTGGCGAACCCGACCGCGCTCGTGATCTGCATCATCGTCGGCGGCCTGATGCTCGGCATCATGAACACCGTCCTGACCGAGGCCGTCATGGAGGCGACCGACCTGCCGCGTTCGGTCGCGTCGTCCGCATACTCCGCGGTGCGGTTCCTCGGCGGGGCGATGGCGCCGCCGGTCGCCGCAGCGCTCGCGCACGCTTACAACGACACGGTGCCCTACCTGTTCGCGGCCGTGTCCGTGCTGATCGCCGCGCTCACCATCCTGCTCGGGCGCCGCGCGCTCTCCCACATCGACGACGCCGGTGAGGGCGCGGGCGAGGACGCCGAGGCTATCCTCATGGGTGACGCCGCCTGAGCGGCATCCGACCGAAGGAGCCGCCCGTGAACGCACCGGACAATCTGCCCGCGCGCAGCCGGGTGGTGCACGATCACCTCGCGGCCGCCGGGGTCGACAGTGCGATCGTCGTGCTGCCCGACTCCGCGCGGACCGCCGCGCTGGCGGCGGCCGCGATCGGCTGCGAGGTCGGGGCGATCGGCAACAGCCTGGTGCTGGTCGCGGACGGCGAGCCGGTCCTCGTGATGACCAGCGGCGCGCACCGTGTCGACTTCGGCGTCCTCGCGCGGAGCATCGGAGCGGATTCCGTGGCCATGGCTCCGGCGGATGTGGTGCGCGAGGCGACAGGTCAGGCGATCGGCGGCGTCGCGCCCGTCGGGCATCCGACTCGGCTGCGGACCTACCTCGACGAGGACCTGCGCGGCTTCGCGCAGGTGTGGACCGCCGGCGGCACCCCGCACACCGTCATGCCGCTCACGTTCGCCCAGCTCGAGTCGCTCACGGGCGGCGAGACGATCCGCGTCGCCTGACTACTCGACCATCAGGTCGTCGATCTCGAGGTCCTCGTCCAGCAGGCAGTAGATGATGAGGTCGGGGTACTCCTCCGGCGCGACGTACAGCAGAGTGATGCCGCCGTCGCCGAACACGACGACGCCGTCGAGAGCGATGTCGTCCTTGAGGGACTGCAGCGCCTCCGCGAGGTCGGCGCCGTCATCATCGTCCTCGTAGGCGGCCTCTGTGAGCTCCTCGGCGACCTCCCGCTCCCGCTCGTCCAGAATCTCCTGTGTCAGCCGTGCCAGGGCGTGCTGCACGGTCTCCTGCATGGTGTCCATGTCGGGGAGGTCCTCGGGCTCCACGTCGACGACATCGTCATCGTCCTCGGAATCCTCGTCGTCGTCGTCCCGATCGAAGTCCTCGTCGAACTCGTACTCCACGGTGACGCGGCGTCCGCCGGGCAGTTCCACGGTGGCGGTCAGTGCGCCGTCTTCGTCGGTGTCGATGTCATCGAGTTCGATCATGTCAGCCTCCTGCTCGCCATGATGTCACCGCGTCGCGGCGGACGGAAGAGCCCCGTCGCCTAATCTCGTGGACATGAGGAGATCGCGTGGCGGGGTCATCAACGTCGACTCCCTGGAGGACTTCGATCATCGCATCGCGTCCGGGGCGCGCTCGATGTCCGGCTGGCGGCTGCGCTCACTGGACCTGAACGATCGCGGCCGCGACCTGCGCTCGGTCGACGTCGCAGGTGCGCTGTTCCTGGGGTGCACGCTGCGTTCCGACGACGAGGAGTCCGTGCGGGCGCGCGGCGCCGTGGTGTTCCCCACCGTTCCGGATTCGCCGGTGGACGAGTACCGGACCGCGCTGTACACAGCGCAGGAGCTGTACGACACCGCCGACTACGCGCAGAGCCTGGATGTGCGGGTGTACGCCTGGTCGCAGCGCACCGGCTCCCGCGACAGCGCGCTGGCTCAGTCCCTGCACGACCACAGCATCGGACTCGCACTGGAGCAGTGGATCCGCGGGCGCCGTCTGGTGGGCGTGATGGGCGGACACGACGCGGCGCGCGGCGATGCCGGCTACGCCGACGGCGCGCGCCTCGGGCGGATGCTGGCGCAGAACCACACCGTGGCCTCGGGCGGTGGTCCGGGAGCGATGGAGGCGGTCAACCTCGGCGGCTATCTCGCCGGTCACGGCCCGGAAGCCATCGACGAGGCGCTGGCGATCCTCGCCAGAGCACCAGGCTTCGTTCCGAGCATCGACGCATGGGTGAAGGCGGCGTTCGCCGTGCGTGAACTGTTCCCTGATGGGGGCGATTCCCTCGGCATCCCCACATGGCACTACGGCCACGAGCCGCCCAACGCGTTCGCGAGCGCGATCGCCAAGTACTTCCGCAACGCGCAGCGCGAGGCGATCCTGCTGGAGATCTGCCAGGACGGGATCGTATTCCTGCCAGGGGCCGGCGGCACCGTGCAGGAGATCTTCCAGGACGCCTGCGAGAACTACTACGCCGACGAGTCGTCGACCGCCCCGATGGTGCTGATCGGCCGAGACTACTGGACCCGTCGCTATCCCGCCTGGCCGTTGCTGAAGGCGCTGGCGAAGGGTCGCGCCATGGAACCGCACGTGCATCTGGTCGACACGGTGGAGGACGCCGTGGAGCTCATGCAGCCTGGCGTTCCGCGATAGGAGACACGTGATATGGCCGAGACCTTGGAGAGCGTCGCCGCAGACCTCTGCACCACGCCGCTGAAGAGCTTCGTGAACGAGCGCACCGCCCGCGCCGAAGCGGTCGGCGACCCGGACCTGTCCAGGCGGATCCGCGCCCTGCGGAAGCCGTCCGTCGCAGCGTGGGTGGTGAACGTGTTCGCCCGCGAACGTGCTGACCGACTGGGCCAGGCGCTGCACCTCGCAGAAGAGCTCCGTGATGCCCAAGCCGATCTCGACGCCGGCGCGCTCGCCGAGCTCGGGCGGCAACGACGCGCGCTGACGAACCAGCTCGCAAGAGAGGCCGCGGGGCTCGCGGAGGACCGTGGCGAGCGGGTGACGGCAACGACGCTGGAGGCGGTGCGGCAGACTCTGTCCGCCGCGTTCTACGACCCGGATGCCGCGGCCGCGGTCGCATCCGGTCGACTCGTGCGAGACCTGGAGCCGTCCGAGCCTGTCGACCTCGCCGCCGTCGTCGCAGGTGGTCCCCCTGAGCAGGTCGCCGTGGCGCCGCGGGCGACGGATGAGGTGAAGGCGCGCCGAGACCGTCGCGATGCTGAGCGCGTCGTGCGCGATGCGGAGCAGGAGCTGGCTCGAGCGCGATCGGAGCACGGGAAGGCGGATCGGAACCTGCACGACGCCACCGCGAAAGCCGACCGGCTCAGGACGCGCGTGGTGGAGCTGGAGTCGGAACTGACCCGGCTGCGCCACGACGCCGAGATCGCGACCGAAACCGTCGACGGGGCCGCCGACAGGGCGGCCCGCGCCGCAGAACGCATGGCGGAAGCCGAGAGAGCGCTCGCAGACGCACGAGCAGCGCTGGACAGGCTCTAGTTCAGGCCGGTCCTCGACGTCCTATGACATCTGGTCGAGAACCAGGTCGCCGCGCGCGTTCAGGAGCTCCATCATGTGCTCGATCCTCTTCGGGTCGATCACGGGCATGGCCGTGGAGTCGAAGGAGAAGACGAGCGGAATCGCGGGGTGCATCCACGTCGTGAGCCGCCCGGACTGCACGGACTGGTCCGGGAGCCACGTCATCATGAAGCTCTCCTGCCGGCGCAGCTTGGTACCGATGACCACTTTCAGGTGCGCGAGCGTGATGTCGTCCACCTGGATCGGCGGGCGAGAGCTGTTGTACTCGAGGTTCCCCATGCCAGCAACCGTACGCCCAGAATCGCCGGATCGATGCCGACACGACTCGGCGGATGCCGTCGGTCCGGCGAGGTTGAGCGATCGAGGGCTCGGATGCAAGCCCCTCAGCGGAGACCGATCACGTCGCTATCGTCGCGGCCATGACTCAGCAACCGCGCGCACTTATTTCGATCGACGGCAACGACGGCATCCCGATCGCTCCGGGAGAGGACATCGGCGACCTGAAGCGACGCATCGAAGTCGCTGCCGTCGAGACGAGGTTCGTCGACTTCAGCACAGCAGACGGAACTCAGCTGAGCGTGCTGGTCTCGCCGTACCGGAGGGTGAGCATCGCCGTCATCGCGCCTCGCGAGCCCCCTGACCCCACGCTGCTCGTCGACCTCAGCCATCTGCCTCCGGATCTGATGGACTTCTGAACACGCGGCGAGGAGGATCAGGCGTCGCGAAACGGCTGTGACCGTGCACGTGTGGGCAGATGCGGGCGGAGAATCTAGATTGAGTCGATGGGGACTCCATCGCACGTGACGATCCTCGCCGACAGGGTGGTCAAGCGCGGTCGATCACCGGAAGCGGCGGCCAACGAAGCGGAGCACTACCGGGCGATGGACATCGTGGCTCCCCTCTTCGGTGCGCCGCGCCTGATCTCGTGGAACGGCGACGAGCTCGTGGTCACCCGGCTCGGAGGTCTCGCGCTGGGCCCGCGGAAGATCCTCGAGAGCGACGTCTCGCGCCGCGTGGCGCGGGCCTGCGTCGCCCTGGCGACGTCGACCGCAGAATGGGACCCGCCCCGTCGACGGGCGTGGCTTCGACGACATCCGCCAGCTCGATTGGGGCCTGGCAGAAGGGATTCTGCGGGAAGGGGAGGTCGAGAGGATGCGCCGGCATGCCGCGTCGGCGAGGCGAGTCTTCCAGCATGGCGACCTGATCCCACCCAACGTGTTCGTCGACGGCGACCGGGCAGCGGTGATCGACTTCGAATGGTCTGGCCACGGCTTCGTGAACGGACTCGACTGGGCCCGGTTGCTCGCGAACGGGTGGCGATCCGCAACCCTGAGGGCGGAACTGCTCTCCGCGCCGATCGCCGCGACGCCCGACGGCGCCTTCAGCTGGGCGGTCGTGCTGTGTCACGAGCTGAGACAGGTCGAGCGCGACGGGGTTGGGACGGACTGGGCCGCCGACGCACGCCGCCTGTACCTGGATCAGCTGGCCGCACTGCGAGGCACGATCGCGGTGTGATGTGGGCAGTTGTGGCCGATCTAGGCGCCCCACTCGTCGACATCGTCCGACGAAGAACGGACGCATCCGGGCCCGACGCAGCCCACTTTGCGAACCTTCACAGAGAGAACCACGGAACGGCGCTCAGTGGCTCACGGTTGTCGTCCGCAACCGGCCTGATGGTGAGGACGTATCGTGGGCTGCCGGCAACTTGGCTGAGGGTGACCAGTTGCGAGCCTTCCTGTACGGGAAGCCGGATCGCGCCCGCGGCCGTCGGCGCTTCGTCGTCGAACTGCGCAGCCATCGTCAGCTGCGTGTAGTCCGTGAGCCACAACCCTCCAGCTCCGACGTTGACAACACTGACCGCTTCACGCAGGACTGGAGCGCCAGGGGGATCATCTGCCACGGTCACGGCCTCGTCCGCGTCGTCCGGGCCGGGACAGGCGACGAACAGGGATCCCTCGCGCATCTGCCCCACGAAGTGGGTCATGAGTTGCTCGAGCTCCCAATCCTCGTCGACGAAGCCCTGATATACGTCTGGGGCGACGAGGCAGAAGAATCCGTCCTCATCCACATGCAAGAGAACGGCATCACTCATGGCAGCACCGTAGCTGAGCGCCATCTCAGCGCGCCACATCCGAGGAGGGATTCTCGTCGCCCATCGATGTGAACTCGACCTCGCCGCTCGGATCAGCAGCTGGCAAGATCCGCGCCGGCGGGACGTCGAGCCCGCTCGGGTCTCTCGTCTACGTGCGGGGGCGGTGAGACGGGATGGGATCGGGCTTCTCTGCGCGCGATCTCGCGTCACGGATCGATGTCTCGCTCGTTGGCCTGGCGCCGTGCCAATGCTCACCTCGCGCGGCGTCCCATTCCGATGGCGGGGTGTGTTTCGAATCCTTGTTCTTACTCATCTTCGGACTGTACGCGCCCGACATGTGCGTGCTCACAGACTCACGAAGCGAAGCCCCCACCGGATACATCCCCATTCCCTGCACACGGTGAAAGCCCCGACAACGAGACGTGCCCCGAACGGACCTAACTGGGTAACCGTCCGCGCCTCACTCCGAGATCTCATCCCGGAAGAGCCCGACGAAAGCCGCACTGCTCGCGCCGCACCCACTCGGACCCTACGCCGTTCCGGTCATGAAAGATACGGGGCGGACCCGTCCGCCAAAGCGCGACGGCCACCGTCGAAGCCACGACGGCGCAGCCATCAGGGCAACATGTCGATGATGCGCTGCAGCATCTCCTTGCCCATTCGCACTTCAGGGGTGCGCTCGTCCTCCACCCCATCGCGACCGAACATCAGCGTCACGGTCTTTCCCCTGCCCTTGGATGCCACGGCGAAGTTGACCAGGCGCAGTGGCGACACCAGCTCCTTGGTTTCGGACTCGGAATAGAAGTCTTCGCCGCTATCGACTGCGAGCACGTGGAAGTCGCACACGAGAGCCTGCCAAGGCCCCGCGTTCGGGACTGTCAGCCCGGCAGCACAACGAGGCCCGGCCCAGAACGCAGAAAAGCCCTGGTAGATGGCGAGATCTACCAGGGCTTGTCCGTGCACCCCCAGGGACTTGAACCCTGAACCCATTGATTAAGAGTCAATTGCTCTGCCGATTGAGCTAGAGGTGCGTGACCCGGAATGTCATCCCCGGCCGAGGAATTACATTACCAGCGGGGGCGGGTCGCGCCAAATCTCCTTCGGATCCCGGGCGCGTTGCCCGCGATCCGTACCGGATGACGTGTCTGCGGCGGATCGTTTCACGACCGATATCCGGCACCCCGGTCTGGCATACCAGCCCGGACTATCCTGTTGAAGTGACCGTCCCCCTCGCAGCCACAGACTTCCATGCCGACCTCGACCTCGCCCTTCGCCTGGCGGATGCCGCCGATGAGCAATCCCTCCCCCGGTTCGATGCGGCCGACCTCGAGGTCTCACTGAAGGCCGATCGCTCGCACGTCACCGATGCCGATCTCGCCACGGAACGGGCCATCCGCGACATCCTGCACGCCGAACGCCCCGACGACGGAATCCTCGGCGAGGAGTTCGGCGCAGAGGGAGTCACGAGCCGGCAGTGGATCATCGACCCGATCGACGGGACGGCGAACTTCCTGCGCGGCGTGCCGCTGTGGGGCACCATGATCGCTCTGGCGGTCGACGGCGTCCCGCAGGTCGGCGTGGTCAGCATGCCCGCCCTCGGGCGCCGCTGGTGGGCATCCGCCGGCGACGGCTCCTGGACCGCCACGAGCGACGGGGCCCGCAGACTGTCCGTGTCGGCGGTCGATTCACTCGACGAGGCGAGCGTGAGCTTCCAGAGCATCTCGCAGTGGGCGCAGGCCGGGAAGACCCCCGAACTGCTGGCCCTCGCTGAACGCGTCTGGCGCGACCGCGCCTACGGCGACATCTTCAGCTACATGCTGCTGGCCGAAGGACGCATCGACATGGTCGCCGAATTCGATGTCAAGGAGTACGACATCGCCGCGGCGGTTCCGATCGTTCGCGAGGCCGGCGGGCGGATGACGGCGTTCGATGGCACGGAGACCCTGTCCGCACTGTCCGCGCTGGCGACCAACGGCATCCTGCACGACTCGTTCCTCTCCTTGTTCCGCGACCTGCCGCGCGCCTGAGCGCGACAAGCACCCCTCCCCCACGGATCACATGAAAACCCGACTCCCCCTCGCTGCCGGCGCCCTGCTGGCCGCGCTGTCGCTCGCCGCGTGCAGCGGCCCCAGCACGCCCGTCGACAAGACCCCCACCTCGACCGCTTCGAAGCCCCCGGCGACGCCGAAGGCCGAGGTGGAGACCGCTCCCGCCGACAAGCCCGCCACGACCACGCCTGCCGACCGGCCGACCTGCGAGACGATGATCACCAAGGGCACCGTCGAGGCGCTGAAATCTCAGGGCTGGACGTTCGAGGAGCGCGAGTTCCGCATCGGCGACGTCCTCGTCGACGGCGGACTCGAATGTCTCTGGGCCGACTACTCGACGGCATCCGACCACGGCCAGATGTACGCGTGGGGACCCCTCAGCGCCGAGAACTCCCGCGCGGCCCAGGCGAGCCTGATCTCGGACGGCTGGCTGCGCTCGACCTCGAACGGCAAGACGTACATCACCGAGGATCCCGCCTACGCGATCGCCAAGGACGACGACGGGTTCGGCATGACCTACGAGTTCGGCGACGGGTGGGTGAGATTCGCCGACACCAAGCAGGGACTGCTGCTCGTCGACTGGGGCGAGAAGTGACCACCGGACACAGGGAGAGGGCGCCGCTGCATCAGCGGCGCCCTCTCGGCGTCTGTGGGTCGACGGCACTGCAGCCGTCGACGACGATCACTTGTCGCCGCGCTGGTTCCAGTTGTCGACGCGACGAGTCGCGGAGCCGCGCTGCCGCATGACGTATGCGAGGGCGAGGCTGACGAGGAGGATTCCCGCGGAGAAGACCACGCCCTGCGCGGTCGGCAGCTCCCATGCGAGCCCGAACAGGTAGAACCCGCCGAGGAACAGGACCATGAACACGATGAAGTCGACCACGTCGAACCCTCCCGATCTTCGGATAACCACTCCAGCTTAGTCCGGTTGTGACCCGTTCCCATGCCGGTCCGATCCGCGCGACGGCGATAGATTGGGAATCATGCCGAGGATGACACCGTGACGACCAGCACGAGGACCGCACGCCGCGGACGGCCGGGTCATGATCGCGCCGACGTCATCCGCGCCGGCGTCGAGCTCTTCAATGAGCAGGGCTACGACGCCACCTCGGTGTCCGACCTGACGGGCCGCCTCGGCCTGACCAAGTCGGCGCTGTACCATCACGTCGAGTCGAAGGAGCAGATCCTTCAGATCGCACTGGAGGACGCCCTGGGCGGGCTCGAGAAGGCGCTTGAGGATGCCCTTCAGCAGCCCACGGCCGGCTCCCGGCTGACAGCCATCATCGAGGGCGCCGTCCGTGTGCTCACGGAGCGTCAGCCTCAGGTCACGCTGCTGCTGCGGCTGCGAGGCAACAGCGAGATCGAGACGGCCGCTCTGGCCCGGCGGCGCCGGTTCGACCACACCGTGACCGGCCTGGTCCGCGAGGCGCAGTCCGAGGGCATCGTGCGCACCGACCTGGATGCCGGCGTCGCGACGCGCCTGATCTTCGGCATGATCAACTCGGTCGTGGAGTGGTACCGGCCCGACGGTCCTGTAGATCCGGACCTGCTGGCAGGCGAGATTCTCGCGGTGGCGCTGGGCGGGCTTCGGCCGAGAGCCTGATCAGGGCGAGCTGTCACCCCACACGCGGACGACGCCACGCTTCGGACTTGAGAACGTCTGGCATCCCACCGCGGCGAACATCCAGTCGCGGATTGTGTGCAGAAACGCCGCCGGCCGCTGGTGGCAACGATTCGAGAACGAACCAATCGCACGAGCACCCCGATCCATTCGACCGCCCGTGTACGATCCAGTGTCTGCGAAGCGGTTGCGCGAGAAGAAGACCATCCGGCTCTTCGTCTGAACGCTCGGTATGCTCGGGCCATGCGCTCGCACGCCCGATCAGCCGCCCTCGTGGCCGTGCTGCTCGCCGGAGCACTCATGCTCACCGAATGCGGTGACGACACCACCCCGGCGAGCACACCCACTGTCACGGCGACGGTTCGATCGACGTAAGCGCCTCGATACTGCGTCGTCGTCGCGCCGAGGCCGAGTTCGCCGACGGTCGCAATCATCACGACCTGGTCGCCAACGGAAGCATCGACGAGGACTACGAGGTCCCTGACTCCGACTTCGACAACGCCCCCCCGAATAGGACGTGACCACGTGAACAAGTGGACTGCTCGCAACGCTCTGATATTCGCCTGGGTCTGGACGGTTCTCGCCGTCCTATTCAGCCTCGTATCAGCTGCTTCTCCTGGCATGACCCCGCTCGCGGGGATCGTCTGCCTGATCGCGATCGGCTTCTGGATCCTCCGGTATCGGAAGCGGAAGGCCGAGATGGGCGGGCCGAAGGCGACCAGCCCGACGCACCGCGTGCTGCCCGGATACTTCCTGATCGGATCGGACGGATATCCGAGTACGGACATCGAGGGTGAGTTCGCCCGTGCGACCGCGATCCACAAGGCGATCGGGCGGAAGCCGCGCCTCGACGAGGAGATCATCGTCGAGCGGATCGTCGCGAACCTGGTACCCGAGCCGACGAACAAGTACGACCCGAACGCAGTGATGGTGCAGATCAAGGGCGAGCTCGTCGGCTATCTCGCACGCGATGACGCAGCCCGCTACCGGCCTGCCCTCACCGAAGTAATGACTCACGGGTACGCCCCGGCGACGGCGGCGCGGATCTGGGCATCCGCCCGGCAGGGCAGGAACGGCGTGAAGTACGTCGCGAACGTCCGCGTCGCGCTCAACCCTCCGCATCTGCTCGTCCCGCTGAACGATCCGCCGCAGTCGCCATACAGCCTCCTGCCGTGGGGCAACAGTCTGCAGGTCACCGGTGAGGAGAACCACCAGGACGTACTCGCCGGCTATCTCACGCCGCAGGGCGAGAGTGTCGCGCTCGGGACCCTCGCCGTCATCACGGGCGGTACGGCGAGGGCGCCGAAGGAGGTCATCGAGGTCCGCGTCGACGACCGACGGGTCGGGCAGCTCACGCCGGGATCGAGCCAGCACTTCATCCCCACCGTGCGGCACCTCGAAGCACAGGGGCTGTCGACCGCCGCCTGGCTGCGGGTCAAGGGCAACTCGGTGGCCGCGCAGGTCACCGTCCACGCCACCAAGGCGGCCGACCTTCCCGCCACCTGGCTCAACGCACCGCAGACTATCCCCCGACTTCGCGACCCCGCTGCTCCGGCCCTAGGCGAGCTCTGATGGATGTCTGGCAGCTCGCCGCGGACCTGGCATGACCGTCCGCGAGCGCCGGGAGTCCATCGTTCCGGGTATGCGCCGGGGCTGAGCACGTCGACCTGCGCCCGGGGATGCGCGGTCGGTGCTGCGCGGTGTTCTGGCGCACGAGATCGGCCATCACGTGCTCGGGCATAGGCCGACCGCCTCCGGGCTGTTGAGGAAGCGGCAGAAGCACGCTGCGAACCTGTGGGCGGCGCTGCGGCTGATCACCCCGGGTGCGTATGCCGAGGCCGAGCAGCTGCGCGAAGGGTACCTCGCGGGCGTCACGCTCAAACTGAGCGTGACGGACGACCTCGACGACGTCGCGAAGCGCCTCGACGAGCGGCCCGCGGCCGTCGAACGCGCCTGGAGATCGCTTGAAAAAGTGTGGGCAAAGTGTGAGCAAGCCCCGCTTTCCACAGGCTGCGAGTTCAAAAAGAGAAACCCCCGCGGCCCCTACTTTCGTAAGGGACTGCGGGGGCTTCCTCCGTGACAACGGCTTGGTGGAGCTGGGGGGAATCGAACCCCCGTCCGACGCTGATCATCCACGTCTTCTCCGGGCGCAGTCTGTGAAAGCGTTCTGCTCGGCTCCGACCTTTGTCACAGACACCTAAGTCGACGAGCCCAGTCTGGGAAGAGTCCCACGTGACGTCCAGACGCCGTCACGCAGCAAGATCCCTAGATGACGCCAGGGTCCGTATCGGGATCACATACGGTCTGACGGACTATCGGGCTCGCTTAGGCAGCGAGGGCGAAGTCGTTGCGCTTTGCATTGGCAACTATTTTTTCGCAGGGGGCGTTCACGAGATAACCCTGCATCCTCGGCCCGCTTCCCGTCGATACCCAGACGCCGTCGAAACCGATCAGCCCCGTGGGCCTTCTTGCGAAGGAGCCGCTGTCACTCTGTGGAATTACCAGTCGGATGCTGTCGCACCCGAGCACCACAGACTACAACGTATCCGCCCCTCGTGCCATTCCGCGCCACCGAAGCCGATCGCGTGACGTACAGTCGCACTCATGAGCGACGTCATCATCACCGTCCGCGGCGAGCACGAGCTGCGCATCGCGCCCGAGCGCGCCACCGTCCATCTGAACATCCGCGCCGAGGGGCCGCAGCGTGTCGCCGCGGTCGACGAGGTCACCCGGCTGGCCGAACCCGTACGGCAGAGCATCGTCGACCGCAAGGACGCGGAGACCGTCGTGGAGTGGTCGAGCACCCGGATGACCGTGCACGCCGAGCGTCCCTGGAACGCGGACGGCCGCCAGCTCGCGCCGGTCTACCATGCCACGATCGCGTTCGCCGCGACCTTCCCGGATCCCTCCGAGCTCTCGCTCTGGGTCTCCGACGTCTCCCTGCGCGACGGCGTCGAAGTCGGCATCGTGGACTGGCAGCTCACACCGGAGACGCGGACGCGTCTGGAACGGGATGTCGCCGCTGGCGCCGTGTCCGTGGCCGTCGCCCGGGCGGAGGCCTACGCCGCCGCCCTCGGCCTCGACTCCGTCGTGCCTCTCGAGGTCGCCGACCTTGGTCTGATCTCCCGCCAGGAGTCCGCCCCTCAGCCGAAGATGCTCATGCGCAGCGCCGCGTTCGCGATGGATTCGGTCGGCTCCTCCGGCATGGTCTTCGAAGCGGAGGACATCGTCGTCTCGGCGACCGTCGAGGCGCGCTTCCAGGCCGCCTGACGGGCCCCGGGCGTCGGCGTCCGGCTCAGGCCACCGCGTAGGGCGCGAGCTCAGCCGCGAGCCGCTCCGACACGTGCGCGTGCACCATGGTGCCCGCCTCTTCGTGCTCAGCCGAGATCAGCACCCCGGTCTCGTGCACGGCCGAGACCAGGTCGCCGCGGTCGTAGGGCACGAGCGCACGCACCTCGACGGCCGGCATCGGCAGCATCCGCTCGATCGCCTCGCGCAGCTCGTCGATGCCCTCGCCTGTGCGCGAGGAGACGAAGTGCGCGCCGGGCGCCAGCCCGCGCAGCACGAGACGCTCGTCCTCGTCGACCAGATCGGCCTTGTTGAACACGACGATCTCGGGGATGCTGCGCGCGCCGACGTCGCCCATCACGTCGCGCACCGTCTGCAGCTGGGCGGACGGATCCGGATGCGAACCGTCAACGACGTGCACGATCAGGTCGGCCTGTCCGACCTCCTCGAGCGTGGAGCGGAACGCCTCGACGAGCTGATGCGGCAGGTTGCGCACGAAGCCGACCGTGTCGGTGAGCGTGTAGATGCGTCCGTCGTGGGTCTCGGCGCGACGCACGGTGGCGTCCAGGGTCGCGAACAGCGCGTTCTCGACCAGCACACCGGCGCTGGTCAGCGCGTTCAGCAGACTCGACTTGCCGGCGTTCGTGTACCCGGCGATCGCGACCGACGGGATCGTGTTGCGCTTGCGCTCGGCGCGCTTGGCGTCACGCGCCGGCGCGAACTCGCGGATCTGCTTGCGCAGCTGCGCCATGCGAGTGCGGATGCGGCGGCGATCCAGCTCGATCTTGGTCTCACCGGGGCCTCGCGAGCCCATGCCCGCTCCCCCGGCGCCGACCTGGCCACCGGCCTGGCGACTCATCGACTCGCCCCAGCCGCGCAGACGAGGGAGCAGGTACTCGAGCTGCGCGAGCTCGACCTGCGCCTTGCCCTCACGGCTCTTGGCGTGCTGGCTGAAGATGTCCAGGATGACCGTGGTGCGGTCGATGACCTTGACCTTCACGACATCCTCCAGCGCGCGGCGCTGGCTGGCGGCGAGCTCGGTGTCGGCGATGACGGTGTCGGCGCCGACGGCCGCCACGATGTCCTTCAGCTCCTGCGCCTTGCCTCGGCCGAGGTAGGTGGCGGGGTCCGGATGCGGGCGGCGCTGCAGCAGCCCGTCGAGCACGGCGGCTCCGGCCGTCTCCGCGAGGGCGGCGAGCTCGCGGAGCGAGTTCTCCGCATCGTCCTGCGCGCCCTGCGGGTACACGCCGACGAGCACCACGTTCTCCAGGCGCAGCTGGCGGTACTCGACCTCCGTGACGTCTTCGAGTTCGGTGGAGAGGCCGGCCACACGACGCAGCGCGTGCCGATCCTCGAGGTCCCACTGCTCGCCGTCGGCGGCGCCATGCGCGGCCGTGGCCTCGTTCTGCAGTGCTTGAGCGGCGCCGAACACTCTCGCCTCGGTTCGCGGCTCCGCGTGCGACAGCACGCGATCCAGCGCATCCGTCTGAGTGCTCTCGTCGTTGCTCTTCGTCATCCGATCCTTTTCTTCTCCTGCGTGCGCATGGGTGCTGGGGCTCACAGAGCCACAACCACTCAGAGCGCCTTAACCTTAGCCCCCGCCATCCGGTACGCTCACTCCATGCCGTCCGACCACTACTTCAGCGCGGCCCCGGCAAGTGCAGAGAACCTGCGCACCATCCATGTCACCCTCGCGGGACGGGACCTCGACCTCACCACTGCGGGTGGCGTCTTCAGCCCCGATCGCCTGGATGCGGGGACGGCCGTGCTGTTCGCCAACATGCCGCCCCTGCCGCCCGGGGGCGACTTCCTCGACCTCGGCTGCGGGTGGGGGCCGATCACGCTCACGATGGCCCTGGCCGCCCCTCACGCGACCGTGTGGGCCGTCGACGTCAACGAGCGGGCGCTCGATCTGACACGGCGCAACGCCGAGTCCCTGGGCCTCACCAACATCAACGCCGTGACGCCCGACGATGTTCCCGATGACGTGCTGTTCCGCACGATCCGCTCGAACCCGCCGATCCGCGTCGGCAAGGGCATCCTGCACGAGATGCTCGAGCACTGGATCCCGCGCCTGGACGAGCACAGTGACGCGTGGATGGTCGTGCAGCGCAACCTCGGCTCGGATTCCCTGCAGCGCTGGATGACGGCGACGTTCACCCCGGGATACAGCGTGCACCGCGCCGCCACGGGGAAGGGCTACCGGGTGCTCAAGGTGCGCCGGCACGGCACGCCCCCGACGGCTCCGATCGACGTCGCGGAATGACCGTCGCCCTCGCTCAGACGAGGTCGATCTCGCCGCGGTAGACCAGCTGCGCAGGGCCGGAGAGTGCGACGTGCTCGCCGTCCTCGGCGGGGAACATCCGCACGCCCAGGGTGCCGCCGGGCACGTCGACCCGCCACTGGTGCGGCGCGCGCTCGCCTGCCCAGTGCCGCACAGCCAGCGCGGTGGCCGCGACACCCGTACCGCAGCTGAGCGTCTCACCGACGCCGCGCTCGTGCACCCGCATCCGCACCTGACCAACTCCGTCCCGCACGAGAGGCTCCCCTGGCACGACGAACTCGACGTTCGCGCCTGCCGGCGGGGTGGGCTCCAGCACCGGCGTCGGGTTGAGGTCCAATCCCTCGAGCTCCTCGTCGGATGCCAGAGCGACCACCACATGGGGATTGCCGACGTCGATGCCGAGACCGGGCCGCGCGACGGACAGTCCCGCCGCGCGCGCCAGGGGCTCGCCGCCCGCCAGCCGCCAGCGGCCCAGGTCGACCTGATAGCCGTTCTCCGAACGCATCACGTCGCGCACACCGGCGCGCGTGCCGATCGGCAGCGTCGAGCCCGGTTCGAGCTCGGCCAGGCCGGAGCGGAGCAGGTAGTGGGCGAAGACGCGGATGCCGTTGCCGCACATCTCGGCGATCGAGCCGTCCGCGTTGCGGTAGTCCATGAACCACTCCGCGGCGGGCTCCTCGGCGAGGGCGGCGGCGCCGTCGGAGATCGCTGAGGACCGCACCACGCGGAGCACCCCGTCCGCGCCGACGCCGAAGTTCCGGTCGCAGAGCGCCTGCACCTGGCTCGGCGTCAGCTCGAGGGCGCCGTCGACGTCCTCGATGATGACGAAGTCGTTGCCGGTGCCGTGTCCCTTGGTGAATGCGACCATGCCAACAGTCTAGAGAGGGGCGGACATGCCGGCGCTCAGGCGGACGCCCCGGTCGGGGTGTCCACGATCAGCCGCTTGCCCGTCATGCCGATGTCGAACCGCTCGTAGCCGACCTGGTCGTAGAACGCGAAGACGATCTCGTTCCCCGGACGAACCATGAGCTGCACCTTCGGGCAGCCGAGCGCGAGCAGCCTGTGCTCGGCCTCGCCCACCAGCGTGCGTCCGATGCCCTCACCGCGCCGATCGGCGGCGCTGGCCAGGTAGTAGATCCATCCGCGGTGCCCGTCGTATCCGGCCATCACGGTGCCGACGATCCGGTCGCCGTCGACGGCGACGATGAGCAGGTCGGGCCAGACCGCCCGCATCCGCTCGATGTCGGCGCGCGGGTCGTTCCACGGGCGGGTGAGGCCCGCCTCCTCCCACAGCGCGACGACGTCCTCGGTGTCGGCCGGGTCGAAGGTCCTGATCTCTGCAGTCATGCCTGTGCTCCATCCTGCGCGTCGTCGAGGCTACCCGTGACACGGTACCGACCGCACAGGAAGTTGCGGTTGCGCGCCACGTCGACCAGCTCGAGATCGAGGGCGCGTGGGAGCACGGGAGCCCCTGACCCGAGTGTGACCGGCGCGTACTGGATCCACACCTCGTCGATCAGCCCGGCGTCCGCGAAGCGGCCGACCAGCTCTCCCCCGCCGACGATCCAGATGTCCTTGTCGCCGGCGGCCGCCACCATCTCGCCGTGCACCGCGCGTACATCCTCCTGGGTGAGCCGGATGTCGGCGCCGTCCGGCACATCGAGCCGGCGATGCGTGAACACCCAGGTCGGCAGCGTGTAGGTCCAGCCGCCCTCGTCGTGCCGCATGATCCACTCGTAGGTGTGCGCACCCATCGCCATCGCGCCGAGGCATTCGCGGAACCCCGCGTAGGCCATCGGACCGTCCTCGTCGATGTCCTGTCGCAGGAGCCAGTCCAGTGAGTGGTCGGCGGTGGCGATGAATCCGTCCAGGCTGGAGGCGGTGTAGTAGTGGGTGGTCATCAGTCCATCGTGACGGGGGCCACCGACGCTCACAACGCCGTCAGGCGTCGATGAGCCCGGCCGGGGCCGCCGTGCCGGCTTCGAGCCACTCGATCCCCGGATAGCGCTTGAACCACGACACCTGGCGTCGGGCGTATCGACGCGTGAGCGCCTGGGTCTCCGCGACGGCCTGCTGCTCGGTGACGTCGCCGCGCAGCTGGGCGAGAGCCTGCGCGTAGCCGATGGCACGGGAGGCGGTGACGCCGCGCTCCAGTCCGGCCTGCCGGAGCGCCGCGACCTCGTCGAGCATTCCGTCTGCCCACATCCGCTCGACGCGTCGGTCGAGTCGCTCGACGAGGATCTCGCGTTCCGTGTGCATGCCCAGGATCCGGGTCTCCGGATGCCACAGCTCCGGCTTCTCGGGCAGTGCGGCGCCGTGGGTTGCTCCGCCCTGCTCGAGCACCTCGAGTGCCCGCACGATGCGACGGCCGTTCTTCGGGTCGATCCGCTCCGCCGTCGCAGGGTCCTGCTGCTGCAGTCGCGCGAACAGCACACCCGCGCCCGCCTGCTCCAGCTCCGCCTCGAGCCGCGCACGCACCGCGGCGTCCCTCGGCGGGAAGCGGAAGTCGAAGACGACGCTCGAGACGTACAGTCCGGAGCCGCCGACGAGGATCGCGTCGCCACCGCGCTCGTGGATCGCGTGGATCGAGGCGCGGGCGAGCGGCTGATACCAGGCGACGGCAGCCTCCTCGGTCACGTCGCAGACATCGAGCAGATGATGCGGGATGCCGCGGCGCTCGCGCGGCGACAGCTTGGCCGTGCCGATGTCCATGCCGCGGTACAGCTGCATGGCATCCGCGTTGACGATCTCGGCTGGGTTGCCGCGCGCGCGCAGCGCCTCGGCCAGCTGGAGGGCGAGTTCGCTCTTCCCCGTCCCCGTGGCGCCCACGACCGCCCATACCCGCGGTGTCATGCTAATCCTCGCCCAGAGCGCCGCACGGCTCCACCGTTCTGCGATGCTCCGCAGTCGACGGACTCGAGGTCTGCGGACGTGCGCAGACCTGCGAGCGAGCGCAACGAGAGGATGCCCGTCACACCCCGACGCGCAGGGTCGGCAGTCCGAGGGAGACGGCGCGCGGTGCTCCCGCCGCCTGCCCGGCGGGTGCGGGCACACCGCAGCTCGCGGCCTGCGCACGATCCCAGGCGTCGCCGCCGCGGGTGCGCCGGATGCGCAGCGGAGCGCCGGTCGGATCGTCGGCCAGCAGGTGGAACGGCGCACCATGGGTGATCGTGACCGTCACCACGTCACCCGGACGGGGCAGGTCGGAGCCGGGCGTGACCTCGAAGTGCACCAGACGGTTGTCCTCGGCACGCCCCGTGAGGCGGTGGGTCTCGGCGTCCTTCTTGCCCTCACCGACAGACACCAGCACCTCGACCTCGCGGCCGACCTGCTTCTGGTTCTCCTCCAGCGAGATGCGCTCCTGAAGGGCGATCAGACGGTCGTAGCGCTCCTGCACGACCTCCTTGGGCACCTGGTCGGCCATGGTCGCTGCGGGCGTGCCCTCGCGGATGGAGTACTGGAAGGTGAAGGCACCCGAGAAGCGCGACTGCTCGACGACCCGCATGGTCTCCTGGAAGTCCTCCTCGGTCTCGCCGGGGAAGCCGACGATGATGTCGGTGGTGATCGCCGCGTTCGGGATGCGCTCGCGCACGCGGTCGAGGATGCCCAGGTACTTCGAGCTGCGGTACGACCGCCGCATGGCCTTGAGGATCCGGTCGCTGCCGGACTGCAACGGCATGTGCAGCTGGGGCATGACGTTGGGCGTCTCGGCCATCGCGGCGATGACGTCGTCGGTGAAGGCGGCCGGGTGCGGGCTCGTGAAGCGGATGCGCTCCAGTCCCTCGATCTCGCCCGCGGCACGGAGCAGCTTGCTGAATGCCTGACGGTCGCCGAACTCGACGCCGTAGGAGTTCACGTTCTGGCCGAGCAGGGTCACCTCGATCGCTCCGTCCTCGACGAGGAGGCGGATCTCGCTGAGGATGTCGCCGGGACGGCGGTCCTTCTCCTTGCCGCGCAGGCTCGGCACGATGCAGAAGGTGCAGGTGTTGTTGCAGCCGACCGAGATGGACACCCACCCGCTGTGCGCGGAGTCGCGCTTGGTCGGGAGCGTCGAGGGGAACACCTCGAGCGACTCGAGGATCTCCAGCTCCGCGTCGCCGTTGTGTCGGGCGCGCTCGAGCAGCCCGGGGAGGGAGCCCATGTTGTGCGTGCCGAAGACGACATCGACCCAGGGAGCCTTGTCGAGCACCGCCTGCTGATCCATCTGTGCCAGGCATCCGCCGACGGCGATCTGCATGCCCTCATGCTTGTCCTTGCGGGACTTGAGGTGCCCGAGCGTGCCGTAGAGCTTGCCCGCGGCGTTGTCACGCACGGCGCAGGTGTTGATGATGACGATGTCGGCGTCCTCACCCTCGGCGACCGGCACGTACCCCGCACTCTCCAGCGAGCCCGACAGGCGCTCGGAATCGTGCACGTTCATCTGGCAGCCGAAGGTGCGGACCTCATAGGAGCGGTGGCGACCGTCGGCGTCGATCGCGGCCGCAGAGGGCGCGATGATCGTCGGTTCGGAGGAGAGAAGAGACATGATCCAGCCATTCTACGATCCGCCGCGGGGTGCGGCGTCGCCGCAGACGGCCAGGCCCCAGCGCCCTCGGCGCACCCGTCAGTCGGAGTCGACGAACCGCACTCCGCTGCGGCCGCTCCCTGCCTCGCGCAGCGCCGTACGCGCGGCGTTCATCGCGACAGAGCCGCCGTAGCCGCGCCTGGCGAGCTGACCGAGCAGGCGGCGCAGCGCCGTGTCCGGCTCCAGTCGTGACATCCCTGATGCCTTGCTGCGCGCGAACTCGAGGGCGCGCTCAGCGTCGTCATCGGGAAGCTCTTCGAGCGCCTCCTCGACGACATCCCGCGGGATTCCACGCTGCGACAGAGCGCGGGACAGCGCGATCCTGCCCTGCCCCTTGCGCTCGACGCCGGAGGTCACCAGCAGCTGTGCGAGGGTGCGATCGTCGAGATACCCACGGTGCTGGAACTCGTCGAGGATGTCCTCGATCGTGTCCCGGTCGACGTCGTTCTCGCGGAGCACGCCGCGCGCCTCGGACACGGAAAGCTGCTTGCCGCGGAGCCGGCGCACCAGCACCTCCTCGGCGCGACGGCGCAGCTCCTCGGGGTCGACGGGCGCCTCCTCGGCGTCGGGGCCCGCCTCGGCCTCGACGCCCGAGTGCTCAGCAGGGAAGTCGGACCTGCGTCGCGGGCCATAGATGAGCGCGGAGCGCCAGAGGCCATCTTCGCCCGTGCGCCGCGGCACACCGTCGGACTCGGAGTCGGGCTCTCGGCGCGGCGGCGCACCCGCCTTTGACGATCGCGCGCCGCCGAAGAGAGGGATGACGGGGGCGAGATGCTCCTCGCCCCCGTCCCTAGTCATAGCTCACCCCGGTTGTTGAGCGACGTCGAAACATCAGGCCGGACGACGCTCGGCGAGCTCGTCAGCCGGAGCTTCGGTCGCGGCCTTCACGCCGATGCCCAGCTTCTGCTTGATCTGCGTCTCGATCGCGACAGCGATGTCCTCGTTCTTGATCAGGAAGTTGCGGGCGTTCTCCTTGCCCTGGCCGAGCTGGTCGCCGTCGTAGGTGTACCAGGAGCCGGACTTCTTGACGATGCCGTGCTCGACGCCGAAGTCGATCAGGCTGCCCTCACGGGAGATGCCGATGCCGTACAGGATGTCGAACTCGGCCTGCTTGAACGGCGGGGCCATCTTGTTCTTGACGACCTTGACGCGGGTGCGGTTACCGACGGCCTCGGCACCGTCCTTGAGGGTCTCGATGCGGCGGATATCCAGACGCACCGACGCGTAGAACTTCAGCGCCTTACCACCGGCGGTGGTCTCGGGCGAGCCGAAGAAGACGCCGATCTTCTCGCGCAGCTGGTTGATGAAGATGGCAGTGGTCTTGGTCTGGTTCAGCCCACCGGTCAGCTTTCGGAGGGCCTGCGACATCAGTCGAGCCTGGAGGCCGACGTGCGAGTCGCCCATCTCACCCTTGATCTCGGCCTCGGGGACGAGGGCGGCGACGGAGTCGATGACGACCAGGTCGATCGCGCCGGAGCGGATCAGCATGTCGGCGATCTCCAGCGCCTGCTCACCCGTGTCGGGCTGAGAGACCAGCAGCTGGTCGATGTCGACGCCGAGCTTGCGTGCGTACTCGGGGTCGAGTGCGTGCTCCGCGTCGATGAACGCGGCGATGCCGCCGGCACGCTGGGCGTTGGCGATGGCGTGCAGCGTGAGCGTGGTCTTACCGGAGGACTCGGGGCCGTAGATCTCGATGATGCGGCCGCGCGGAAGCCCGCCGATGCCGAGTGCGGAGTCCAGGGCGATCGAGCCGGTGGAGATGACCTCGACGGGGGCGCGCTCGTCGCTGCCCAGTCGCATGATCGATCCCTTGCCGAACTGACGCTCGATGTGCGCGAGTGCGGAATCCAGTGCCTTCTCGCGGTCGTCGGTGGATGGCATGACGTGCTCCTCAGTGTCTCGAATGCTGCCGCCTGTAGGCTGTCGCGGCCTCTCCGGGATGGATCGACTCTGCGACAAGGCGCATGGCTGGTGCCACATCCATCACGCTAGAGGGGGCCTCCGACATCGAGTCGCGAGAGCCGCCTTCTGTGGATGAAGATCACACCAGGACCACTTGTGCAGAACGATACGCGCATCTCGAACACATCTTCGACGACACGCCGCACGGTCGCTCTCGACTTTCGATCGCCGCTCGCGCTCAGGCCCGCGGCTCAACTCCGTCGCGGCTCCAGCCGGCCCACGCCGTAACGACGCTCGGCAGGCACGTCGGCCTCCTCGCATAGGGCGAGCCAGATGTCCCGCGGCGGGACGCCGGCGTCCAGCGCCTCCAGCGCCGTTCTGCCGAGCCCGCTGAGGATCAGGTCGTGCGTGAGAGCCGTCGCGCGCCCGCCGAACTCGTCGTCGACAGCGCGCAGGAATTCACTGCGTCGCATCCGTGCCTCTGGTCGATCAGTGCAGCGAGAGCTCGGGCTCGACCGAGGCCACCAGGTCGTCCGGCACGACGTCCGGGAAGCTGCTCAGGCCCTCAAGGACCGAGATGCGGTCACCGACCTCGCGCATGATCGTCGAAATGGGAACGTCGAGTGCGTCGGCGACCGAGGCGAGGATCTCGCTGGAAGCCTCCTTCTGACCGCGCTCGACCTCGCTCAGGTAGCCGAGCGCGACCGATGCCTTGCTCGCCACCTGTCGGAGGGTGCGCCCCTTCTGCAGGCGGAAGTCCCGCAGCACATCGCCGATCTCCTGTCTGACAAGGATCATCGGAACCTCCTCTCCACGATCCCCCTCGGGGTCCCCGAGTGGATGGCCAGTCTAACCCGACTGGATGATGGTGAATCTACTGTTTCTCGCTGTGGTTCTGTTGTGAGGGATGATGCGGGTGTGACGGTGTGTCGATTGCTGAGCACATCAGGGACAACCCGCTTCCGGCATCCGCTATTCCCGCAGCGCGCGCAGCGCCAGCGCGATCGCGGCGTCCCGCGCCTGCGTGCGGATCTCCGCGCGCGATCCTGCGAAGAGGTGGGATCCGGAACGCGCTCCGTCCGGCGTGACCACGCCGACGTGCACGGTCCCGACCGGCTGCCCGTCAGGCGAGTCGGGGCCGGCGATGCCCGTGGTGGAGATACCGACGTCCGCAGACCTGCCGTCGACCGCCACCGCGCGGCGCACGCCGTCGGCCATCTGCACGGCGACATCGGGGTGAACTGGGCCGTGCGCGGCGAGCAGACCGGCGTCCACGCCCAGCAGCGTGTGCTTGACGGGTGTCGCGTAGGCGACCACCGCTCCCCAGAGCGCTGCGGATGCCCCGGAAACCGACACGATCTCGGCGGCGACCGCTCCCCCGGTCAGCGACTCCGCGACGCCCAGCGTCCATCCGCGCTCGCGAAGGGCTGCGACGAGAAGAGCGGCGTCGCTCATGCCCGGTCCCGGCGACCGCGCACCTGCGCGACGACGTAGTCGATGCCGCTCGCGACCGTGAGCAGGAGTGCCGCGATCATGAGCACGAGGGTCGTTATCGTCCAGACCGGCATCCCGATCCACACGTGCAGCGGCAGCAGCGCCCAGCTGAGCGCGACGGCCTGGACCACGGTCTTGATCTTGCCCATCCAGGCTGCGGCGACGACATGCTCGTGCACGATCGTGAAGCGGTGGACGGTGATCCCCCACTCCCGGATCAGGATGAGGATCACGATCCACCACTGCACCTCGCCGAGGATCGCCAGGCCCAGGAACCCCGCACCGGTGAGGAGCTTGTCGGCGATCGGATCCCACAACTTGCCGAAGTCGCTGACGATGTCGTACCGGCGGGCGAGATAGCCGTCCACCCAGTCGGTGGAGATGGCCAGCACGAACAGCGCGCCGGCGACCCAGCGCATCGTGAGGCTGTCCGCTCCGAAGGTGCCCGCCAGGAGCAGGAGCACGAAGAACACGACCGCCAGCGGGATGCGGGCGATCGTGATCGCGTTGGGCAGCTGCCGAGGGATCGCCATCAGTCGCGGCCCGTCAGGCCCCAGGCGTCCTCGTCACCGTCGTCCTCGCTCTCGACGACGGGGAGGTCCCGGAACTGCTGCTCGACCGGGTCCTGCGCGTACATGTCGTGCTCGGCAGGCGCAGGCGCGGGGGCGGGTGCCGCAGGTGCGGCCGCGGGTGCGGAGGACGTGTCACCGCGGAGCTTGGCCAGCACCGCGGGCAGCTGCTCGTTGGTGACGAGCACGTCGCGGGCCTTGGAGCCCTCGGACGGGCCGACGATCTCGCGGGACTCCAGCAGGTCCATCAGGCGACCGGCCTTGGCGAAGCCGACGCGCAGCTTGCGCTGCAGCATCGAGGTCGAGCCGAACTGCGAGGACACGATCAGCTCCGCTGCGGCCAGCAGCAGTTCGAGGTCGTCGCCGATGTCCTCGTCGACCTCCTTCTTCGTGGCCGCCGCCTCCTGCACGTCCGCGCGATACTCAGGGCGGGCCTGCTGCGTGACGTGCTTGACGACCGTCGCGATCTCGGCCTCGTCCACCCAGGCGCCCTGGAGGCGGAAGGGCTTGGAGGAGCCCATCGGCGAGAACAGGGCGTCACCCTGTCCGATGAGCTTGTCGGCACCCGGGGCGTCCAGGATGACGCGGCTGTCGGTGACGCTGGTCACGGCGAAGGCCAGACGCGAGGGCACGTTGGCCTTGATCAGGCCGGTGACGACGTCGACGCTGGGTCGCTGCGTGGCGAGCACGAGGTGGATTCCGGAGGCGCGCGCCAGCTGGGTGATGCGCACGATCGAGTCCTCGACGTCCCGCGGGGCGACCATCATCAGGTCGGCGAGCTCGTCGACGACGACCAGCAGGTACGGGTACGGCTTGAGCACGCGCTCACTGCCGACGGGGACCTCGACCTCGCCGGCGCGGACCGCGCGGTTGAAGTCGTCGATGTGACGGAACCCGAACGACGCGAGGTCGTCGTAGCGCATGTCCATCTCCTTCACGACCCATTGCAGCGCCTCAGCGGCCTTCTTGGGGTTCGTGATGATGGGGGTGATCAGGTGCGGCACGCCCGCATAGGACGTGAGCTCCACGCGCTTCGGGTCGATGAGCACCATGCGCACGTCGGCGGGACGAGCGCGCATAAGCAGGCTCGTGATCATGGAGTTCACGAAGCTGGACTTACCCGAGCCTGTGGAGCCTGCCACCAGCAGGTGAGGCATCTTGGCGAGGTTGGCGACGACGAACTTGCCGCCGACGTCCTTGCCGACGCCGATGGTCAGCGGGTGCGTGCTCTTCTGCGCGGCGGCCGAGCGCAGCACGTCGCCCAGCGCGACGGTCTCCTTGTCGACGTTCGGGATCTCGATGCCGATGGCGCTCTTGCCAGGGATCGGCGAGAGGATGCGCACGTCGTTGGAGGCGACCGCGTAGGCGAAGTTGTTGCTCAGCTGCAGGATCTTCTCGACCTTGACGCCCAGACCCACCTCGACCTCGTACTGCGTGACCGTCGGGCCGCGCGAGAAGCCGGTGACCTTGGCGTCGACCTTGAACTGCTCGAGCACGCTGGTGATCTGGGCGATCGTCTGGTCGGTGGCATCCGATCGGGTGACCGGCGGCGGCCCGGCCTTGAGGATGCCCGGGTTGGGAAGCACGTACGGCGCCGCGGGCGGCTGCGGACCGCCCGCGCCGGGGCCGGCCGTGCCGAAACCGTCCAGCCCGGGAAGCTCGCCGGTGGAGCCGGTGTCGTCGAGCAGCGCCGTAGTGTTCTGCTCGTCGAGCAGCCCGGTCAGCGCGCTGATGTCACTGAGGACCTCGGTCGCGGCATCCTGCGGAGCCGGATCGACCACGACGGCCTGCTCGTACGCGCCGTCGCCCGCGGGTTCATCGAAGAGGGCGGTGATCGCCTTCGAGTCGACCCCGTCGTCGGGATCCTCCTCGCGGCCCGTCTTGTTGCGTCGCCACCAGGGCAGCTCGTCCTTGGCGCTGTCGTCCTCGTCCTTCGGGGCCTCGTCGACGGCGGCGGCACGCAGAGGGCGCTCCGCCCCGAACATCCAGGAGTACAGGTCACCCAGCCGCTCGCCGATGCGGTTCGGCGGGGTCTTGGTGAGGATCAGGATGCTGAGCACCGCGAGTATTCCGAGCACGATGTACGCCACGACGGCGGTGAGGTGGGCCAGCGGCTCGCCCAGCATCCAGCCGAACAGACCGCCGGCTGCGCTGAGCGCCGGCATCCCGTCCTTCGGCTGCGGTCGGACGATCTCCCCCAGGCTGTTCGCCGTGCCGGCAGCCACATGGCAGAAGCCGGCCATGGCGAGCACGAAGAAGCCGAAGCCGATCCCGATCCGGCCGTTGTCGTGCACCGACGACGGATGACGGAACAGCCACCCGGCGAGGAACAGCAGCAGCACGGGCAGCACGAACGCCACCCGCCCGACGAGCAGGCCCCAGGTGTAGGCGCTGATGGACTGCGCGATCTCGTTGCCGATGAAGAACCACTCGACGACCGCTCCGGCGCACGCCAGCAGCACCAGCAGGAACGGGAAGCCGTCGCGCCGGTCGTCCTTCTCGAGGGACTCCGGACCGAAAGCGCGGAACAGGGCACCGACGCCGTGCGCGATGCCGAGCCACATCCGCACGCCGACGGGCGGCTTGTCGGCCTCGCCCACGTACTTCTTCGGTGCCGGCGCGGCCTTCGCACCGGAGCGCGAGGTCGTCTGCCGCTTCGGACGCGACGCGGGCGTCGCCGACGCGCGCTCAGACTTCGTGGTGCTCCTGGCCATGCCTCAACGGTACGGCCAGGAGCCGACATCCGGCCGTAATGACGCGGGTTTCCGCGGGATCAGGCCTCGATGACGAGCGGCACGATCATCGGGCGCCGACGCAGCTTCTGGTTCACCCAGCGGCCGATCGTGCGACGCACGATCTGCGAGAGCGCGTGGTTGTCACGCACGCCGTTTCCGGCGGCCTCCTTGAGGGCCGCGATGATCTTCGGCGCCACGTCATCGAAGACGCTGTCGTCCTCCGCGACGCCCCGGGCGTGGATCTCGGGACCGGAGATGATGCGTCCGGTGGCGGAGTCCACCACCACGATCACCGACACGAAGCCCTCCTCGCCGAGGATGCGGCGGTCCTTCAGATCGGCGTCCGTGATCTCGCCGACCGTGGACCCGTCGACGTACACGAACCCGATGTCGTGCTGCCCCGCGACGGTCGCCTTGCCGTCCTTCAAGTCGACGACCGTGCCGTTGGAGCCGATGATGGTGTTCTCCTCGGCGATGCCGGTGTCCTGCGCGAGCCGGGCGTTCGCCATCAGGTGGCGGTACTCGCCGTGCACGGGCAGCACGTTCTTCGGCTTGAGGATGTTGTAGCAGTACAGCAGCTCGCCGGCGGCAGCATGGCCGGAGACGTGAACCCTGGCATTGGCCTTGTGCACGACGTTCGCGCCGAGCTTGGTGAGCCCGTCGATCACGCGGTACACGGCGTTCTCGTTGCCGGGGATCAGGCTGGAAGCGAGGATGACGGTGTCGCCGGGCCCCGGCTCGATGGCGTGGTCGAGGTTGGCCATCCGGCTGAGCACGGCCATCGGCTCGCCCTGCGAGCCGGTCGACATGTAGACGATCCGGTCGTCGGGAAGGTCGCGGGCCTTCTTGTAGTCGATGAGCACGTTGTCGGGGACGTGCAGGTAGCCCAGCTGCTCGGCGATGGTCATGTTGCGCACCATGCTGCGGCCGAGGAACGCGACACGGCGGCCGTGCGCGTGCGCGGCGTCGATGACCTGCTGCACGCGGTGCACGTGGCTCGAGAAGCTCGCCACGATCACGCGGCGCGGCGCCTTGCCGATCACCTGGTCGAGCACCGGGCCGATCGAGCGCTCGGTGGGCGTGAAGCCGGGGACATCCGCGTTCGTGGAGTCGACCAGGAACAGGTCAACGCCCTCCTCGCCCAGGCGGGCGAAGGCGCGCAGGTCGGTGATGCGGCCGTCCAGCGGCAGCTGGTCCATCTTGAAGTCGCCGGTCGCGAGCGCCAGACCCGCGGGCGTGCGGATCGCGACGGCAAGTGCATCCGGGATGGAGTGGTTCACCGCGATGAACTCGAGGTCGAACGGACCGACGCTCTCCTGCTGCCCCTCGGTCACCGTCAGCGTGTACGGCTTGATGCGGTGCTCCTTGAGCTTCGCCTCCACCAGCGCGAGGGTCAGCCCGGAGCCGATCAGCGGGATGTCCTGCTTGAGCCGCAGCAGGTAGGGCACCGCGCCGATGTGGTCCTCGTGGCCGTGCGTGAGCACGACGCCGACGATGTCGTCGAGGCGGTGCTTGATGGGCTCGAAGTCGGGGAGGATCAGGTCGACGCCGGGCTGGTGCTCCTCGGGGAACAGCACACCGCAGTCGACGATGAGGATCTTGCCGCCGAATTCGAAGGTGGTCATGTTGCGGCCGACCTCGCCGAGACCGCCGAGGGGCGTCACGCGGAGCGTGCCCTGGGCGAGCGGTTCGGGAGCGGCGATGGGGATGGACATGGGTGTCTCCTCAGTCGGACACCGAGTGCCCGTTCGTGGTCGGGCGCTCCACGCGCCCGGGATGTCAGCGCGTGGTGCCGTGCACCTTCGGCAGTGCGCCGCCGGCGGCGGCGTTGCGGTCGGGACGGAAGTTGGAGAAGTCTGCGCCGGGCACGTCGTGGACCAGCGCCAGCTCGTCCTCGATGATCGCGGCTTCCCACTCCTCCGGTCCCACCAGCGGCAGGCGGACTCGGGGGCTGCCGATGCGGCCCAGCCCGTGCAGGATGTACTTGGCCGAGACGGTGCCCGGCACGTGCGTCATGACCGCGCGCACCAGCGGCTCGAGGCGCTTGTGCTCGGCGGTCGCGGTCTTCAGATCGCCGCGGTTCACGGCGTCGACGATCGTGCGGTACGGCGCCGACGTGATGTTCGCCGTGACGCCGATCATCCCGGTCGCTCCGATCGCGAGGTGCGGGAGCACGTTCGCGTCGTCACCGGAGAAGTACATGAGGTCTGTCTGGTTGAGCACGCGACTGACCTCGGAGAAGTCGCCCTTGGCGTCCTTCACGGCGAGGATGTTCGGGTGCTTGGCCAGGCGCAGGATCGTCTCGTATTTGATCGGCACACCCGTGCGTCCCGGGATGTCGTACAGGATGACCGGCAGATCGGTCGCGTCCGCGACCAGCCGGAAGTGGGTGAGGATGCCGGCCTGGGTCGGCTTGTTGTAGTACGGCGTGACGATCATGATGCCGTCGGCTCCGGCCTTCTCGCTGGCCTTGTAGAGCTCGATCGCGTGCGCGGTCTCGTTGGAGCCGCCCCCGGTGATGATCTTCGCGCGACCAGCGGAGACGTCCTTGCCGACCTCGACGAGCTTGATCTTCTCGGCGTCCGTCAGGGTGGAGGTCTCACCGGTGGTTCCGGTGACGACGATGCCGTCGGCGCCGTCGCTGATGACGCGATCCAGGTGCTTCTCGACAGCGGGCCAGTCCACTTCGCCGTCGGCGGTCATCGGGGTGACCAGCGCGACGAGGACCTGCCCGAACGGATTGTCGATGTGCGTCATGGATTCAGGTTATCGCGTCGGATGCCGTGACATGCGCCCGATACGGTGCGCATGACGGCCTGCTCCCGCTGCCGGGACCGCGCGGAGAGGCTCAGACGCGTCCCCGGCGGGCGACGCCTGCGGTCAACGAGCTCGGCAGCACGCGCGACAGGGCGACGATGACCTTGTACCGGAGCGACGGGATCGACACGGATTTGCCTCGCGCCGCGTCCCGCAGTCCCTCGCGCACGACGTCCGCGGCGTCCAGCCACATCGGCCCCGGCACACCCTCGTGTCCCGGCGAGAGCCCCATCCGCGCGTGGAAGCTGGTGTGCGTGAAACCGGGGCAGACCGCGGTCACGCTCACGCCGTCCCTCGAGTACTCGGCATTCGCCCAGCGGCTGAACCCGATGAGCCACGACTTGCAGGCCGAGTAGGTGGAGCGCGAGATGAACCCTGCCACCGAGGCGACGTTGATGATGCGTCCGCCGCGGCCCCGCATGGCGCGGATCCCGGCGTGCATGAGACGCATCGACGCCTCGACGTGCACGCGCAGATGGCGCACCTCGTCATCGATGTCGTTGTCGGCGAACTGCAGTGGCAGCCCGAAGCCGGCGTTGTTGACGAGCAGGTCGATCGGATGCTCGGCATCCGCGATCCGCTCGGCGACACGGGTGACGTCGGACTCCTGAGCGAGATCAGCCGCGAGCACCTCGACCGCGACGCCGTGCTGCGCGCGCAGTTCACCTGCCAGGGCGTTCAGGGCATCCGTCCCACGCGCCACGAGGACGAGATCCGCGCCCTTCGCTGCCAGCTGACGCGCGAACTCGGCGCCCAGACCGGCGCTGGCGCCCGTGATCAGCGCGGTGGGCATCAGCGCTCGTATCCCAGGAAGCGGTAGCGGATGCCCGTGCGGGAGGTCTCCCACTCCCCCTCGTCGACCAGTCGCCACCCCTCCCGCGAGGGGGCGAATGCGTCGCCGTCGACCCGCAGGTCCAGCTCGGTGACCTCCAGCCGATCGGCCTGACCGATCACCTGGCGGAAGATGTCGGAACCGCCGATGAACCACATGCGATCGAGCCCGCGGACCGCCTCGTCGATGTCGGCCGCGCGCCGCACGCCTTCCGCCGCCCAGTCCTGCTGCCGGGTGATGACGATGTTCTCCCGGCCCGGGAGGGGACGGAACCGCTCCGGGAGCGACTCCCAGGTGCGCCGGCCCATGATCACCGGGTCGCCGAGAGTGATCTCCCTGAAGTGCGCGAGGTCCTCGGGCACATGCCAGGGCATCCCGCCTGCAGCGCCGATGACGCCGCCTTCCGCCTCGGCCCAGATCAGCCCGGCCCAGCTCATACGGCCACCGCCGCGCGGATCGCGGGGTGGTGCTGGTAGCCGACCACCTCGAAGTCCTCGTAGCGGTAGTCGAGGATCGACTCCGGGGTGCGCGTGATGTTCAGCGTCGGATACGGGAACGGCTCGCGCGTGAGCTGCTCGCGCACCTGGTCGACGTGGTTGTCGTAGATGTGGCAGTCACCGCCGGTCCACACGAAGTCACCGGGCTCCAGGCCCGTCTGCTGGGCGACCATCAGGGTCAGCAGGGCGTAGGAGGCGATGTTGAAGGGCACGCCGAGGAACAGGTCGGCGCTGCGCTGGTAGAGCTGGCAGGAGAGCTTCCCGTCGGCGACGTAGAACTGGAACATGGCGTGGCAGGGCGCCAGGGCCATGTCGGGGATGTCGGCCGGGTTCCAGGCGGAGACGATCAGGCGGCGCGAGTCCGGCGTCGCCCTGATCTGCTCGATCACCTGGGAGAGCTGGTCGATGCTCTCACCGTCCGGCGTCGGCCAGGATCGCCACTGCACGCCGTACACCGGGCCGAGATCGCCGTCCGCGTCCGCCCATTCGTCCCAGATCGAGACGCCGTGCTCCTGCAGCCAGCGCACGTTCGACTCGCCGCGCAGGAACCACAGCAGCTCGTACGCGATCGATTTGAAGTGCACGCGCTTGGTCGTGATCAGCGGGAAGCCCTGGGACAGATCGAAGCGGATCTGCCTCCCGAACACACTCGTCGTCCCCGTGCCGGTGCGATCGTCCTTGTGCGTTCCGTGCTCGAGCACGTCGCGGAGCAGGTCTTCATAGGGCGTGGGGACGGCGGCGCTCATGCCTGCCACGATACCCGCCGGGGCGGGGTCGGAGGCGTTCCGTCATGATCCGTCACATCGGGTCGTGCATCCAGCGGACGGACTTATCCTCGGCTCATGTCCCCGATCCCCGCGCTGCTCGTCCTGGCGGCGCTCGTCGTGATCGCCGCCGTGGCCGGCGTCGTCTGGCGCGCCCGCGACGGCCGTCGCCGCCGTGGATCCGATGTCGTCGACCTCACCGACCTGGGAGTCACTCCCGGGCGCGTCACGCTGGTGCAGTTCGGCACCGAGACGTGCGCCCGCTGCCCGCAGGTGCGACGGATGCTGCAGGGCATCGCATCCGCTCTGCCGACCGTCGACCACGTCGATGTGGACCTGACGCACCGCGCCGATCTGGCCCGGGCGCACCGTGTGCTCGGCACACCGACGACGTTCCTCATCGGATCGGACGCCGTTCTGGTCGCGCGTTTCAACGGCGTGCCGCGCCGCGCGGACGTCGAGGCCGCACTCAGCGAACTGCCCTTGCTCCAGGAGGCATCATGACCGAGACCGCTCCCGCCACTCCGCGCGGCATCGACCCGCGCGCGCCGCGCTTCGCCGCCTGGATCACCTCCGTGCTGCTGCTGGTGGCGACCTTCCTGGGCCTGATCGGGATCGGCGGGTCGCGCTTCGATCCCGCGTTCGTGCTGACGGTCGTGATCGCGCTGCTGTTCCTGTGGAGCGTGCTCTCCCCCACGACGTCTCCGTGGAGCGTGCTGTTTCGCCGCGTGGTCCGGCCGCGCCTCGCGCCGCCGACCGACCTCGAGGATCCCCGACCGCCGCGCTTCGCGCAGGGCGTCGGTCTGTTCGTGGTCGGCGGCGGGCTGCTGCTGCACGTGCTGGGCGTTCCGCTCGCGCTGCCGATCGCGACGGCCATGGCGTTCGTCGCCGCCTTCCTGAACGCCGCGTTCGGCTTCTGCCTCGGCTGCGAACTCTATCTGCTGCTGCAGCGCGCCGGCGTGCTCGGACGCGGTCCCCGCGCGGCCTGACCGGTACCGCCGGAGCCGCCTCCTGGATAGGCTTGCGAAGCGACGCGAACCCGCGTCCACCGCATGATCGCGACCCCTGGAGGAAACATGCCCGTCACCAGCGAAGCCGCCGCCACCTGGACCGGTTCCCTGACCGAGGGATCCGGCACCGTCGCGTTCTCGAGCTCGAACCTCGGCACCTTCCCGATCGACTGGAAGGCCCGCAGCGAGGGCTCCGACACGACCACCACGCCCGAGGAGATGATCGCCGCCGCGCACGCCTCCTGCTTCAGCATGGCACTCTCCCACGCGCTGACCGAGAACGGCACCCCGCCCGAGCGCGTGAACACCTCGGCATCCGTCACCTTCAAGCCCGGCACCGGCATCACCGGCAGCCACCTGAACGTGAACGCCACCGTCCCCGGCCTGACCCCGGAGAAGTTCCAGGAGATCGCCGAGGGCGCCAAGACCGGCTGCCCGGTGTCGCAGGCCCTCGCCGGCATCGAGATCACCCTCGAGGCCAGCCTGGCCTGATCGCCTCGGCGGTCCTGCGGGACGTCAGGGACGGACGCGAGCGAGGCGGATCGCCTCGCGGATGCTCGCCCTGGCGTCCTTTCTGCGTCCGGACGCCTCCTGCACGACACCGAGCCGGTACCGGGCGCGCCAGTCGTCGGCGTCCGCGGCGGCCGCCGTCGTGTACTGCGCGATCATCGGCTCGACGTCCTCACGGAGCAGGCGCCCGCTCGGGCTCAGGGCCTCCGGCGCCTCGGGCATCCCACCCTCCCCGTCGAGCTGACGCCCGAGCCGGTCGGCGGAGAATCCGAACATCAGCTCGCGCACGAGCGCCCATCCGCCGATCACGGCGATGACGATCAGGCCCACCCCGAACGCGATCGACAGCGGGGTCGCGGCGGAGAACATGAGCACGGCGAACCAGGCGGCGACGACGACGTAGAGGAAGAGCGCCGCGCCCATGACTGCGACGCCGATGCGAGAGCTCATGTCTCAATCCTAGGAGCGCGCGAGGCGATAGCTTCCCGCTGACAGCGACTGACAGTCGCCGACAGCGAAACGACAGTGCGACGACAGCGGCCGGGCGGATGCTCGTCACATGACGAACTCCACCTCAGAATGGGCCATCGCGGCCGACGGACTCGTGAAGGTGTTCGGTGCGAACCGCGCAGTCGACGGCGTCGACCTGCGCGTTCCCACCGGCACCGTCTACGGAGTCCTCGGCCCGAACGGCGCCGGCAA
>Ga0256791_1000145_pt1 | contig 33264 bp, 27 predicted proteins | sample MC6MC0942MT_FD_190188 | JGI IMG/M metagenome (GOLD analysis project Ga0256791, IMG submission 190188) | Metatranscriptome of enriched soil aggregate microbial communities from Iowa State University, Ames, United States - MC6-MC0942-MT... | ecosystem: Environmental > Terrestrial > Soil >...
ACGCCATTTAATATTTGGAAGGTTAAAAGAATAAAATACTTTGTTTTATTAAGTTTTTAAACAAGCAACATCTTTCAATTAATTACCTATCGTATTTTTAGAATGTCCGTTTTCGAGTTTTAACTGTTTAATATAATCGAGCGGACTATTATTCATTTCTGTTTTAAACTGACTGCTAAATGCTTTTGCATTAGGGAAACCGTAAATAAAGGAAATCTCTTGAAGCGTTTTTTTTCGGAGGCTTTTGCTGGTTTTAAGATCTGCGACTACTGCTGCTACCCGCAATTTACTTAAATAGTTATTGTAGCCACCTTTATGAGTGTTTAGGAAGTTTGAAAGTGTAGTGCGGTTGGTACCAAACTGTGCAGCTAACTGTTCTAGCGTAATTGTTTTTTTAAACTCTTTTTTTGCTTCAAACAGCTTAAATTCGCGCATTAAACGTTTCTCTGTTGAAGTTAATATTATAGAGTTATCTTGCTCTTTTTGATCGGATACAGTATACTTATTTTTATCTGTATCGTTTTGTAAATCTGCCTTATCTGTGAGATCTTCTTCGGTTACACCGACATTTACTACAGTATCATTCTTAGAAAACTTGCTATTTGGATTAAAATCTGCGGGTACCTTTTTATTTTGAAGTTTACGTACAAAAAAAGCACCTGCGACTATAGAAGCACTTCCAAAAACAACCAGCCATAAGACCACCGGAATTTTATTGTTATTTTTCAACTGTTTCTGTAAAGCAATCTTTTCTGCCTGTAACTGATTTGTTTCGAGCTGGTAATGCAGGACATCAGTAAGATACTGCTGTTCTTTCTCGAACTGCTGGTTTAATGCGATAAGGCTTTCCGTAGCCTGCAGCTGTAATTCTGTCTGCCCGCTATCTTTATAATACATACGTAGATAATCATAAGCCTCGCGCAACTCGTAATTTAAAAATTTCTTATCCTTAAACAATTCATCTATTTTGGTAAAGTATGTTATTGCTTTTTCTTTCTGGTTTTGTTCCCATCTTATTTTTCCCAAATATAGATATATCATATGTATGTTGGTAATATCTTCATTTTTCTGTATTTCGTTCAAAGCACTTTCAAAATAACCTTCTGCCACAGTGTAATCTTTTTGAAGAAAGGCTCCACCACCTTTTATATAGTTAATATAAGCTGCTTCCATTATTCTATCTTGTGGTTTTAGACCAGGCAACATTTTTTCGCTTTCATTAATAACGTTTTTAAGAGCCACAGGTTCATTTAATATCCAGTAACATTTACCTAAGCTGTATAAACTGCTTACATACCCCTGAACATGATTGTAATTGTGAGAAGTTTTATAGTAATTCTTTGCCAATAAAAAATATTGCTTTGCTTTTTCATAGTGCTGTGTATGAAAATAAATATTACCAATTGTAATACGTGCAGCATTTAAATTATAATGATTGTTGGTTTTTTCATTAAATTTTTCTGCTTGGATGGCATAGTCCAGTGCTTCTTTAAAATGTCTGTTTTTATAGTACAACGTGGTGCTGCGGTTATAAAAACGACCTTGTAAACTATCGTTTTTAAGACTTTGAACCAACGGATTCATTTTATGCAGTAATATTACAGCCTGATTAAAGGGTAAGAGATATGTTTTTTTTTCTAGCGCACGATATTCTTCGTAACTATTCTTTTCTGAGTGCGCTTTTTCAATGTAACTGTCTAAATAAAACAGTTTTTTTTCTTTAGCAACGGTATCGGAATCTATCAAGAGCCACAATTTATCATAAGTACCAAATTTTGACTGCGCATAAATAATGGAAGGCAGGGTAAAAATGGTACATAATACAATAACAAATAATATTTTTTTGGGCAAAATCATCAATTCTTATGTGGTTTGTCATAACAAAAATACTAAAAAAAGATTACTTTTAAAACTTACTCAATAATCTGTAAATAAATAACATACAAAAATTAAAATGGTAAATTATACAAAAAAAAACGTTTTGCCTGATGGCAAAAAAGTACATTTTTTTTATTTCTTATTTTTTTGCCAATCACTTTAGCGAAAATCAGCCACATTTGTTAAACAACAAATGCTACCCGGGCAGCACCATTAAAAATCCGAAAACAAATGAGACATTTTTTTTTATGGGCTGTAGCAATTTCAGCTTTATGCAGTTCATGTGAAACTGCCGATGAATCTATTTTTGAAAACCATAAGGCATCTGACGTGAAGTTGGAAAATAAACATCGTGCATTAAGTGATTATGACTTATACACAAGCGTTGTAAGTAGCTTTGATTATAATAAAACACAGTCGCACTACAACAATCAGCTAGAGTTTGAACAGCATGTAAATAATTCCGTACTAAACGGCAGTACTTACGAAGCTATTAACTTTGCCCGTTTAAGTACGTTGGAACATACCGACGCCACTTTTGTAAGCCAGCTTATGTATTCAACCAATACAAAAGCTGCTATTGTTGGAATACTTAATGGAACCTTTATTATAGGTAACCTGACATTAATAACCGATACAGACGAACAAAACTTAATTATGACACTTTATGCTTTACACAATGATGGGAACGGTGACGATGAATGGAAAAATAATAGAACTATTGCGTTTGCGTACGGTGCCCAGCATAACCTTACACAGGCAATACTTTATGCAGGTACAGTAAATTTGGCACAATACAAGAATTAATAAAAAGTACATGATTAGTAAATTAAACACAAAAACGTATAACAATATTTAACTTTTTGTTTCGGAGGCCGGTGGTCCGGAATACCGGTTTACGAAACAGAACCTAACATTGTAATTATTATTACAACAGTTGAACAAAATATATTGTTCATTAAAAGTTTATAAGAAGGAAAAAGATCGCCAATAATTTACCGATCCCGTACATAACACAAAGTTCTATGTGAGGGTTCTTAAAAAGCGTAGGACCTTCCTTTATATGTAGTTTGATATTTTAAATAATTCTCTTTGGAGCTCATTCTAAAATTGATCAGTATGCAGGTAAATTTTTTATTAAACGAAAAAACAATACACAGGGAGATATATAACCATTTATCGGTTTCTGCTAATAGATTTAACACAAAAACTCAGACAGCACCTTTTAAAATTTCTGAAAAATCAGTGCTGCCAGATAAAAAAGAAATTACGGAGACAATTATATTATTAGAGCATATTGTTAAAACACTGGAGAAAAAAGTGCATGATTTAAGAGAATACACCAATTCTTTAAAGACCGTCCCCCCCTCAGCAAGGGTCTGTAGAGAAAGACCATAAAAAAATTATTAAACATCTTATGTTGCTTACCCCAACCACACGTGCGTTGTTAGTTTAACACGTGTGGTTTTATTTAAACATACAGCTTGCTTTAAAACTACATTGTTATTTAACCTATTGGTAAATATGCTTTATGATCGTACAATTACAGTAATTATAACTGACGGAAAGATAATACAACGAACCCCCGGATCATTTCTGGGAATATAATTTAGATGAGTACGGTAAATTTAATCCGAAGACGCGTATCCAACTTATGGATCTTTTAATAATGTATATTTAATATCTGCGTATTGCAAAGAAACCCATGGATTTCCTAATATCTATGCTTATGCAAACATCTCTGTGGCACCTGCCACATTTAACTATTATAAACTTTATAACAAATTAACATGAAAAAATTAATTTTCACCTTGCTAACAGCAACGTTTATATTCATTTCTTGTGATTCAGAATCTGCATTTAATGAAACAGAAAATCAAACTACACAAAACACAACGATGTCTGCTAAAGCTTCACCAGGTTTGGAAAGTTTAAGAAAATCGGCACTTACTGACATAAATCAGGGAGGTACGGTGTATTACAGCGACCAAAGGGGGATTACCTTTACTACAAATACAAAAGGATCTATTGTGATACCTCCCGGTTCTATAGCAACAAAAGATGGTAAACCTATTAACGGAAATATCAAGATTGAATATATTGAGATCTTTAACAGAGCAAAAATGGTTGTAACAAATAAACCAACCGTTGCAAATTTGCCGACAGGACAAAAAGGTTTCCTTGTGACAGGAGGGGAATTCTACTTGGACATAACCTATAATGGTCAGCAGGTTGACGTTGTTACGCCTATAAAAGTTAATATCGACACCAACAACTCTAATGCTAATCCAATAAATATGGCACTTTGGAATGGTGCTATAGATACCAATGGTGATCTAACATGGAAAGGCGCGACTACGAATGATTTAGAGTTTGCTGTAGATGGTGCCGTGTTTGGAGGAAAAGGAGGAACAGGTGTTTATGATGTGCTTATAAAAGATTCTGGTAGCTTTGGCTGGTGTAATATTGACAGACTTATGAGCTGGCCGGGAACTAAGGTAAAACTTAAAGTAACACCGCCTGCCGGTTTTAATCAAAGTAATTCTTCTGTATATCTGGCTGTAGAAGGTGAAGACAATATGCTTGCGCAGTTTGATATGTTTTACAGTGCTACAAATACTTTCGAAGAACACACAGGACTTGTTCCAGTAGGTCTGGACTGTCATATTATTTTTGTAGGTGAACAAAGTGGTAACTACGTATACCATATCATTTCTGGCCCTATTTCCAGTACAGGTACATATACAGTGCCATTGAGCGGACTAACAACAACAACGAATTATGGACAGGTGGAAACAGCTATCTTGGCATTACCTTAAACCAATACTTGATAAAAAAAAGTGTAAAATTTAAATTTCTGATAATTAACACTGTTGTATTAATGAAAGAAATACAAAACGATGACTTTATTAGCTAATTTAAAAGGCGTTCCTGAAATATTAGTGGTATAAGTAAAATATAATTTTGTATTTTTAATGACGGTTAATTAGAGAATATGAGCTTAAGAACCTGCAGGTTTATTGACTTGCAGGTTTTTATTTGCTGCAAAATTGCAGAATTTTAAAAATTTTCATAATTCTGTGGCAAATTGAACAATCTGATTTCTAGCAAATAAAACCTACAATGACGACTTTAAAATAAATCTTCGATTTCAGATAAAAAAAAGCAAAAATTTCTTCCTGCCGCAATCTGCTGCTGTAATAGCTTTACAAATAAAAAAGCGCCCTATTTTCATAAAGCGCTTTTATTTTAATAATTCAATTTAAGACCTAATCCAAAGCCCATATCACTGTCGTAATGTGTTCTAAGACTGACATTCCGATTTAGAATATAGCTTAATTCGCCCATGTATTCCTTATCGGTATTTACCATAAATCCGGCACGTATTCGTTTTGAAACAGGTATGTCTTCGCGCATTAATTGCAATCTAACATTTCCGTCGTGATAAACTTCGGCCTGAAAATTAACCAGCATAGGCAAAGTATAAACAAATCCGGCACTTACTAGAGCTCGTTCATCTTTGGTGTTTTTTTGACCGAAAATATTTTTTTCAACTTCGTGATGTCTCATTTTCCGGTAACGCCAATCAAAACCTACAAATACCTGGAACCATTGATTGCGGCCTAAAAACCGACCCAAATGCGTTTCAACTTCATAGCCATGCTTATCGTTATATCCCAAAGCCCACTCTGAATTTAGCGCCCAACGTGCATTTTGCAGCATTAACATTCCGTCGTTCCCGTTCGTTGCAAAATCGTTTTCGACCATAAAATGCGTCATATTACTCTCATGCTGCAACATTTTATAAGCTTTTTTTTTATTAGGCAGTGAGGGATTTGTGTAATTTCCGACTTGGAACACACGGTTCATTCCCGCCATCATGTGGTACAGAATATGGCAGTGAAAAAACCAGTCGCCTTCTGTATTCGCCTGAAATTCTATTACATTTGTTTCCATAGGCATGATATCCAACACATTTTTTAATGGTGAATACGCACCGTTTTTATTGATTACCCGAAAATCGAAACCATGTAAATGCATGGGGTGACGCATCATTGAATTGTTGTACAACGTTATACGCAGAATCTGCCCTTTTTTAACGGGAATTTTATCTGTTTCGAACATAACCTTATCATCCATACTCCACACATACCGGTTCATGTTTCCGGTTAACTTGAATTGCAATTCTTTTACAGAGGCATGTGTTGAAAGTTCTGTATTTTTGGTTGATTTCAACATTCCGTAGTTTAATGTTGTGATATTTGACGACGAATTTCCATGTGAGGAATGATAGATTCCACTGCTTTCCGAATGTCCCATTTCCTGATGATCTTCTTTAAAAACTTTCGATTTTTTTGAGGTTTTGTTTTTGGTTTCGCCCGTAATTTCAGGATACATTACAGTATTCATATCCATTTGCTGCAAACTCATTTTCATGCCCATATCGTTCATTGTTCCGTCTGAATTCAGCATATCGTTCATCATCTTCATTCCTTCAAAATATTTCAACTTTGGAAGCGGTTCGATCAATTGTTTTCTGCCCTCACCAATAAAGAGAGAAGCTGAAGAAGTTCTGTCTTCTGGAGTTGCCTGAAATTCATACGAAATTCCTTTTTCGGGAATTGTCACCACCACATCATAGGTTTCGGAAACACCGATAATCAAACGATCTACAATAACAGGTTCCACATCGTTTCCATCGTTTGCCACCACGGTTATTTTTCCGCCGGCATAACGCATCCAAAAATAAGTTGAAGCGCCACCGTTTGAGATTCTCAACCGGACTTTATCGCCTGCCTTAAATTGTTTGAGCTGACTTTCGGGAAATGCATTTATTAAAAACCTTTCATAATAAACATCGCTCACATCCATTGCCAGCATGCGTTTCCATTCGTTTGTGAGTTTTGTTTTAAAATGCCCGGCTCGGACTGCTTCTGCATAACTTTGCGTTGATCCTTTTTTAATTGCGAACCAGTCATTTGCATTATGTAACATTCGTTGAACGTTTCCTGGTTTTAAATCGGTCCATTCACTCAACATAACCGGTACCGCAGGCAAATCATCAATCCCTTTTCTAAAAGCCGCATCACTTTCCCGTTTTTTTAAAATCATAGATCCGTACATGCCGATTTGTTCCTGATATCCGGAATGACTGTGATACCAATGTGTACCGTTTTGAATAACTGGAAACGAATACGTATAAGTTGTTCCCGGCTGAATAGGCATTTGCGTAAGTAAAGGAACGCCGTCTTCTTTATTAGGAAGCCACAGTCCGTGCTAATGCAACGAAGTGCTTTCTTTTAATTGGTTGTGAACGCGGATAACTGCCGTATCGCCTTCGGTAAAAACCAATGTAGGCATTGTTGACCATTTACCGAAATTGCCCGTTTTTGTTTTCCCGAAAAATTAACAATGGTGTCGCGAACGAACAAATCATATTCCACCCGTTTTTGCGCGTGCAGATTAACAGAAAAAACAAACGCAATTACCGCATAAAACCAATGCTGAATTCTAAAATGTGCTTTCATGATACCAGACTATTTTAAAGTTTCTACTGTACTTCCGCACGAAAGCATCTGGTTTCCGTAAAACGGATTTTTTATAGCCGAATCTTTACTCAACCAATTAGATCCGCCTTCAAACATTGGGCAATTTTGGTAATAAACGGCAGATTTTAATTTTGCATTTTTTGCTAATTTATACATGGGCTGTGTAAGTTCGGCGAAAAATTTACGTTGTTTTTTAATGTCTTTTTCCTGAATGATTTTATGGGTAAGATTTGATAAAGACGTTAGATTTTGTGAAGAAGGAGTTTCTTTTAATGTATTATCCAGTATCTTTTTAAACAGCGTAGCTTGTTTTAAAATTTCTGACTGATCTGCCTGTACAAAAGCATCTTTCAGCTCAAAATAAGCATTCAATACCAGATCTGATTTATCATCGGCGTGTATTTCATGATCTTCATGAAGCGTCTGAGTGTGCGATTGTATTTTAGACTGATTATGCGTGCTATTTGAATGTACAGAATGATCTGCCGCTTTTTTATTGCGCGTGTACTTGCAATCTGCTGCCAGTTTTTCGTACACATTATCAGGAGCGAAATATTGTTCGTTATCAAAGCCGGACAAAGCGATCTTTTTTAGAACTGCTTCGGCAGTTGTTTTAGTATTATCGAATTTAATTGTTGCAATACCTTCATCAGTATTGTATGAAACTGTGGAAATTCGTTTTTGATTTCCAGCACTTTCTATTATTTCTTTTGAAGAAACGCATTTTGCTTTTACCTTGAACGTTTTAGTTTCGGCATTTTTTATTTGAGCAAAAACCGTAGCAAATGAGAACAAACCCATTGTTGCCAATAAATATATTTTTTTTCATTTTTAGAAGTTTAAATTTTATAAAATACCTTTTACACCTTTATTAAAAAGACGCAATTAGGGCTGGCAATTATAAATTTAAACTTATTTTAGGCGGTTGCCAAACAGCCAAAAAATGACTTTTTACATGAAGATTTACAAATGTACTGGGTTGTTGCCTGATGTTAAGAACAGAAGATTGTAGATTGAAATCTTGTTTAATTTCAGAAAATAAAACAATGTTATTAATCATTTTAGAACAACAATCATTTTCTTTACATGCATTGTTCTTAGAAGCTGTCTTTTTTTCGCAACAACTTTTCATTTGTGATGGAGACGGGCAACATGAAACGGTTTTTTCTAAAGGCTGAATATGTGCAAAAGCATTAACCGTTGTTAAAAAACAACTGAATAATACGAGCATCATTATTTTAAAAAACCGAATCATGTTTACAAAATTAGGAACATATTTGACTTAGTTGCCGACTTTAACTTTTTGACAACTAAAAAGCCTTCCGAAGAAGGCTTTTATTAATTTGATTTTTATTCGGTGTACAAACCGAACATCATAATCAACCGGTCGTTATTATAAAAATTTAAGGTTTGATCTGCAACATCGAAATTCACTGTTGCATCTGACAAATATTTTAATATTTTGCTTTCAATTTCTGAAGTTTCCTGATCTAAACATGCCATACGGGTAGAACCTAAACCTTTAAAGGTAATGGTGTTTTCTGTTGTTGAATACGTTCCGAAAAAGTTATTGCATCCGCTGTTTCCGTTTACTTTTTTGTTCTTAGCATCGAATTGAATAAAGGATTTTCCATAATCCTGACCTACATTTTCCAACATGATCAGCTTCCATTTTTTTCCATCGATAAACGACCAAATATCGTTTTCTGTCGGAATATTGAATTCCATTACCACTTCTTTGCTATTTGCTTTTTTGAATTTCACAACAGAACCAGCCGTTTCTATATCAAAGTTCTTAGTTTCTAACATTTTTAAAAACTCTGCTTCCAAACCCATACTCTCTTCATCACATGCCATTAAAGTTCCCATTCCCGGCGTAACCTCCAGCTTATCTCCATTTAATTTGTACGAAGCCGAAAAACGATTGCAGCCACTTTTGCCAGACATCTTATCATCATTTAAAGTAAAATAAACGCTTGCGTTATCAACCTTTTTTCCGTTGATTTTAGAAAGAACCATTTTTTTGTTCAGAATATATGAATTCTTTACCGTTGTTAACTTTACTTTCTTTTTACTAACCACTTTTTTAAGTTTATAGGTATATGCCGAAGCATCAGCAGGCAAGTTTCCTTCGCGTTTGCTTTTTTCCACCTTTAATTTGTAACGATATCCCGATTCAAAATCAAATCCTTCAATATTTTCATAAAAGTATGTCCATTCTTTTTCTTTACCTGTTTTAACCTGTAAATATTCCATAGGACCAACGCCTGTGCAGTGAACTTTACTTTCTTTTACCTGCATTTTAATTGTTTCTTGGGCAAGCGCCATTGAAGCAACACTAAAAAACAGCACTAACATTTTTAAACTTTTCATATCTTTTCTTTTTACTGTTGTTCCAAATAACCAATACCATGCCAGTATTGAGCTTAAGTTATATAATAAATCAATTTTAAAAAGAAATATCTGGGGTTAAGCAATTATTTCCTGCCGTGTAGTGATAAAGCTGCAAACCACTTTTAGACACCTATACCCGAGACAACTGCAATGAAATAACACCGGTAGTCTTTCATTTTGCTTACCTGTTCTTAAAGAAAATGCTTTGTCGTTTTGGTAATTTTTATTACGGTGACTTTTTTATAAACAAATGTTTTTTATTACCTACTTAGTTTTGTTTACACATAGATTTGGGAAGTAGGGAATGGGAAAAGTTAGTAATGAAGTAAGTGGTTCTCGACTATCGCTCGAACGGACATTGGTTTGTTTATATGTGAGATACTAGATGTTGGATGCCTGGTGCTAGGTGCGGAATGTTACTTACCACAGATGCACAGATTATGACTTGATTTGTTTTTTAATCGTTGATTTGTTGATTTGTTGAGGGGTTGAATCGTTTATGTGACGGATGCTGGATGTTGTACATTCAGTTGTTTACATTATCTACTTTATTAAGATGATTTATCAGCTTATCTATTCTTTACTCGTGCGACCCCTTGTCAAGCAAGGGGTGACAGCAAACTGCTATTTTTAGTCTGGATGTATTGGTTCTCGACTATCGCTCGAACTGACGTGGATTTGGAGTGGTAGAAATATCTGGCTTTGAGATCTCCGTTGTTAGTAGTTGATACATTTCGGTTCTTCTCTTCTTTATAACTAAAGAAGCAAAGTTTTTTTTTGCGGTCAAGCTTTAAACGGTCAAAATCTTGTTTGTTGCCTAACTCATCGGAACGATCGCTACGCGACCCGATGTGTTTAACGACAACTGCACCGTTTTGACACCCGCTTAGAGCTTAAATACCGCTAGTGATTCGTGTGAGTTGTATTTATTGTGTTTTCATTTTCACTGAGATATTGTTCAACATGATAACTGGTTCTCGACAGAGCTCGAACTGACGTGGGTTTGAAGTGGTAGAACTATTTGAGTTTTTACATGTTGGAGATATCTCGACTACGCTCGATATGACAGATTGCTGTTAGGAGATGTCTTGGTTCTCGACAGGCTCGAACTGACGTGGGTTTGGAGTGGTAGAGTTAGTTGGTTTTTACCTATTGGAGATTCCGGAACAAGTCCGGAATGACAGATTGTTGTTGGGAATAAAAATAGGGAAATAGGAAAGTATGCAGCATTATACCTACTATTTTTAAGATCTGTTTAAAGTAAACCAAAAAGTACTGCCTGTTCCCGGTTCACTTTCAACTTCTATGCTACCACCTTGTGCTTCTATAAATTCTTTGCAGATTGCCAAACCTAATCCCGTGCCTTCTTTCTGAGTTCCGGGAACTCTGAAATAGCGCTCAAATATTTTATTTTGGTATTTTTCTGAGATGCCCGTTCCACTGTCTTTTACCAAAAATTTCACGTTGTTATTTTCTTTAATCAGGCTTAAGTGGACAACCGAATTATCGTAAGAATATCTAATAGCGTTTGAAAGAAGGTTAATCAATACCCATGTTGTTTTCTGATTGTCGGCCTGAATTTCCGGCAGATGATCCGCAATAGAAATAGCTATTTTAATATTCTTTTGTTCTGCCTGTGTTTTTGTAGCTTCTAAAGCGTTACGGACTATTTCGGCAGCATTTATAGCGCTTATGTTTAACTGCATGTTTCCACTTTCGACCTGTGCCAGGTTTAAAAGTTCGGAAGTTATTTTTAAGAGTCGGTCTGTATCTTCGGTTATACTTTCCAAAAGTTGTTTCTGCTCTTTATTTAAACTACCCACATTTTCATTTTCCAATAATTGCAGGCTCATTTTCATAGATGAAATAGGTGTTTTGAATTCGTGCGAAACCGTGCCTATAAAGTTGGTTTTAGCCAGATCCAATTCTTTAAAAAGGGTAATATTTCTGAGCATAATTACGTGACCGATTAACTGCGATTGCTGTTCTCCGGTTGGGATAATATTAATGTCGATGATCTCTTTTTCGAAATAACTTTCTTTACCATCGGCGAAAATTTTTAGTGAATTTTCATTCATTTTTTTTAGATCAGGATGAATCAAGTCTTTTATTAAATCTCTTATCAGATCATTGTTCACTGCAATATCCTGAATTTGATTACCAATAAAATTCTCGTTTTTTAATCCTGAAATTTTCAATGCTTCTTCGTTTGCAAAAAGTACTTTCTTGTCTTCATCAATACCAATTACGGGATCGTGCATATTATTGATGAGCGTTTCGATGCGTTTTTTACCCTTGATGATTTTATCCAATTTACTTTCAGAATATTCTTCTAACTTTTCTGCCATTGTATTGAAGGATTTTGCCAAGTCACCAAATTCGTTATGATCTTGAAAATGCACACGCTCGCGATAATTTTGATTAGCAATCTGTTTGATACTTTCTGTAAGTTCGCGTATAGGGTTGGCAATATTGCCCGGAAGGTTTACAAGCAGAACAAATGCAATTAGAAAACAGGCCGTACCGATAACCGAGATCCATAACACGGCATTATCTGCAGTTGCATCGGCAATACTGCTTTTACGCTCAATAGCCTCCATATTCAACCGCATGAGCTCAGCAATATCTTCTCTTATGCGAGATGTAAGCAAGGAATCTGCAGGATTTGATTTGAAGTTATTAAAATGATTTACTATATCTGCCGTTGCCTGCTGTTCGCCTTTTTCGGTAACGTTCTGTTGCTGACTGTTAAGATTTTGTTCGAAAACCGATAACGCATCACTATCTGTCGCTAATTTTTCCAAAGCTAAAAGCATGTTTCTGGAATATTCCAAGGTATTGTAATTAGCAACCAGAATATTATTGGTATCTTTTTTTAGGGCATTTACATAAAATATACCCATAGCCGACAGTAAAATAATTAAGGCAAAGAGTAAGCCTACGCCGGATATTAATTTTGTCTTTATTTTCATTTTTCTATATTACTGTTATTGTAAAACGTGACTAGTAAAAAGTGAAATGAATTTGATGCTCGTTTTAACTCAAATCATCTTACTTATTCCTTATTCACATCGTAATTTAAAGTTCAACTAAGTATAACCAAATCTACATTGTTAGAAGACAGTTTTTTTAAGAGCACGTTAAACATACCCGTTATCCTAATTATTTTCCAAAGTGTTAAACGCGGTTTTCCAATACAGACCGTCGTAATTTTTTTTTCTTCTACCTGGTTTATAATCTCTTTCGCTATTGACTGGCTCTTGACCTTAATAATTTCAGCACCTAATTCTGAAGCTAATTTATAATTATTTATGAGATGTCTTTGCTTGTTCAAGGCTATTTTATCGGCATTTTCATTAGGTGTCTGCACATACATTACATACCATTTGCTGTGATAATAATTAGCAAGCCTTGCCGTTTTTTTAATGACCTTTTTTGCAGCCTTTTCATTACTGCTGATACAAGCCAGAAAACGTTCATGCTTTATGGTATTGGATTTTATGATTTCTGTTTCTACTTTTCGGTTTACCTGTGAAGCGACTTCCTTTAAAGCCAGTTCACGCAGTTGTAAAATATGATCGCTTTTAAAAAAATTGGTTAAAGCTGTCGCTATTTTTTCTGCCTGATAAATTTTGCCTTCTTTTAGTCTTGCTATCAGTTCATCTGCAGTAAGGTCTATATTCACTACCTCATCTGCATGGTCTACCACGCTATCCGGAATTCTTTCGTTTACGGTAACGCCTGTAATATTTTTAATTTCATCGTTCAAACTTTCGATATGCTGAATATTGACCGCCGAGATAACATTGATGCCCGCATCTAAAATATCCAATACATCCTGCCAACGTTTTTCATTTTTACTTCCCTCAATATTGGTGTGTGCCAATTCGTCTACAATCACCACTTCTGGGCGAAGATTGATTACGGCCTGTACATCTAATTCTTCCAGTTCCTTTCCTTTGTAAAACAGTTTCCTTCTAGGAATAACAGGCAACCCATCCAGCAAAGAAGCGGTTTCTACACGGTTATGGGTTTCGATGTAGCCGATTTTCACATCAATACCGTTGCGCAGCAGGTTGTGCGCTTCCTGCAACATTCGGTAGGTTTTACCCACACCGGCACTCATGCCAATGTAAAGTTTAAATTTTCCTTTCCTTGATTTTTTAATCAGGGAAAGGAAATGTTCTGCTGTTCTTTTTTCTTCGTCCATTAATTTTAAGTAAGATGTAAAGAGTGAAAAGTGAGAAGTGAAAGGTGAATGGTGAAAAGGGAAAGAGGAAAGGGGAATTCATTTCGCTTTTTTTTCCTAACCTTTTTAGAAGCTTATTGCTAATGCGGTAATAGCCGAGAAACTATTTTTTGTAAAGCTTTCATTTCGTTTTTCAAAAACATGGTCTTTACTGCTTAGGTTTTTAATTTCTGTACGCCATACCAAATTGGGCAGAATGGCATAGTCTGCATTTAGGGAACAGCCAAAGGCTTTAAATCCGTTTGGTGTTACGGTTGCAATAATTACACCTGATTTATCCTGGTAATATTCGCCTCTTGCCGTAAGGCTGAATTTATCGGTAGCATTATATTTTGCAACTAAAACCGGCGTGTACCAAGTGTTGTAATCGTTGCTGCCCTTTGCTTTTTGTTCTGCACCAATATCAAATCCTGCTGTAATGCCGAATTTTTCATTGATTTGATAAATAGCATAGAGGTTATGGAAATAACGCATTTTTCGGATACTGTCGGGTTTGTCATTTCCAATAAAAGAGCCGCTGTTCAAAGTTAATTTCGCAGTGGGTTTATAAGTTAACTGATGCCCGAAAGCGGGTGTGGAATTACCTTCTACACGTTGTATGCGTTGCCATCCGTTTAATATCAATGCACTTACAAACCACTTTCCACTTGGGGATGTGTAAGCTATTTTAGCTCCTGTTTCAAAGTAGGGAGAATTGTCGGCAAAGAGGCTTCGAGTTAACGTCCAATTGTCTTTTCCTACGGCACTTTCAAAACCAAGATGTGAAGAAAAAATACCCGCATCTATCCACAAGTCGTGCTTTTTGGAAATCTTAAAACCCACATTGCCTTCATAGATGTTTTTTAATACATCTGGTTCTGCTGTATAATTTGCGTTCATATAAGAACCGACTGCGAAAGCTACATTGGCTCTTAATTTTTCGGTACTGTAATTGGCTTTTATATAGGCAAGATTTAAACTTATTTCGTTGTTTCTATTATGACTATACACAAAGCCAGAGCGTTTATTATTGAGCGGATTATTGGCATCATACTGATAGTAAACTTCGGCATAACCACTTATCGTTAATGGTTTCTTTTCCGTTAGTATCGTATCATTTTGTGCCACTACACTCGCAGTGCTGCCCATAAGAATAGCAGTTATTATTGTATTTTTCATTTTTTCCTTTAGTTATATGTGAGAATGGAAAGGTGAAAGGTGAAATAGGAAAATGTGAGAAGGTGAAATGGGAATAGAAAGGTGTTAATTGATTTACTCCATATTACATCTCAATCTCCACTTTTTTTACTTCTCACTCCTTACTTTTACTATTCACTCAATTTATCCAATGCAATGTTGAGTTTCAAGACATTTATTTTTTCCGGACCAAATAAACCTGCTAATGGTTTATCTGTATGTTCTGAGATAAGCTGTTCTAGTTTTTGAACGTCAATATTTCTGATTTTCGCAATACGTTTTACCTGTACTCTGGCTGCCTGTACAGAAATATGCGGGTCCAACCCACTGCCACTTGCCGTAACAATATCTACAGGGATTTCGGCTTTTGTAACCTCCGGGTTATGTACTAAAAATGTATCAATACGAACTTGTACTTCCGCAAGATATTCTGCATTGGACGGACCTTTGTTGCTACCGCCAGAACCGGCAGCATTATATCCAACCGCAGACGGACGCGACCAGAAATAGTTATCTGCTGTAAATGACTGGCCGATATTGCTATAATATCTTTGACCCTTATGTTCTATAATTTCTCCCTTTCCATTATTAGAAGCGAATTGTGCTATACCCCAAACTGCGAGCGGATAAATGACTGCAAAGAATATTATGCTAACTGCTGTGAGCTTGATAGCCGGTAAAATATGTTTTTTCATTTTAATTGTTTTTTATGTGAATAGTGAAATAGTGAATAGTGAAATGGAATTCCCTTTTTTACCATTTACTTTTTACCTCTTACTTTTTTAAATAAATAATGACACTACAATGTCGATTAACTTAATGCCTATGAATGGAAGAACAACGCCACCCAAACCATAGATAAAAAGGTTTCTTCGAAGCAATGCCGATGCACCAATTGGTTTGTAAGCAACCCCTTTCAAAGCCAGTGGAATAAGGAATGGAATGATGATAGCATTGAAAATTACTGCTGATAAAATGGCACTTTGCGGACTGGAAAGATTCATAATATTCAGGCTTTGTAATGCCGGAATGGCTGTGATAAACAAGGCCGGAATAATCGCGAAGTACTTGGCTACATCATTGGCAATACTGAATGTAGTAAGCGTTCCACGGGTCATTAACAGCTGCTTACCGATTTCTACCACTTCAATTAATTTGGTAGGGTCATTGTCTAAATCCACCATATTTCCGGCTTCTTTTGCAGCCTGTGTTCCGCTGTTCATGGCTACCCCCACATCTGCCTGAGCCAATGCCGGTGCATCATTGGTTCCGTCGCCCATCATGGCTACCAACCTTCCTTCAGCCTGTTCTTTCTTGATGTAATTCATTTTATCTTCCGGCTTGGCTTCGGCAATAAAATCATCCACACCCGCTTTTTCGGCAATGAATTTGGCAGTTAAAGGATTATCACCGGTAACCATTACCGTTTTAATACCCATTTTTCGCAGGCGTTCAAAACGTTCCTGAATACCAGGCTTAATGATGTCCTGTAATTCAATTACACCCAGTGCTTTTTCATTTTCTGAAACCACCAAAGGAGTTCCGCCATTGCTTGATATTTCCTTTACTTTTTCTTCAATTTCCCTAGGGAAAATATTCCCCGCTTTTTCTACAATGTTTTTAATGGCATCGGTTGCCCCTTTACGAATTCGGGTGTCTTTAAAGTCAACTCCGGAGCTTCTTGTTTCGGCAGAAAACTTTACAAATTTTGGTGAATTGTGAGAAGTAAATTGTGAGATTTCGCTCTTTATTTCACTTTTTACATCTAACTTTTCACTGAGTTCAATAATCGATTTTCCTTCCGGCGTATCATCACTCATAGAACTCAATACCGCGGCACGTATCAGCTGCTTTTCATCAATGTTATTTGCAGGATAAAAATGGGTAGCTTTTCTGTTTCCTATGGTAATGGTACCCGTTTTATCTAACAACAGTACATCAATATCTCCGGCTGTTTCTACAGCTTTTCCACTTTTGGTGATCACATTTGCACGCAGAGCCCTGTCCATTCCCGCGATACCGATGGCAGAAAGCAAACCACCAATCGTGGTAGGAATCAAACATACAAACAACGCAATAAATGAGGCGATGGTAATGGGTGCATTGGCATAATCTGCAAATGGTTTTAAGGTTATCGTTACAATGATAAATACCAAAGTAAAGCCTGCCAATAGAATCGTCAATGCAATTTCATTCGGTGTTTTTTGTCGGGATGCACCTTCCACCAAAGCAATCATCTTGTCCAAAAAGCTTTCGCCTGGTTCGGTGGTAACTTTTACTTTTATTTTGTCTGACAAAACTTTTGTACCGCCTGTTACGGAACTTTTATCACCGCCGGATTCTCTGATAACGGGTGCAGATTCTCCTGTAATGGCACTTTCGTCAATCGTTGCCAAACCTTCTATGATTTCGCCATCGGTGGCAATAGTATCTCCTGCTTCGCAAATAAAAACATCGCCTTTTTTTAATTGTGAAGATGTTAAATGTAAAATGTGAGATGTAAAATCTTCTCCAAAACCTTTCACATCTATCATCTCACTTTTCACCACTTTCGCGGGTGTTTCTTCCCGTGTTTTTCTTAAACTGTCTGCCTGTGCTTTTCCTCTTGCTTCGGCAATGGCTTCGGCAAAATTGGCAAAGAGCAAAGTGAGTAACAGGATTAAAAAGACGGTAAAATTATACCCGAAACTTCCTTGGTTGGTTGCTCCGAACAATGTCCATAAAGAAACGACGAACATCACGGCAGTTCCTATTTCTACGGTAAACATCACCGGATTTCGGAACATTAATTTGGGATTGAGTTTCACGAAAGACTGCTTGAAAGCTTCGTTCAGCAAGTCTTTTTGAAACAATGATTTATTATCTGATTTCATTTTTTAATTTGTAAAATGTTATATGTGAAAAGTGAAATGTTATTAGTGAAATGAAAATGTTTATTTTTAATAGAAATATTTCTTATGAAACCACACCAAAAGTTAAACGCCTGGATAAATAGTTTCAAGCTTGTTAAGACACTTTATGAAACTACGAATACGTTTCCCTCTGAAGAAAAATTTGGATTGACATCGCAGATTCGTCGAGCTGCAGTTTCTGTCCCTGTAAACATCGCTGAAGGGGCTTCAAGAAAAGGCAAAAAAGAGTTCATACAATTTCTATATATTTCATTGGGATCATTGACAGAACTTGATACTTTGATTCTATTAAGTTGTGATTTAGGATTTATATCAAGTGATAAGACGGCTTTGTTGATTAACGAAATGGATTCCATCGGAAAAATGATTTATGGTTTGATTAAAAAACTTGAAGGCGAGATGTGACGGAGGTGAGAAGTGAGATGTTTTTTGTGTGAGAAGGGATTAGTAAAAAGTGAGATGTTTTTGTGAAAAGTATACCTCTTACTTCTCACTAATTACTTTTTACCCTTTGCCTTTTCCCATTTTTACTTCTCACCTATCACTACTTCATTGAAAAATACTCTGCAATCGGTCCTAAAGTCAATGCCGGAAAGAACGACAATGCTGCTATGATTGCGATTACCGCGAAGACCATTAAACCAAATGTAGCCGTATCTGTTTTTAAAGTTCCGTTGCTTTCAGGAATGTATTTTTTATTGGCTAACAATCCTGCAATGGCAATTGGTCCAATGATGGGTAAAAATCTTCCCAGAATCAATACAAATCCGGTGGTAATGTTCCACCACAAATTATTGTCGCCCAATCCTTCAAACCCGCTACCATTGTTCGCTGCAGAAGAAGTGTACTCGTACAGTATTTCACTAAAACCATGGAAACCGGGATTGTTTAAAGTTGAAGCTCCATGCTCAGGAAATGCCGTAGCTAAAGCGGTTCCCACCAATATTAAAAAGGGATGCAGCAAAGCGATAATCATGGCGATTTTCATTTCTCTTGCTTCAATCTTTTTTCCCATAAATTCGGGTGTTCGTCCCACCATTAATCCACTGATAAATACAGCGAGTATAATGAAGATGAAGAAGTTGAGCAATCCTACACCACAACCGCCATAAAATGCATTGACCATCATTGCGAGCAATTCATTCATTCCCGATAAAGGCATGGTACTGTCGTGCATCGAGTTAACAGAACCTGTAGAAATTACGGTAGTTACAATGCTCCAAAATCCTGTCGCAGCCGAACCAAATCTGATTTCTTTGCCTTCTGTTGCTCCTAACGAATTATCGATCCCCATGGCAGAAATGGCAGGATTTCCGTTCATTTCCATATTGATGTTTGGAATAGTCAGCAGTAAAAACCCTACAGTCATTACGCCAAAAATCATCCATGAAAATTTCTTTCTTCTGATGAAATAGCCAAAGGCGAAAATCATTGCCAACGGAATAATTAGCTGAGCAACCATCTCCACCATATTGGTAAAGTAATTAGGATTCTCAAACGGATGTGCTGAGTTGGCTCCAAAGAAACCACCGCCATTGGTACCCACGTGTTTAATGGCAATAAATGCAGCGGCTGGTCCGGTAGAAACATTTACGGTATCGCCCTGTAAAGAAGTGATTTGATCTTTGCCTTCAAAAGTCATGGGTGTACCATTGAAAACCAGTAGCAGAGCCACGATAAAAGACACGGGCAATAAAATTCTTGTACAGGATTTTATTAGAAATTCGTAGAAATTACCCAATTTATCGGTTGTTTTTTCTCGGAAGGCTTTAAATAAAATTGCGGCTGCAGCCAAGCCCGTTCCCGCACTTACAAACTGCAAGAACATCAACCACATTTGTCCTAAATAACTAATTCCTGTTTCGCCGGAATAATGTTGCAGATTGCAGTTGACCACAAAAGAAATGGTGGTGTTAAATGCCAAATCAGGACTCATATTCGGGTTTTTATCCGGGTTGAGCGGCAACCATTGCTGTGTCATTAAGATAACCATTCCCAATAAGAACCAAACAAGGTTAATGGTCAGCATAGCAACCATGTGCTCTTTCCAGTTCATTTCTTTTGTGGGATTGATGCCGCTGATTTTATAAAATAATTTTTCGATGGGATTAAAAACGGGGTCGAGCAAGGTTTTCTCGCCGCCATAAACTTTTGCAATGTATATACCTAACGGCAGTGCTAGAACAAGTGCAGCAACAAACATTGCGATTATACCTAATATTTCTGTATTCATTTTTTATTTTTTTGTAAAATGTGAAATAGTGAAATGTGAAATAGTGAAATAGTGTAAAGTGTAAAGTGAAATGTGAAATGGAATTCCTTTTTTTACCATTTACTTTTTACCTCTCACTTATTTACTTCTCACTTATTTACTTCTCACTTCTTTCTCAAAATCGATCTATTAAAATTTTTCGGGTTTCAGCAAAACGTAAACGATATAAGCAAAAACGCCTGCTGCCAAGAAGAAAAGTGCTATCATAATTATTGTATTTTAATAAGTTGTGGTTGATACTGCTGTGTGTAAACCGCTTTAAAAGGCAGCGGTATCTTTTTATAAATAAAATTCCATTGTTCGGTAGTAGCTCTTTTTTGAATTCCGTTAAAAGAACGTACAAACAGATTTTCTACAATGTACCTTATATACTTGTCGCCGTTCATATAAACCCAATAAACAAAGCCTATGCGCCGGCTTACCGTCTTGACCCTGCCCTGAACAACCAACTGCTTTAAGTTATTGACCACAGCCTGCAGAACGCCCGGGAAATTTCCGTATTTAGAAAGACTTCTTATCTCAACTTTAATTTCTGAAAAACGACATCCCAGATAAGCGGAAGCCCTTAATGGTGTAATTTGGTACATGACTTATATTTTTTCAAAGAAACTAACTGATTTATAAAAGATTGCGAAGCAGGCACAACCTGCAATTATTAGAATAAGTGTTAACATTTTTTTGCTGTTTAGTTATTGGGATTAAATTCAAAATCAGATCGCAGAACTGTAAATCTGTTTCAGATAAACAGCCTGAAGGCTTTGTGGCAGTATATTAATCAACCGTTTACGATGGGAAAGTATGCACGAAGCAAGGACTGCATCCAATGAAAAAACAAATACATCGGTAACGGCAGTTTTAAGTACGGCATCTCCTTTGATATAAATGTTCCCTATAAGTTTCATGCACTTATCCGTCATTAAATCGTTGTGCTGTTCTATCATTTTACGCGTATAGCGTGTAACGGACCTAACCACTGCAAAAGGATTTTTACCATTGGCTGTTCTTGTTATTTCCGGTTCGAGTTCAGGTAAGACAGCAGCTATCTCGACAATTAATTTAGTTTGATTCATTTTGACTGTAATTTGTTTTACTGCTTTATACCAACCAGATGCCACATTTAAAACACCAACACAAAAACACTAACTATCAACAACTTACAATTACAATTAAAAAACAGTGCATAAAAAAAGCCTATCAAAATGATAGGCTTTTTCTCAAAACGATACGGTAAGATAATTTACAGACCGTATTCTTCGATTTTACGGTAGAGCGTGGCAGTACCTATTTCGAGCAGTCTTGCTGTTTCGGCTTTGTTGCCACCGGTATGGTTAAGAACCTTTTGAATATGAAGTTTTTCGACACTCTGCATTGAAAATGCCGAAAGTTGCCTGCCAAGTACAGCACTTGATTTTAGTTGAATTTCCACAGGTAAATCATCAAGCGATAATTCATTTCCATTGGCAAGGATTACGGCTCTTTCTATCACATTTTTCAATTCCCGAATATTTCCATTCCATTGATGTTGTTGCAATGCAGTGATAAAATCAGTGTGCATCGTCATCACTTTTTTACTCATTTTCACAGCGAAAATATTGGTGAAGTGTTGCGCTAAAATCTCAAGATCGGCTACTCTTTCTCGCAATGCAGGCAATTGTATTTGAAACACAGATATACGGTAAAACAGATCTTCACGAAAATGTCCGTGCTCAATCTCTTGTTTTAAATCACGATTGGTAGCAGCAATAATACGCACGTTTACTTTAGTGGGTTTTGTTTCGCCTACCTTTATAAACTCGCCCGACTCAATCACCCGCAGTAATTTTGCCTGTAAATCTAAAGCCATTTCACCCAATTCGTCTAAAAATATGGTTCCATTATGGGCTTCTTCAAACAAACCTTTCTGATCTTTTGCCGCACCCGTAAAGGCGCCTGCTTTATGACCAAACATTTCACTCTCCAATAAATCTTTGCTAAAAGCCGAGCAGTTAATGGCAACAAAATTCTCTTTACTGCGGTTACTTTCGTGATGGATTGCTTGTGCAAACACTTCTTTGCCAGTACCTGTTTCGCCGGTTAAAAGAATAGTAGTGTCCGTTTTTGCAACCTTTTTAGCCAGTTCAACAGCCTGTAAAATTGGTTTTGACTTTCCGATAATTTTATCAAAAGAATGCTTGTCTACCAGCTGTTTTTCCAACTTTAGTACTCTATTATTAAGCGCCGCTTTTTCGATAGCCCGATAAAGCAACGGTATGATTCTGTTATTATCGTCGCCTTTTGTAATATAGTCAAACGCACCATTTTTTATTGCCTGAACACCGTCAGGGATATTGCCGTAAGCAGTGAGCAGAATAATTTCTGTGGCGGGGTATTTTTCTTTAATAATTTTTGAAAGTTCCACACCGCTGCCATCGGGCAATTTCACATCGCAAAGCACTACATCTACCGTTTGTCGGGATAATTTCTGCAATCCCGTTTTACAGTCGGCAGCCTGTGTTACTTCAAACCCTTCCAGAGTAATGATCCTTGCAAGCAGTGTGCGAAGTTTCTCTTCGTCGTCTATTATCAGTACTTTTTTCAAACTTTACCTTTTTTAAGATCAATCACTAACTTTTACGTTTCAATTCAAATACTTTTACCGGTTGGTAAACCAACGGAATATGTTCGATCAACACATCGTTTCTGTCCAGCCCAAATGCCTGTTCATCTTTCTGGGCAAACTGTTTAAGGAAAAAATACGATTTTAAGGTAATGCTTTCTTTGATTGCAAATTCGTTATCTACCGAAAGGTATGCCTGTAAAACGATAAATTTAAAATCGATGGAAGGATTGTACTTGGTACTTCCGTTATTACGCAGGTGCAGATTAAGTTCTTTGTTGGCTATCAAATCGTCAATCACTTTTTCGAAATAAAGTTCGGTTTTTGGCTGTATGCGGAAACCTATGTTCAATACAATTTTAATTACCTTATCGTCTACCAGTTCAGACACTTCATAATTTAAGGTATAGGGATTGTTTGTTCTGTTGATATGGAAAAACCAGTAAACATCTGCTCTTTTAGGTTTTTTATCGAATATAGACCGGATAATTCTGGCTTCGATCTGATCCCTTCTATCCGCTTTTGTAAGGTAAATTAAATGCGTTGTAAACTTCGGGATGCTTTCATCATTACTCAACTCTGCAATGGTATGGGCGTATTTGCCCAGATCTTCGAATTTGGTATAACTGCTGTTTATTTTTCTGGCGAAATAACTTACATACATTACAAAAAAGAATATTCCACCAGCAATCACGGTTATGTAACCACCTTCTTGGAACTTAACCACATTGGCAACAAAGAACGACAATTCGATAAGAAGAAATACCGCCAAAAACAGGAGTACCAGCAGCTTGTTCCACTTTAACTTAAACAACAGGAAGTAAGACAGCAGAACGGTAGTAGTAATCATTGCCAAGGTAATGGCAAGACCATACGCGGCTTCCATGTGTGACGAATCTTGAAAATAAAGAATTACAAGCACACAGCCTATCCACAATAAATTATTTACACTTGGTATGTAAATCTGTCCTTTGGTATCAGACGGCTGCTTCACACTCACACGCTGCCAGAAATTAAGGTTTATAGCTTCGTTAATCAGTGTAAACGAACCGCTTATCAATGCCTGTGAAGCAACTATAGCCGCCAGCGTTGCAATTACTATACCCGGTATTAAGAACCATTCGGGCATCATTTCGAAGAATGGGTTGCGATCGTTCAAGTGTAAGCCTCCATGATTTAACAGCCACGATGCCTGTCCCAGGTAATTTACAATAAGGCACAATTTTACAAATGCCCATGTAATGCGGATATTATCTTTACCGCAATGCCCCAGATCAGAATACAGTGCTTCTGCACCTGTAGTACATAAGAATACCGCACCCAAAAGCCAGAATCCCTGAGGATAATGCGTTAACAGTTCATACGCATAATACGGATTCAATGCCCGAATTACAGATGGTGACTGAACCACCTGGAAAAGTCCGATTGCCAGCAGAACGGAAAACCAGATCATCATAACCGGACCAAATGCTTTACCCATTTTGTGCGAACCGAAGCGCTGCAGGAAGAATACAAGCGATACTACTGCAATAACAACAGGTACCACAGGAATATGCTTTAGACCGTTTATTTTTTCCAATCCTTCAATAGCCGAAGTTACAGATACAGCGGGTGTAATCATACCATCTGCAAGCAGTGCCGCAGCACCAATCATGGTAGGTATAACCAATTTTTTACCGTACCGCCTTACAAGCGAATATAAAGAAAAAATACCTCCTTCGCCCTGATTATCGGCTTTCAGGGTTAGCCATACATATTTTATGGTAGTCTGTAGAACAAGTGTCCAAAAAACACAAGACACACCGCCTAAAACCAATAATTCGGAGATTTCCCTTTTACCGATGATTGCCTTAAAGGTGTAAAGCGGACTGGTACCTATATCGCCATATATAATACCAAGTGCAACAAGCAAAGTAGCAAAAGTTATTTTGCTGTGGTTATTTACCAAAGAATGACCTGTGTGTGGTATAGATGAATTTTCTTTCATTTATAAAGTTGTTGTAATTTGTGTACAAATTTGGACAACAACCCATCAAGGAAATATAAAATTTACCTGAAACCGTATAAAGAAAATATAAAGACCGATACAAGTTTGAGATAAACCAGCCTGACAATAGCTATTGAAACCTGTATCCTACCCCGTTTTCGGTAATAATATGTACCGGTTCGTTAGGCGAATCTTCGATCTTTTTTCTTAAAGCAGCTACAAAGACGCGCAGATACTGTGTTTCGGCCTGACTGCCCACGCCCCAAATTTCCTTTAGAATATATTGATGTGTGAGTACACTGCCTTCGTGTTTGGCAAAAAGTACCAGCAGATTATATTCTGTAGAAGTAAGTTTAATAATTTCATTATTTTTCTTTACCGTATGCGCCGTGAGATCTATTTCGAGATTACCGATGACAAAGACACTGGAATTATTATCTATGTTATGATTTCTACGAATTGCCGAACGTATACGTGCAAGAAGTTCAGCAGTACGAAACGGTTTGCACAGGTAATCTGTAGCCCCATTGTCTAGCGCGGTTACGATATCGTGCTCACTGTTTTGAACAGACAGGATGATGACAGACTTTTGGTACCACTGCCTTAATTCTTTAAGTACCTCATGACCGCTTTGATCAGGCAGACCCAAATCGAGCAAAATTAATTCGGGAGTATGGTTTGCAGCCAAAAGAATACCCTCGTGACCTGTTTCTGCCAGAAATGTTTTATAATCGTTACTTTTCAGCGTGATTTCCAAAAGTTTTCTGATTTGAGGCTCATCGTCGATAATCAAAATCTCGTTTCTACTCATTTTTCAAATTGTTTAAATAAGAGGTTTCGGCAGGTATCCTTATAATAAATCTTGCACCGCCCGTTGGGATGTTTTCAAGTGCTACGGTTCCGTTCTGTGCTTCGGTAAATCCTTTAACAATTGACAACCCCAGTCCGCTGCCACCTGCTTTTGTATTAGGCAGTCTGTAAAATTTATCAAATACCGAAGAAAGCTGTTGTTGGGGGAAGCCGTTTCCATTGTCGGAAACCGTTATGATGCAGTCAGCTAAATGTGGGGCAACTTCAACCATTACCACTGACTGTTTGGGAGTGTACAATACCGCGTTATGAATAAGGTTTAACAGGATCTGTTCGGTAAAACCGATATCCAGCTTAAACAACGGAAGGTTCACTGCAGGAGTAAAAGATATCTTATGTCCGTTTAAAATATCTGCTTTACGGATAATTCCGTTCACCAGTTCTTCCATATCGCACCAATCCTGTTTGGGTTTAAGCGTTCCGCTTTCCAATCTGCTCATATTCAAAATATTTTCAACCTGACGGTTTAACCGTATACTTGCAATGTCGATATCGTTGAGCAGATCGAACTGCTGTTCCTTATCAAGCTTATCATTATTATCCTTTAATGTATCAACCGTTCCCAAAATGGTAGCAATGGGGGTTCTTAACTCGTGCGAAAGAGAGTTAAGCAGGGTATTGTACAAGGTAATGGTTTTTTCTTTCTCTTCCCTGTCTCGAACATTTTTCTCTGCTTGTCTGATCTTAAAGGTAAGTACCGCATTTAACATGGCTACAAAGAAATACGACATGAACATAAGCAAATCTTCGGCATTGCTGATATCGAGAGTGAAAATAGGCGGAATGAAACAGTAATTCCAGATAAAAGCACTTAACAGCGCCGAAAGTAATACCGGAAAAATATCGTAAAGCATTGCGATTACAGATACTGTAAGCAGCAGTATGAGCGCCACGATTCTGTAATTAAGATCTTCCTTCACGATAAAACACAAGCCCGACACGCTTAGAACTATTGCTACGCTGACAATATATTGTAATTTACCCTTGTTTAATGTAAAAAGCATTTGTTTATAATTTACATACGTTAAAGGTAATTGTAAATTAAGAAAAAACATATTTGCTAATCAGTTAATTGGTAGGAATGGGAAGATTGACGGGTGTTGGATCCCGAGTTATCGGGAAAAGTTGTGTGATTTAGGGTGTGTTTGTATATTGTATATTGTATACTGTATATTGAATTGATGTATATTGTAGTGGTTGAACATTTTTTTAGATTTATTATTTATCGACTTCGCTCCTTTAGACGAGGATTTGGAGTGGTAGAAATATTTGGTTTTTATATGTTAGAGATTCAGGAACAAGCCCGGAATGACAGTACATATTTAGGAAAATTTGGCAGATAGGTACTTCTCACTGAACAGAATTTGGAGTGGTAGAACTATTTGGGTTTTACATGTTGGAGATTCTTGAACAAGTCAGGAATGACAGTATATAGTTTGGAAAATTGGGCAGATCGGTACTTCGACGGGCTTATTGCCCCTACATATAATTACGGTTTCGGTGATCGTTTTTATGATTGATCTTTTCAAAAATACACATTTTGACTTGTTGAAAGATCAAATTGTAACTGTGATATTGTATTTACAATGATTTTTATCAGTAAAAAAACTATTTTTTATAGAAAACTTCGCAACATAAAAATCATTTTCATGAAAATTGCCAACATACATACTTTTCACATTCCCGTGATGGGTCTTGCTTATACCATTGATACGCCAATTCGCGTGGCGCATTACGGTATTTCGTCTGTTATTTCGGTGATGGATGACGAACTTATTGAGCAGATGAACCGTTTGTACACCAAAAAATTCCAACTTCCTTACAAGGAAATCAGCAAAAAGGCAGAAGATTTCAGAGCCCAGAGAATAACTTCATATCTAAATACGCTGGATACCATTGTTAAACAGCAATTTGAATATTTAAAGGAGCAAATGGTTAAAAACAAAGAAGCTGTAAAAAATTACATCGATCTTTTACCAAATACTTCAGAAATCAGAGAAAATCTGCAAAAACATTTGGAAGGCAGTGAACCGCTTACAAAATTAAAAGCTTTTCTAGACCAACACCTTTCACCCGGATCTATCGATGTTAATATTATGACCAAGGTAGATCGTGAAACCTACGAAAACAAAGAACCTCGTCCGGCAATTTATAACGATGCTCATTCTGCTCTGCGTGGTTTTGCTAAAAGTACCGTAAATGGTTCGGTAGTTCTATCGGCAGGAATGAATCCGAGATTGTTTGGTTATTTTGAAAGTTTCGATGCTTTTTACCCTGATGAACAAAATCAACTTCAGAAAAAAATTATTCTAAAAGTAAGCGATTACAGATCTGCATTTATACAGGGCAGTTTCTTGGCAAAAAAAGGTTTGTGGGTTTCGGAATATCGAATAGAATCTGGACTTAACTGCGGTGGACATGCCTTTGCTACCGATGGGTTTTTAATGGGTACTATTTTAGAAGAATTCAAACAAAAACGTGAAGAACTTTCAATTTCTATGCACGAACTATTCTGCAAAGCATTAGATCAAAAGGGAAAACACGTTCCGCAACAACCATTAAACATTAAAATTACTGCGCAAGGTGGAGTTGGTACGGCTCTAGAACACGATTTTCTTTTAGCACATTACAATTTAGATGCCGTTGGTTGGGGATCGCCTTTTTTATTAGTTCCCGAAGCTACTTCTACAGATAAAGCTACCAGAAATCTATTGGCTTTGGCTAAAGAAAACGATTTGTATTTAAGCACTATTTCGCCTTTGGGCATTCCGTTTAACAACATAAAAGGCACTACCAATGAATTTATAAAACAGAAACGAATTGCCAACAATAAAGAAGGAAGTTCGTGTCCGCGAAAATATCTGGCATTGAACAAAAAATATTCAGAAGAAGGTCTTTGCACGGCATCGCGAAAATATCAGCAGAAAGCATTGGCAGAATTGTCTGATATGAATTTAAGCACCGAAGCCTATCAGGAACATTTTGCAGAAATTACCGAAAAAGCCTGTCTGTGTGTAGGTTTGGCGAATGCTGCTTTAATGGATCATGAGCTGCCTGTAAAAGGCGAACAGCAAGGCGTTGTGATTTGTCCGGGACCAAATATTGCTTATTTTACCAAAGAAGCGTCGTTAAAACAAATGGTAAATCATATTTATGGTAGGGAAAATATCATCGATGTTGAAAACCGACCACATGTCTTTATTAAGGAATTAAGAATGTATCTGGATCATTACAAAAAAGAACAAAAAATTGCCGAAGCAGAACAATCCGATCTTAAAATGAAAAAACAGGAGAAAATCCGTAAAAATTTATTGGATGGAATTGCCTATTACAAGGATTTATTTGAAAACGATACAGTTTATTTTTGTACAGATAAAAGTTCTATCGAAAATCAGTTAAATGAAATTGAAAGAGAACTTTTAAATAAATAAAATATTTTTCACAAGCGGCGATGTTTTAATGATTATCTCAGTAAAGCGTCGCTGCTTTGTTTAAATTTAAAAGGTGTTAAGCCTGTGATGCTTTTAAAATGCTTAATAAACTGACTTGATGAAGCAAACGCCAATGCAAAACCAATTTCGGACACCGATTGTGACGTATTTACCAACAGATATTTAGCCTGTTTAATTTTTTCTGATAGGATAAATTCATTAGGCGTACTGCCTGTGTGTCGCTTAAAATATCGGTAAAAAGTCGATTTGCTCATGTGGGCTTTTTCTGCAACTTCTTCCACAGTAAGCTGTCGATCCTGATTTTTCCGAATATACTCAATTGCAAAAGCCAACTGATTATTGCCTGCCAAAGCGTCTGTTTTTTCCAACAAAAAATCTCGCGCTTTAGACTGCAGCAAATTTATAATCAATTCTTTCGTCATTAATTTCCCCAGTGCATTACGGTATTCAGAGTTTGATGATGCCAACAGAATAATTCGTTCAATATTCTTATTAAGCAATTGATCGTTGGTAAATTTTAAGGTAGAACTGTCAACCGTCCATTCGGTATGATCAATTTTCGGAGCACTTTCATTAAGCTGCATCAGCGTTTCCTTAATTTCATCAGGCGAAATAATCAATGCCAGACATCGTGTAGGATTATCGTATTCGGCTTCGGGAAAATCAATATTCATTGCCTGTTTTTTATCAAGCACCAAGGATTCTTCGGGCAAAAATTCAAACGAATCTTCTCTATTAAAGTGCATCACTTTTTTTCCTGAAAGCATGGTAATCAATGAAATTTCATCAAAAGCCAAAGCAAAACCCGATGTTTTCACCTTTGTTTCAAACAAATGCAGATCCAATTCATCGGTTTGGAAACTCAATTTATTTTCTATGGGCGTTACAACTTTTCCCCTATTGTATATGCTGCTGATTGATGAATTCATGAGGTACAAAACTTACATTTACTACACATTGGCACTAATTTACTATTTTTTGACACAAATCGATTCATTTTTTGCACCGAATTAAGAGTAATTTACATTAATCAATTTAAGTAAACATAAAACTAAAAATTATGAGTAACGAGAATGTAAAAAAGTGGCCGGAATTTAAAAGCCAGTATGAGAATTATATTGACGGAAAATGGACGGCACCCGTACAGGGAAAATATTTCGATAATATTTCGCCGATAAACGGCAAAGTATTTACAAAAGTAGCACATTCTACCAAAGAAGATTTGGAATTAGCGGTAAATGCTGCCGATAAAGCTTTTAAAACCTGGGGGAAAACATCGGCTACAGAACGAAGCATTATTCTGAACAAGATTGCCGACCGCATGGAGCAAAATCTAGATTACCTTGCAACTGTTGAAACCATTGACAACGGTAAGGCCGTGAGAGAAACGTTGAATGCCGATATTCCGCTGGGAATTGATCATTTTAGATATTTTGCAGGAGTAATTCGTGCCGAAGAAGGGTCGCATGTAGAATTAGACGAGCACACGGTATCGTTAATCGTTCATGAGCCAATTGGAGTTGTTGCGCAGATTATCCCTTGGAATTTCCCATTATTAATGGCAATCTGGAAACTGGCACCTGCATTAGCTGCCGGAAACTGTGTGGTTTTAAAACCAGCCGAAAGTACACCAACATCAATATTGGTATTAATGGAACTTATTGGCGATTTACTACCTGCGGGTGTTATAAATGTTGTGAACGGTTTTGGTGCAGAATTGGGAAGATCGTTGGTTACCAACCCAAAAGTTGCAAAAGCAGCCTTTACAGGATCTACAGCTACAGGTCGTTTGGTGATGCAGTACGCTACCGAAAATATTATTCCGGTAACTTTGGAATTAGGTGGTAAATCGCCAAATATCTTCTTTAATTCGGTTATGGATAAAGATGATGAGTTTTTAGACAAAGCTATTGAAGGCGCTGTACTTTTTGCTTTTAATCAAGGAGAAATCTGTACATGTCCTTCGCGTTTGTTAATTCAGGAAGATATTTACGACAAATTCATTGAAAAAGTAATTGCGCGCGTTGAAGCCATTAAAATTGGCGATCCGTTGGATACAACCGTTATGATGGGTGCACAAGCATCGAAAATTCAGTTCGACAAGATCAGTTCTTACATTACTTTAGGAAAAGAAGAAGGTGCCGAATTACTTACAGGCGGCGAGGTTAATAAATTAGATGGCGATTTAGAAAGCGGTTACTACATTAAACCAACGCTTTTTAAAGGAACCAACAACATGCGAATTTTTCAGGAAGAAATTTTTGGACCTGTATTGGCTGTTACCACTTTTAAAACAGTTGAAGAAGCTATTGAAATTGCCAACGATACTATTTACGGATTGGGTGCCGGTGTATGGACACGCGATGCGCATGAACTTTACCAGGTTCCAAGAGCCATTCAGGCTGGTCGTGTGTGGGTAAACAATTACCACAGCTACCCTGCCGGTGCGCCGTTTGGCGGATACAAGCAATCTGGTGTTGGTCGTGAGAATCATAAAATGATGTTGGGTCATTACCGCCAAACAAAAAACATGTTGATTTCTTACAACAAAAATAAATTAGGTTTCTTTTAGTAGATAACTTTATATTTAAAGTCAGAAGCGTGCTTCTGGCTTTAATTTTTATTCAATCATTTTAAATAAAAAGCTATGATTAAAAGACTCGATGCTACAGAAAAAGCAATAGCATTAATCCATCAGTTAAAAGAAATACACGGACCGTTAATGTTTTATCAGGCAGGCGGATGTTGCGAAGGTACGCAACCGCAGTGTTTTGAAAAAGGCGGATTTTTCCCCCGAATGAACGATGTATTAATTGGAACGATAGAAGATTCTGAATTCTGGGTAGATCGCGATTTATTTGAATATTGGAAATTCAGCCACTTTACTTTAGATATTTTAGATGGATTTGGAGCAGGCGGTTTTTCGTTGGAAACTCCATTAGGCAAAACCTTTAAAATTCACTACCGATTGTTTACCGAAGATGAATTACAGAATTTGGCGCCCGTTAAATTAATGAAATAGTATAAAACAAAGAAGAGAGCATGCATAAGACACCCTCTCTTCTTAAAATTAACTGTGAAAAAATAATTAAGACTTATTGGATATGCAAATAAAAAGTGGAGTTTAAGTTAAGCGACATTTTTTTTATTATATGATTTATCTTTGAATTCTCTTATTGTTATATTTCAAAGCTGAATGTATTCTTTTTTGATAATAACATATTTTAATATATTCAAAAACCTGCCGTTTTATTTGTTCTGCTGTTTGTTTTAAAATTCCATTACCAGGAAAACTACCAGCGCCAAATTTATCGTAATCTTTACGCCATTTATACAGCATGCTAACACGGATACCTAACTCTAGCTAGTTCAGTAATGTTAGACCGTTCATTACTCAATTCTACAGCTTTTATTTTAAACGATGGGTCATAAATTTTTCAATCTCTTGTCATAAGTTAAAATTAAGTTTTTTCTCTTAACTCTAACTCCCAGCTAAATTAGTATATCCAGTGTTGAATCGTTGATTTGTTGGGTGCTTGATGTAGGGTGTGTTTGTATACTGTATATTGAATTGATTTATATTGTAGTGGTTGAACATTTTTTTAGATTTATTATTTATCGACTTCCTCCTTTAGACGAGGATTTGGAGTGGTAGAACTATTTGAGTTTTACCTGTTGGAGAGTCCGCAACAAGTCCGGAATGATAGTATATAGTTAGAAGAATTGGGACTTTTAGTGACGAAATAACGCAGTGACAAGGTAACGGTGATTTGTGATAGTATAAGTGTTTGGTTAAATAATCTTCATAACCCGTAGTGCATTATCCCACGAGATTAATTTTCAGATGATTTAATTTTCTAAAAAACAAAAATTTATTTAGGTATTGAATAGTTGTAAGTGTTGTTATTTTTGCCATAACTCTGGTTTTA
>Ga0256791_1000177_pt1 | contig 29127 bp, 32 predicted proteins | sample MC6MC0942MT_FD_190188 | JGI IMG/M metagenome (GOLD analysis project Ga0256791, IMG submission 190188) | Metatranscriptome of enriched soil aggregate microbial communities from Iowa State University, Ames, United States - MC6-MC0942-MT... | ecosystem: Environmental > Terrestrial > Soil >...
GGTTTACGTGTTTGGCCTGTTGATGCTGCTGATCTTTTATTCGGCATTGGACTGGTTTCCGCCTGGACGGCTCAGTCAATGGGCGCAGGCCACGGTGATGTCGTCCGAATTCACCCGGTATACCGGCGCCAACACGATCGATGCGCTGCTGAATGGCAATTTCCGGGTTCTGGGGGATTCACTTCGCCACCTGGCCGCACCGGTGATCACGCTGACCTATGTCAATCTCGCCAGCATGACACGGGTGATGCGCACATCGATGCTCGAAACCCTGCGGCAGGACTATGTGCGCACGGCGCGCGCCAAGGGGATGCCGCGGCGGGTGGTGGAGTTGCGGCATGCGCGGCGCAACGCACTGCTGCCGGTGACCACCATTGCCGGCATGGAGCTTGCAACCATGATGGGTGGCGTGGTGATTACCGAGACCATCTTCGACTATGCCGGCCTCGGCCAGTTTGCCGCCAAATCCGCCGCCAATCTGGATTTTCCGGCCATCCTCGGCTTCAGCCTGTATTTTGCGATCGTGCTTGTGCTGATGAACCTGGTCGTTGACCTGATCTATCCATTGCTCGATCCGAGGGTGAAGACGCGATGAAACTGCTTTCCTATCTTTTGCGCAATCCCGTCTCGATGATCGGCGTTTTGATCCTGATCGGCTTCGTGCTGATCGCGTTTTTCGCACCCTGGCTGGCCCCGCCGCAGGAGTTTCAGATGTCGGCCTATGACACGCCGCGTGCCGGCTTTCTTGCGACCCCGCAACCGCCCTCGCCTGAGGCGATATTTGGCACCACCGAGGGTCAGTACGACATCTATTATGCCGTGATATGGGGCACCCGCACCGCTTTCAAGATCGGGCTCGGGGTTGTTGCCATCTCGGTCTTTATCGGCACCTTGATCGGTGCCCTGGCAGCCTATTACGGCGGCAAGATCGATGAAATCCTGATGCGGATCGTCGATGTCTTCATGGCGGTACCGTTTCTGATTGCTGCGATGGTCTTAACGGCATTGCTTGGCAAGGGCATCGGCCCGATCACCATTGCGCTGACGACTTTCGGCTGGATGGGCTATGCACGGGTGGTTCGCAGTGAAATCCTGCGAATTCGGGAAATGGACTATATCCATGCGGCCCGCAGCTATGGTGCCGGCGATCTGCGCCTGATCCTGCGGCATATTCTGCCCAATGCCTTTTTCCCGGTCCTGGTGCTTGCCACCATGGCAACCGGTTCGATGGTTCTGTCCGCCTCGGCGCTGAGCTTTCTGGGCGTGGGCACAGAAGAAGGCTATGCCGACTGGGGGCAGTTCATTGCCTATTCACGCAACTGGATTGTCGGTCAGCCGGGCAACCCGTTTCAATACTGGTACACCCTGGCCTTTCCCGGCGCTGCGATCTTTCTGTTCGTTTTGTCATGGAACCTAGTCGGCGACACGTTGCGCGACATTCTTGACCCCCGTCACTCAAGCTAAAGTGGGAGAATAACTGTGCCTACGCTTTCCAATTTATCGATCGAACTCTTTGAGAGCCTCATTCGCCACGAAGTCGAAGACAAGGCCATCCCCTCGATTTCCTACGCTCTTGTCGACCGGAATGGCTTGCTGGCGGAGGGGCATGTTCAGCATTCCACGCGTCATTTCGAGATGAATGACAAGACCTGTTTCCGTATTGGTTCGATCACCAAGACCTTCACCGCGGTGGCGATCATGCAGTTGGTAGAAAGAGGTCTCGTGGATCTGGATGTCGATGTGGCGGAATATCTTCCCGGATTTCAGCCGGTCAATCCGTTCATCGGACGCGAAAGCGGGCCCTATGGTTCCCATATCAGCCTGCGCAAGCTGATGAGCCACACGGCGGGCATCGTGAGAGAACCCAAAAGCGGGCATTATCTTGATGCCCACCGGCCGCCGCTGGCGGATACTGTCACCGAGCTTGCCACGTCAACGCTCAAGCAGGATCCCAGTGCCGGGACCATGCATTATTCCAATGCCGGCATTGCGGTTGTCGGTCTGGTGATTGAGAAAGTGTCAAAAAAATCCTACGCCGACTACATAGCGGAAAATATCCTCAAGCCGCTTGAGATGTCCGACACCTCATCCGGCATGGCGGATGGCATTCGCGAACGGCTGGCGCCGGCGCATATGTGGACGCTTGATGGCGACAGCCCTGCCCCGGTGTTCAGCCTCGGCGGGTCGCCGGCCGGCAATATTTTCTCGACAAATACCGATATGGCGCATTATGCCCAATGCCTGTTGCGGGGCGGGTTTACACCGGATGGCCAGCCACTTCTCAGTCCCGCCTCCTTGCGCGAGATGTGGAACCCGATCGGACGGCGGCCGAGCAATCATGACAAGACCCTGAACGGCTACGGGCTGTGCTTTGGTGTGGGTGACATGGACGGCTGGACTTCGGTTGGCCATGGCGGGGCCGTTTATGGCTATGCATCGCAAATGACATTGCTGCCACAGGCTGGGATTGGCGTCCTGATCTTTGCAACGCTGGATTTCGCCAATCAGATCGCATCCCGTCTGGCAAGCGATGGTCTGCGCCTCGCGCTCTTTGAACGCAGAATGGGTCAGCGCCCGCAAAGCGCCGCGTTGCCACCCGCGATTACCAGCGAGCAGTTCGCACGGCTGCCCGGACTGTATCGCCAGCAGGAAACCGGCGAGGTCGTGGAGGTCAAGGAAAAGGCGGGCAAACTCTATCTGATGGGCGAAGGCGTACCGTTGCAGATCCGTCCGACAGTTGATGACGCCTTCGTCATCGACGGCCGCATTTATGGCCGTGGCGCCGACTATCCGCATATGAACCTGTCATTTAACGGCGCCGACTCCTTGAACTGGAAGGACCAGGACTGGGTGAGGGTCGACAGCCTCCCGGCCGAGCAGGTACCGCCAGAGATCGCCATCCATCTGGGTGAATACGGACCGGATTTCAACATCACTTACCTGACCTATAGCCATGGCCAGCTGAAATGCCTGATCGAGTATTTCTGCACCCATAGCTGCGAGCCTGTCGATGGGGGCCGTTTCCGGATGCGCGGGCTTCTTTATGAAGAGGAGATTCTGGAACTCGGCGCCGTTGACGAGAATGGCAGAGAGGGCATCCGCGTGGGACCGATGTTCCTGCAGCGCCGTCAGGCGGCACAGGCAGCTTAAGGTTACTGGCGCTGATGGCTATCACGATCACCATGGAAGAACCACTGGCCGCGCGCATGCGGATTAATGGCCGCCCGGTCGATTATTTTTGTGGCACGAGCTATTTTTGCCTGCACGGCCACAAAGACGTTATTGATGCGGCCTGTGCCGCAACAAGACAGTATGGGCTTGGTCCGGGGACGCTTGCGCTGATGCCCATTTATGCGGAACTCAACGCCGCATTATGCGCTTGGTTTGCCACAGAGGATGTGGTGCCGATGATATCCGGCTATGTCAGCCCGATGGCCCTGTTGCAGGGGCTGCGCGATGACTTTGATGTGGTGTTCGTTGATCAGGCGACCCACTATAGCAGCCGGGATGCGATCGCCGGACTTGGTAAGCCGGTTTATCAATTCCGGCATCTTGATTCCAACAGTCTCAGTGAGGCGCTTGGCTTTCATCTGGCGGCAAGACAACGCGCGGTGATTGTCACCGACGGCGTGTTTCCCTCAACGGGGGCACTGGCGCCGCTTGCCGATTACACCGATGCGATGGCACCCTATGACAATTGCCTGCTCTGTGTCGATGATTCACATGGGGTTGGAGTGCTGGGACAAAGTGGTCGCGGATCATTGCAATATGCCAATCTGGAGCGGGAGGGACATTATTTGTCGGGAACTTTGAGCAAGGCGTTTGGTTCGCTTGGTGGGATCGTTCCCGCGACCTGCATGCTTGCGGAAAAGATCAGGCAGAAATCGATGATCCTGCGCGGGGCGTCGCTGCCACCGCCGGCTGCTGCTGCAGCGGCAATTACCGCGCTGAGACTGTTGAAGGCGCAGCCGCAGATGCGCGCGAATCTTCAACGCAATGTGCTGCATCTTCGGGGCGGATTGAGAAGGCTTGGTTTTGCTGTCGATGATAGTCCGGTCCCCATCATCTCGCTGCGCCGGGCCGTCGATCTCGAACATCTGCGACGGGAACTCGACAAGCGCGACATCGTGGTGAAAATCACGCCGGCCCATGGCTATTCGGATGCCCCTGATGTCCCCACAATGCGGCTGGCAGTCTTTTCCGAGCATAGTCCGCTGCAGATTGACAGGTTGCTTTCTGCAATCCACGAGATTGTGTGAGGCTGCCCGCCGATGATCACAAAGAATGTGCCAGATCACAGCTGTTCGCATTCTGCATTGCTTCTTCACGCGGACCTGATCTTCTGGTGACTTATAATCATCCCTTTTTATTGCAGTTGGCTTCTTCGGGCAAAGATGCTTCATTGCAGCAGCGCTTGCTTTCGCCCAAGCCTTCACAAGCGTCGCACTCTGGCTTAGCCTGCCCTATCCACAAATACCGGAGAGCCCGTGCTCCCTTTGCTCGCTGGCCTGCCTGCAATGGAACATGCGGAGGGAGCAGCAAAATCTATGTCGTCTAAAGGGCTTAGCTTTTGAATGCCTTACGCTGCATTTGAATTTGCCGGTCGACAAGCTCCTCGCCTTGTCGGTGCTGGGACAGCAGGGAACCTGCCAGGCCTCCACCTCATTTTCGAACAGGGTCTAACGCACCGGCGTCACGCGGCACGATCATGCGTGTGGAGAGGCGTGATCCCCTTCTCATCACGCTGTTGCTTGATGGGACTGCTCAGGATGGACGGATTCTCAGCCGCACACACTAGCCATTGAGTTGATGGGCTACCCAATCCACGACGTCGGCGCGGGCTGTCGGATCGATCTCGATCCAGTTGATATGGGTTGGCGCCTGGACACCACTTTCCATGGCCATATCGGCATATAATGCGTTGATAGCCTGTGCTGCAATATCGTGATCAAGGCTCAGGAACATCGCAAAATGCGCAAGAACTGCGTATTCTCCGGGATGATCGCGCCCAAGTGCCTTCCAGCGCTGCGCGGTGCCGGCGAGCTTTCGATCCGCGACCACGACGTTATAGATTCCATCACACATCGAACCTGAAACCGCTTGGTAGTGACCCGTGATCCCGCGCGTGGCAAGCATCGCTATCAAGGGCTGGCACAACAGGCGATAGGCTGATCCGATCCGATCATGGCCAGTGGCATCGGCCGAAAAGCGCATTGAGAGGTTGATGACGTCTGGCCCCTGCACGACGGCCCCGCCACCCGTTTCGCGCAGGAATACCGGCCATCCTCTGGCTTCCGATGCTGCGATCGCCTGCTCGAAATTGTGATAATTGGCATGGCTGCGCGGCACGACAATACAGGGTGGCGTCTGCCAGAGCATCCACTTGAGCTCAGGGTCGTGCGGTGTCTCGCCGAGCAGGGCGCGCTCACGCGCCAACGCTTCATGATAGGGCAGATGCAAGACGAGATTCATTGAACAATCATCCTGACAGGATTGAATGCGGCGGCGCTGGACGCTGCTTTGCTTTAGGCAATCTGTTGCCATTTGACAAGCAAGGCTTGGCCTGTCGCTGAAACCCGCCCGAACAGTGTTGTGATCGGCCAGACGGGGCCGTCGTCGCCGTAGCCGGCGGCTCTGTTTTGCGCAAGGACATTGAGCCGCTGCATGCATTTGCCGGCCGGCCTGATTGTCAAACGATGAATGGAGCAAGGCAGCTATGCCTTAGCCCCCCGCCGTCACTCTGCCCAGTAATGTTTTGAACCGTTTGGACAGTGCATCTTGCAGTCTGTGCTTTTCAAACTGGCCGATCTCCATCAGCGGGATCCCGGCTCGTTCCAGCACGCTACGCTTCACCACCATCCGGAATGCAAAGATACCCACAGCATGCGGGAGAAGATGTCTCTTACCTCCCAGCACAGCCGTTGAAATCAATCCGCTGCCATAGGGCGATGGAGCTGATTTGCTGAAGGCGCTTTCACGGTGTTGATCTTGCGCCACAACTACGGCGTAACGGTTGGCGCGACGAAATGTTACTGCCTTTGCTTCTGCTCACTCCGCAGGCGAAACTACTGCTTGAGCAAGCTTTCGATCAGTGCGTATGTGGCGGTAACGCGGGCTTCGTTGGGATAATTCTTGTTTGCGAGCACCACGACTCCCAGACGTTCGCCTGGGATCATGGCGACATAGCCACCAAATCCGTTGGTTGAGCCGGTTTTATTGAGAATAACCTGCTTCTGAGGCGCAAGAGTGGGGTCGATCTTTTCAACCGGTTGTGGTTTCAAGATAAAATCATACCCGTTGCCCTCCACCATCTGTTTGACGGCGACTGGCCACGGATACTGTTCCCAGATCATATCCTGCGTGAACAGAGCCGTCTTGTATTGGCCTTGCTGCGTGCGGTTGATAGCTTGCTGCAGCTCGTGCGAGACGGCACCCGTTCCCAATTCGATATCAAGAAGTTTGAGCATGTCACGGGCGGTCGATTTCACACCATAGGCCTCGGCGTCGAGGACGCCCGGCGTGACCCTGATGGGAGCATCGGTCTTCCGATCATAACCAAAGGCATAGGTTTCTATTTTGTCGCTGGGAATATCTATCCAGCTATTGCGCAGACCGAGCGCCGGAAACAGCATTGTTTGCACAGCGGTCCTGTAATCGCTACCCAAGGCTTTGCCACTAATATAGCCAAGCATTCCAATGCTGATATTCGAATAGCTCCGCGCACCCGGATCGGAGGGCCGCCACTCCTTCAGCCAGTTGACCAAGCCGGCTATGTCCCCAACCTTTTCGGGTACCTGCAGCGGCAGGCCGCCCGAATGATGGGTCGCAAGGTCCATCAGGGTGAGTTTATCGCCGATTGTACATTTGTCCTCGCAAAGATGATGCGCCATTGTTTCATTGAGATCGAGGTCCCCGCGTTGTTCAGCCCAGGCTGCGAGGGTGGCGGTGAAGATCTTACTGATGGAGCCCAGTTCAAAAAGTGTATCAGGCGTCACGGGACTTTGTTGTTCGCGCGACGCCAATCCCGTCGCATAAAACTCATGGACACCATCTCGTGTTATACCGACAATCAGGCCTGGGACATTAAACTCTTGCACAATAGGCGCAAAGGCTGCTTGCGCTTTGGTTTGAAAATCATTTGCCATCACCAGCGTGGGATCAAACGCCACGAGTAGCGGTATCAGCTTGAGCGATAGCGAGGACAGCTTCATTTTGCAGCTCCATAAAGACCGAGAGTGATTATATGCATTGTCGCTAACCTGCCCTGTGGGGCAAAGTTAAGGCGGTAGCGTCCGCTCACGCTGAAAGGCTCGGGATAAATAAAGATGATCGTCTGTCTTCCACAACCGAACACAGGCGTGTCCTGCGAACGATACGCATTCAGCAGAACAGTTTACCACACCCCTCTAACGCCGCGTTGGAAACGCTTCCGCTGTCTGGATAGGAGTTCATTCCAAACAAGCCCGCGCTAACCATAGCACGGCAGAACGGTTCTTGGATGCACCCATGGTCCGCACCGAGAGGCCAGCTTCCTTTCTCACAAAACCCTGTCATCGTCACGGCTGGTTCAACTGTGAGGCGAGCAGTTTTTCGAGCAAAGTTGAGAGTGCCGCCTGCTCGTCGTCGCTCAGGCCCTGAACAATCGCGGCCAGATTATCGACATGGCTGAGTATAGCGCTTTCGATGACCCTCCTTCCGGACGCAGTCAGCGCGACAATTGAGCCGCGCTTATCATTTGGGTTAGGACGACGCTCAATGAAGCCACTTTTCTCCAGGCGATCCAATCTGTTCGTCATGCTTCCTGACGAAATCATCGCCACTTCGTAAAGATCGGTCGGCGTTAGGGCATAGGGTGCACCACTGCGTCTTAGCGTGGCAAGAACATCGAACTCTCCGGGCTGCAGCCCGAATTTTTCCAAGAGCGGATTCACCCTGTCTCGCGTTATCACCAACGCTGTCTCTCCCAGACGCCCGAGCAGAACCATTGGTCCTGTTTTGAGATCGGGCAATTCATTTGCCCATTGAGTAGCCGCAAATTTTGCGCGATCCATCGCCCACCTATCTTGACGTAGAGATACTTTATACCTAAACGAACTGAATATCTCTACGTAGAGATATATTCTCTAATCCCTATTTGCAAGGAGATGGATAAGGGCATGTCGCATTCCGTTCGCCCATTTTTATTCTCGCTCAGTATCGTTCTGGCCGGCCTGAACCTCCGGCCTATACTAGCATCTGTCAGCCCTTTGATGGATGTCATTCAGGAAAATACCGGACTCAATGACAGTTTAGCGAGCCTTTTGACGACAGTGCCTGTGGTGCTGATGGGTGTATGTCTTTTAGGCGCAACAAGGCTCAGAAGAGTTTTGACTGACCATAATGATATCCTTGTGGGGCTTATTCTCATATTTCTTGCCAGTATTGCGCGCGCGTTCGCCCCGGGTTCCGCGCAACTCCTCATCACGGCAATTGCCGGTGGGATCGGAATCGCAATCGTGCAGGCACTCATGCCCATTGTCATCAGAACACAGCGCCGACAACGCTCCGCAAGCCTGATGGGCATCTATTCAACCGCTATTATGGGTGGAGCACTTGTGGCCGGCAGTGCGGCACCATGGATCTCGGATCTTTGCTCCTGGCAAATCGCGCTGAGTGTATGGGCCATACCCGCAATCATTGCGATTATATTGTGGGTGAGACTTGGCGAAGGAGTGGGATCAGTATCTTCCAGGCCACCAGGAAACCCGTACAAGAGTCTCCGCGCCTGGGCGCTCCTGGTCTTCTTTGGACTGGCCACCGGCGCCTACACGCTGGTTCTCGCATGGCTTCCACCATTTTACACGCAGTTGGGGTGGTCGGCCAAAGCAGCAGGGGCGATCCTAGGATTGCTGACCGCAGCGGAAGTGGTAGCAGGAATTGCAGTATCTTTGCTCGTCAGCAAAATCAAAGATCGGCGCTGGATGCTGTTGACGGCACTAGCCTCGCTGCTGGCCGGACTAATCTGTTTGTGTCTTGCGCCGGTCGCTCTTGCATGGCCCGCCGCTATACTCACTGGCTTTGGCATAGGCGCATTGTTTCCGCTTTCTCTCATCACTGCTCTCGACCATGGCACCAAGGATGAGATAGCCGGTGCGATCGTTAATTTTGTGCAGGGCGGTGGCTACGTCCTTGCGGCATCACTTCCTTTCGCTGCGGGTATTATCAGGCAGAGCCTCGCCGACCTCACGCCTGCCTGGTGGCTGATGGCTGCTTTGTGTCTGGTTCTGGCGGTGCTCGCCAGCCGCTTTCGGCCCACTGACCGTATCAACTTGGATAGATAGAACAGCGGTAACGTACTCCGAAACGACACAGTTTCACTTAAGAAAAACTTTGAAGGAGCAGCACCATCACTGCCAGTGGTCATCATGTGCGCTCTATGACACCCTCGCGGACCCATTCTGGTTGCGATCACCGATATGACTTTCATATTGATCTGGTGCGTACAATCGCACCAGGGCCTTCGGCGTTTTGATGAAGCTTCTCCGTGATCTCAGCGCGCTCCGATCCTGCCTCCCGAGGCCTTGGGAGGCGAAGAACATAGCACACATCGCAGGGAGTGACCGCATCAAACTTTGATGACTGGATTAGGAACAGCAGCACCTGCAAAATATGCTTTCAGGTTCGCAAGTACCATATCCTCCTGAGCCTCACGCGCTTCAACCGTTGCGTAGGCAATATGCGGAGAAAGGATCAGGTTGGGGGCATTCAATAGGCGTTCGGAGACATGAGGCTCGTTCTCAAAGACATCAAGAGCAGCCCCCGCAATGGCTTCTTGTTCAAGCGCTTTTGCAAGGGCGGCTGAATCTATCAAAGAACCGCGCGCTATATTAACAATATAGCCACTTGTTCCCAATCGTGAGATTATATCACTCCCAATGATGTGGCGATTGTTGCAATCTGCCCGAGCAGCAACGAGCAGGATATCTGCCCAGTCAGCCAATTGCTCAAGACTTGGCAAATATCGGTAGGGCTGTTCCTTTTTGCGTGCACGACTGAAGTAGCCTATATCCATCTCAAAGATGGCAGCACGCTGTGCCACTTTGCAACCAATCGCGCCCAGTCCAAATATTCCAAGCTTTGCCCCTTTGACACCGGCAACCGCTGGCATGCTGACGAGCGCATTGCTGACCCATTTTCCGTCCCGAACGAAGCGATCTGCTGCAAGAATCTGACGTGTCGAAGCCAAAATTTGCGCCATAGCGAAATCCGCAACGCTTGAAGCATTGGCACCGGGACTGTGGGTAACAACCAGATCCCGTGCTGATGCAGCTGCCAAATCAATACCCTCGAAACCGGTGCCGAAGAAGGCAACCATTCCGAGATCAGGTGAAGCATCGATAATCTGCTGATTTTGTTTTATTCCGCCTTTTGTGACCAGGGCTTCAACACCGTCAAACCTGATTGCAGCCACCTCGATCTGTCGAACCGCAGCGGGCGACGATATTTTGTAGTTTTCTGAGAGGATATCCTTGAATCGGTCTGAAAAATCGCAAGCAAGAAGGAGGGTCGGTTTAACCAATTTTGCAACCTTTGCGGAGTTTGGGGTCTTGTCACAACCAGCGTCAGGCATCAGTGATTTCTTGAAGTTGTATTAATACCTCGAATGCGGGTTACCAGTCGAACGGGGTTTTGTTATCCTACCGATTAGTGCTACTAATGGGCGATGAACCCACGACATATTCCACCCTTGCCATCTCTACGCGCTTTTGAAGCCTCTGCGCGCCTCGGCAGCTTTACAGCTGCCGCGCAGGAGTTGAACGTCACTCAGTCAGCGGTTAGCCAGGCAGTGCGCCAGCTCGAAGAGCACTTAGGACGTGAACTTTTCAAGCGCCACGCTGCGACAATCCAGTTAACGCCGGAAGCAAGGCAATTTGCCACTAACCTGGGCAGAATACTGGAGGAGCTTCTCGAAGCCACCAACGCCTTATCACTTGAAACGACACCGGTCACAGTCGCTTGCGCCCGCTCAATTCTTCATCATTGGTTCCTGCCTGGTCTGCGTGAATTTCGTATTTTACACCCCACCATCATGCTTCAGATTATAGGTACCGGTCGAGGAGAGGCTGGTTCATCGGTGGATTTCAGTCTTGTGAGCGCATCACCTGCAGCGCCTCCTCCCGACAGTGAACTCCTATGGATTGATCGCCTTGTCCTTGTTGCATCGCCTGAACTGGCCGAGCAGGTTAGAAACAACGGCAATAAATTGGAGGGAATACCAAAGATAGGCACGTTCGGTTCCGACTGGAGCAGATGGCAATCAGATGGGCTCTTTGCTGAAGCTTCAAATTCGGGTCTGATTCTGCGTCTTCGCGAAGCAACAGCTATAATCCATGCTGCGCTCGAAGGATTGGGAGTGGCACTAGTTAGCGAGTTTTTGGCGGCGGAAGAAATCAGGAGCGGCCGGCTTGTTTTACTTAGTGAAAGGCGACTGCCACGTGATCATGCTATTTGGTTACAAAGCCGAATAAAAACCCCCAGCGATAATGCATTCAGGCTGATTGAATGGTTGAAGGCTAGAGTAAACACCTCGCAGCACAATGATGCGTGACAATCCGACTTTACAAGTCGAGCAGGCAGAATTGGCGATTATGATCGTGAAATCATATTGGATATGCATGGTCGGCGTTAGTTTCAGCACGTTCCATTCATGAGCAATGATGGCCAAACACGAAGGAATCGAGCATTCTTATCATCGAGAACGTTAACCTGGAGCCAGCGACGATGAACGACCGAGAAAAAAAGGGCTCTTTTGATGGCCCCCAGTTGCAGGGAATGCATTATGAGAGAGCTGACATGACGGGTACGCATTTCGATGGCGTCAACCTTGCGGGTGCTCAATTTCATGCGGTACTCACAAAAGCCAAATTCACCGACACCAATTTGGGCGAAACAATTTTTGACGACATCAACCTTGCCGGCTCACGCTTTAATAACGTGAACTTATCAGCAGCCACGCTCACAAACGCCAATCTATCAGGACTGTCTATAACAGGTGTTACATTGGCAAACTCGAGCATTGAGGATGCTGATTTAACCGGAATGAAGATTAATGGGGTGCTCGTGACGGACCTGTTCTTAGCCTACGAGAAGCTTAAATTCCAAGGTGACCAATAATCCGTACACGGTTACAACGGTGTCAGATTTCGAAGCCTCTTCAAGGGCGAAATCGTGATCGTATCGCGGTCGATCACGCTCAAGTTGCGGCGCAGATGCTTTCTAGCCGAACAGAATAGTCCCGGGTCGACGACCTGATATCGGCGTCTACATCGAAACCAAAGCCCCACCAGCTTTGAATTCGACGCCGACCTCACGAGGTTTGCGATGCGTGAAAGTTTAAAGCCAGGCGACAATACGGCGAGTGCGGACTCCGCAACGTCCACCAAGCAGAGCGAAAAGTTCCCACTTAAATCCAGGTTTACCGACCTCATAATGGGGCCGTCACTTTATCTTCAAGAGAGAAAAGCGGTGCAAGGCAATGTGACGCGATCATTGCTTGTGCGACACGAACAGGGTCTGCACTTGCTTTCCGGCCATGATTGAGGCTTCAGACAGTTGAATTAAGGAGATGGGCATGTATTTCAAATCCATTGTTACCGCCCTTGTTGGCTTGTGCGCATTGTCATCCGCTGCTGACGCTGCCATCGCTCCGAATTACCAAAGAGCAAAAGAGATGACTGCCGTCATCGAAGCGGTTGCCAAACTGGTTCCTGCTCATCCAATCACAAAAGTGATTTATCAGAAGCGCCATCAGTATCGGGTCATTGCCGGACCATGCTCTATTCGGGCCATGATCGTGACTGAGCCTCAGAGGAATCCGACGCTTGGTGCGCAGCAATTTGATGTGACCTTGTTCCCGCAACGCTGCGGGAAGTAGATCAAAAACATAGAGGCGAGTTCTCATATCGTATCGCCGATGGAACCTCGTATTTCCTCAAAGCCATGCGTCCCCCTGTGAGCGCAGGGAAAACTTCCATCCGAGCTAACAAACTTGCCTGTTGCTTGTCACAATTGTTCCGTTACGCCATTGATTGGGAATGAGGCACCGGATTTTTCGTTGTGAATTACGACCACGCTCGCTACACGTTCGATGATCTGCGCGATGACACACTGTTGTGCCATTTGATAGTGAACGGCTTGCCCGTTCGATATGGCCCTGAACACAACTTCATGACATTAAGCGCTACCAAAGGGTTGCTTCTGCAGGTTGCAATGCGTCCTTATAAGCCTGTCCGTATGACAGATCTTCGCTCGCTGGATGTCAATCTGTACTCGATTGCGAGATGGGCTCGAACAACTTGCATTTGATCTGAGATCGAGACCATCGTAGACAGCAAAAGATTTCACTGTTCACCGGATTCTACTCGTATTTATGAAGAGAATTGTTCTGAATTTATCCATCGCATTGCTCCCGCTTTTCGGTGCAGCCCTGTTGCTGACCGGGTTTGAAACAAGGCATCGTGAACATCGCACCGATTACAGTTTTTTTATTAAACAGCGGCCATCACCACAAATATTCTTTGAAAACCCGATGGTCTGTGGAGAATGCGACGTTGAAATATACGAGAACTTATCCCTGTCTCGTATTGAAGAAATTCAGACTTTTTGCCACCAACGCTTCGGCCTCAACAATCTGCGGACCTGTCATGCCATATCCGCTGAGAAACAACGACAGGCACGCTCATATCGGCAGGATCTTGATGCAATCGCTCAGGTCGCTGCGCGCTTTATCAACAACAGCAACATCGAAAACGGTACGAATTTCCTGTTTCCGTCCCTTGATGACAAAACCGTTGTGACGGAATGTACGCTACCACTGAGTGCAAAGTGGCGCGAAGATACGAAGAGGAATAAACGCATCATTGTTAGTTGCGAAGAGACGAATAGGCCTGCACCGGAAAACCGCTGGGACGTCACAATTTCCGTTACTGATTGAACGCTGACCGAAGCAGTACCTTAGACGGGTAACAAAACCCGCAATGGCACAGCGGTGGTTGTCTATCGAGGCTTGCTTTTCACGTTTCATGCTCCCATTTGCTCTGATTTTTATCAGCGTTAGCCCGCCAGCACGTCCGTCCGCTTAGACGTGACACCCTCCATGTCGTTGTGGGGCTGCATCACGTGTTGCTGATCGCAGCCGTTAATCAAAAATTGCGATTATGAAATAGCAGGTCTCCTGCGACAGGAACGCAGGAGGTGATGCTTGTTCTCCAAGCCGCCAAATCACTCGAGACGCCCGACCAGCAATGAACGGCATGGAATTTTACTGATTACAGGTGCCTTGCAAAGCACATGCCGGGTTGAACTGGATTGGTAATCGCTTTGAATTGATGGAACTCTTTTACCATAACACCAGAGCCGATTTTAAATGTTGGTCGATATCCCAGCACGGACATTCCGGCAAGGCGAACCTGTTAGGACAAATCTACCGGCCACCTGCTGTAGCGCTGATACAGAACAGATTTTTATCGAGCTTGGATCACGCGAGACAATCAGTCCAAGTCTGCGCAGTCTTGTGAAACTCCTGCTCACGGTTTCAACGGTCATCCCTAAAAAGTCAGCTATATCCTGCCGTGGCATTGGTATGTGAACAATTTGTTGTAGAGGTTTTTGCTGGTAGAGAAGGAGGATAAAGCAAGATAACTTCTCAACTGATGACAACCGTCCCAGAATAACCTGTAAGGAGTTTGATCTTCTTAGTAAATTTCGGGTTTCTTTCTGCAAGGCCAGCCGCGCCCCTTCATTGCAGCTGATAAACTCTTGCAGTTTGGATTGAGATAGAGACGTCAATTTGCTTTGCACAACAGTCTCAACGCTTTTGGAATAGGAATCGTTATCAATCAGCCCGATCAAGTCGTTGGGGAACAAGAAACGCGTTATTTGTCGTCTGCCATCTGACAAGAACCGGAAAGCCCTCAGCATTCCAGAATTGACCATATAAACGCGGCGAATTTCATCACCTTCGCTCACCACACTATAATTCTGGGAGAATGTTCTGACAGCGCCATCGCATTGGGCGAATGCTCTGCCCATGGCAATTTCATGAAACACGGTTCTGTCTCCCCTTTTTTCGCTGGGACCAACGCTCTGGTTCTGTGGCAGCGTCCATGAGACAGCTTTGAGAGGTTCACGTTCGAGGGTGCTCCATCTCGGCAACCCGTCGTCATTTAGATGTTACCCTGATCAACGAAGGCCGTCCTTGACCTAAAGCAAACTCTCTGAACCAACAAATCTGGTCACGCCTCCCTTCAAGCTTCAACGGGACAAGATGAGTGCAAGTCCCGCCACAACAAATATAGCCCCAAGCCAAGCTCCTGTATTCGGCTTCTGACCGGTCCTCAGCCATAACATTGGAAGAATAATGACTGGCGTTGTTGCTGAAATCGTCGAAACTATACCCGTCTCTCCACCTGAAAGAGCGAACAGCATCAACGTCATACCCATGGCCAGCGCGAGAATGCCCGACAGCGCAGTCATGAATGCCACTTGGATAGATAAACGATTACGTGGCCGCACAGCTGCAAAAGGAAATGCGGAGAGAGCACTAAGGCAGCAAGCCGCCGTGCCAACGCGGAGCAGTGAAGCGAGGAATGGATCAATACCACTTTCCATTACCGGTCGTACAATGATGGATCCAACCGCTTGACCCGTCGCAGCCAGAAGACCCAATGATATTCCCACCATCCAGGAACCATGGACCGTTTCGAGCGCATGAGTGATCACACGGCGACTATTGAAAAATATCGCAAAGCAGACCCCGACAATCGTTAGGGTGATACCAGCAACCAACCCAAGCGTCAGTTGCTCGCCCAGAATTCCCCATCCGAGAAACGCGGCGATCGGGGCATTCATGGCAAATAAAATCCCTGCGCGGCGAGGCCCCAATCTGTTGAGGGTAGCAAAGAGCATGGTATCGCCAAGGAATATGCCGATCACGCCAGAAAGGAAGAGAGGGATTGCAGTGGCAAAGGATAGTTGATGCCAGGTTCCGGTCGCCACCACATAGATTATCAGCACAAAACTAACGAATAGCTGGCGCATCTGATTGAATGTGAACGCACCGAGATGATCGGCAGGTCCAGCGGAAATCAGACCGGTCAGAGCCCAGCATATAGCGGCTCCTAAGGCTGCCAGTTCATAAATAGGCATAGCGCCCCCTAGAAAACCTGAAGCTCTCAATTTTTGACGTGAAGTAACTGAGTTGCAGTTTCACTTATCGGACGCCGGCAGCAATGGCAATTGTTCGGCGAAGTCCGTGGCAAGGGCAAGATGAAATTTTCAGGCCGTCCACTCCCCAGACATCAATACCGAGTATTTACGCCCAGGATAACGCCCGCACGGTGAGAGGAATGATACTGACCACCATGGAAAAGCGGTCGGCGGGTTCGCCGCGCGCACCTTCTTTCGACATAAATGCCTCTTCGACAGATTCCTATGCAGTCTTACGAGAACATCATCGAGCAAACAATGAACCGATTTTCGAAGAAGTCATTCCCCCGCGCCGGGAAGCGATTGTTCGCAATGGGGCGGAAAACTTGTTGAGAAGAAACTCTCCAGAACAGTAGTCTGCGAGACCGGATTGCAAGAGCGTCCCAGCCTAGCACTCGCGAACCCTTCGTGCCACGCCGGAGAATGAAGCCAAGGCAAACCGCGCGGCGAAAGCGGAGTACGGGCCGGGCGCATCAGGCGGGCCAGGATGTGGGAACTTTAAATTGGAGTTTCTCACTCCCTCTGTTCACCATATTCCTGGCTGATGAGCAGTTCGGCAAGTTTCTGCGCTGCGGGCCCAAGTGCCTCGTCCCGGCGGTAGGCGACATAGGCACTCGACGTGACTTCGCCAGTGTGGCCCATGGCGCTGACATTGAGGCGCACAAGCGTTCCTTGCTCCAAGTCCAGCTCAACGAGCCAATGCGGGAGCCGCCCCCAGCCCGCGCCCCCCAGGATCAGATGGTGTTTGGTGTCCTGTGAATTGACTCGGCAGGTCTGTGACGAAAAGACCCCGAAATCTCGGCCCGCCGATATGTCGGATGGATCGGTCAGAACGATCTGGAGATGATCGGCAACATCCATCACCTCCAGTGGATGACCCGCTTGGCGCAACGCCAGCGGATGGGTCGAAGCGACGACCGAGACCTGACGTACAGTTGTCAGCGGCTCAAATTTGATGTGAGGGTCGCGGAACTCTTCACCCACCATTATCGCAAGCACACAGCGGCTCTTTCGAAGCGCATCGAGCGGACCGCCCATCGCTTCCGACCACACCCGAACGGCAACAGCAGGATAATCATGTCGCATCTGTGAGATTGCGTGTGCGACCGCCCGCATCGGGAAGAGTGTGTCGACCGAGATTGCGAGCTGGGTTTCCACACCATGTGCGAAGCCAAACGCTTGGGCGCGCAACACGTCCACGCGCAGAATGATGTCGCGTGCATTACCAAGCAATACATATCCCTCCGGAGTCAGGGCGGGCTTATATCCGGAACGGTCAAACAGTTTTACGCCAAGTGTGTTCTCAAGATTGGCGATGGTGGCGCTCACACCCGACTGGACACGTGAAAGCTTCTGAGCCGCAGAGCGGAAGCTGCCACTATCGGCGATGGTCACGAAAGTCCGAATCTGATCGAGAGTCAGGGCGTCCAACATGATCTATCCTTGTGATCATCATTAGCATTTTTATATCACTTATTACGCTCGTCGTTTTGATGCAACCTTATGATCGATTAGATTAACGCGAGGCCGACGAGATGACGAAAGTGCTGGTGCTTTACTATTCCTCCTATGGGCATATCGAAACGATGGCTTCCGCGGTGGCGCGTGGCGCGCGAGAGGTGGGTGCGACAGCTGCGATCAGGCGCGTGCCTGAGCTTGTTCCCGAATCAGTTGCTGCAAGGGCCGGATACAAGATCGATCAATCCGCGCGGGTCGCAACCATAGCAGAGCTTGCGGATTACGATGCCATCATCATCGGGACACCGACGCGTTTCGGCAATATGGCATCGCAGATGAAGAACTTTCTCGACCAGACCGGTGGGCTCTGGTTTGAGGACAAGCTGGTCGGAAAAGTGGGCGGCGTCTTCACCTCAACCGGGAGCCAGCATGGAGGACAGGAGACAACGATCCTGTCCACCCAGACTGTTCTGCTTCACCTCGGCATGATGATCGTCGGCTTGCCCTACAGCTTCAAGGGCCAGATGCGGATGGACGAAATCACGGGCTGCTCGCCATATGGTGCATCGACCCTGGCCGATGATGGACAGGGAGGGCAGCGTGCGGTCAGTGACAACGAGCTTGCGGGCGCACGCTTTCAGGGACGGCATATCGCGGAGATCACTGCCGCCATGGTAGCCGGTCGCGTGGCAAGGGCGTCGTGATGCTGCCGTCAATAAACAAAGCAATGTCCACGCGCTGGGCCGCAGTATTCGTCATCGTTGGCGCCGGGATTGCGGCCGCCTTGCAGGTTGGCAAGGCGGCAATTGCAGCCCCACTTTTGCAGAGTGATTTTGGTATCGCCCTGACGGCGATCGGCTGGCTGGCTGGAATATTTGCGCTCGTTGGTCTTGTGGGCGGCATTCCGACCGGTGCGTTTGTCGCGCGTTTCGGTGCGCGGCGCATTCTCATCATCGGGCTTTTGATTACGACAGCCGGCGCGGCGCTTGGCGCGGCGACACTGGGGCTGCCAATCCTGTTTTCTGGCCGCATTGTCGAAGGGGCGGGATTCCTGCTGGTGACCGTCGCTGCACCCTCATTGCTCGAAGAGGTTACACAACCAGCTGATCGTGATCTGGCCTTCGCCCTCTGGAGTTGTTTTATACCTGTCGGCATGGCGACGGCGATGTTGGTTGGGCCGGTCTTCGAGGACTGGCGGACGATGTGGTGGGCAAGCGGCGCGGTTGCGCTGGCGATGTGCATGGGTGTTGGACTTGTCATTCCTGCCCACGGGCGAAACCAGTTCTTATCCTGGAGCAGCTTGCGCCGCGACAGCATAATTGTGTCGCGCAACTCAGGTGCTGTCGCATTGGCGATCACCTTTGCGCTCTACAGCCTGGTGTTTTTTGCTGTCTTCAGCTTCCTGCCGGTACTGCTGATGGAGCGCCTGAAGGTCACGCACCAGACGGCTGGATTGCTCAGCGCACTTGCCGCAGCCGTGAACGTCATCGGCAATCTGACGGCAGGCCTGCTCCTCTCCAGAGCCTTTAGCCGCCCGGCCCTGCTGATCGTTGCATTCCTCGTGATGGGACTGGCCAGTTTCGGGATATTTCTCCCCTACCTGCCCGACAGTGCTGCCTTCGGCCTGTGCCTGTTGTTCTCGACTGTCGGCGGTGTCATTCCGGCAATCCTGCTGTCCTCCGCGTCAATTGTCGCGCCTTCGGCAGGGTTGGCTCCAATTGTTCTGGGCCTGATCATTCAAGGCAACAATCTGGGGCAGATTCTTGGTCCGACAGCTATTGGCGGTGTACTGGAACGGTTTGGCTGGGATTCAGCGGCCTACATCGTGGCTAGCGCGGCACTCATTGCGATACTCGTGGTGGCCTTGTCTCTCAGGCGCCTGGGTGCAAAGAAGGTCATCCTTGGGATGGGAGAGCGCTGATGAGCATCGACGCTCCGACGCGGTTAATGAATTACAACTTTCAACCTCGTTTCCCACCGGCCTAAGGAAAAGATCAGACCATAACAGCAGACCTTACGCAGCCTGACTGTTCAAGGAAGGTGGAAGGTGCTGCCGCTCCAGCCATTACACTCCCCACAGTTCGTAACGATCATTGGCGTAAAGATCCAGGCCGGCGCCTGCATCAACCAGTAATCCGGCACTCGAGATGAAGAGATAAACACAAAGCCGTGAACGTTCTTGCAACATTCCCGACAGCCTTACCACCTAGAAGTGACGAAGAACAGTAATATTACCCCATAGGCCGCAGCTAGCCCTTCGCGGTGTTTATTCTGGCGCCAACCTCTATTGCGAGCGAGAAAACAAACCGCCGGTCGATGACCTCATAGAATCAATGGTTTGCAACGAATTCAATTCGGTTATTGCATGGCCTTCTAGCCGTATTGTTTATTAGTCATGGAACGAACTCGAAATAAAAAAGTTGCCAAACTTCCTTCGGACAAACACCGTTCTATAGTAGCGAATTTTGTGTTCCTGTCCAATTACCATGACCAGCGCAAACGCTCATAGTCGCAGTTTTTAACGATTCTAATTTACATCACGCGTTTCAAACTGTAACTTTGCATTTCGTTTCAGAGCCACTGGTGTCTAGGACTCAGAAAAAAGCGATGCGTCTAACAAAGCAATCTAATTATGCTGTCCGTCTTCTTATGTATTGCGCGACAAACGAGGGCAATATCTCGCGGGTCTCAGAGATCGCGCGTGTCTATAGCATCTCAGATCTTTTCCTCTTCAAAATCCTTCATCCCCTTGTTCAGGCGGGCATGGTTGAAACTATCAGAGGACGGAGTGGCGGCATCAGACTGGCTAAAGGTTCTGGCGAGATAACTCTTTTTCAAGTGATAAGGATCACGGAAGAAAATTTCGCATTATCGGACCATCTTGAAGGGGATGGCGCCTGTCCTTCCAGCGACAAATATGGGGTATCCACGGTATTTCGCGAAGCGCTGAGTGCATTTTTCCGAGTATTGTCCAATTATACCATAGCTGATCTCGTCGCAGCCCAACCCAATATTATAACCCTGTTGGATCTTGACCCTAAGCCGCGCACCAAACCTTAGAGCGGAAGGGTTTTATTGCCTAACGTGTGGGCCGCACCTTACAAGGTATTTTATCCGGGGGTGATCAATTTGCCTGCTGGATCCACTCTCCCGCTAAGCCATCAGCCAATCCAACGAACTTAGATGCTTTCAGCGTGCTTGTTTATCTGGCTATCGCACTTGGGTCTTCGATCCCACTGTCATAGATGCCGTATATTCGTTTTGCCAGTTTTCTTGCTTCGGATGCGCTCAAAGACGACCTCGAGCAATTTGCAAGTCTCGTCATAGGCTCTCTGCAGTTTACGCAGTTGGTCGGGGTTGTATGTTCCTATGAACGGATCGGAACGAAACGGCATAGCACATTCTCATTTTTAGTGGCATTAGCTTGCTGATTTTGACGCAGCGCTTTGCAATTACATGGGGATCTCGTTCACCGTTTTCAAAAAGGCGAATTAGGACGCGGACGATCGGTCAAGCTCTTCATCTTTGGCGGAAGAATGGCCAAGTAGCTCATTAGCGCCATTATATGCGCTCTGAAGCAATTTAATGTCAGTTGGTGAGAATGCACCACGTCTGCCTGCTGTTCTGAATGGCATAGCGATTACCCTCAGTTCTTAAAGCTATTGAACGCCAACACCGAGGAACTTGCAATTTTATTGGCGTTCTTTGGTTAACGACTCGCATCAAGAATATGCGAGATAGTGCAGTATTATAGATTAATATCAGCGTTCGCGAGTTCTGCCCTATTCAAGCATCCTTGCAATATCAGCCACCCTTCTGGCTGCTAGCTCATGATCTCCATCACCGTCTTAAAATGCAAGCAAAATGTAGTGCGCCAGAATATCCTTGTTAGAAAGCGTATTGGGATCACGCTTAATGACTCGCAGCAACTGTCAGATGCTTTAGAAGCAAAAAAGTTCTTTCGGTTTGAACACACCATTATAAGCATCGTCTCCGAATGGATTTCGCCTTACCCTTTGTTCCGGAACGGGGAAACACGAAGCAACTGAAAGCAAAAATTGACTGTATCTTCGACTAGGTAAAAGCGGATTGACCTGAGCCCCTAGGTTTCTTTCAAAATTTGGTAGAGTCCGTCACGACAAGGAGGGCAGTTCAGAGACGGAAGGATGAAGCGTTCACGGTTCACAAAAGAACAGATTATCAGGATCTAGAAGGAGCATGAGACTGGCCTGTCCACTTCGCCGATTCCATCAAGCTGCTTGAGAATCCTGATCTTCGAACCGCAGTTGATAGCTCCTTCGACCTCGCAAACCTGAATGCGCTCCTTCTCCAGACTTTTAAGCTGCGAGTGCACGAGATCCAGCCGTTCACACTGGCGGCAAAGCTCACGGAAGATGAAGCGCCCGAACTCCCTGCCGTCGCCAGTTCGGATACTCGAAAGCGCCTCTTTCCAGCGTACTCCCCAAAGGCCAGAAACAGAGAGAATGCCGTGGAGAACAAGCAATGAGCGGATACGATGGACGTGTCGCCTGCGCTCCTTCTTCAATTGTGTACGTAGAGAAAGACGCTTGGCGTCGTCTTCCTCAATTGTAGGGAGCCGTACAGGTCGACAAACTGACTTGTCTCAAAGCAAATACGCCTTCGCTTCAACATCGACGCGGTCTGTCACCACAGGTTGGCCTCGTCGTGAAACCAGAAAGCTGGATGGGTCGAGGATTGTAGTCTGAAAGCCGCAATCCATGAGAAGACGGGCCAGCCAGAAGCCGTCATAGCCTGCCTCAAAGCAGACCCGCATCGATCCGGGGGGCGCATTCCGCCTGCGACCAAACTCCCGTCAGGGTTTCGATTTTTGCAAGCGCCGACAGAAGAGCTCCGGCAAACCGCCGGCAACTGCCGTAGTCTGCACCATATCTGAGCAGAGCAGAAGATAACCGATCAGCCATGTGCGTTGGCTGGTTTCAAGGGCGACGTAGCAGACGTTTACACTTTCAGCGCGCATGATAATCCACCATGGAAAGCGGAGGCAAATTATCAAGCTCCGCGGCGAGCTTTCATAAGATCTATAACGAGCTCCGACCACACGGTGCCATTGGCAATAAGATGCCGATTTCGCTTATCAATGGCTCAACGGCATCCCCGCCGCTTTGAGCCTTGAACCCGGAAAATTCCAGTTCTCCATGGTACAAATTCGGAGAGCACCTCTGAAGTAACTTCGACTTTGATCGCAAACTAAGGCTAGTTCCTTAGTAATATTGTCTTATTCTACAACCAGCCCGCTAATTCACGACGCACGACGTTTTCAAGAACCCTTATCCCCAAATCAGAATCGTTAAGACATGGAATATGAGAAAACTTTTCACCACCATTTTGCACAAATATTTCTGCAGCCTCTTCTGCAATTTCCTCAAGGGTTTCCAAGCAGTCGGAGACGAAGCCAGGGTTTACAACAGCTATTCGTTTGACCCCTTCTTTCGCTAAATTCTCGATAGTTTTGTCAGTATATGGCTGGAGCCATTCTTCTGGTCCAAAGCGAGACTGAAACGTAATCATCAATTTGTCCAGCGACCACCCAAGGCGTTCTCTTAGAAGTCGTGCAGTCTTTTGACACTGACAATAATATGGGTCCCCTTTGGCAAAATAACTTTTAGGAATACCGTGAAACGACGCTATCACCCGCTCTGGCTCCCATTCTAAAGCGGATAGATGACGTTCAATGGAGACGGCGAGCGCGTCAATATAGGACGGATCGTCGTGATATGGTGGAACACTTCGTAGTGCTGGCTGCCAGCGCATTTTAAGTAGAGTTTTATAGGCCTCATCATTAACAGTCGCCGTGGTCGCAGCTGCGTATTGAGGGTATAGCGGAAAGAGGAGTATACGGTCACAGCCCTGGTCGTGTAGACGGTGAAGACGCGAACTAACAGAAGGCTGCCCGTAGCGCATTGCCCAGTCTACAATAATATTTGGGTTCTCTGCCAGTCTGCCCCCAATGAGATTGGCTTGTTTTCTTGTATAAGTCCGAAGAAAGCTCTCGTTGAGCTCATCATTCCAAATCGATGCGTAGGCTTTGCCAACCTTTCCTGGACGCGTGTTGAGCACAATTCCAAACAATATTGGGTACCAAAAAAGTCTTGACCATTCAATGACGCGTTTATCCGTTAGAAATTCTTTGAGATATCGGCGCATTGATTTGTAGTCAGTCCCATCCGGCGTGCCCAGGTTCACAAGTAAAACACCAATTCTTCCGTTTTTAACCGGTGGGTGGCTCGTAGATTTTGTATTTTCCATAAACATTTGTTTTTAAATTCCCATCCCCAGGCTGCTTGATATCTGATTTTTTCTCATTCTTATATCGGCCGTTTCAAAGATACAGATACTGTCTGTCAACATCGATTAAACCGAAAAAAAACAACGCTATTTTATGAATTAGTTGTACATGATTAACATCCGGCCCCGCGGTAAAGTAATTGCGTGCAACTGACGAATGACTGGTTAGACGCCTGCCAATTCAATTTTATACGCATTCGCTAGCCAATACGTACGGAAGCTAAATTTGGATCACCAAAACAACGATTCTGTTCGAAAAATGAGTTCTTCATGTTAATCGGAACGGAATATCGGGTCTGACTCAGATTTGATGATTTCGTGGTGGAAACTGACGCGGTTATCAGAAAGGGATCAGCTCCTGGCGACCAAGTTTCGTCTGTAGTCCCTGATCCCGTCGGGATTGATTGTTGAGAGTCCCGACGAGGACAACGGGGTTATCATTGTTTGAGCGCGAGCTAACGCCGATCGACGGTCCTGCCCTTTATGCAACCGAAAGTCAGATCTTGTTCATAGCCGCTACGTTCGGATAGTTGCTGATTTTCCTTGTGGCGGCACCAAGGTCCAACTACAATTATCAACAAGGCGCTTCATCTGTGAGATGACAGTTTGTCGTCGCCGGATATTCGTCGAAAAGTTTGGAGAGATTATCGTTTCGGAGCGCAGCCGTCGAACCGCCCCACTTGATACCGTGGTGCATCATCCCGGGTTGGCTCTGGGAGGGCGGTACGCAGCAGCTTTTGCCAAACGCTTGATGATCCCAGTTAGCAATGACACACTCATGCGTGCGGTGAGAAGAAAATCCATGGTGCCGGATGATGCTCTAAACGCCGTTTGAATTGACGATTGCGCTTTCTGCCGCAATCACCGTTATGGCACCGTCGTATGTGGTCTTGATAAGCGAAGGATTGTCAAACTTCTGCCTGATCGGGAGATCGCGACAGTTTGGTAGTTCCTTGCTCAGCCCCCCGAAAAACCGATTGTTTCAAGTGATAGAGGCGGAGGATATCGTGAGGCCGCTGCCAATGCTTTGCCCCATGCTGTGCAGGTCGCAGATCGTTGGCATTTGATGGAGAACGCCAGCGCAGCGTTCCTTGATGTCGTGCGCAAATCCATGCTGGCGATCCCTACCGTAATTGGTGCTAAGACAAATAAATCCTGGACTACTCACTTGCGCTGAACGGCTGCAATATGAGAGCTATCTACGGCATGAGGACGTGAATTCGACAATAACCAAGCTTGGTTCCAGCGAAAAGTTTGCAACAAAGCCGGAAAAGCCCCCTTCTTCCATGCTCTCGGTGCTCTCGGTGCCGCGTCATGGACTTATGGCGGAACGATATTCTTCGTTAATTCCCACCTCGCCTGGCGATGACAGAGACGTGTTCCCGTGCGTGCTAATTAACAACATCGACTTAAAATTTTTGACAGAGATAGATAATTATTCAATATGATAAACTGTGCGGAGTTTAAGGCCTCATCACTTGAAATATACAGGAATATAATGAAGACTCTAGTATCGGCTCTCGTATTATTCGCTTCATTGACATCAACAAGTCTTGCGGATAGGAGACTCACAATTCTTGATCTTGCCGAGCAGGGATACGAGATCAAGACAGCAACAGGAAATTACGTTTTCCTCCAAAATGAAGAAAGGATCTATATGTGTTCATTTCTTCAGGTGAGTGAATACAACGTTGCTTCAGGAGAGATTGATGCCATCAAGTTTGATTGTTCTGCGATCAAATGAAAAAGAGAATTCCTGCAAGCTGGGAAGCCTCAGATTTTTTCGCTGACGTTCGACCTTGAGGTCTTATCTGAATGAAGATTGTGATATTAGTACTCGGGCTTATTCAGGTGATGATCGGCTTGATTTTCATCGTTGAAGCGAATTCGATTCAAAGGTTGATGCTGGGCACACTCTCCTTCGGGTTTGGCTCAATTTGTTGTGGTATAGCAGTTGTTATAGGCCGCCTCGATGCGCTTCGCACAAGTTTTAAGCCCCCCCCCGGATAGTCCAGAATAAGCAACATTTCCGTCCCCAGAGGCGTTTTGAGCGAGTCTTTGTGAAGGGTTCGATTGATAATATCTGCTAAAGCTACTGCAGGTTAGATATCGAGAGCAACAGAGCGCATTCCAAAAATCGTGAAAATTTTTTCTAACGGAAAAGGCAATTCGATGGGCGACGATGAGTCTATTCAAGCCTCAGTCTATACGCGATGGCACCAGCTTGCCGCTCCTTTTTCAATCATAACAAGCGCCGGATGCTTCCTTTTCGTTATTTTAAGCCGTGGGCCAATTATCCTCGCGGGTGTGCTTGCACTGGTTGCATTAGTGGTTCCACCACTCATTGCGTTCAAGGCTTTTCCGACGCACAACCGGATCAAGGTAATGTCGGATGGTTTGCAATTTTCGCGTCGAGCACCCATCGCTTTTGCTGAAATCGCCGGCTGGGGCACGGATGATTTCCTGAAACTGACGCGTCCAGGCTATCCCACATTGCTTGTAAGCCCCCTTGACCTGCCTGGCCGTGACCGCCTGTTGCGCGAATTCAAGACGGCATTCGACGACTGGCAGCACAGATATCCCGGGCAACGTGCGCCCATCAAAACGCATTTTTATGGCACTGTCAGGGCTCGCATAATTGGCGTGCTGATTTGCATATTGGGCGCTGGGACTTCCATCATGGCATTGAATATGCATTCCACTTCCATAGAGCTTGCTTTGGTGGGTGGTTTTGGCGCTTTGTTCGGACTATGGATGGTATCACGCCGAAAGAGGCAAGTTACAACGAACTAGCACTGTTGTACTTCGGGTCGAAGTCTTTTTTAAGGTTGGACGCGGTTCTCTATACAGCGACTTTGGGCGGTGCATTGCGGCTTTTGCCGACAGACTCATATTGAGCGCGGGACCGCCTTTGCAGTCGCTCAGGGTCGCACCTTTCCGCTCCTTCCCTTGGCTTGAGGCAAAGGGCGTTACCGGAAGTCTGATCGGTCTGAATGCCGCCGCTTACGCGGCCAGCGCGATGGTGTCTGTTATGACAATAGATCAACTCACCGCAAGGGTCGGGGAAAACCGCGTGATCGCCGCGGCCTTGTTAGGCTGCTCTATAGGCCTTGCCGCGCTCGCCATGACCGACAGTTTGCCGGTCTGGTTCATTGCCCGTTTCGCTATCGGCTTTTGTGCGAGCCTGTTCCCGATGCTGGACGGAGCATGGCTGAACACGGCGTCCCCCCAACGCATACGCGGACGTATTTCCGGCTTCTTCGGAGCTGGCATGTTTGCGGGATTTGCAGCCGGTCCGCTGAAAACTCCTTTTCTGGCACTACTGATGGTTCTGCCTTTGCGGTGGTGTCTGCTGCATTGCATTGATTGGCATTGCCTGCACAATTTTTAACGGCAGCACTCGAACCGTGCCAGAACGCGCGCAGGCAGGCGCATTGCTGCACTTTTCCGCGTCGCGCGCATTCTGGTGCTCATGGAACTGGCCTTCGGCTTTGCCAATATTGCTGCGATATCCGGTATGGCCGTCTGCTTCGTTCCCGTGGGCCACTCGGAGGCGTTCGCGGCCTACGCGATCACTGTGCCGCCGCTTCCCACAGCTTTTGCCCTGCCGATCGTGGCATGGTTGCTGGACAAGACTTCGCGCGCCGCGGGGCGACCGGCCGCGGCCTTCTGGGGGCGGTCGCGTTCATGATCATTACATGCCTTCGTTCCTAACACAGTCATTGCGGTGGTCTTCCCTTTCATCGGCATCGCAACATTTGCCCTGAGTACATGCGCCATTACAATTCATCGCGAGAGCTTCATGTATAGGCGGTCCCGCGGGCGCAAGAGGCTTACTGCAATTTTAAGTCATCAGGAGGGTGGCAGGCGAATAGACGACGCCGTAGGATTATCCTCTAATCAAATTTTCTGGAGCCGCGTTTTCGGGGGCAGCAGGACTTTTGCGAATGCTGAAAGACGGCTGTCAGGAGCGGACTATTATCATATCCGTCAGAATAAAGAGAAGATCATCATGCCGGCGAACGCTATAAGCAGCACGATGTAAAACGGACGAAATAGATAGAAACGCTGCCAATTCGTGAGGCCGAGAGCATTGATGTAAACGCGCTCATCAAGCTTCAGATTGTCCGCGGCGCTATCGACGGAAAAATCACCGCCGTTACTCTTATAAAATCGGTACTCCTTGATCTGCGAGACAATTTGGTGAACAGCCAGAAGAACGACCGCCACAAACGCGGCTGAAAAAATCAGGAATTCCAATAATAGCATAACTCGAAAACGCCTCTTTAATTCGCAGGGCAGGGATAAATAGCAGCCAGCGTCTCAATCACCAATGTCGATGCTTTCCTTGTAAGACGCTCCGGCGTGACGCTTCGAAGATGCGTGTATACGCGATCTGTAAGCTCATGGGGGAGAACCGATCCGGCCCCACACCAACCCGTCCCGCTGGTAGCATCAGCCACCCCAGCTATATAAGCACTACCGCGAGCGCCCGACGAGATACGGCCAGCCTCACTCTGCAGAGCGGCATCATCGGACTTTCCTTCGAGCGCCTTGATCAGCTCAGTCCCGCTGACGATCCAGTCCCGGCCCTGATCGTTTCCAGATTCGGCCGATGCAACATTAATAGCCAAACCTATCGACAGCATGGCCGCTGGAAAAACTGCCCGCAATTGGTACGCTGCTGTCATCTTTCACTCCGTTGATCTGGCTGCACCGAGGATACTCGAACGCAGGCGGTTATCGACGTGAATGTCCCAATGCACGCTGGAACCGGCAACATCAGATCGTGTATCGCTCATAGGCTTGGAGCAGAAACTGCTTGCCTTTCTCGGTCAAGCGCGACGCGTCAACGAATGCGGAAAACGAGTCGGCCTGATCCCGCATATTGTCGAAATGGGCGATCATCTCCTTGCTCCCGAACACAACGTGGAAACGCTCGCCAGCGGGCAGCCAAACAAAAAGTGGACTTGTTGAGAACTCCAGAATGACGTCCTCATGAAAAACTTGAAAAAGACTGTCCCATGCGCAAACCGGATCGATGCTGATGGTTTTCTCCGGCTGCTTGCCGAACTCGGCATGATGCAACAAGACGGA
>Ga0256791_1000192_pt1 | contig 28137 bp, 25 predicted proteins | sample MC6MC0942MT_FD_190188 | JGI IMG/M metagenome (GOLD analysis project Ga0256791, IMG submission 190188) | Metatranscriptome of enriched soil aggregate microbial communities from Iowa State University, Ames, United States - MC6-MC0942-MT... | ecosystem: Environmental > Terrestrial > Soil >...
GCTTGCGGCCGAGCCGGAACAGGCCGAGAAAATTCGTCGCCTGACAAGCAATGCACTCGAAGATTTTGAGAGAGATGGCTTCGTTGCATCATGCGGCGACTGGTACAGCTATATAAATGCGGTTGGCGTTCCATTCCGCCCGACTGATGGCACCCAGCTTGTGGCAATTACCTGTGGCGGCATAACAGACATTGCGCCACGCGATGTCTGTTATGGCGAAATTGGCCCGGCACTCAAACAGTTGACCATCGAGCTGCAGGAGCGGCTTGTCGGCAAGCTGGAAGAACCTTCACACACCTTACCCTAATCATCGCCAACGCGACGTAGCAGATTGTTGCAGGAAATCTCATGGCCACCGATATTCTATATCCAAAAGTCAGTCTGGAAACCAATTCCGGCACAATCTCTCGTTGGCACGCGAAAGACGGTGATACAGTCAGCCAAGGACAGCTCCTTTTTGAAATAGACAACGATAAAACCGTTGTTGAGGTGGACGCGCCTCACAGTGGAATACTTAAAATTCTAAAGCCTTCGACATCAGATGAAATCGACGTCGGCCAGAGTGTGGCAAGCCTTTTTCTTGAAGGCGAAGCTATTTCCTCGGCCATTTCAAAACCCGCATCGGAACCCGCTGCCGTTTCGTCACCTGAAGCCACAAAGTCTTCGGAAGCCCCGGCGTTGGATATCCGTTCACACACCACACAAGCCGGCAGGACTGTAGCAACACCACTTGCAAAACGTCTGGCCGGAAACGCTGGAATTGATCTTTCGCAGATCAACGGTAGCGGGCCGAGCGGGCGCATACAGAAGAAAGATGTTGTTGCTGCCATCGAAACGCAGCAGCCTGCGGCAAGCATCTCGTCCCAACCTATCAACGGTACTGAGCTGAACGCGGTATGGCTGCGCAAGGGAGAAGGAACACCGATTGTCCTTCTGCATGGCTTTGCCTCGGATCATAATAACTGGCGTGGCTTGTTTGCCGGCACCCAATGGCAGCAACCCTTGCTTGCCATTGATCTGCCATCGCATGGTGCCTCATCTCTTGACGTTGTTGACGACCTCGACGCAATTGCAGAACGCGTCGAAGCAACAATTCAACGGCTCAACCTCTCGCAAACGATTGTTGTCGGGCATTCTTTTGGCGCGGCAGTGAGCGCCCGACTGGCAGTCCGAGGGAATATCGATATCCGTGCGCTGGGATTGTTCTCACCAGCGGGTCTGGGGCCGGAAATCAATAATGGCTTTGTCGAGAACTTCGTTAAAGCCAAATCCAAAGAAAGCATCATACCTTGGCTGCATGAACTTGTTCATGCAAGGGACGCAATTTCAGACGCCTTCATTTCAGCCGTGGTGCAACAGCGACAGAACCAGCCGCTGAGTGACGCGATGAGCGCTTTTGCAAAACAGTTCTTTGCGGATGGAACACAAACCATATCAATCACGAACGACCTTGCATCGCTCGAAATACCGGTTCGTGTTGTCTTTGGAAAACAGGATCGCATCCTGCCTTTCAAACATAGCCGCAATCTACCAGACAATGTAGCGCTCCACGCTTTTGACGCCTGTGGACACATGCCTCATTTGGAAAAACGCGGCCTGTCGCTCCGTATCCTGCAGGAGCTTGCAAACTCTGTTCGTAACTAAAAAATCATGGCAATAAAAAAGGCCGGAGATTTCTCTCCGGCCTTTTTTGTTTCATCTGCGATAGTTTATTTGGCGACTGAAATCTCAGCCAATGGCAGGTTACAGCAAGCCGAATAGCGCACGCCGTTCACCTTGCTATTATATGCCAGAATGACGTCTGGGCTCAGCATCGGAATGATGACATTGGCAGCGGCCATTTTCTCACCAGCCTGGAACCAGACTTTATCAGCCTGATCGGCAGGCGCTTTAAGAGCATCGGCCATAACCTGCTGAATGTCGTCGATCACGAATGACGGGTCACGCGCTTCACCGGCGCGCTTGGCCCAGAGGCTGCCCTTTGCCAGACCGAATGCATCGACATATTGCGATGTGCCATAGAAGTCAGGTGCATAATAGACGACAGTCAGCGGCGTGCCGTCACCATTCACCTTCTCACGCCACGTTGCAAAAGAAACAGGCTGCAGCTCAACCTTGATATTCACCTTGGACAGATCCTGCTGGATCTTCTGCATCATCTGCGTGAAATCAACACCGTAGACGTTGAGGTTTGGATAGGTTGCCTCCAGCTTGAAACCATCCGGGTGCCCTGCCTTTGCAAGCAGTTCCTTTGCCTTGTCGGGGTTGTATTCAGGTATCTTGTGATCAGAGCCACCCGGGAAGCCGATTGGAATAGCGGCACCAATCAACTGGCCTTTGTCACCCAACATGAAATCGAGCAGTGTTTCACGATCAATTGCCGTGGAAATGGCTTCACGAACTTCAGGTGTCAGGGGCACTTCATTCGATTTGGCACCCGGTGAGAGCGCGATATAAATGAAGTTATAGGAATGAATGGAGTCAATCTTCACGTCGGGATTGCGGATGGTCTTGGCAGTTTCCGGATCGATCTGCATGGCAATATCTGCAGAGCCGTTTTCAAGCATTTGCGCCTGAGCAACCGCATCCTTAACCTGACGGATAACGACTTCCCCTACTTTCGCAGCCTCGCCCCAGTATTTTTCATTACGCTTCAGGCGAAGTTCGGAATTGGGTTCGTAAGCGGCCAGAACAAACGGGCCACTACCCGCCGAATTGGCGAGAAACCAGGCTTCAGCATTGTCCTTTTCTGCAGCATCTTCACCATTGACGGCCTTGGCTTCAGACGTAGCAACTTCACTATTGACGATGCCGAAATATGGCGAAGCCACAACATTGAAGAACTCCGAATTGGGCGCCTTGGTCTTTACGACCACGGTTGCCTCATCAGGCGTATCGATGGAAGCAATCGTATCTGCCAGAAATGAAGGGCTTGCCTTCACATTCTTGAGGCGCTCCCAGGACCACTTAACGTCCTTGGCTTCAACCTTTGAGCCATCCGAGAACACAGCTTTCGGATTTATCTTGAAGGTAAATTCGGTCTGATCGCCATTTGCGGTATAGCTCTCGGCGAGCACCGGCACGACCTTGTTATCTTTGTCGAGCGACAAAAGACCTTCATAAACTGCCGAGTCATAAATCTGGCAGGTGTCGCAGAAGGTGCGATGCGGATCGAGCGAGTTGATGTCCATGTTGCGCGCGATCACAAGAGAATCTGCATTTTGCGCATAGGCTGCGGGAACCGCAGTCAGCAACGTCGCAGCCATCATCAGACTTTTGAAATTCGTCATCAAAAGGCGGTTCAGCCCTGTTTTCCCATTTTTCATTTGGTTCCTCGTTTTTCTCTTCTTATGTTCAAACTCATCAGGCATTGCGCGTGATTTTTTCCAGCGCCGCCCGAACCTTTTCCGACGACCCTAGAGCCGCCTTATTCAAGACCAGTGAAACCACAGGCGATGACAAACTGCCGGTCACATGGAGAATTTCATGGTCAAGATCGTTGAAGAAACGCCGCTGAATTTCAGCAGCCCAATGCCGCCCGAGCGAAAGCCCGCTCGCGACCTGCTCGGCAATCACCACACGATTGGTCTTGGCTATAGACTGGCCGATAAGCTCCCAATCAATGCCCGTCATATCGAGGCTGCGCATGTCGATAATCTCGGCATCTATGCCGGATTCTTCCGCGGCTTTAACCGAGGCCTGTACCATCACAGATGTTGCAAGCACCGTACATGCCGAGCCTGATCTCACGATGCGGGCCTTCCCGAGAGGGATACAATAATCACGGTCTTCCTTGGGCACGAGGCTTTCACGCTGATAAAACTCAACATGCTCGATAATGGCCACAGGATCATTTGACTTGAGCGCGCTGTTCATCAACCCGACATAGTCAAAGGCATTCGTGGGGGATACGACACGCCATCCCGGAAACATGGCAAACAATGCCGATGGATCACCCGAATGCTGAGAGCCGTAGCCAGTATGCGGCGACACGCGAACGCGCATCACGATCGGCACGGGAAAACCATCGCCGAACATATGACGGACTTTGGAAATACCATTGGCGATCTGATCAGCCGCAACAAAGCAGAAGTCGCCAAACATGATTTCCACAACCGGGCGCAGACCCCGCAAGGCCGCTCCCAGCGCAACGCCCGTAAAACCATTTTCCGCAATCGGCATGGCGAGCACTCTTCCCGGGAACAGCTCAAGTGCGTTCTTGGTGAACCCGCTGACGCCACCGGCAAAACGGTGAACATCCTCACCCATGACGATGATTGTCGGGTCCTTCTCCATTGCCCGACCAAGCACATCGGATGCAGCCGCCGCAAAACGCACCTTCACAAGCTCGTCGGCGGAATAGTCCTCAATCTCGCTAAAGCGAACATCAGAGAACTCCTGCCCGTCGCCAAGTATGCCTTCATCGACGCTTTCTGCTGAAGGCCATAGAGCATCAGGTATCCGCAGCACATTGCTACCGGGTGCTGTTTCAGTCAGGCGAGATCCCGCAGCCTGCACTGCAGCGCTGACTTTCACGTCGATCTCGGCAAGCTCTGCGTCGCTGGCAATGCCAAATTCCTTCAAGCGCCGCTCTGCCTGAGCGATTGGATCACGGCGCTTCCACACTTCCTCTTCTTCGCCTGTACGATAGCCGAAATCGCTCCCGGCCTTGCTCCCGCTTTGATGAAGGTAGCGATAGCATTGCGCTTCAATAACGACCGGGCCGCCTTCTTCTTCAATGATCTGACAGGCATCACGCATTGCCTGATGAACAGCCACAACATCCATTCCGTCGCACTCAATGCCAGGGAAGCCCAGCATTGGGCCGCGCGACGCAATGCGTGTTTCGCGCGTGGCATCCTGAATGTGTGTTGATACCGCGTAGAGATTGTTTTCGACGTAGAAAATCACCGGCAAACGATAGAGTGCAGCGATGTTCATCGCTTCATAGGTAGCTCCCTGTAAGGAAGCGCCATCGCCAAAGAATGCGACCGATATGCCTTTTCTGCCAAGCAGTTTATCGGCGAGCGCATAACCGGCGGCATGAGGAATATTGCCGCCAACGATAGCACTTGTGCCTGCAATACCGGATGCGGCATCGCGCATATGCATCGAGCCACCACGACCACCGCAATAGCCGGGGTTAAGCCCCATAATCTCTGCCATCAAACGATAGACGGCATCATTCATATCGTCGGTAAAATCGGATTGAAGAATATCGAAATCCGATGGCGTCTGTGCATTAATCAGCTTCGTCAGCACCTGGTGATGCGCACGATGTGTACCATTGATCTGGTCATTGTAGCCGAGCATCGACATGGCGCCCACTGCCGCAGCTTCCTGCCCGATACTGGCATGAGCCGGACCATGAACCAGCCCCGCTTTCTCAAAGTCGAGTATTTTTTCCTCAAAGCGCCGGATGAGCTTCATCTGGCTATACCATTTCAGCAGATCTCCGGCTTTTGCAGCGCGCCAGTCATCTTCCGTCACATTGAGCCGATACCAGGGCGCAGAAGGTTTCAGTTCAATTTTCTCGGCCATGATAAAGGTTCCCTAATTGCATTCTGCCAATGGCAGTTTCAGTTCTGCCCTGCGGCGCAGCCACAGGCTGGCGCGATATCGCGGATCGCCAGTTCTCCCAAACATGCGATCCAGAATATGGACGACGATATCGGCTCCGATCCGGTCGCCCCATTCAAGCGGGCCATATGGGTAGCCGAGTCCCAAACGCACGGCAGCATCGAGGTCATCGACTGATGCTATGTGTTGATGAACGATATCGGCTGCGATATTCACAATCATAGCCAAAACACGCTGGCAAACAGCTCCGCATGTATCTTCAACCAGCGACGATTTGACTCCATCGGACTGCGCCAAAGCGAGAGCCTCTTGCCGTGTAAGGTCAGTTGCTCCCGGTGAAGCGACCAGCGTTCGGTGTCTGTGGATGCCAAATAGCGGATCAAAGCCAATTGTGTTGGCAGAGTTCAGACCTTCCCGCACGATTGCCGAGGTTAGATCATCGCCAATCAAACCGATCAAAACCAGCGCGCTCGCACTTACATCATTGATGACTGGAACGCCTGCCTGCTTCGCGAGCTTATGCAGCGCCTTGTCAGGTGTATCGCCGATAATCGTCACCGATTTGGGCAGGCTCCGCGCGCCATCGCTTGCTACAGCTGTGGTGGCATCGTCTGAATAATCATAAAAGCCGCGGCCGCTTTTGCGTCCAAGCAGACCTGCATCAAGGCGCTGCCGTGTGATAACCGATGGGCGATAACGGGGTTCGTGATAATATTGCCCGTAGATCGCTTCCATGACGGGATGCGACACATCAAGTCCCGTCAGATCAAGAAGCTCGAAAGGCCCCATGCGGAACCCGGCAGCATCCCGCAGAATTGCATCAATCGTAGTGAAATCAGCGATATTTTCCCGGATCATCGCAAGCGCTTCCGTGCCATAAGCACGACCAGCGTGGTTGACGATAAAACCCGGTGTATCGGAAGCCATCACTGGGCGATGACCAACCCGTACCGCAAGCTCCTTCAGAACATCAAGAACCCTGGCATCCGTCAGCGCAGCTTTGATTACTTCCACAACCCGCATTAGCGGAACGGGATTGAAAAAGTGAAACCCGGCTATGCGCCGCGGATGTTGAGCTTCACCGGCAATTGCAGTTACCGACAGAGACGATGTGTTCGTTGCGATGATCGCTTCAGGCGGAAGACATTTTTCAAGCGCGGCAATCAGCTCCCGCTTCACGCCAATGTCTTCAACAACAGCTTCTATGACAAGGTTGGCCTCAGCCAAATCGCCAAGAGCATCAACAGGTGTGATCCGATCAAGAACACCTGCAGCCGTATCTAAGTCCAGTTTCCCGCGCGAAACCCGGCTATCCAGGCGCTTTGCAAGCTCCTGTTTTGAAGCCTCGGCTTTTCCGGGAAATTGGTCGAACATATGAACAGTCAGGCCAGCCGCAGCCATCGTTTCGGCTATGCCGATCCCCATAATCCCGGCACCAACGATACCAACTCTATTGATAAGACGATATTGCTCCGACATCGCAGCCATACTAGCGCCCCTTGAACTGAGGCTTGCGTTTGGACAGGAAGGCGTCAATGCCTTCCCGCTTATCTTCCGTGTCGAAGAGAAGCTGGAATGCTTTACGCTCCAATCTCAGAGCCGTTTCAAGAGGTGCATCTTCGCCGTGAGTGACAGCCTCTTTGATTTGTTCCGCTGCAAGCGGTGGCATCAGGGCAATTTTTCCGGCGAGCTTTAGCGCTTCTTCCAACGCCTGCCCTTCGTCCGTCAACCGGCTGACGAGACCGTATCTTTCCGCGTCCACCGCCGAGAGCATTTCTCCTGTCAGAGCAAGCAGCATGGTCTTATATTTGCCTATCGCGCGTAAAAGCCGCTGCGTGCCTCCTGCGCCAGGCATCAATCCGAGCTTGATTTCCGGCTGACCGAAATTTGCTGTTTTTGATGCAACGATAATATCGGCGTGCATTGCAAGCTCACAACCACCGCCCAACGCATAGCCTTCCACGGCAGCGATCACAGGCTTGGGGCAACGAGCGAGGCTCTCCCAGTAACGATGAAGCCGCTGGGCGAGAATTTCTCCCGCGCCAGTCTGTGCAAACACTTTAACATCTGAACCAGCGGCGAAATTTCCACCTTTGCCCGCAATGACGATAACCCGCGTTTCCGCATCACGCGCAAGCCGATCAACTGCTTCTGACAGTTTCTGGCGGATATCCATATTCAATGCATTGAGTGCTTCTGGACGATTGATTTCCAGTAAGGCCACACCTGCCGCCGGACGGCTTTCGATCACCACATCGGTAAGCTCGGTCATCCTCTCCCCAACTTCCCCTGAACCCATTCCAATCATAGCAAAACCACAAATGGAATTTAATTTCATTTTATATTGTCTCGAACTTTAATCTATGAAACATTCCCTTAGCAATAGGATATTTCTGCAAAACGCGACGTGTTTCATCTTTGTTGAAATCACCCGCGAAGGGGCACTTCATGATCCGCGACCCGGAGACCTTTCAATCACTGTTAGATACGATCAGACGCTTTGTCAGAGAGCGGTTGATGCCCGTCGAAAGACAGGTGGAAGAAACAAACAGCATCCCCACCGATGTCATAGACGACATGCGTGCCATGGGCCTGTTCGGCCTCTCAATTCCTGAACAATATGATGGACTTGGGCTGACAATGGAGGAAGAAGTCCTCGTCGGTTTTGAACTCGGCTACACCTCTCCGGCATTTCGTTCTGTCATCGGTACAAACAATGGTATCGGGTCGCAGGGGATTATCGCTGACGGCACCGACGCCCAGAAAACCTATTGGTTGCCGAGACTTGCCAGCGGAGAAATCATTGGCTCCTTCGCCCTGACAGAACCCGATGTGGGGTCCGATGCAGGTGCGGTCAAAACTACCGCTGTAAAAGACGGCGACGCTTACATTCTCAATGGCGTAAAGCGCTTCATAACCAATGCACCGATTGCTGGCGTATTCACGCTCATGGCACGCACAGGCGAAGCCGGACCTTCCGGCGTCACAGCATTTCTGGTTGACCGCAATTCACCCGGCCTCACCGTTGGGAAGGCGGATCATAAGATGGGACAACGCGGCACGCAGACCTGTGATGTCTATCTTGAAAATGTTCGTGTCCCTGCGGAAAACATCATTGGTGGTCTGGAAGGCCGTGGCTTCAAGACAGCAATGAAAGTTCTCAACCGTGGTCGACTGCATATATCCTCCGTCTGCACAGGCATGGCAGAGCGATTGATTGATGAAGCCGTCGGCTTTGCCAAAACCCGCGTTCAATTCGGCAAGCCCATTGCAGAACACCAGATGATACAGGCAATGCTGGCGGATATGAGCACCGAAGCCTATGCCGCACGATGCATGGTACTCGATTCAGCGCGTGCTTTCGATGATCGGGACCCCGCAATCATTCGCAAGGCGGCAAGCTGCAAACTCTATTGTTCTGAAATGGTGGGACGCGTCGCCGATCACGCTGTGCAGATACATGGTGGCTCCGGCTATATGCAGGACTATGCTGTCGAGCATTTCTATCGCGATGTGCGCTTGTTCCGTCTTTATGAAGGCACGTCACAAATTCAGCGGATCATCATCGCACGCGAAATGACGAGGGCTTAACCCATGGAAGTTACCGGCAAGAGCAAAATCCTTTTCGTTCTGGCACATCCAATCGGTCATGTGCGGGCAAGCCACGTCTTCAATACCCACTTCAACAAGACAGGGAAGAACGCAGCGGCAGTTCCCTTGCACGTTCATCCTGATGATCTTGCGCAAGTTACGCAATCCATTCGCAAAATTGGCAATGTAAGCGGCTTTGGTGTGACTATCCCACACAAGATCGCAATCATTCCGCTTCTCGATGCTGTGACAGATGCAGCGCAAGAAATTGGGGCCGTCAACTTCGTGCGCCGGGAGGAAAGTGGTCGCCTTGTTGGTGACAATTTGGATGGCCCCGGCTTTATCGAAGGATTGCGCAGCAATGGTATAGAACCTAAAGGCATGTCTGTTTTGATGCTGGGAGCAGGCGGCGCCGGGCGTGCTGTGGGCTTTGGGCTGGCCAAAGCGGGCGCGCGTTCCTTGTGGATCGCCAATCGCGATACTGCAAAAGCTGCAGCGCTCGCCACGGATATACAATCTGCTTATAAAGACTGCTCCCTCCAAAGTGGACCCGATCACGGCAACCACTTCGACCTCATCGTCAATACGACATCGCTTGGCATGGCCGAGCAAGACGAGCTTCCGCTGGATCTGACAGGGATTTCCTCCGACACCATAATATCCGACATCATCGTCAATCCACCGATGACGCGCTGGCTGGAATTGGCCCAAGCCAAAGGATGCAGGATCATCAATGGTGTCCCGATGCTTGATTCACAGATGGTTCTGGCATGCAAACATATGGGCATTTGAGTCGTGATGATGAATTGATATATTCGACCGCTCGACAAGGATGCGTCCGGCAATTGGAGCCTATTGATGAATTTTGTAAATGAACCGGACAACAGCTTGACTGAAGCTGACGACGCTATCGCTGAAGAAGCTCAGACTGAATCTGGCGAGGTGTTGTCCAACACCGTTTACAATACGCTCAAATCGCAGCTGATGCAGGCACAGCTCCTTCCGCTTCAGCGGCTCAAGGTCCGCGATCTTGCGCGCTCGTTAGGAACATCTGAGACCCCAGTCCGCGAAGCTCTGATCCAGCTTTCGCGCGAAGGTGCCATCGAGATCAAGCCGCGCTATTACATCCGCGTGCGCAAGCTTTCAGCCGATGAATACGAAGAAATTCGTGCGATGCGTCTGGAACTTGAACCCATGGCAGCGGAACGCGCATTACCGCATATCACTGAAGAAGACATTCTTCAGCTTGAAGATCTGCATAATCGGCTGGTTGCTGCAGAAAAAAGCGGCGACTGGCCGGAAGCATTGCAGACCAACTTTGATTTCCATTTTATCATCTATCGTCGTTCAGGCATGAAACATCTGATTGATGTGCTTGAAGCGCTCTGGATGCGTATCGGGCCGATCCTTTCGGAACTTTATCCCAACGCAATGCCAACCTATGCCGGCCCTCACCAGCACGAACAGGTTCTGGCTGCCTTGCGCGATCGGGACTCCTATGCTCTGCGCATGGCTATTCGCATGGACCTGATCGAAGGTGGAGCGGCTCTCGTCAGGCATCTGAAATCGTCAGCCTATACAGATTGATCCAAACAAAAAGGCCGACACCACGAGGGCGTCGGCCTGAGATTCTTTTGCGACCTTTGCTTATTCAGCAAGCCAGTTCTGCCAGCGTTCACGCAGCATGTTGCGGTTCTCGCCGATCCATTTGAAATCCGGGACAAGCAGCAGCTTGTAATTATCCGGCGACGTTGCGTAGTTCTTCTGCTCAGCTTCAGGCAGCAAAGCCACGCCTTCTTTTGAATGGGTCGCGTAGTTTGCTGTCTTGATGAAGGCCGGATGGCCTTCTGCATGACCATAGAAGTAATTGATAAACTTCAGGGCGCCTTCCGGATTAGGGGCATCTTTCAGGATAGCGAAATAGCCTGTGTCCATCACGGCATCATTCCAGCTTACATTGAATGGCGCACCATCATTCATAGCGCTCAATGCTCTGCCGGAATAGGACATCGTCATGGCGACTTCCTGGTCGCGCATGATCTGTGCCACCTGATTGCCCGTCTTCCACCACACGCTGATATGCGGCTTGATCTCGTCGAGCTTTTTATAAGCCCGGTCCAGATCCATCGGGAAAATCTTGTCGCGCGGCACGCCATCAGCGATCAGTGCGATAGCCGGCAACCACCAGTCACGATCACCAGTATCCGGCAATCCACGCGGGCCGGGAAACGTGTTCACGTCCCAGAAATCAGCCCAGGTCTGAGGCACCTTGTCCTTATAAACGGATGTGTCATAGGCGAGCAGCATACCGCCCGTCGTTCTTGCAACACCCTTTTCCTTGCAGGAGCCTTCGACGCCTTTCGCTTCGACATTCGGTAGTTTCGAGCAATCAATCGTCAAAAGAAGATCGGCTTTGTCGACCAGATCGGGACCCGTTGCCGTAACAATATCAAACTCAAATTTGTTGGCGCGCTTCATGGCTTCGACACGCGCCCATTGATCCGGTACCTCAATATCGAACGGCACGACATCGGTGCCGCTTTCTTCCTTGAAAGGCCCGTAGAACTCTTTCTCAAGCGTCTGGCGCATCTGTCCGCCAGTCGTCGCATAAACAACGCTGTCAGCTTTGGCCACTATCGATCCGGCTGCAAGCAGCAACCCGGCGCACATCAGTAATCTGGTAGTTTTCTTGAACATGTTTCCCTCACTTCTATGGTTTTCTTATTCTTCAGACACAGCATGCTGTGAACGCGTAGCAAGCGCGCGCAGCCCTGCGGCCCCCGCCAGAACAATGATGGAAAGCAGCGTGAGCATCACGGCAATCGCTGGGATAATCGGTGTCAGATTCTGCTCGATATCATCGAACATCATGCGCGGTAGGGTCTTGTCGCGCACACCTGCGAGAAAGAACGAAATTACCGGTTCATCAAACGATATGACGAAGGCAAACAACGCGCCCGATAAAACATTCGGCCATATCAGCGGCAAGGTTACGGCGCGAAAAGCCAAAATGCGATTGGCCCCACAACACATTGCCGCATCTTCCAAAGCGGGATCGATCTGCGAGAGCGCTGCTACAATCGTAAACACGCTGAAAGGCAATGCTATAATTGTGTGCGCAAAAACGTAACCGGCCGTTGTCTCTGTCAGTCCGACACTTTGAAACATCAGATAGAGCGCAATCGCCAGGGCGATATGCGGCACAACGATGGGACCAATGAGCAAAGTCTGGAAAATGGTCGCGAGCGCACCCTTGCCGCGAACTATTGCATAGCTTGCACATAACCCAATAATTGCACTCGAAATCGCCGTGAAAAATGCAATCTTGGCGCTGAATGCCGTTGCACTCATCCATTGTGCAGACTGAAAGAAGGCACCAAACCACTGCCACGTAAACCCGCGTGGCGGAAAGGTGATGTAATCCGTCTCACTAAACGCCATTGGCAGAATGATAAGGATCGGCACAACGAGAAAACACAGCACCAGATAGACATAGGCATTGAGGAGCAAATTGCGGCTGTTCATGCATTGCCTCCCATCATCCGGTTGAACTTGAACACACGACCGAAGACCAGCGAAACAGCCATCACTAGAAGTGTAAGAATACCCACCAGTGCTGCTGCGAATGGCCAATCCAGTGTTTCGCGCAGCTGCTGGGAAATCAGCGTTGCAATCATCATTTCTTTCGGCGAACCAAGCAGCGAAGGCGTGATGAAATAGCCAAGTGCTGTGAGAAAGGTTAGGATCATCCCGCCCATAACTCCCGGCAGGGTGAGCGGAAAAATGACCTCGAAAAAGGTTCGTATTGGGCCGGCTCCAAGGATGGCAGCAGCTCTCGCATAATCCCGCGGCACGTTGCGAATAGCGCCATAGATCGGCAGCACCACAAACGGCAGGAGAACATGCGTCATAGCAATGAGAACTGCGGTTTGGGTATAAAGCAGCTTCAGCGGCTGATCTATGAGGCCAAGTTGAAGCAAACCTTGATTGACCAATCCATTACGCTGCAAAAGCACTGCCCAAGCAGCGGTTCGCACCAGCACAGACGACCAGAACGGCAACAGAATGCAGGCGGTTATGAAGATCAGTTTTGGTCCGCTCGAATGCGCCATCAGCCATGCAATGGGATAGGCCATCAGCAGAGCGATCACGCTGACCAGCGCGGCAATCAAGACCGTGCGTCCCAGCACATTGAGATAAACCGGATTTGAGAAAACCCGCTGATAATTGTCCAACGAAACCGATGGCTCTGTCACGGACAAAGCGAGCAGACTGACCAACGGATAGATAAAGAACAGCAATAGCAGCGAGAAGAATGGCAAAAGCAGAAGAAGCATTCCGCCTTTCGATAGCTTGCGCCCGTCTGGCTCAAAGAACATTTTCAACATCGGCTCAGCTCGCACGGGAATAGACGAGACTTGCTTCGGGAGCAAAGCCCAATCGCAGTTTTTGACCTGCGCCAATGTCAGGAACCGCTGCACTCGCCAGTCTTGCGCGCAGTTCTGTTCCGTCGGCCATTGCCCCTAGAATAGCAGTGTCCGGACCGGCATAGATCACATCACGAACGGTGATTTCCAATCCCTGCTCCGCAGGAATTAAGCGTTCCGGACGAACTGCCATCAACGCATTGCCGGATTTTGCTCCCATGACATTTTCAGAGGGTATCGAAACAACGGTGCCGTCAGCGGCTTGCGCCTTGGTCCCATCCCAAACGATCGGGATGAGGTTCATTTCACCGATGAAGCTTGCAGAAAACAGATTGGCGGGGCGGTTATAGAGTTCGCGCGCGCTGGCGACTTGCTGAATATGTCCGCCTTGCAGGATCGCAACGCGATCCGCCATTGTAAGCGCTTCACCCTGATCATGGGTGACGAATACGATGGTCATGCCCAATTCGGAATGAAGGCGTTTGATCTCGATCTGCATTTCTTCACGCAGATTCTTGTCCAGCGCCGACAAGGGTTCGTCCATCAAAAGAACGCGCGGCGAATAGACAATAGCGCGAGCCAGCGCAACACGCTGCTGCTGCCCTCCCGACAATTGCTTCGGACTACGATTGGCGAAATCGGCAAGTCGCACGCGGGCGAGTGCCTCGCGGGCAATACGGTGCCGTTCTTCTTTTGGCACACCCCTTGTTTTAAGTGGGAAAGCCACATTATCGAGCACCGTCATATTGGGAAACAGCGTGTAGTGCTGAAACACCATGCCGATATTGCGTTTATGCGGCGGTACGCGGGTGTAATCGTTGCTGCCAAACAGAATACGCCCTTTGTCGGGACGCTCGAAACCGGCCAGCATCATCAGGATAGTTGATTTGCCGGAACCCGAAGGCCCCAGCAGGGCAAGGAATTCACCCGGCGCGATCTCCATGTCGAGACCGTCTACCGCTGTGAAGCTCCCATAATTTTTAGTCACTCCCTGAATGCTAATACCCAGCCCGGAATCGGGCGTGCTCTTCTGGCTAGCCATGCTTTCCCCTGATCTTTTTGTTGTTGGCAGAGCTTAACCCGCATTTCGCGTCTATGTCTATAATGATATATCAAATTTATTGATCAAAATGGCTGAGCACCATCTTCAACGCTGTTTTGCCTGATGTTTTTGCCAGATCGCGCGGTAAAATGCCTAAATTCTCATACAGAAACCGATGGAATGCCTCGCAGGGGGAATATTTATCTCAATTTTTGGAATCTCTCTTGACATATCATCGCGACAAGGATCATTTTTGATATATCATAATTTGAGGTGATGAACGTAAAAGCGTCATCAAATGGGAGACTACCAATGCCTGCGCATTCCACTTCAGCCCAAACCCTGAGCGAACACAATCCAGACGCAGAGCTTCGTGCACGCGCCGAACGCGTGATCCCGAACGGCATGTGGGGCCATCAGCGCGCAGCGTCGCTTCCAGAGGGATATCCGCAGTATTTTGCATCGGGCGAAGGCGCTCATGTTACGGATGTAAACGACAACAGCTATATTGATTTCATGTGTGCTTGGGGACCGATCATTCTGGGCCACCGTCATGAGCTCGTGGACGCTGCAGCACTCAGCCAGATAAAGGCAGGCGATTGCCTCAACGGTCCAACAGCGCACGCTGTTGAACTTGCAGAGCTGCTCGTTGAAACGGTACCCCATGCCGACTGGGCATTGCTGCAGAAGAACGGCACCGACGCCACGACCAGCTGCGTAACAATCGCACGCGGCGCAACCAAACGCCGCAAGGTTCTGGTCGCTAAGGGTGCCTACCACGGTGCTGTGCCATGGTGTACGCCATCACTGGTCGGCGTAACGGCCGAAGATCGTGCTCACCTCGTCCACTATGTTTACAACGATGTTGAAAGCCTCACTGCCGCCGCAAAACAAGCCGGTGACGATCTGGCTGCAATCATTGTCTCCGCCTTCAAGCACGATCTTGCCATCCCGCAGGAACTTCCCACCACAGAATTCGCCAAAACGGCACGCGCCCTTTGCGATGCGGCGGGTGCGGCGCTCATTCTTGATGACGTGCGTGGCGGCTTCCGCATTGATCTGGGTGGAAGCTGGCGCGGAACCGGCGTTGAGCCTGACCTTGCTGCTTATTCCAAGGCAATCGCCAACGGTTATTCGCTTGCAGCAGTCACCGGAACCAACCGTTTCCGTGAATCTGCAGGACAAGCTTACATGACTGGTTCGTTTTGGTATGCCGGTGCATCCATGGCAGCAGCGGTTGCCACCATCAAGGAACTGAAGCGTATTGATGGTCCTGCACGCATGAAACATGCGGGCGAACGCCTGCGCACCGGTCTTGATGCTCAGGCACGCGCACATGGTTTTGAGCTGCTGCAAACCGGACCTGCCGCAATGCCGCTGGTGCAATTTGTCGGCGATACGGATGCACAGCTTGGCGCACGTTTCTGTCGCGAAGCGTTGAACCGTGGCGTTTACCTGCACCACAAGCACAATATGTTCATCTCCTGCGCACACACGGATGCGGTGATCGACGACGCTCTTTCCCGGACGGAAGACGCTTTCAAGGCAATCTCCACCCGGTAAGGAAAAAGCGTGAGCGAACAGCCGGGCGACGAAAGGGACAACCTTTCAGACATTGTGTACCAGCAGCTCAAATCAGGGCTGCTGCGGGCACAGTTCAAACCGCATCAGCGGTTCAAGGTTCGTCAGCTGGCTCAGGATCTGGGTACATCGGAGACGCCTGTTCGCGAAGCGCTCATGCAGTTGTCACGCGAAGGCGCGATTGAAATCAAACCGCGCTTTTATATTCGCGTACGGCGTTTAACGCTGGCTGAGTACAAGGAAATCCGCGCGATGAGGCTCGTTCTGGAGCCTCTCGCAGCCGAACATGCGCTGACAAACATATCCGATGAAACCATAACCAGACTGGAAACCATTCATCAGCATCTGACCGAAGCCGAACGCACGGAAGATTGGCGCGCGGCCCTGCAGATAAATTCGGATTTCCATTTCGCGCTCTACAAACAAAGCCGGATGGCACATCTGATAGACGTGCTTGAAAGTCTCTGGATCAGGGTTGGTCCGCTCGTTTCGGAGCTCTATCCAACGGCAAAACCGAGTTATCCCGGACGCCACCAGCACGAGAACATTTTAACGGCGCTCAGCAACCGCGACAGCTATGCGTTACGCCTCGCCGTCCAACTCGACCTCATAGAAGGAGGCGCTGCCCTTCTGAAGCGCCTTCAGCAATACGAACAAGACAATCCCGGCGATGCCGATCGTTCAGCATTGAACAGCAATCAGAATTTTTGATTCAAGGAGGAAGCTCACAATGTCCCGCGACAAGTTCAATTTTCCCGAAATGGGGCCACATGCGATCAAGCCATGGGCGGTTCGCAAAGGCTTTGCGGACGAGCACTTTCTTTCAGACTATCGCTATCAGTTTCCGCGTGAAGACCCTGCTCTGCCCGAAGTTTTCGTCTACACCGAGAAGATGTCTTACGACCCCGGTGAAACGGTCGAGTTTCATGGCTCCACCACAGCCAAAACATGGTCGATCCAGATATATCGCGACGGCCACGAACCTCAAATGATGGACGAGGCTTTCGACCTTCCCGGCAGCTTCACCAAAACATCAGAAACAGCCTATATGGATGGCTGCGACTGGCCAGTTCTTTATAGCTGGAAAATTCCCGACGATGCCCGCTCGGGCTTCTATCGCGTTGTCTCGACATGTATGCGCCCCGATGGCGAGCGCTTCGTTCAACATCATTTCGTTGTGGTCCGCCCGACGAAGAAGACCCGTTCGGGCCGCATTCTCCTCATGTTCGCAACTGGCACCTGGACTGCCTATAATGATTGGGGCGGTGCGAACCACTATTTTGGAACATGGGGTCCAAATAAGAACGAAGGTTCGCCGATCTTGAGCCTGCGCCGCCCATGGTCGAAAGGCATGATCTGGTTGCCGCAGGGAGCTGCGCGCGTTTGTAACCCGGTCTGGCAGGACATGGGCGATGCGACCCGATACCCATCCAAGGAATGGGGCTATACGATGGGGTTCTCGCAATATTACTCATCTGCGGGTTATGCCCAATACGAACGTTATTTCGTAACCTGGGCCGAGGCAGCAGGCTATCAGATCGACTATATAACCCAGACTGATCTCCACTATAATCCCGGCATTCTCGACGATTACAATTGTCTGGTCACCGTTGGCCATGATGAATATTGGTCATGGGACATGCGCAAAACCGTCGAGGATTTCGTCGCTCGCGGCGGGCATCTCGCGCGCTTTGGCGGCAACTTCCTCTGGCAGATCCGTCTTGAGAATGATGGCCAGACACAGGTTTGCTGGAAAACCAAAGCGCCTACACAAGACCCCATCATGCAAACCGATCAGAAACACCTATGCACGGCGAACTGGGCAAGTGGCGCGGTTAACTGGCCGGGGGCTTCGACTGTCGGTGTTAACGGTGAAAACGGAATGTATGGCAGCTGGGGCGGTTTCTCTCCCCGCGGCTCTCGCGGGCTTACCGTCTACCAACCAGAGCATTGGATCTTCGAAGGCACGCATCTGCGTTATGCGGATATCTTTGGTCACGAAGCCCAGATCTTCGGTTATGAGGTCGACGGGCTCAACTATTCATTCAAGAACGGCTTCCCCTATGCCGTTGAAGAGCATGGCGTACCGACCGAAAAGATCGAAATTCTCGCCATGACGCCAGCATCGATCTACGAATATGAACTCGACGGTCAGGGACATCGTTACTATGTTCGCGATAGCGATCTGCAAGGCATCTGCGAAATGGCGCCTGATGGCTATGAAGCGGCGCGCAAGCGCCTGGCACATGGTGCGGGTATGCTCGTCTCCATGAAGCAAGGTGACGGTGAAGTGATAACCGCCGGGCTTTGTGAATGGGTAATGGGCCTCAAGCGCAACTGCGCCTATACCACTACCATTACCCGCAATGTGCTGGACCGGTTTCAGGAAACGGGACCTTCCCGCGCCTGATCCATAACGCAAATCAGGCCCGAATTTTCATTCGGGCCTGTTCCTATCGGCGATCAGCGCGGCATCGGTTTGCTGCCGTAATATCCATAACGCGCGCGAACTTCATCTAGCTCAGCCTCACTCAAAAGAACCGGTTCGCCAATCTGACAAGCCAATATGTACTGGCGTGCCAGCGTTTCAAGTTTCTCTGCCAGTAATGTTGCGTGGGCCATATCCCGGCCCCACACCACCATTCCATGGCTTGCCATCAGACAGGCGCGATGGTTGCCCATAGCGCGCACGATTTCATAGGCCAAAGCATCAGAACCAAATACGCGGTAATCAGCACAGGGAACTTCGTTCCCGCCAAATGAAGCAATCATATAATGGAAAGCGGGCAATGGCTTACGCAGACACGACAATGCAACACAGCTATCCGCATGCGAATGGATGACCGCGCCTGCTTCAGGATGATTGCGCATAATTTCTGTGTGGATGCGCCATTCGCTGGAAGGCACCTTGCCCGCAAGATGCTCGCCTTCCACAGAAACGAGACTCATATCTTCAGGCTTCATAAGCGATGTGGCGCCAGTCGGCGTAACCCAGATATGTTCGCCTTCCCGAATACTGATATTACCGCTGCTGCCGTGATTGAAGCCCTTCTGTTCCATGTGACGCATCGCATCCACGATGGCGCGACGTGCTGTAAGGCTCTGATCATAATCGGTTGGCATCGTCTGTTCCCCGTTGTTGGCAGCCAAGAGTTTGTGATGATGCCTAACTTCATAATCCCGGCAATTGACGCGGTCCATCAAAATGATACTTAATTGGAATTAAATTTCATTATCTATGGCGCGCAATTACGCATGGCATGATACGAGGATAAAAATGGGGAATAACGGCACTCTTGGGATCATCGCCGACGATATGACAGGCGCGTTGATGGTCGCTGCTTATTATGAAACAGCAGGCATTAGAACCGCTGTCGTGACTGATATCGAAGCTATCAGCGAATGTGCAGGCGAAGCTGTCGTCATATGGGCCGGCAGAACGCGTCTTGCTGAGCCGGACGAAGCAAAACGACAGATCACACGCGCAGCTGATGCATTTGATGCAATCGGTTGCGATCAGGTCATTTACAAAGTCTGTGCCAGTTTCGATTCAACAGAACAGGGCAATGTTGGGCCTGCCGCCGATCTGTTGCGCGCACGCTATAACCCCAGCAGTCTTCTATTCTGCCCCGGCTTTCCCAAGTTCAACGCCACGGTTCATCAAGGCTATCTCTTCTATCGAAGCCGCCTCATCTCTGAATCCGTCAAACGCTACGACCCAGCCACTCCAATGAGCGATCCAGACATGGTGCGTTTCATCGGAAAACAGACGAACGAGCCGATCGGACTTTTGTCCCACTCCGTACTGCTTAAAGGCAAAGACGCAGCACAAGCACATCTTGATGAGCTCGCAAATGCAGGCAAATGCTATTGCGTTGTCGATGCGAGCGATGACGGTGACGTCAGGATAGCCGCCGAACTGGCACGGGCACAGCCAACAATGGTCAGCTCCGACGCTGTTCTCATTCAGCTTGGAATTGATCGCTTTGCGCCCAAGCCAGCCATCACCGTTGCGCCACCACTACCGAGCCACGGCACTGCCGCGGTTCTGGTGGGAACGGTTGGTCCCATTGCGGATGGACAGATTGCGGTTTTTGCCAAGCAGCACCCGGTTTTGACTCTGGACCTTACCAAAGATGGCGATATCGACGCCATGGTGTCAAAAGCAATGGAATGGGCAAAAGATCATCACGGCAAACAGCCTTACCTCATTTCAACGGCGGTCAGTGATACTCGTGTCAAAGAAATCCAGACAGAGCTGGGCGTTCGCGGCGCAAGCGAAAAGGGTGAAAAGCTTATATCCGAGCTTGCTGCAGCAATTTCCGAACTTGGCGTCGACAAGCTTATCGTGGTTGGTGGTGAAACATCAGGTGGTGTCATCAAGCGCCTTGGCTTGCAGCGACTACGCGCCCTCCCTGATAATGGGATTGGAACCGGTTTCTGTCGAAGCGAAGGCAATGACCAGATCATCTTCTTCTTCAAATCCGGCAAAACAGGAACAGAGACGGTCTTTCTCGATTCACTGGCCGCGATGTGATGCGAAGACCTTGTAAGTGGTGAACGTAATTACCAATTAAGGAACACTTCCCGTCAAGACGCTTCCTGCAGCACTAATCAATGCGGTGTTTGAGGCTGTCCGGGGTAAAAAAGGGCGCTCCCCGTCACGGGTTGAGCGCCCTTTTATTTATCGGCCTAAGCCTTCGGATCAATCACCAGCTTATCCTGAGGCCGCCGGAGGCTTTGCCTGCAACATTCGTGGAACCGCCAAATTCGACAGCACCCCGAGCATAGAGGCTCACATTTTCCGAAACGCGCGCAACGACACCAACACCAACATCATAGGCTGTACCGCTCATGTCGTTAACTGGCTTCAATGACGACATCAACATGCCTGCTGCGCGAAACTCGGCGAACTAAGCAGTGATAAGACCGCTGTCGATAGCCAAAGTCGTTTTATCGAGCTGCGAACGGTATTGCGCTGAGCGAGGCCATTATTGGCGGACATGATCCTGTTCCTTTCGAAGGGGCGTCTCTTCGGGTGAGTTTGGCGCGCACTTCTCCATCCCAAGCCGTCGGGTCGATGCGCTGAACTCTGCTGCTTTGAAACTTCGAACTGGAAGAACCGAGAACCGGCGGGTATTCGGTCCTTCCAGTCGCTATCCGTCACCTTGCGCGCGACGGAAGCTTTGAATTCCTTAGCCTTGAATTCGCCGGTCACAGCGTAAATGGCTGCGAAAAGCATAAACTTCACGTCGAGATGATTTCAGAATGAAAGGGAACAGGGCGAAACCCACAAAAGGATCGCTTATCTAATTGATAATAAAAACATTTTTTTGATTCAAAATGGAAAGGAAAGCCGCTTTGCTATGGCTATGGCTATGGCTTTCCCTGCATCTGCTGATCAAGCGCACAGAGATAGGATGTCATCAGTTCTATCGAATGATCGGAAAGCGCTACAAACTGGCGCCGTCCGTCATCAGGATCGAGCCAGCGTCGAACCAGGCCAACACCCTCCATTTCGTCTAGCCGCCGCGACGCGGTCGCAGCCGAAACGCCTGACACGATGTAGAGAGAGGAGACAGAAACCTGCTTGTCTTGAAGGTGGTTTTCCATCAGATCGAGAAGCATGTGCCAGGCGGGATCAACAAACAACTTGTCAGAAAAATAGCGCGTCTTGATATCGCGTATGCGCAGAAGCTCAAGCATCCGTTCTTTAGATGGGGCGTTGGCAAGAGCGTTCGGCTCATCATTATGAGATAAACCTTGAGCACTTTGCCGCTCCGAGCCGCTTGATGTCATTGGCTGCAATGTTTCCAGCATCGCGCCCAGTTGCTGCGCCTCCTGCATCAAACGCGAGAGCCGTTCGTGGCCTTGAGACCATTGCGCCGCTTTCGCGCGCAGCTCATAGGCTTTGGTCGCTGCCTTTTCGACGGATTCCAGAAACGGCATACGACGCACCGGCTTGTGAAGAAAATCCACTGCGTTCAGTCGCAGCGCCTCAACAGAGTTATCCAGCGTCGCATGGCCGGTTACAAAAATAACCTGCAACCAGTTTCGATCCGTGTATCGTTCGCGGATTGCCCTGAGCAGCTCGATACCATCCATCCCCGGCATCCGAATATCACTGACCACCACGTCTATCTCTGGTGTTCTGTCGAGCAATTTCAACGCTGCCATAGCGGCAGAGGCACGCAGGCAATTATAGCCCGCGTCGGTGAGCGCCGTTCCCAGAACATCGAGCAATGCCTCTTCATCGTCGATCAGAAGGACCGTTGTATTGGCTGGCGAATTATCCATTTTCTGCCCCCTCCTTTTCGTCTTTTGCCGCACGCAGGATCAGTCGAAACTCTGCGCCTTTTGTACCGTTTTTGACTTCCAGCCGACCGCCCATATCGCGGGCCATGCCATAGCTTAGCGATAATCCCAGTCCCGTGCCTTTACCGACGGACTTGGTCGTGAAAAACGGCTCGAACAATCGATCAAGATTAGCTAGCGGTATGCCCGGGCCGGAATCCTCGACAACGACGGCAATCATGTCATCGTCCGCTTGTTCAAAGCGGATTGCGATAAAATCGTCCTCGCCCCGCACCTCACGCCCATCGTCCTGAGGTCGGCTTTCCACGATAGCATCTCGCGCATTCAGCAACAGGTTAAGAACAATCTGCTCAATCAGCACAAGATCCGCAGTCATTTTGTAATCACCGGCGCGGTAATCTTTGCGGATTGAAATGCCCTGATTTTCAATCTGTGTTCCAGCAATGGCAAGCACGCCATCTACCGCTTCTGCCGGATCAACCGGGCGCAATGAGCCATCACTGCGATGGCCGTAAATGCGCATATGCCGGACGATATTGGCAGCGCGATCAATCTGCCGACTGGCAAGATCGAGGCCATCGACAATCATCGCCTGATCGAGATTGCCACCGGAAACCCGCGCATGAAGATTGTCGACCGCCATTGCAAGCGTTGCGAGAGGCTGATTGATCTCATGCGCGATCCCGGTTGCAACCTCTCCCAGCGTCACAAGCTTGCCTGCCTGATAGATTGACAGCTCCGCCTCGCGCCGCTCAGTAATATCGAGACCGACGGCCACCAGGTTCTTTATCTCACCGTCATTGGTTTTGATGGGCGAGACAGACCAGGAAAGCGCACGTTTTCGCCCGTCTGCCAAAGTGATATTGTTCACGGCTTGCCATGGGAGATTATCGACAACCGCTGAAAGCTGTTCGCCGAGTGGCCCGGCAATAGCACCAACCTCCGATTTCAGGGTTTCCATCTCGGGAAACAACTCGTGCATGGCCTGATTAGCAACAATCAAGCGCCCCTCAGCATCCGTTACGGCCATCAAAACACCGCCCGTATTGACGATTGTTTCGAGGAACTCTTTTTCGCGTCGTTGGTTTGCAGCCTCAATCATGACATGCACGAGCGAACTTCTATTTTGCATATATTTGCCGAGGATCACGCCAAGAACGCCAAGTGCTGCAAACAAAGCCAAAAGTGCGGCGACAATCAACGAGGATGCGGTCAGCCAAGCCTTATAGATCGGTTGCGTTGGCAATCCCACATAGGCAACGAGAGGCGCAGCGGACGAACGATAATAGGCAAAAATCCGCTCCGTCCCTGTTTTGACGGACGGGTTAATTCTGATGCCTTTACCAGCAGCCAATTGCTCTGGAATGTAAGCTGAAACATTCTGTCCGACGACAGCGGGTGAGCTCGAAGCACGGATGGTGCCATCCGTTCCCATCAATCCGAAAACCATGCCTGGCTGTTCGTCGAGCTGACTGTAAAAGCCATTGAGATAGGCCTCATCAACAACAATCAGGACATAGCCATCGAAGTTGCCATTGCCGTCACTGATGCGACGCGCATAACTCATAGCCCATCCGCTAAAGTCGCCCGGCACACTCAGTTCAGATTTATAGGGCTTGCTGATGTAGAAATCAGCGGCATTCGGTCGGCTCAACGCCTTGAAATCGACGGCATGGCTCAGATCGCGCCCGACCGGATAATCATCCATGCCGCTGGCATAGACTTTGCCGCTTCTGTCTATAATGGCAATTCCCATGGCAGCAGGCTCTGCGGCTGCGCGGCGACGCATGACTTCCGACAGAAGACCTTCATAGACAATTCGGTCAGCACGATCTTCCATCACTGCTCGGCTTAGCGCATCGAGCTTTGTGAAAACCTGCGTCGTATATTCCGCAAGCGCCTGGGCCAGAGACATGACTTGCTGGCCCGCACTATCAACACGGTTTGTATAGTCGCGGTAGATGATCGTCGTTGCGCCAAGTGATGCGATCAGGATGACAAAGGTCGCAGCAAACCAATAGGCTCGCATGGTCCGGCGGTCGATTTTAGTCAGACGTTCCATCTGTCTCCCAAAGTATGGCATCTCAGACTAAGCAATAAATAGCAGAATTACTAACAAACAGACCGCAATTGCTTTGACGCGCTATCTTACATTGCCGGGCAACCCATGCTGCCATCGCAACTGCAGGCGAATATCAGTTGCACGTTGATGAAGCATCAAATGTTTGCATTCTTCTACTGATGTCCACATCGGGAAATTGACCTGTCTGAATCCACATTCCGCATCCCGATATTTTCGCCATGCGGTTCTCGCTTCAATAAATTGTCTTTGACGCGAGGCAGGCAGACCAAACAGCAGCATCTCTTCCAGCTTCTGCAGATCGGGCGACACGGCCGCCACATTCAACGGCTCGACAGGACTTGCCCAGAGCAGCGATGACAAGAGGTACAGTGAAACAATATTGATCATCTGGCTTGCTCCCCACCCAACTCCCCCAACTCCCTTTGAGCGCAACGCATTGAATCAAAAAGGCAGCGCTCATCGCGCTGCCTTTACTTTGTGACTTATTACTTCAGCTTGTCTTTGAACAAATCCAGCGCTTCAACCGCGCAAGCTTCGTCAAGATTGCCACCTGGTGCGCCACCAATGCCGATTGCGCCGATGGTATCATCACCAATCTTGATCGGAACGCCACCAGCCAGCACAAGGAAGCCCGGGATAGATACGAGCTGTGCTGCACCAGGATTTTTCTGCACATTCTCTGCCATCATGCTGGTTGGGGTGCGGGCGGATGCGGATGTGAACGCCTTTGCCTGCGCAGCATCAATCGTGTGCGGGCCAGCTTTGTCTGCACGCATCAGGGAACGGAGCAAACCGGCACGGTCAACAACAGCGACCGATACATTGTAGCCCTTGGCCGTGCAGATCTTCACGGCTTCGCTGGCAATTTCATTGGCAGTTGCCAGCGAAATGTTTTTCTCTTCAAGTTCGGCAGCCGAGACAGTGGCAGTACCAAGAACCAGAGCTGCGATTGCAGATACGATCAAGTTTTTCATTTTGACTTCCATCCGTTTGAGTTGTCATCACGAGAGTAGGGTCGAACAAATCGACGGTTTAACTGTCTCCCGACCGACGGCTGTTGCGGGGGCGTTGCCAATGCCGATCGGGAGCGCCTGACCTCGACCATACGAGGGTATCCGAGGCCTTGCCTGCTTCGCTACCAGGGTAGCGTTTTAAACTGTTCAACTTTCAGAGCAGTCAACAGCGTATTCCTTTAAACGCCGGAAATCATGAAGCTTAACGCCGCGATCCAGAATGTCAGGCATCCAGTGACCATGGTCAGCCATATCGGTACCAGAATGCGTTGGGGCAGCTTTTCCTCATACTCGAATCCCAATTCCGTTATGTCTGCAAACTCATTGCGCGAGGAATTTTTGAATTCAACTACAGACATTGGCTTCACCTTTCCGTGCTCTCAGCCTGCATCATTGCTGCGGGCTACGAAGCTAAAATGGAGCCATTGCCAATAAATTTCATCCAAGAGTGAATTCAGGATGAAAGCATTCAGCCTTAAACAGCCGCATGCAACAGTATCTAATTGAAATATTTTTATAATTTCAGGTTCAGATTGAACCTTCTTAGCTCGAAAAAGCGTTCGATCCTTATCGAGTGGCTCAATTTTCGCCACTCGATTTCACTGTTATCGAAGCTGGATAGCGGGATTGCCGACTATTGCTGAGCAAGCTGCTGCTTCAACATATCGGCTACGACCTTATCAAAAGAAACATCACCATTTTTCGCGTTCTTCTGCATTTCACTTTCAACATACTCATCCCGCTTCTGGACAAGATCCGTCATCTGGCGCTCAAGCTCTCTTCTTACATTCAGGGTTTCATCGATAATCTTCTTCTGCTCCGCATGGGATTTGTCCTTCAACGAGGCTGGCAGCTCGCTTTCTTTGACTTCGTCCCATTTCAGGTTCTTGTTGCGGATATCGTCAAGAAGATCGCCGCCACCCGTAACAACCTCCTTCATCGATGATCGCTTGGAATAGAACTTGGAGTTCTCGACCTGCGCCTCCATCGGCGCTGCGGCTTTTGCGGCTAGTTTGCTATTGAGCTCTTGCCTGATCGCGGCATTACCGTATGGCATGATTGTTTTATCGATGTTCTGTTGAACCGTAATGATCTCCTGATCATAGGGTGTTTTGACTTCATCAATACGTCCACCATCCTGCGCAATCTGGATATAGCGACCTGATCCACGCTCCGCGATATCCTTCCAGAAGTTGCGGGTTTCTTCAGAGTTACCGGCTTGGACGGCATTCACGCGAATATTTCGGCTTTTTGCTTCGGCCAAAATCTCAGGATATTTGCGCTCACCCTTATAATCCATGTGAGGTGGGGCATCGCCAACCAGGAACACAATTCTCTGGGTGGTAGAACCTTCGCTCCATGTCAGTCGCCCAATCGCATTATCAAGCGCCTCATTGACCGATTCGGGATCATCACCGCCCCCATCAGCCTCAAAGCGCCTCAGATTTGCGTAAAGTGACTGCAAATCTTTGCTCATGTCGAAGGATTTGACCACATAATCGTCACCACGATCACGATATCCGATAAGTGCCATTCTTATATCTGCATCAGGCTGCACATCGACGATTGTATTCGCAATCGACCAGATTTTGCGCTTCGCTCCCTCAAGCAAATCTACCATTGACCCTGTGGTATCGAGTACGAAGGCCACTTCAATGCGTTTGGGTTGGGTTGTTACCTGCTGGGAGGTTGGCTCGGCAAAGGATGCCGTGGCAAACAGGAGCGATGCAAATGCCGCTAATGCCGATGCTGTAGAAGCGCTTTTCATGAATTCTCCGCCAATCGTTAGGGAGAATATAATGAGCCGCGACATTATGTCTTAAGTAAGCCTGCGAAGCCGCAATTAATAGGCAGACTTCAAGTGATGAGTGGGCAAAACCATGCGAAGTAATATTACTCGATAGCATCCACGTTGCAGGTCAGCGTTGCACCCTGAGATGTAACGAATATCTTTTCCATAGTGGTGAACGATATCTCGTACCCCTCACCTACGAAAGTCTTCTGCGGAGCATCCGTTGTTTTCGCAAGCGAACGTTCACGTCCAAAAGCATTTAGAATGATCTGTTCGGGCTTGTCTTGCGAAGTGATAATCTCAATCGCATTTTCATGATCGCATATATACGAGATATGATCCTGATCGGCTTCAGCCAAAGCAATACTCGGCGACAATGCAAGGGCAGCGATCAGGCAGAAGCGCATTCGAAACACACCTTCAATAATGATATAAGCCCATTCATAATCAAAAATTCGAAACCGCCCAAGAGGAGATTGAGCGGTTCTGAACAAGAATAACCATATGCACTGCGCGCTTCACTGGCAGTAGTGATGTCAACGGACCTGTTACGAGCTTACTAGTTGGCTTAGTATAGAGTTTCAAAGCCCCTTTTTCAAAAGCGCCGCATTGTGTTTTCAGGACGGTTGAGCTTGCATTGTTCTGTGAGGCTAGCCGGCGGCCCAGTTTGTAAGCAGCATGGCTTGTGTTGCCCTGCCCTTTAGCCTTCTTCA